>JACCED010783731.1_pt1 | contig 21895 bp, 18 predicted proteins | sample 7455021 | NCBI WGS metagenome assembly JACCED01 (sample SAMN15323456, study PRJNA562643) | freshwater metagenome | isolation source: river surface water | place: USA:Blue River Watershed | collected 2017-08-19
TCGCTGTTTCCTTTCAACTCGAAACGCTGGTCATCGTTGTACAGGTATTTTGGAAAATACGAGTGCGCATGGCGCTGGCAGTTGTAGCCAAAAAAATGATCGAACCCGACTTTCAACGGACTGCCCGGGGTGTCGAACATTCCCATCCCCCATTTCCCAATGCATGCGGTGGAGTAGCCCGCGCCCTTCAAAATCTGCGCAACAGTCACCGTGCCTTCGGGCAGCGGCATCTGGCCCTCAGGCTGAATCTCGCGATTGGCGCGGATCGGACAATGACCCATGTGCAGACCGGTCATCAGCGAAGCGCGGGACGGAGCGCACACAGTCGTTCCGCTGTATCCCTGCGTGTACCGGGTGCCCTCTTGAGCCATGCGGTCCAGATTCGGCGTTTTGATCAGCGCTTGTCCGTAGCATCCGAGGTCGCCTTGGGCGAGGTCGTCGCTAAGGATGAAAATGATGTTCGGCTTTTCCGGCGTCGTTCCCGCCTCGGTGGCGATTGCGAATCCAAAAAGGCATGCGAGAAAAAAAGCAGGGGTTTTCATCAGGGGGGGGTCAAGCCGCACAACCGCTCGACTATGAACAAACAAGCAGCCTGTGAAAGGCCCAAAACGCGCCTTCCTAAACGCCCTCCATCTCGTCGCGCCGGCGCCCGGCAGCGCCGCCGGCTGCCTCTGTTTCGGGCGCTTCCGTGAGGGTTGCCTCAGCCATGAGGAGCGTACCTGCAATGGAGACCGCGTTTTCCAAAGCGATCCGGACGACTTTTGTCGGGTCGATGATGCCCGCCTCCATGAGGTCAACGTATTCGCCGGTTGCCGCGTCGAATCCGAAGTGACCGGTGCCCCCTAGCATCCGGTGCACCACAACGCCGGGATCCGCAGCGGAATTTTCGGCAATCTGCCTTGCGGGCGCCTCGATAGCGCGTCGAAGGATCATCACCCCTGTGCGTTCATCCCCATCCAAGTGGGCAGCCGCGGCATCCAGCGCCGGCGCTGTTCGCAAAAGGGCTAGCCCGCCTCCTGGCACAATCCCCTCGCTCATCGCGGCGCGGATTGCGCTGATGGCGTCGTCAAACGCCTCTTTGCGGTTTTGCATGTCCGCCTCCGACGGCGCACCGACGCGGATCACCGCAACCCCGCCCGCGAGCTTTGAGAGGCGCTCCTCAAGCTTTTCCCGATCGTAGGCCGAGGTGGTGTCGGTAATCTGCCGTCGGATTTCCGAACAGCGCGACGCGACGGCGTCCGCGGCTCCAGCGCCGCCCACGAGCGTCGTGGAATCCCGTTCAACGACGACGCGCCGGACGCTGCCAAGCTCCTCGAGCCGGATTTTCTCCAGCGACATCCCCAGCTCTTCCGCCACCACTTTCGCGCCGGTCAGGATGGCGATGTCTTGAAGCACCGCTTTTCTTCGATCCCCGAATCCCGGTGCCTTGACGGCTGCCGCTGTGAGAACACCGCGCAGTTTGTTCACTACAAGTGTGGCGAGCGCCTCCGCTTCCACATCCTCGGCGATCACGAGCAGGGGTCGTCCCGATTTGGCGATCTGCTCTAGCAACGGGAGCAGCTCCGCGAGCCGGCTGACTTTCTTTTCAACAAGCAGGACAAACGGATTCTCAAGGATTGCCTGCATTTTCTGAGAGTCGGTGACGAAGTACGGTGAGATGTAGCCGTGCTCGAACTTCATGCCCTCGGTGACCTCTAAAATGGTGTCCGTGGTCTTGGACTCCTCGACCGTGATCGCCCCCTCGGCGCCGACCCGTTCCAAAGCATCCGCAACGAGCTCCCCCATTTTGGTATCGTTGTGTGCGGAGATCGCCGCGACCTGGGCTTTCTCGCGCCGGCTTTCAAGTTTGCGTGAATTGCTTTGTAAAGCTCCCACCACGGCGGCCAGCCCGCGCTCCAAGCCGCGCCGGATGCCTACCGCGCCCGCGCCTGCGGTGACATTGCGCAAGCCTTCGGTGAAAATGGTGCAGGCCAGCAGGGTTGCGGTGCTGGTGCCGTCGCCAACCGCTTCACTTGTCTGCTCGGCCGCCTGGCGGATCATTTGTGCGCCGAGGTTTTCCACCGCTTCCCCGAGCTCGAATTCTTTGGCGATGGTGACACCGTCGTTGCAGACCAGTGGCCTGCCCCATTTGCGGGCGATCAGAACGCATTTGGATTTCGGGCCGAGCGTCACTTTCACCGCGTCCCCGAGCGCATTCACTCCTTTTAAAATCCTCCCGCGCGCCTCCTCGCGGAACAACACTAGTTTCGCTCCCATACGTTTCTTTCCCTCGTCAAACCTCCCGCCACTTCTGAATCGATTGGAACGACTGGGTCGCGGCTGTGCGATGGAAAGCCAAAAGGCAGGAGTTTGCGCAGGCACTTCTAGGAGGGGTCATCAACCGCGCGAATCGCTCAGGATGAACCAAGGCAATGGGACCCGGGAATCCACTTGCACCTTCGCAAGACACGTTTGAGGATTTCGCATGCGCCGTTTCCCCCAGCTCAGACTGCGTCTTCATGCAATTTGCGTGGCAGCCAGTTTCACTTTTGCAGCATTTCCAACAAGCCCCGCTCAAGCTGCGAATACAACGCAAAGCGAGGTCGCGCGCTTGCGCGGCTTGAGCCGCACGAACCTGCTTGAATACCGAAACTCCCCAAGCGCCGCAGCTGCGCAAGCCGCAAATCCAAGCCAATGGCGGGTGCGCCGCTCCGAGGCGCTCGAGGCTTTTCAATCTGTCGCCGGCAGGCTGCCGGGCAGGGAGCGCGCCTGCGCCTTTGAGCCGGTCACCGATGAAGAAACCGACTGCGGCACGTACGTGCGGCGCTTGATTTCTTACCAATCGCAGCCCGGGGGTCGGGTTCCCGCGTATTTGTGCATCCCGAAAAGCGCACTGAACGGAGCGAAGGCGCCCGCTGTCCTGTGCCTGCATCCCACGGATAACAAGGTGGGCTTCAAAGTGGTCGTCGGGCTTGGCGGCAAGCCGCACAGGCAGTACGCGGCGGAGCTCGCTGAGCGGGGTTTTGTGACACTTTCCCCATCCTACCCGCTGCTTGCAGACTACCAGCCGGACCTCAAAGCCCTCGACATGCCCACCGGCACGATGAAGGCGATCTGGGACAACCTGCGCGGGCTCGATTATTTAGAGACGCTTCCCTTCGTTGATGCAAAGCGCGGCTTCGCCGCAATCGGTCATTCGCTGGGGGGGCACAACGCGATTTTCACCTCGGTGTTTGATGAGCGTGTACGCGTGGTGGTGAGCAGTTGCGGCTTTGACTCGTTGCTCGACTACTACGGCGGAAACCTCAAGGGCTACGTGCAGGAGCGGTACATGCTCTCGATGCAGCGGTTTGCAAACGATGCGCCGTCGGCGACTTGGGATTATTACGAGCTGATCGCGTGTCTGGCCCCGAGGCTTGTCTACGTGAACGCACCGGTTCGGGACGCGAACTTCCGCTGGGACAGTGTCGACCGGATCGTGGACGCAGCGCGCCCCGTGTTCGCGCTGCACGGGAAGGCGGAGAACCTGCTGGTGCGGCACCCGGACAGCGAACACGACTTTCCGGACAGTGAACGGCTCGAATCTTACGAATGGATCGCGCGCGGGTTGCAATGGACCATGACTCAGGCGAGATTGCCCGCGAAGGATTAACCCGCGCAGACTCGTTGGTCAGTCGCAGATTCACCGTCGACTCCGTCATACCACCCCATGAGATTTTCATCCGCCGTACCGCTTGTTTTTATTGGATTCAGCCTTTCGATCGGGCTCCACGAGCTGGGCGCGCAAGCGCCATCCGCTCCATCGCCTGTTGCGCCAACTGCACCGGCGCCAACTGCACCGACTGGTGCGCCGAAAAAACCCGAACGTCCGCCGCCGCCGACCAGGCCTTTTGACGCGCCCGGCGCTCCGAAATTTGCCCGTTTGGACGGCACTCCCGGGCGGAACCCGCCGGTGGATGCCAACGGTGATTTTGTGATTGGGCCCGAATACGCGCCTGCGCCCGAATTGAAAGTGGTCGAGGGGGTGCCGCAGGGAAAAGTCCAGCAGTTCGTTATCAACTCAAAGGACTGCAAGCGCTTCAATCCAGGGATCGCGCGGGATGTCTTTGGGACGGTGGACCCGAACAACCCGAAGACGCTGATCGTTGAAACGCACGCAATCGATTACATGCGCACTGTGACGGTCTACGTGCCTGCGCAGTACGTCCCGGGTACGGAGGCGCCGTTCATGGTGATTCATGACGGGCCGTCGATGGGGCGTCCGGACATGAATCTTGCGCATGTGCTGGACAACCTGATTGCTCAGCACCGCGTGCCGGGGCTGGTGGCCATCATGATTTCAAGCGGCGGAGGGGACGCACAGGGGCACGAGCGCGGGCGTGAATATGACACCATGTCGGGCTTGTACGCGGAGTTCATCGAGGACGAGGTCCTGCCGCTGGTGGAAAAAAACTACGGTCTGAAGCTGACGAAAGATCCCGAGGGCCGCGCGACCATGGGAAATAGCTCGGGCGGTTCAGCGGCGCTCATCATGGCCTGGTATCATCCGGAGCTTTACCACCGGGTACTGACGTTTTCCGGCACTTTTGTGAACCAGCAGTGGCCGTTTAATCCCGAAACACCCGATGGCGCGTGGGGTTTCCACAGCAAACTCATCCCCGAAAGCGCCCCAAAACCGCTCCGCATTTTCATGGCGGTGGGTGATCGGGATCTGTTGAATCCAAACGTGATGCGCGATGACATGCACGACTGGGTGGAGGCCAACAACCGGATGGCCCATGTGCTCAAGGCCAAGGGATACCATTACCAGTATGTGTATTGCTTGAACGTTGGACACGGGATTGGAAGCGCGAGGCCGCAGATTCTTCCACACGCCTTGGAGTGGCTGTGGCAGGGCTACCGGCCGGGGCCGGCGCGCTGAAAGCCCTGGATTGCGCGGGTGGTGGGTGTAGCGGGCGTGATCAGGGCCAGCAAGGCTTGGGGCCCATACAAACAAAAGCCCGCGGCGGATAAAAGCGCGGGCACGAATGAAAACGTGAGTACCGAAAAGATGTGAAGGATGGAGCGGGTGACGCGATTCGAACGCGCGACATCTTCCTTGGCAAGGAAGTGCTCTACCAACTGAGCTACACCCGCATCTTCAACTTGGGATACACTAGAAGTCATCTTTCAGGGTGCCAAGCGTTTTTTTCAAAGCCCAGCGCTCAGTGTGCACCTCGGGAGTTTCTCTGTGTCTTTGTTCATTGTCTTTTTGCAAAGCGTGCGACTGGCTCACCGCAACCAATAACGGCGGGAAGGGTTTGATCTGTTGCACAACGAACGCCCAGTTGCGCGGCTTGTTGGAAATTCCAAATTGGAAATCCCAAATGCCGATCTGCAGACCAAAATCAAGGCGGCAAAGAAAACACCCCCATGAACCTTCCCAAGATCATCACCTGCCTCCTCATGTTTGCACCCCTGTTGGGTTATGCGGCGGATTCGCAGCGCAAACCCAACATTATTTACGTCCTTGCGGACGACCTCGGGTGGACGGATCTCGGCGTCCAGGGCTCCCGATATTACGAAACGCCCAACATCGACAAGCTCGCAGCGGAAGGCGCGCGGCTTACGCGCTATCACAACTGCCAGAACTGCCAGCCCACCCGGGCCGCACTGATGACCGGCCAGTACGGGGCGCGCACGGGTGTGTACACCGTGGGCGGGATCGACCGGTTCGACTGGCGCTCGCGTCCCCTTGCGCCCGTTGAGAACGTCACCAAACTTCCCTTGGAAAAAACAACCATCGCGCAGGCCCTCAAGACGGCGGGCTACGCCACGGGCATGTTTGGGAAATGGCATCTGGGCGAGGACGGCGGCTATCACCCGGGTAAGCGTGGCTTTGACGAGGCGATCGTATCGATGGGGGTCCACTTTAACTTTCAGACGAATCCAAAGACCGACTACCCAAAAGGACAGTACCTCGCGGATTTTCTAACGGACAAAGCGGAGCAATTCATTCGGACGCACAAGGACGGGCCGTTCTTCCTTTATCTTCCTCATTTCGGGGTGCACGCGCCACACGAGGCGAAGCCAAGCTGGATCGAGCATTTCAAGACCAAGCAGGGCGAGGGCGGTCATAAGAATCCAGTCTATGCAGGAATGATCGCGAGCGTTGACGAAAGCGTTGGCCGCGTGATGACGCTGCTCGATGAACTCCAGATCGCCAAGGATACGGTGTTTGTGTTCAGCAGCGACAATGGCGGTGTTGGGGGGTACGAGCGCGAGGGCCTTTCCAAGGGCGGCGAAGGATCCATCACGGATAACGCCCCGCTGCGCAGCGGGAAGGGCAGCCTGTACGAGGGGGGCACGCGGGTGCCGTTCATCATGCGGTGGCCGGGCGTCACCAAGCCGGGCTCAACCAATGACGTGCCAGCGATTCACGTGGATGTTTTCCCAACGCTTCTGGAGATCGCCGGGGCAGCGGCCCCGAAGAATCAGCCGCTCGACGGAGCGAGCCTTCTTCCGCTTGTAAAGGATCCGGCAGCCGGCCTTGCTCGGGAGGCGATTTTCCAGCACTTTCCCGGCTACCTCGGGATGGGGCCGGGTAAATGGCGGACAACCCCGGTGAGCCTCATTGAGGTCGGCGATTGGAAACTCATGGAGTATCTCGAGCACCACACCATTGAGTTGTACAACCTCAAGGATGATATCGGCGAAGCCACAAATCTCGCGCAACGATTTCCGGACAAGGCTGCGGAACTTCATTCAAAACTGGTCGCGTGGCGAAAAACCATCGGCGCGCCAATGCCTGTGCCGAACACCCAAGTCGGCCCCCAGAAGCCCGGCACGCCTAAGCGGAACAAAAAGTAGCGCGTAACGGATTCGCGACTGACTGCGAGTATTCTCGGCGGGTTCGCCGATTACAGCGGTGAGTAATCGTACACAATCACGCGTTCAAACATGGGCCTGCACAGCTCCACGAACCGGCTGTGGTGCTCGCAACCAGCCTGATAATGCTCGTGGTCGGCCATCGTCTTGAAGTGCAGGGAGCTGGTGTAGTCAAAGGAATGATCTGTCACAGGCCGCTCTTCTGTCGGCGCTGGCTTCCCGATTGTTGCCGACGCCAGATACGGGATTTGCGCAAGTTTTCGAAGCTCCGCTTCAAATACTGAGCGTTGTTCGGGTGAAAGGTCTTTTTTAAGCCAGAAATAGACGTTGTGGATCAGCATAGAGTGGTTGGGAAGGTGCTTTGATGATCCAGTGGATCGATGCGGACAAGCGTTTCTTCGCAGAGTGGAGCTCGTGGATGGGGCATCCCGCAGTTCTCTAGTCCAGTGCGGTTTTCGGTGCCGCGATTCTCGTTGGCGCGGGGGTCCCAGGCGGCAGGGGTGGAGGCGGCGGGGCTTCTGTAAACGGCACCATGTAGTCGCCCGGGAGATTTTGCGTATAAAGCGGTTTGTCCATGATATCCCAGCCCACGGGGACCTTTTCGAAGTCAGCGATTTCCCGCGCCATGTGGTAGGCGGCGATGGAGTCGCGGGACACATGGAACCAAACGACGCTTTGTGGATCCTTTGCAACAGCGCGCAAAAAAGTCCGGAATGGGGACGTGGTGTTGCGCTGTTGCTCGGGACGATCGCCCGCCTCCGGCCTGGGTGTGAGTTCCATTCGGATCGTGGGCTGATTCGGTGAGGCCGCGACGACCTTCACAAGCACATCGCGGTTTGCATCCTTCGAGCCAGGCTTGCGCCGGTTGAACAACTCATCGAAGTACCCTGAAAGTCTGGCTGGATCGAAGGTGGAGCGTCTCTGGATGATGGTCGCGCCATTGGGGCCTTTTTTAGTCAACGGCTTTCCATCGGGCCCTTTGAGGTTTTCACGTTTCAATACACCCATCTCCTTGGCGCGCGCATCGTCCTTCAACTTTTCCTCAACCAAATGCAGCAAAGAATCACTATTGAGGTACGACAGTTTACCATCTGAAATGAAGAACCGATGGATGGTTGCATTTGCCGGCAACGGTCTCGGATTGGGCAGCCGGATTGTTGTTGGCGGAGGCGGCTGGTAGCGAGGCGTGTTGTCCAACTGGATTTTGAGCTTCTCGATATCTTCCAGCATCTTCTGAACAGCCACCTTGTGCTCGTCCCGTTCTTTGTGCTTCGCCTCGAGTTCTTTGGTAAGCTTGTCCAAATCCACCATCGCGTTCGGGTTCTTCGATTTCTCGCCCTCCAAGGCATGCAACTCGTCCTCAACTTTTTTGAGGTCCCCCTGCATTTTGGCGATCTCCAGCTCCACTTCAGCTGGGTCGCGCTTGGCATCGTACTGACCCATTTCATCCTTGAGGATTTTGTGCTCCTCCACGCTCACCATGGGCAGATCTGAGAGAACTTTCTGAACCGACTTTGCGAGTCCAATCCCGATCATCACGAGAACGATGATTAACACGCCGACCACGTTGGTCATCGTGTCCATCAATGCGACAAACGGGAGTTCCTCGTCGTGAGGTTTAGCTTTGCGTGCCATGGCGGAAGGTTGACAGGAGTTATTTAGGTGGCGCGGGCGCGGGTGCGGGCGGATTTTGAGGCGCTGCGGGCTTCGGTGTGTTCTGGGCGGGGGCCGGCGCTCCTCCGGGAGCCATGCCCGGCGCGGGTGCCATGCCTGGAGCTGGGGCTGGGGCGGGTGGAGGCGGCGGAGGAGGTGGCGCGGCGATCGCAGGCCTGGGAAGACTTCCCAGTGCTTTTCCAAACAAACTCAAGTCCATTTCCCCGTGTCCCGGTACGGGAAGCTTAGCGATCTTCTCCACGCCGTATCCGTAGTGCTCTTGCGCCCAGCCTGCGCCGAGCCTGTATGCGTTCATACCGTCATCGCGGATGAGGAAGATGATCTTACTCTGCGGCACTTTTCTTACAGCTTCGAGGAAAGCGTTGAACCCTTCGTCCTGCACGATGGTGTCCGGCGTGGCGCTGACCATCGAACGCTCTTTCTCATTCCAGTAGCAGGTGAGTTTGCCCTCTCCGGCATCGATGAAGAAAATGGATTGCCCGATAGCAACGCCCGAGCCCTGCGGGTTTACCTGAACCGTGGCGTCTTTTTTTTCCGGCGGTTTGGCTTTTTCGACTTCCGCAAGGAGTTCCGTCAACTTCGATTTCAGCGAGGGTTCCTGCGACGTGAGTCCGCGCAGTTCTACGACTAGTTTTTCGAGCTCCGCCTCGAGTTTCGCCGCGGCCTCCATGTTTTTGGCGCGGTTCACCTCGGAGTTGCTGATGAGGTCCTTGAGCTTTGCGGCCTGCTGGCCTGTCTGCTGCGTTTTGTCCTGCAGCTGCTTGAGCTTTTCGAGCTTGTCGTTGATGCCGGCGTACTTTGCAGCGAACTCTTTCTTGAGTCGGAGCATCCGCAGGTAGTCTTCTGCGCGTCGTAATTCTTCGGGCGTGCGGCCATTGATGCGCTGCGTCTGCGCCACCACCAGAACCACGATGATCAGCACTAGAATCCCGATCAGCGAACACAGGATGTCCAGAAACGGAATCAACATGAGCTCGTCCGAGCGATGTTTCTGACGTTTTACCATGGTCCGGTTTCTTCGGGGTGTGCTTCAGGATGCGGGGTTCTGGCCGCGAAACTTTATTCGCCGCGGCTGAACCAGCCTTTTTTCTTCACCTGCTGAACGACCACCTGTTTGCTGCCCAGATCCGTGAGGATGGTGTTCAGGCTGCGCATGCTCGACTCCAGGCTGCCGACGGTTTTTTGCGTCTGATCCAGCGTCGTTTTGAGGGATTGTTCGATGCCCGTGCTCAAGTCGCCGACTTTCTCAGCCAGCATCTTCACCGCACCCTCGTGCGCGGCCTTGACGGACTGATGGTATTCCTTGGAAGCGGACTCCAGCTTGCCCACGTGCTCGCCGAGCGCGCTCACGGCTTTTTCGTTGACCTTCACAGACGTGGAAAGCGCAGCATCCAGACCGGTGGAGATGGAGCCGAGCTTTTCCGTGAACTGGGACACCACCGTGTTGTGACCCTGCACCATCGACTCGTACACGCTGCGGGTGGATTGATCCAGATTGGCCACCGTCTCCGCAAACGAACTCAGCGCGGTGTCCTGCTGCTGGCGCACCAGAGCCATGTGCTCCTGTGCGTTTGTGTTCAGAACGTGCATCTGATCGCTCAAATGCTGCAGTGCCGCCTGCTGGTACTGTTCGTTGCGTTCTTCGATGCTGTTTGCGTAGTTCAGCATCCGGCCTGAGAGTTCGTCGAGATGCGTGAGGAACTGTTGCTGTGCGCCCGTTAGAGCCTGCACCATGGCTTCTGCCACGGCACCGAGGTCGTTGAAATCCGTGGTGTGTTTTGTCTTTTCCTTTTCTTCAGTGGCGGCACCAGCGGCGCCGTCGTCGAGCCGCGGTAGCAGCACCTCGTTGCAGTACGCATCGATATCGTTGAGCGCTTCCTCCTCGTGCTTCGCCAGCGAGTTCAACGGAAAGTTAAGCACGACCGCGAACACCAAGCCCAGCAGCGTCGCGTCGAACGCGGTGCCCAGACCGCTCGTGACGTTATTGATGGAGCCCACGATTTTACTGACGTCTTCCACGTTCGAAAAACTCATGCCGCTGATAGCGTGTGAGAGACCAACGACCGTTCCGATGAAGCCCAGCAGCGGGATCGCCCAAAGGAATGCGCGCACGATGATGTAACTCCCCATGATGCGCGACCCGTCGATGGCAGACTGGCTCGACATAAGCGTGCTCACGTCCGCGACGTTCTGGCGGCCCTCGAAAAACTCGAGCGCCTTGCGGATGCGGTTGACCATCAAACTGTCGCGAAGTCTTTCAGGCAGACTGTACACATGGTCGATGAACAGGCTCACGTTGCCCGCGTTGATCTGCGCGCCCAAGTCCATGGGCAGAACATCGAGCAACATCGCCCGACGCTGGTGCTTGAGCTTGAACATCTTCAACAGCAGGATCGCCGCCGCCCAGCCGAAGAAAAGCGTATTGGCGAAACTCACCGTGAAGTGTTTGTAAAACAAGTTCGCAAGCGTTTCGCCCGTCGTGAACTCGCTGGAGACTTTTTCCGGCGGCGCTTGGAAAAAGTAGATGATCGCAAACCAGATCACGGTGATGCCGAACCCGATCCCGAAACTCATCAGGGCGTTGGGATTGGTCGGATCCTGTTCTTTCCACACATTCCGCTGCGGACGCTGGTGGCCCCCGTCGGCGGCCTGCCCTGCATTTGGATCCTCAAAGAAAGCGGGAACCTGGATCTTCGTGTTGCATCCAGGGCAGTGGACGACATGGCCGGCCATTTGCGCGTCTACGACAAGTTGCATGGAGCACGCGGGGCAATTGAAATGCATGGTGGTAGGGTTGTTTGGGTTTGGCTAAAAGGTGTCTCAGGCGGGGGTGCCGGCTGTGCTGATGCACGATGGGTTACGGTCCGGACTGGTTGGCGAAAGGCCGCGAGGGAGAGAGTTGGGTGGCTGGGAGGCCGCGGGTCTCAGTGCGGCACCTCTGGGGAAAAGTGAGCGTGGGGGTGTTTTTCTCTTTAATCAAATACTTGCTGACTGGCAACCGAGCAAGGTTCATCTGTCCCGCTTTCAGGGCTTATGAGCGGAACCTCGCCGTCCACCCCGGAGTCCTTATCGATCGCTCGATAGCGCGATAACACAAGGCCGCGGGTGCTTTGCCTAGCGATGTCTAAAGGCAGTCTCCCCTCGGAGGCGCACATCCAGATTTAGCCAAACTTCGCAGGCATGAATTCTCACACCGTCTCCAGCATCCAAATCAGGCAGATCCGCGCCTTTGACCAGGCTGGCAGCAGCCAGCAGATGGCCGAGGAGATCATCAGCCTCGCCCAGAAGCTCGACGAGTGCGTCAGCCGGATGGGCTGCTCCAGCGTCCACACGCTTCAGATGGCCGTCCAGTTGCTCACCAAAGGGAAAGTCCGGCTACAGTACCGCGCATCGCACGAACGTCTCCAGCTCTTGAAGTCCTCCGCTCGCCTCGCCCGCCGCGAGGCCATCGCGCTCGTGGAGAAATATTTGGCCGCAAAACCCCAACGCCACCCTGTCGATCCTTTCAACGAACCCACGGCGGCCCTCATTCTTGAAGCACAAAGCGCGCGGCCCGTTTGAATCGGTCAGTCCAAGCGGACACCGCCGCTTGTCTCAGGTGCCGCAGAATGTCCGTCTCACTCTTTGCGCTTCCGTGGGGGGCGTTTCAAATGCGCGAAACGCCTCCACGTCCGCGTACGGTTCGCGCAGCGCCAAGCCGAGCCGCTCAAACGGCCCGAAGTCATCAGCCGTGACGGCGGCATGGATCGCTTCCTCGATACGGTGGTTCCGCGGGATGCGCGCCGGATTTGAGCGACGCATCAACGCCGCCTGCTCTGCTGTCGTCGTCCTCTCCTCGACCAGCCGCGCCTTCCAACGGCCCGCCCAGGCGTCATAAGCGGCCGGGTCGCTGAACCCCTCCCGGACGGTTGCGGAATCTGGGTCCGCTTCAGCCGCCTCGCACAGGCGGCGGAATGTGACGGTGAAATCCGCGCCGCCGCTGTGCATGATTTCCAGCAAATCCCCCACCAGCGTGCGGTCCGCCGCCTGTTCGGATTGAAGACCGAGCTTGGCGCGCATGTTGGCGAGCCAGTGTGTTTCGAAGCGAGTGAGCATGTTCTGGATGACCTCGCGTGCGGGCTCCACGGCTTTGTCAGGATCCGGATCGATCAATGGCAGCAGCGTTTCCGCCAGTCGCGCGAGGTTCCATTGCGCGATGCGCGGCTGATTGGAAAACGCGTATCTGCCTGAGCGGTCAATCGCACTGAAAACCGCGTTGGGATCGTAGGCATCCATGAAAGCGCAGGGCCCGTAGTCGATCGTTTCGCCGGAGATCGAACTGTTGTCCGTATTCATCACTCCGTGGATGAAGCCCACCCGCATCCATTGCGCGATGAGTGCAGCCTGACGTTCGGCCACGCCTTCCAAAAGCGCGAGCGCCGGCCGCTCTGCGTCCGCGCGCTCGGGATAATGCCTCGCCAATGCGTATTTCGCGAGCTGCTCCACGGACGGCCAGTCCGACTGCGCTGCGAAATACTCAAACGTCCCCACGCGAATGTGGCTCGCGGCCACGCGCGTGAACACCGCTCCCGGCAGCGTTTCCTCGCGGATCACCGGCTCCCCCGTGGTGACCGCTGCCAAGGCGCGCGTCGTGGGAATCCCCAGCGCGTGCATGGCTTCGCTCACCAGATACTCGCGCATCACAGGACCGAGCGCCGCCCGCCCGTCGCCGCGCCGCGAGAACGGCGTCGGGCCCGCACCCTTGAGCTGGAGATCCCGCCGCCGCCCCTCACGATCCAGCAATTCCCCGATGAGCAGCGCGCGGCCGTCGCCGAGCTGCGGCACGAATCCGCCGAATTGATGACCCGCGTATGCCAGAGCCATCGGATTCGCGTCCGGCGGAAGGCGGTTTCCCGAAAAGATCTGCGCCCCGTGCTCGGCCAAAGCCGCGACGGGAAGCTGCAGTTCCTCAGCCAGCGTGCGGTTCAGTGCGAAAAGGCGGGGCTTTGCGACGGGAGTTGGATGCAGTGGTTCGTAAAAGTGCGCAGGAAGCGCTGCGTACGTGTGCTCAAACCCAAAGGCATCAATCTCCATCAGCGACCAATCGCACAGCGCGTTCGGGCTTTCCAGCATTCATTCAAGCGGTGGCGCGCGCGTTAACAGCTCGCGCGAGTGTCCGCACGCGTCATGGAGCCGGCTTTTCGCTGAAATTGCGCCACTGTTTCTCCAAAGCGTCCGGATCCGGCACGCCTCGGTGCACGTACAGTCCGTAACGGAGTAGAGTCGTTTGCCCGGGCTGTACGGTGAGGGAGCCGCCGAACGTGAGCGCCGCGCCCATCCACCCGTCGTCGCGCACGTGGAAATGCGCGGGATATCCGAAATTCGAGGGATGATCGAAAAGGGTTAATCCCTCCTGTGTCTCATTGGTGATTGGACCTGAGTAATCCACCCAGCGGGCTCGCTTGCGGAAGCAACCGGCTTCGTTGACACCGCCTTCGGAGTTTCGAATCGTCCCGCCCCCGTCTTTGACTCCCATGGTTTTCGCCACGCGAACCGCCATCATGCCGAACGCCGTCTCGCCGAAAGTGACGGCCTCCTTCACGGGCGTGAGGGCAAGATCCACCACCAGCATCCATTCTCCATCACTCAAAGGCTCAACGCTTGTTTTGCGGCGTTCCCTGAGCAAGTCCTCCCCCTCCTTGGTGCGCCACAACGCGGACGTTTCGACGCTCGCGGCGGCGTCCCCGTCGGCAAGCTTTTCCACGCGCTGGTGCACGATTCTGTCTCCACTCGGGTCGGCCCAAAACGTGCGGCCGTTTACCAGCGCGTGCGAGATCCACACGGAGTTGTGATGGCTGTGCGAAATCGGATCATGCGGATGCCCCATGCGCGTGAGCGAGACCCCGGAGGGGCCGTTTACCGGGAACAAAAACGGGCGTTCCTGTGTTTTGGCGAAGTGCAGCCGCGTGAGCTCGCGTCCCTCGCATTGGAGGGAAACCTGTTCGTGCGGCAGCGGGACGGCTTGCATGCGCGGCACGGGTTTTGGTTCGGCGAGTGCGATGCCGCCCGTCACGAGTGACAGCACCGACGAAAGAACGGTTGTTAGCGCGAGAAAGTGTGCGGCAAAGGGGGGATGGCGTTGCATAGCTTCTCCAACATGCTTGCAGCGTCGCGGTCGCACGCAAGGCGGGGGTTTAAAAAGTTCGCGCTACGGGCAGAGCCGGTGGTATCAAGCGGCTCGGATCCGCCCAGCATCCGCGTCGGCCAGTCGCGACCTGGTCTCCTGCAGTTTCACCCCCCATCCCAAACCCCGATGCCCGCCGCCGCGTCCCGATCATCCCTGCCCCTGTGGTGCTGGAGCGTCACGGGCCTGCTGCTCCTCGCGACCACCATCAATTACATGGACCGAGTCACGCTCGCGAGCGCCTCGGTCCGGATCACCAACGAACTGGGGTTGAGCGAGACGCAGTATGGCAACCTGGAACTCGCCTTCGGATGGTCTTTCGCGGTGGGTTCCATCGTGTTCGGTTTCCTCGCAGACCGGCTGCCGATCTATCTTCTGTATCCCGCTGTGCTTTTCGCGTGGTCGGCGATGGGCGCGGCGAGCGGCCTCACCGAAGGGCATCAAAGTCTGCTGATCTGCCGTGCGCTGCTGGGTTTTTTTGAATCCGCCCACTGGCCGTGCGCGTTGAAGACCACGTACACGATCCTCTCAAACCGCCAGCGCACGCTCGGAAACAGCATCCTGCAGAGCGGCGCATCCATCGGCGCGATTCTCACCCCGCAGCTCATGCGAATCCTGCTCACCGACGCGCCCGGTTCGTGGCGGAAAACCTTTGTTGTTGTTGGCATGCTCGGCGTCGCGTGGTGTTTGGCGTGGTTCGTGTTGATCCGGCCCCGCGACCTCCCGGCATCGGTTGCGCCGACGCCATCCACGCCCTCGGAAAACGCTGCGCAACCTGCACCCGGTCTGGGTGCGATCATCCGCAGCAAGCCGTTCTGGGCGGTGGCGCTGCTCATCATCGGCGCGCAAACTGTCTGGCACGTGTTCCGCGTGTGGCTCATGAAATTCCTGCAAACCGGCCGCGGCTATTCGGAATCCGCCGCGTTGAATTTCAACTCCCTTTACTTTGCGGCCACCGATGTGGGCTGCATCCTCGCCGGAGTGACGGCGCTTGCGCTCGTCAGGCATCTCGACCTTTCACCGCACACGGCGCGCCGCCGCGTTTATACCGGCGCCTGCGTGCTGACGTCCTTGAGTCTGATGCTCCCGTTTCTCGCAAAAGGCGCGCCCCTGCTCTGCACTCTGCTGGTGATTGGCGCCGGGGCGCTTGCGCTTTTCCCCTGTTACTACAGTTTTGTGCAGGACCTCTCGGCGACCCATGTGGGCCGCCTCACGGGGATTCTGAGTCTCTGGGTCTGGGCGCTCACCTCACCGCTCCACGCGCTCATGGGCGCCATCGCCGACTGGTCCAAATCCTACGATCCGGGGCTCATGATCGCGGGCCTCATGCCGTGGATTGGCGTGGTCTCGCTGCGCCTGCTTTGGAAGAATCCCGACACCACGGGGCCCGCATCCGGCGGCCGCCCCGCATGAACCCCCGAATCATCATCCCTCGAACATCATGCTGACCAACGCTTCCAGAGCAGAACAGTTCCCCGCGCTTTCGCAGATGACGTATCTCAACACCGCTGCGGAAAGCATCCCGCCGCTCTGCGTGAACGAGGCGGTGCAGGATTATCTGCGCGACAAAGCCCTGGGCATGCGCGGCAGGGACGGACACTTTGCGCAGGTCGAAAAATGCCGCGAGGTTTGCGCGCGGCTCTTGCGGCTTCAAACAGCGGAGGTCTCGTTTTGTTCCTGCAGTTCCGAGGCGTACAATCTCCTTGCGTCGGCGTTGCAGCTGTCTTCGGGCGATGAAGTGGTGGTTACGGATCTCGACTTTCCAGCGGGTGTCACACCCTGGTTGCGCGCTGCACATCCGCCTGCGCTCAAGGTTTGGAAGGCAAGAAATGGCGCGCTTGTGATGGAGGATCTCGCGTCCATCCTTGGGGAGCGCACGCGTTTGGTGCAGGTGTCGCTTGTGAGCTTTTACAACGGCCACCGCATCGACTGGGAACCGTTCCAAAAAGCCGTTCGCGCGCTCGCGCCCAACGCCGTGATCGCGGTTGATATCACCCAGGCGTTCGGCCGTGTGCCGATTCCCTGCACGAACGCGGACATCGTGATTTCAAGCACGCACAAATGGACGCTCGGCATGCACGGCGGGTGCGTCATCGGGATTCCGTCTGCGTCCGCAGACCGCCTCACCACGCATGCGGGCGGTTGGTTTCATCTGCTCAATGCGTTTGACACCGACAGATTCGAGCGCGCCGTCACCAAGACGGGCGCGGCGAGTTTTTCGGTAGGGATGCCGAATTTCGTGGCGCTGTACGCGCTCCGCGCGTCGCTCGCGTATCTGGAATCCATCGGCTTGGAGCAGATCGCCGCGCACGCGGATGCGCTCACGCAGCAGGTCGACGCCGGATTGCGCGGGCTCGGCCTGCAACCGCTTTGCGAGTGGCGGCCGGAAAACCCGACGGGCATCGTCTCATTCAAACACGAGCAAGGCGCGAGGCTGCATGCGGCGCTTGAGCAGGAGCAAATCCATGTCATGCACCAGGCTGGTAGAATCCGTGTGGCCGTGCACGGTTACAACACGGCCGAAGATGTGTCGCGCTTGTTGTCCGTGCTTGGAGCGGTTCTTTCCGAGCCAACCCCAGCCTGAGGTGCCCGCGCTGATTGATCAGCCCAAATTTCAGCAGCGAACGCCGGACTTTTTTTCATGAATCCCATTCATCAAACGCTCGCGGATTTGGTCCGCTTAAATTCGGTGAACCCTGCCTATGGTGACGGCGGCACCGAGGCCAATGTCGTGCCGTACCTGCGCACCTTCTTTGCAAGCCGCGGCATCGAGACTTTCGAGCAAGAAGTTTTCCCGGGCCGCACAAATTTGATCGCGCGGATTCCGGGACGCACGGCGCGGCGCATCGTGCTTGAGGCCCATACCGATACCGTGTCGATCAAGGGCATGACCATCGATCCCTTTGGCGCGCAGATTCGGGATGGCAAGCTCTACGGCCGCGGCTCGGTGGATGATAAAGCGGGGCTCGCCGCGATGATGCACGCGGTGGCCTCGCTGAAGGTGGACGGCGTTACGCCCGAGTGCGAGGTGTGGCTGGCCGCTGTGGTAGACGAAGAGTTCAGCTACCGCGGTGTCGTGAAACTGTGCGAGGGTTTGCAGGCGGAGGCCGCCATCATCGCCGAGCCCACAGAGATGCGGCTCGTGACCGCCACCAAAGGCGTTCTGCGATTCAGGATCGTGATCCGCGGCGTGGCCGCGCACAGTTCCAAGCCGCACCTTGGCCACAACGCCATCAGCGATATGGCGCGCGTGGTGCTGGAGTTCGAAGCTGAAAATGCACGCCTTGAGGCGAAGAGTCATCCGCTGCTGGGTTCAGCGACGGTAAACGTGGGATTGGCTCGCGGGGGCGTTCAGGTGAATTTTGTGCCGCATGAGGCGGTGATCGAAGTCGATCGGCGTCTGCTGCCCGATGAGCGCGCCGAGGATGTCGCGCGCTCGTACGACGCGCTCCTCGCGGACATGCGGTTGCGGCACCGCGACTTTGACGGCCAACTTGAGCGGCCGCTGCTGCTCGTGGACGACGCGCTCGAAACCAGCTTCGACACCCGCGTGGTGCGGCACGCGCAGGGGATTCTCGCAACCATGGGGCGCGACCCGCAGCCTTGCGGCGTGCCATTCGGAAGCGATGCCAGCAAGCTTGCGCGAAGCGGAGTCCCGGCCGTGGTGTTCGGGCCGGGCAGTATCGATCAAGCGCACGCTGTCGACGAATTCGTCGAGCTCGCCCAGGTCGAGGAAGCCGCGCGGTTTTACCGCGCGTTCATCGAATCCTACTCCTGATTTAACCGCGTTGCGGTGCTACGCTGGGAAGCGGTCGGTGATGACAACCTCCGCGTCCAGGAGACGCTCCCCGCGCGGCCAGCCGGGTTGGGATTGTTTGCCGATCGCAACCATGAAGCTGATCGCATGGTCATTGGGCAGCCGGATCAATTTAGCGACCGCCTCTGCATCGAACCCGACCATCGGGCAGGATTCGTATCCCAGTTCGCGCGCGGCAAGCATCAGGGTCATGCCGGCAAGTCCGGTGGAACGCATCCCCTCGTCCCGTGTAATCTGCGGCTTGCCTTCGTAAAAAGGGGTCAGCGCGGGAACCAGAATGTCCTGAACGGCCTTCGGCGCATGGCTCCAGTAACGCTCGGGGCTTTTGTTGTGCGCGTTCAAATCCGCGCACAGCACCACGAGCAGCGAGGCGTCCGTCACCTGCGCCTGATCCCATGCAACCGCGCGGATCTGCCGGCGCAGCTCCGGGTCGCGCACCAGCACGAAACGGTAGTTCTGCATGTTGAAGGAAGAAGGCGCGAGCTTGGCGAGATGTACGAGTTTTTGAATGTCCGCCTCGGGCATGACGTATTGGGCGTCGTAATGTTTCACGGAACGGCGTCCTTCGATGGCTTCAATGATATTCATGTGTGTAATTTGTAAGATGTGAGGGAAAGCAGGCCGTCAGGTTTGCAGAACGGCGCGAGTAAGCAACCACAACCCGCGATGCTGTGCGTCTGGTTTTTATCCGACGCGTTGCACATTGCTGACCCATTTCGGACGTAAAACGTGCGCCGACTCTACTTTTGGATGGAACGCAGAAATTGCGCCAATGATTGCGCTTCGACTGATGCTGAGAGCGGGAATGAATCGCCCGCTGGTATCAGGTAGTAGCCCCGGGAAGCCCCGAGCGTTTTCATGCTCTCGATGAAGCCTGGGGATAGCTTTGGCGAAAGCGTGCGTTTTATCTCGATCGCTGTGACATCGCCACCCGACGTCTCGAGCACAAGATCCACTTCCGCTCCAGCATGCGTGCGGTAATGGCTGAACCGGATCCCACGCGGAAGAAGCGATAAAATTTGTTCAATGCAGTAACCCTCCCAAGAGTCACCGCAGAGCGGATGTCCAAGGACATGCTCGACACTGGGAAGTTCTGCAAGGGAATGAAGAAGTCCTGTATCGCGCCAGTATACTTTTGGGGCTTTGACAAGCCGCTTACCGACATTTCGACTCCAGGCGGGGAGGCTGCGCAAGAGGTAGAGGCCTTCCAGCAAATCGATGTAACGGCGGACGGTCTTGGCATCAATGCCGAGTGAGCTGCCGATTTTGCTGAGGTTGAGCGTGCCGCCATGCTGGTGCGCGAGCATTCTGCAAAATCGGCGCAGTTGCTGTGGTGAAGCCTCGGCTCCGAGCTGCGGAAGGTATCGCTCGATGTAACTTGTGATGAAGTCTTCACACCATTGCATGGACGTTACGTCATTTGTCGCGAGATAACTGACCGGATAGCCTCCGCGGAACCAATGAGACTCGGGGTTGCCTCCTGAGGATGCGATTTCCGTGAGATGAAACGGGTTCATTTCAAGGTAAGAGATTCGGCCAGCAAGTGTTTCCGAACTTTGTTGCAGGAGTTCAGGCGAGGCCGACCCTAAGAGGAGAAACTGCGCCGAGGGCTCACCGTTTCGTCGCCGCTCATCAATAAGACTCCGAAGCACCGTGAACAGATTCGGAAGCCTCTGAATTTCATCCAGAATCACGAGGTGGTTTGCGAGTCTGCCAAGGTAGAGTTCTGGGTCTGCCAGTTTGACCAAATCCGATGGGCGCTCCAAGTCGATGTAGTGAACCGGCTTATCCAGCCTTATTTCCCGAGCCAAGGTGGTTTTCCCTACTTGGCGAGACCCCAATAATGCCACCGCGGGCGTACTGGATAAGCGGTGGAGGAGCGTAGGCTCAAGAAGGCGGCGGATCATCTGCATTGAAAATACGGAATCAAATCCTGATTTTCAATGCTTTTGAGGTCGGCCTACTCTGGACAAGCTACCTCTCGTGCCGAGTCGATGGTTCCGATGACAGGCTTCTGCCACTGGATGCTGTCGGCGCTCTCGGCATCGCAAACGGCGAGGTTCGGAAACGCCGCCGAGATATCCGAGGGACAACACATGCGGCATTTTTTCACCGCCTCGGAGCGGATGTTGCGCTCTGTTTTTGAAAGCCGACTTAAACGTCTCACTCCTCAAAGAAGGCGCTATTCGGGCCAACGCCCGTCTACGATCGGCTTTGCCGAGAGTTTCGCGGGATCAATGACCACGTGCTTCACCTTCTGGCGCCTCCATGTGTAGGTCACATGCACAAGCCGGTCCTGCGTCTGGATGATCGCGGGATAGCTGTACTCGCCCGGATCGCTCTCCAGCACCAGCGCGGCGTCCCACGCCTGCGCGTCTTTCGAGACTGAGATGTTGAGCGGCGTGCGCTTGCCACCCCATTTTCCCGGCTCGCCTCCCACGTGGTTGTAAACGATGAGATGCCGTCCGTCCGCAAGCGTCAAGGCGTCCGTGCCGCTGTTGTTGTTCGGCAGCGAGCCCAGCTGCATTTCGCCCCAAGTCCTGCCGCCGTCTTCGCTTCGGATTTCAAACACCCTGTTCTGCCGCGAGCGGCCCAGTGCGAGCAGTCTGTCGCCGCCCATGAAAAGAATGCTCGGCTGGATCGCCTGAATGTGAATGCCATCATGCAGTCCCGCGGTGCGCTCCCAAGTCACTCCAAAATCCTGCGTTTTTTCAAAGTGCACAATCCATCTTTCCTTTTCGTTCTTGGCGTCGGCTTTGATCTCTTCGCTGGTTGCGCACAATAAGCTGCCGTCGCCGAGTTGCACCGGCTTGTTTTTGACCGGACCGAGAATGCCTTCCGGCAGGCGCCGGGGTTGCGTCCATGTTTTCCCGCCGTCCATGGAAGTGGTGAGCATGCCCCACCACGATTGGGGCGACGGTCCGGCCTTGTAGAAAAGCAGCAGCGGCCCGTTCTTTGGCTGGCACAATACCGGATTCCAAGTGGGGTGCCGCACCACCTTGCCATCCGCCAGAGTGTGTTGCACACCGTTGGCGACTTCCACGCTCTGCGTCCATTTGCCCTCCGTGAAACGCGAAACCCAGATGCCAACGTCCGGATGCTTTTCGTGCGTGCCCCCGAACCACGCGGCAACGAGACCCTGCGGGGTTTCCGCAAGCGTAGTGGCGTGCACAGACGGGTACGGCCCGGAGTCGTAGATGAATTCCGAGGACAGCACCGAAGGATCGGCGATTAGAAAACGTTTCGCACAAAAGAACAGCAGTGCACAAACGAGTGTAGGCTTTTTCATCGGGGGGGGGAATGGTTGTCAGCGCGATGCGCGAGCGTAACGGCCGTGAAGATTTTTTAAAGCGCATCTGAAGCGAAGTGCAGGGTTGCATGCGGCCCAAAAGGAA
>JACCED010437045.1_pt1 | contig 21890 bp, 15 predicted proteins | sample 7455021 | NCBI WGS metagenome assembly JACCED01 (sample SAMN15323456, study PRJNA562643) | freshwater metagenome | isolation source: river surface water | place: USA:Blue River Watershed | collected 2017-08-19
CCATTACCAAACCCAAAGGTTGGCGCAACTCGGCACCGGAACCGCTGGCGAGCATCAGGGGAATAGCGCCAAACAGGGCGGCGAGGGTGGTCATCAATATAGGGCGGAAGCGCATTAAGGCGGCGCGATGAATCGCCTCGCGTGGGCTCATACCCAGTGTGCGTTGGGCATCGAGCGCAAAGTCCACCATCATAATGCCGTTCTTTTTTACCAGCCCGATCAGCAGCACCACGCCGATAACGGCGATCAAATCCAGCGGTTGCCCGGTCAACAAGAGTGCGAGCAGCGCACCCACGGTGGCGGAAGGCAGGGTGGAAAGAATCGTCACCGGGTGGATAAAGCTTTCGTAAAGTACGCCCAGCACTATGTACATGGTTACCACGGCGGCCAGCACCAGCCAGAGGGTATTGCTGAGCGAAGCGCGGAAGGCTTCGGCCGCACCCTGGAAGCGCAACTCCACAGCGGCGGGCAAATCCAGTTCGGCGCTGGCCGCTTCGATCGCCGCTATCGCCTCGCCTAAAGAGGCATCCTCCGCGAGGTTGAAAGAAATCGTGGTCGAAGGAAACTGGCTTTGGTGGTTGATCAGCAAGGGTGTTGGCCGCTGGCTGATTTTGGCGAGGGTGGAGAGCAGTACCGGCTTGCCGCTGTTGGAGTTCACGTAGGTATTTTCCAACGCTTTCAGGCCCTGGGCGTAATCCGGATCTACCTCCAGCACCACGCGGTATTGATTGGCTTGGGTAAACAGGGTGGCGATTTGGCGTTGCGCGTAGGCCGTTTGCAGGCTGCTGGCAATATTGCTCACGCTTACGCCCAAACGTGCCGCTGCATCCCGGTCGATCTCCACATAGGCTTGCAGGCCCCTTGTTTGCAGGTCGGCGGCGACATCGGCGAGCGCCGGCTCCATGCGCAAACGCTCCAATACCCGTGGCAGGGTTTCATCGAGCAAGGCGATTTCCGGCGCGGTCAGGGTGAACTGGTACTGGGTGCGGCTAACGCGATCCTCAATACTCAATTCCTGCAATGGCTGGAACCAGGCGGTAATGCCGCTGATACCGACAATTCGCTCCTGCAAGCGGCGAATGATGTCGCTGGCGTGGTCATCGCGCTCGCCGTGGGCTTTCAGGTTGATCAGCAAGCGGCCTGAGTTGAGGGTGATGTTGTTACCATCGACGCCGATAAACGATGAGATGCTCGCCACATCCGGGTCTTGCAGAATCAGCTCGGCGATCTGCTGTTGGCGCTCGGTCATAGCGGCGAAAGAGGTATCTTGTGGCGCTTCGGTAATCGCCTGGATAGCGCCGCTATCCTGAATCGGGAAAAAGCCTTTCGGGACTACCAGATACAAGCCGGCCGTGAGCGCGACCGTACCCAGCATCACCGCCATGGCAGCGGTTTCGCGTTGCAGCACTTTATCCAGCAGTTCGCCGTAGCGGCGGATGACCTTGTCCAGAAAATCCGGTTTTTCGCTGGTGTGCGCCGGCGCATGTTTAAGCATGCGCGCGCACATCATGGGGGTGAGCGTGAGGGAAACTACCAGCGAGATGCCGATAGCGACCGCGAGCGTAATCGCGAATTCCTGAAACAAGCGGCCAACCAGATCGCCCATAAACAGCAGTGGAATTAATACTGCAATTAGCGAAATTGTCAGGGATACCAATGTAAAACCAATTTCCCCGGCACCTTTAAGTGCGGCATTCATCGGCGTTTCGCCCTGTTCGCGGTGCCGGGCGATGTTTTCCAGCATCACGATTGCATCGTCCACCACAAAACCGGTGGCGATGGTGAGTGCCATGAGTGTCAGGTTGTTGATGGAAAAATCGAGGAAGTACATGGCGGCGAAGGTGCCGATCAAGGACAGCGGCACCGCCAGACTGGGAATGATGGTGGCGGGAATCGAACGCAAGAAAACGAGGGTTACCGCAACGACCAGGAAAATCGCAAATATCAGCTCTTTTTGTACATCGCGAATGGAGGCGCGGATGCTGTGCGTGCGGTCGCTTAATACTTCAATTTTTGCGGCCGCTGGCATAGTGACCATTAACTTGGGCAGCAGGGTTTCGATGCTATCCGCCACATCAATCACATTGGCACCAGGCTGGCGCTGGATGTTGATCAGCACTGCCGGTTGCTCGTTGGCCCAGGCGGCGAGGAATCGGTCTTCGGCGCCATCTTCCACGGTAGCGACATCCCCTAAGCGCAGCGGCGAGCCCCCGCGATAGCTGACGATTAAATCGCGATACTCCTGCACCGAGCGGATCTGGTCATTGGCATCCAACATAGTGGAGCGGTATTCGCCGTCAAAGCTGCCCTTGGGTTGGTTGGTGTTGGCAGTAACCACGGCGTTGCGCACTTGCTCCAGACTCAGTTGCGTATTGGCAAGGGCGTTGGGGTTTACTTTGATTCGGATCGCAGGGCGCTGGCCGCCCGCCAGGGTCACCATGCCGACACCGGGCAGTTGGGCGATCTTCTGCGCCATACGCGTGTTCACCAGATCGTACACCTCGGGCAGCGGCAGGCTTTCGGAGGTGACGGCGAGAGTCATAATCGGCGCGTCCGCCGGATTTACTTTGCGATATACCGGCGGAGTTGGAAGATCATTTGGCAGCAAATTGCTGGCCGTATTCAGTGCGGCTTGCACTTCCTGCTCGGCCACGCCAAGGTCCATTTCCAGCAAAAATTGCAGGGTGATAATCGATGCGCCAGTAGAGCTGGTGGAGGAGAGTTGTTTGACGCCAGGGATCTGCCCCAGGCTGCGCTCCAGGGGTGCGGTGACGGTGCGCGCCATGACATCCGGGCTGGCACCCGGGTTAAAGGTGAAAATCTGGATAATCGGATAATCCACCTGTGGCAAAGCAGCCACAGGCAACAGTCGATAACCCAGAATTCCGGCCAGTAAAAACGCCAACATCACCAGCGAGGTGGCAACCGGGCGAAGGATAAAGGGGCGGGAAATGCTCATGGGTTATCTCAATTTTTCGCCGAAGGCTGTTCAATCACCTTTACGTCTTTGCCCGGCCAAAGGCGATCAACGCCCTCCAATACAACCTGATCACCTTCAGCCAACCCGTCGAGTACCGCAATATTTTCGCCTTCCAATGCGCCTAGTTTGATTCGACGCATCTCTGCTTTGTTGTCTTTTATCAAGTAAACATAAGTGCCTTTGCTGCCGTACTGCACGGCATCGGCGGGAATCGTCACCGCGCCGTCCAGTGTCTGCAGGTGTAAGCGCGCGTTAATAAATTGATTGGGGAAGAGGCTGTCATCGGTGTTATCAAACTCCGCCTTCAGGCGCAGAGTGCCGGTGGTGGAATCGATTTGGTTATCCAGCGTGGTCAGTTTGCCAGCGGATAAAAGGTTGTGCTCGCTACGATCCCATGCCTCCACCGCCAGTGATTGTTGTGCCGATAGCGCAGCAGAATGAGCCTGACGCACGGCGATCAACTGGTTTTCCGGAATGGTAAATACCACGGAAATAGGCTGGGTTTGGGTAATGGTGACCAGCCCGGTGCTGTCATTGGCGTTGACCAGGTTGCCCACATCGACTTTACGCAGACCGGTACGGCCGGAAATAGGTGCGGTAATACGAGTGTAGGACAGTTGCAGACGCGCGTCCTCCAACTGGGCGCTGTGACTTTTTAATGTCCCGCGCAATTGTTCTACCAGGGCTTTTTGCTTATCGAATTGCTGTTTGGCGATGGAGTTTTTGGTCAATAGTTGCTCGTACAGCGCCAAATCATCTTCTGCATTCTTCAGCTGCGCTTTAGTTTCCTGTAACGCGCCTTCGGCCTGATGGAGTTTTACTAGGTAGGGCGCCGGGTCAATCTCCGCTAACAGGTCACCGGCTTTAACCGACTGACCTTCACTAAATTTCACGCTCAGGATCGGTCCACCAACGCGCGGGCGCACGGTTACCGTGTTTAACGGACTGACGCTCCCAATGGCTTTGATATGTACTTTTAAATCGCTTTTGCTAACGCTAACTACGTGTACCGGTGTTGGGCCCATCCAGGGGTTTGGCGGAGGCGGGCGTTTGGCTTCGGGCGCGCGAATCGCGAAAAACCACACTAAAAACAAAACCACAACGGCGCTCACGGCGAGCAGCCAGCGCTTGCCGCGTGACAAGCGATTTACAGAAGCAGACATGAATACATCCAATCAGTTGGTTAATTCGGGGCAATCGAGGAGGCGCGCTGGTTATAACAAAACAAATTCGGATCTGGCGCATTAATCAGGCAGGCTAGTATGCAAGGAATAAGCCTGCAACGGCATTTACATTTCTGGACGATTGATTACAAGTCTGCGATAGATTCCCAGCGTATCGGCGACCGTAAAACCTGCCCAAGGGCTGAATCCAGACTAATTTCAATTTTGAATAGTAATATTCATTTTCATTTGGAAAAATTATTATCAAGTGTTAACTGGTTCTCAGTAATCCAACTCCGAAAGCACAAAAATGACAGCGCTGTCTTTTCAGGTAAGACAAATAATAAATATAAGAAAAATAGAAATTTAAGCGACAAATACAACTCTCCAACCAAATCATCCGTGTCCCAGTCGTAGTCGGGGCGATTTAATTTTCTGGCGTCGATGTATGCGCCATTCGTAGTAAATGGACCACCTTGCGGTGCGGCTTTCTAGTCTTTGCCGTTTGGCTGTTTGCATTGCAATCGACAGGAGTGGATGTACTAAAAGAGCTCTCTTCAGGGCTCGCTAATAATGAGTGTTCGTCCTTTTCATCCAAGTCTCATCCAAGGAGATAACATAATGACTACTCCGCACAAAAGCATGCGCTTGACCCTGATGGGGTTGGCAGTGCTTGCAGCTAGCTATGGAAGTTCTGCGTCGGCAGCGTGCAGCTACGTAATTACCAACGAGTGGAATACCGGTGCAACCGGTGAAATCCGTATTACCAACTCCACATCGGCAGCGATTAACGGTTGGTCCGTGAATTGGCAGTACGCCTCAGCCAACCGTTTGTCCGGCTCCTGGAATGCCACCGTATCCGGCACTAACCCCTACACAGCCACTAACCTAAGCTGGAACGGCACTTTGCAGCCAGGTGGAACAGCGACCTTTGGCTTTCAAATGAATAAGAATGGCGCGGCGGCAGAGATTCCAACGATTAACGGCGCCGTGTGTAGCGGAACACCGACCTCATCGGCTCCGTCTACCTCGTCATCTGCACCACCGAGATCATCTTCATCGGCTCCGGTGTTGAGTTCATCGAGTTCATCAAGTTTGCAGGCTTGCTTGCAGCAATGTAATTGGTACGGCAGCTTGCAGCCGGTTTGCGTGACCACCGCCAGCGGATGGGGTTATGAAAACGGCAAGAGCTGCGTGTCGCGCGCTACTTGCACCAGTCAACCAGCGCCTTACGGCCTGACTAACTGCGGCAGCTCATCAAGCGTAATCATTACAACCAGTCGCTCCAGTTCGTCTACGCCAGCAACCAGCTCGAGTTCGATTCGCTCGTCCAGTTCTGCGCCCGCGACCAGTTCAAGTTCCATCCGGTCTTCCAGTTCTGCGCCGGCTACCAGTTCAAGCTCGATTCGCTCGTCCAGTTCAGCGCCCACTACCAGTTCAAGTTCAATTCGCTCGTCCAGCTCGTCGGGCACTAATACCAGCGCAGGCGTGTTCCGCGTAAACGCTCAAGGTAACCTGACCAAAGATGGACAGTTGTTGCCAGCGCGTTGTGGTAACTGGTTTGGTTTGGAGGGGCGCCATGAACCATCGAACGATTCCGCCAACCCAAGTGGTGCGCCCATGGAGTTGTATGTCGGCAATATGTGGTGGGTGAACGACAGTAAAGGCTCTGGCCGCACTATCGACCAAACCATGAAAGAATTGAAAGCGGCGGGTATAACCATGCTGCGTATGCCAATTTCTCCCCAAACGCTGGATGCCAATGATCCCCAAGGCAAAGAGCCAAACTTGAAGAACCATCAATCCGTTCGCCAGACCAATGCGCGTCAGGGGATGGAAGATTTCATCAAGATTGCCGATGCCAATGACATCCAGATTTTTGTCGATATCCACTCTTGCTCTAACTACGTAGGTTGGCGTGCAGGTCGTATCGACGCTCGTCCACCTTATGTGGATAAAGACCGCGTGGGTTACGACTACAAGCGTGAAGAATATTCTTGTGCGACTACCGGTAATCCAAGTTCAGTGACCAAGATTCACGCCTACGACAAAACCAAGTGGTTGGCGACCATCAAAGAAGTTGCTGGTCTGTCGGCCAAGTTGGGCGTGGATAACCTGATCGGTATCGATATTTTCAACGAGCCATGGGATTACACCTGGGCTGAGTGGAAATCTCTCTCCGAAGAAGCTTACGCGGCGATGAACTCGGTAAACCCGAATATGCTGATTATCGTGGAAGGTATTTCTGGCAACGCCAACTCACAAGACGGCACACCGGACACCAAAGTCCCAGTGCCACATGGCAGCGAAGATACCAATCCTAACTGGGGTGAAAACCTGTTTGAAGCCGGGACCGATCCAATCAATATTCCGAAAGATCGCTTGGTATTCTCACCGCACACCTACGGTCCATCTGTGTTTGTACAAAAACACTTTATGGACCCCGCACAAACCGAGTGTGCTGGTCTGGAAGGCGATGAAGCAGCAATGCACAAGTGCCGTGTAGTGATTAACCCAACCGTGTTGGAAGCTGGCTGGGAAGAGCACTTCGGTTACCTGCGCGAACAAGGCTACGGTATTTTGATTGGTGAATTTGGTGGCAATATGGATTGGCCCAACAAAACCAGCCAGGCGGATCGCACCACCTGGAGTCATATCACCACCAACGTAGATCAACAATGGCAAACCGCGGCGGCGGCCTACTTCAAGAAGAAAGGCATCAATGCCTGTTACTGGTCTATGAACCCGGAATCTGCCGATACCTTCGGCTGGTACCTGACTCCATGGGATCCAGTCAGTGCAAACGACAAGTGGGGTCAATGGACCACGCTTGATCCACGCAAGACCACGCTGTTGAACAGTCTGTGGGGCCGTTAATTCAACTCGATTGAATTAATTGCCATAAAACGCCCGGATTCGAATGCTTGAATCCGGGCGTTTTTGTTTCAGCTAAGCTATTTGTGTTGTTACAGGTCGTAAGCTGCAAGGCTTTGCGCAGTGGATCGCATACTGGAACATTGCCCGGTTGAAACAGTGCGGTGCAGGTTATTTAAAAGGATGATGGCACAGATATTGTTTGTTATTTTTTGCCTGGAAAACGGCCTATTAAAAAAGGTTATAGATATGCGGATGTAATCGGTGTTTACTTGAAACTTGGAGCCATAAATTGCAAGGGTCAAATAATTTTCGTCTTGATATTCAAGGTCTCAGAGGAATAGCAGTACTGCTAGTGGTGCTGTATCACTTGGATCTGCCCTGGCTAACCGGCGGCTATATTGGGGTCGATATATTTTTTGTCATTTCCGGGTATTTGATTACTGGCCATTTGGCTGAAGCGTTGGATAACAATCGTTTTAGTTTTAGTGAGTTTTATGCACGTCGTGTGCGCAGGATTATTCCCGCATCAATATTTGTGTTGTTCTGCACCATGTTGGTTTCCTGGTTTTTGTTACCACCTTTGCTCCTGCCAAAGGTAATGAAAGAAACTATTTCCACTGCACTTTATTTGCCCAATATTTTTTACGCTTACCAACAGACTGATTATTTGGCGGAGACTGCGCCCTCGCCCCTGTTGCACTATTGGTCTCTCGGCGTTGAAGAACAGTTTTATTTTATCTGGCCCTTGTTGTTATTTTGTTGCTGGCGTTTATTCGGGAGCCAAAAAAAATACCTGGCCGGTATTCTGATAATACTGCTGGGGCTGTCGTTGATGGCGTGTATTCTTCTGACTCAGTCAAGTCAGCCCTGGGCATTCTTTCTGGTGTTTACCCGCGCGTGGGAATTGGGTTTTGGAGGGCTCCTGGCCTTTTGGTTGATTGAAAAAAAATATACCGCTCATAATCCTCTAGCCCCCTTTTCTTCAATAATCGGTTGGTCAGGGCTAGTACTGGTCGGCAGTTGTGCAATTTTCTATAACAAACATACCCACTTTCCCGGCTTTGCGGCGGCGTTGCCGGTATTGGGTGCAGCCCTGATTTTGCTGGCAGGGGCTATTGGCAAGAACACGGCGTATCTGAACAAAGTCATGGGGATTAAACCGCTGCAATATATGGGGTTAATTTCCTATTCGCTCTATCTGTGGCATTGGCCAGTTATCGTTTTCGCGCAGGAGTTGTGGCCGGAATTTACCGGCATCTACGCCATAGTGAGTTTATTCATTGTCTCAGCGGTATTGGCGGAATTAACGTACCGCTTTATCGAACAACCTTTTCGCAATGTATCTGGAAAATTCTATCTGCCGGCTAAGTCTGCATTGATTAGCTGTGGTGCTGCTTCGATATTTCTTGTGCTTATTGCTGGAGGCTATGGTTGGCAAGTTAAGTCCTGGCAGCTGTTTTCTGATCAGCTTGCGCAGGAGTATGTACCAGATACAAGCCCCGAGTTCACCGGCTATGTGCCCAGAAATCTAGCGCCTGACTTGCGCCAAGTAAGCAAGTCGGTGCCGAAGATCTATAACGATGGTTGCCATGATGACTTGATTGCAGAGGTTGCAGCTGGTTGTGTATTTGGCGATACCAATGCACGCAAAACCTACGTGCTTTATGGAGATTCTCATGCGGCGCAATGGTTTCCAGCCTTGCAGAAATATTCAGAAAAAAATGGAGTTAGATTAGTTACGTTTACGAAAAGCTCATGTCCTGCGACTGATATAGATGTGATATGGCGGGGTGGCGAATATACCAGCTGTATTAATTGGCGCAAAAAAGTACTGGAAAAAATTAATCAGCTCGATCCTGATGTGGTAATAGTTTCCAGTTATTATGGGGCGAGAGCATCTTTGGATATGGAGGATTCGTCCAAAGAATGGATGCAAGGATTGGTGCGAATGTTTACCAGTTTTCCTGAGAAAACACAGGTGGTTATCATTGGCGATACCCCCAGTTTTACACGCACACCAGCGCTATGTTTATCAAAAAATCTGTCAGATACGGATAAGTGTGCAGAGCCAAGAGGGAATGTTGTGGATTTGCAGCTCGCCGATATGGAAGAAAAGGTCGCGCGCGATCACCACCAGCATTACATTGATATGAACCGCTATTTGTGTACAGATTCTACCTGTGGCCCCATCGTTGGCAATGTCCTTATTTATCGAGATCGACACCACATTACGGTTGAATTTAGTGAGAAATTGGCAGACGTTTTGGGTGGCGCTATTGATGGCACGCTAATCTCTTCTCTCGCACTACATAATTGATCTTTCCTAAATATATAGCGCCTTTTGGGTGGCTTAACCCATTGCAGCTTTTGCTAGTCTGTTTTTGTTAGTGTGAGATATTCCGCTGCGGAAATTTTGCACCAAAAATTGGGCAATTGTGGCGCAACCAGGAGGAAAAAATCCTCCTTCTCAAACTCGGGTAGCGGTTGGGCTGTTAGCAGTGCATGAAAAATTTTTAGTGGGTTACGATCAAAAAATAAAGGAGTTGCGGCGGACATTGGCGCTGACCGGTTGGTTATTTCCATGAAGCTTGGCGTCAGTGTTGTTTTTTTGTTGCTGAACCCTGCACTGAGTAGGCTGGCATTTTTCATTGCGCATTCATACGCAGCAGTAGTCTTGATAAATAAATCCAGTTTGTCTTGCTCACTTAAGAATTGCTTGAATTGTTCAGCTTCGGCGGCGAAAAACAATGTGCGTACAGGTGCATTGGTAATGTAATCAATAATGAGATGCTCCTGCCGGGTTCGTTTAAGCAACTCCACTGTCAACGGAACGGCAATAGCTAGTCGGCTCAGTCGCCACCAGCTTTGAATGTCGGCGGTTACCGACAGCCCGGCAGCGGATTTCAAACTATTCAACCAATCTCTTTCCTCCGTGGTAAGGGGAATTTCATCGGCGATTGGGCGATAGTCGCCGCGGGCCAGTCTGACCATACAATCCTGTAATTCAGCAAGAGGCATACCCCGGCTCCCTGGTGCTAACCTGATTGGTGTGTAGATGTGTGCCGTGGATGGCGCAATATTTTTTCCATGCAGTTTGAGCGAGTGTTAGTTGCGACAGAATTTTTTCTTCGCCCAGCATCGGCAGTGAAAATTCCAGCAGTTCATAAGTAATTGCACAGAGGTTGGGGGTGTGGGGTAGGATTAAGTCCAGTAGGCCCCACACAGCGTCCGGAACCAAATCGCTGTGTACATCCAATTGAAACCCTTCATGGGTTATGCCGCCGGCGATGTGAATTTCCACAACCCGATCCAATTGCAATTGCATTAACGCATAGGCAGGGTCAAAACCAAAATTCAACGCATTGCAATAAAAATTGTAGAGGTCGAGCAATAAACCACAATCGGTGTTCGTCAGCAATTGATTGAGAAATTCAATTTCACTCCAATCATTGCCGGAGAAATCCGGGAGATAGTAGGTGGTGTTTTCAATGAGAAAGGGAACGCCATAACGCTTGCATAGATGTTGAATTCTTGGTTCAAGCAACGCGAGTGCTTCGCGCGTAAATGGAAGGGGCAATAGTAGTCCCGCATGGTCTTCGCCCGCGCTGTCACCCTGCACCAACGTGAATCCCAAGTGCTCGCTGTGCCAGTAAAATTGTTGCTGCTGCGCATATTGATCAAGCATATTTACATAATCCTGATTCCAGCCGCGCGCTGAACCTATGGATAAACCCAGTCCGTGTACTATCACCGGAAATTGCTGCGTCAGGCGTTTGAGGTCGGCAAGTTTACGCGCTTCGAAACGCAGGCTTCGGCGGCCATCTGCTAAAATTTCTTCGCATAACATATCCGGGCTGACTTCAATAAATTGAATCAGCTGTGGGTTGCTGGTGATTAGCGGCGCAAAATCCCAGTGATAATTAATCCCTACACCTAATTTCGGCAGCTGAGATCCGGGTAACATAAATCCTCCTTATCAGTGAAAATTCCGTTACTTTTTTTGGGTAGAAATTCTTACGCCGCCAAAAATGGAAACAGACAAAAAACTTGGACGGTTAAAATAAAAATGCCGATACAAAATTGCATCGGCATTGGTCTGATTTAGCCCATAATGGTTGCTGCTACTGGAATTCGAGCGCTTAACTTAACGACCGGGTTAATACGGAAGCGCAAATCGAAGCCATTAAATCCACATGCCAGGCAGCCGGTAATGCCTCCCAACTGTTTCAGAATGCTGTACATGTCATCCAAGGTGACATCGGCGCTGTTAAGCGCGACATCAATGACTTTGGCTGGTGTTGTGGCTTTAATGACATTGCCATAGGCGTCGTAACAGGTTTGCGCATTTGCCCCTTCAGCGGCAACCAGGGTTGCTACTGCACCGGCAGCGAGCATGGAATTGCGCAGGAAATCGCGACGATCTTTGGTGTTACTATTTTCGGTGTTGTCTGTTGCTGCGGAAGTTGAGATTTTTTCGTCTGACATGATCCTTCTCCTTAACGATTGATGGGGTGAAAGAACACTTACCGGAGGCTCCTTGGGTGTTCTTGTTATCCATCATCTGCCTGTGGGGAAATTTAGCCAGCGAAAAATGAATCTGGATTTTTGTGAAATATTCACTCCGCGAAGGGATCATTAACCCCCGTTTGTATCCTGTACTGTTGGCCCCTGCGAGCGATAAAAAAGGTGAGGCTATTATCAGTCTGGCCGAATTGGAAAGTGTAAAGCCCTATGAACTGGTGCTGGATATTAATCGAGAGGGATTTATGAATCCGTCTGTCATTCCCAGTGATTATTCGCGCTTGTGGTTAAAACGTTCCTGCCGTGTGCGCGGTCGGGCAATTAAAAATTTCGCATTGGGATTAATCCAGCAGGCCGCGGCATTTGTCATGCGCGTGTACACATTTGCGAGGTGGGCAGGATTTTATTCTGGATCAACCGTATTCCCGATCCCATTATTAAACGCATTCCGGAAATAGTGGTGACACCGCAATGGCCTATTCCTATTCCCGAGCCAGATCCGGAACCCTTCGATCCAGTTTTTGATCCAGGTGTTTCCGGCTTGGCCGAATTAAATCCACAGCCGTACATCTACATGTTTATGCGCTGGCAACTAATGGCTATTCGCGTTTAACGCATTTGGATGCATCGGGCTTGGCAGCTTTTGCGCTTGAGCCTGCGTAAGTTGTAAACGTTTTGTGTGTGGTTCTCCGTTGTTTGGAGCCTTGTACCGGATGCTAATCGGCATCCGTTTTTTTTGTTTTTGGGCAGCGATGAATGTGTGTGGTGCAACGTACGGATTTATATCCCCAAAAGGTGTATCTTCTGAAGGTGGTTAATATAAATCGTCGGCAATTAGGTTGGCGGTTAATCGCATAGGAGAATAGTATGAAAAAATTGAACCTAAACTCTCAGCTGTTTAGTGTATTAACAGCTGTTCCATTAGATACAGATTCAGAGGAACAAGTGCCTCTGAATGTTGCAATTCGTAGAGATTACCAGCCATTGAAATATCGCAAGCCGATTGAGAATTTGCAGCAATCTGCGACAGATGAAGGACTCAAACGTGAGCGTCAGCAACAACATAAATCCTGGTTAGACAAGTTGCGTGAGCAACCTCATTGAGTAATTACAGCCAAGTGAGGTTTGATAAAGCAGGGAGCTGCCCTGATTGGCGAACCTGCTTCGGTGTAGCGAGCATATTTATGGAATTCAACGATCCTTGGCCACCAGAACTTATTGACAGGTTCAACACTAATCGCTTGATTGTGCTCAAGCGTCAGGCTTCTGCGCTGGGGCTGGAAAAAAAGTTGCGACAGGATGAGATATCCCGTCGCAATGACAATGACATATTTATCGATGTAAGACAGGCCCTGATTGATTTGGAGCCCGTGCGTGCAGATGTGTTGAAATTTTCAATAAATGATGGGTGGATTACATTACAAGGTGAGGTCGATTGGGAATATCAACGCCGCGCCATTATTTCCAGGGTTTTATTTATTGTTGGTGTGGCGGGAATTGTTAATGACATTCATATAAAAAATCCACCTATGCTGTTCGCAGGTATAAATAATTGAGCAGGACTTTCCGCGCGGTTTAAACTCTGGTGCGCCACAAAAGGTGTGCACGCCACAGGATAAAACCGGCAGCCATTATCAGCAAAAAAATCACTAGTCCTCCAGGGCCAAAAGCCGATGACATGGATATAGCTCCCAATACTATAAAAACAAAGCCCAGTATTCCCTTCATCTCTCTTTATCCTCTGTTAGTTAAAAATCTTCGGTTAGTAAAAAATCTATTGAAGCTATTTGGTCGAATCAGGCGTAGTCTGTGTGCAAACCTACCTTAACCTGTTTGCACCTGGCGTAGTATCGGCGACGCAAATTGCTACACCTATGTTGTCGGAGTAAACCCAATGCCTGCGCCAATCAATCCCCGCCAGAATCGATTAATCTCGGCCTTGCCGCTCAAAGTACAGGACCAACTGTTACCTGACCTTGAATTGGTACCTTTGCCCTTGGGCATGGTGCTCTATGAGTCGGGCGAGGTGATGCGCTATGTCTATTTTCCAGCGGATTGTATTGTTTCACTGCTTAATGTCCTGGAATCAGGAGCATCAGCAGAAATATCTATTGTCGGCAACGACGGCATTGTCGGCGTGGCCCTCTTCATGGGTGGGGAAAGCACACCTAGTCGCGCCATTGTCCAGAGTGGCGGTTATGCCTATCGACTCGCTGCACAAAAATTTAAGGATGCATTTAATCAGCACGTGGAAATGCTCACGTTGTTGTTGCGCTATACCCAGGCCTTGATAACACAAATGGCACAAACGGCAGTGTGTAATCGCCATCATTCAATTGATCAGCAGTTGTGTCGTTGGCTGCTCTTATCCCTGGATCGCTTACCTGCCAATCGCATTACTATGACACAAGAACTTATTGCCAATATGTTGGGGGTTCGTCGTGAAGGTGTTACTGAGGCTGCAGGTAAATTACAGCGCCTGGGTGTTATACAGTATTCTCGCGGGAATATCACTGTTGTTGATCGCCGGCACCTGGAAGAGCTTTGCTGTGAATGTTATGCCGTAGTCAAAAAAGAAACTGATCGCTTAATGCCTTACTTGATCCCAGGGCCCCTTTCCCAGTGCTCAGTGGTTACAACCCGCATCATTAAAATACTTCCTTGCACGCAGTGAAACATATATCTCGTGCCATTGCGCAACCTACATAATTCAACTCTACCGATGCTCCGCGCTGCGACAATGAGCGTCTGCGACTGTCATCCCAACAGTACTACCACAGTGAATTTGAGCGAGCAGTTAGCTTGACAAGTTTATGGAGTTGGCTATTGATTGTCGGTGCGTAAGCACACATACATGCAGTGGGTCGTCATTATCTCTTTAGCAAGGGTTTAAATAATCCGTAGCGCCAATTGCGAATCGCAAATACGACGCTGACACCGTTGCGTTTTTCCAGCGGCAAACTGCTGTCTTGCTGATTTAATTCTTCAAACTCACGTGCAAATCGTTTTAGTTTTCGTTGGAACTCCAAATTGCTGGCGGGCGAGAGCATGCCATTCAATACCAACAGGCATTCATCATTTCCTTCAAAGCGTGAGTTAAAAAACTCTTGCGCTAATTTATCCTGAAAGAAACGCTGGATTGGCCCGCCTTCGCGCCAACCAAAATTGTTGGCCACACGCAGTTTGATTTTATTTTTGGGCAGCAGCTCGATGATATTTAATTTATCCAAGCGGATAAGTTTTTGCAGGCATTCGCTTTCGCTGAGTTTGTACCACTCCAGAATTTCTTCCAGGGTCCAGCGGTTGAGCACACATACGGTAATTAGCAGCAGTGTTATATCCCGGGTGATCTCCTCTTCCTGCTCTTGAGTGAGCTGCTGCAATTGCGGCTGCTGGTCATTCATCAGCTGCACCAAATCCGAAATCTCCATTTGCATTAGCTGGCAAATCTGCTCCAGTCGCTGCAGGGAAATTTGCTGTTCGGAAAACAATCGCTTCACGCTGGCCTCGGTTAGGTCCAGGTGTGTCGCGACCTGAGCGTAGGTCAGGCCGTGGCTTTTTAGGGTCTTTTTCAGGGTAACTAGCAGGCTATTGATCTGCGGCATAGGGTGCTTTTATTGCTTTGTCGGAGGGTGTTGTACGAAAGGTAGCAAAATACGCTACCTTTTGGCTAGAAAAATTCAACTTTACAGAAAAAGGTAGAAAGTCTTTGCAGGCTTGGGCATGCTGGCCGGGCGTTTTAATCTCCCCCGGCCCCTCTTCATAAAAGAGGGGGGATTCAAGCTCCTTCCTTTGGTAAAGGGAGGTTGGGAGGGATTTAACTTCAGGGCTGTGTTTTAAAGGCTTTTTTAAGGAGATTGCTACCGTGCTGCCATTGTTCCGCATTAAAGGTTTTATGCCTTACCTGCTGGTGTTGTTTGTAAATGCCTTTATCGATTTGGGTCACAAAATTGTGATTCAAAATACGGTATTTAAAATATACGACGGCAATACCCAGGTTATTTTAACGGCGTTGGTCAACGCGCTGATTTTAATTCCGTTTATTTTATTATTTTCCCCCGCCGGATTTATTTCCGATAAATACGCCAAGCACAAAGTCATGCAGTACAGCGCCTGGGCTGAGTTAGCGGCGGTGCTAATTATTGTGTTGGCCTATTACCAGGGTTGGTTTTGGCTCGCGTTTGCGATGACGCTTATTCTTGGTATTCAAGCCGCAATTTATTCGCCGGCAAAATATGGCTATATCCGCGAATTAGTTGGCGATAATAATCTCGCCAGTGCCAATGGCTTGGTGCAAGCGCTAACTATTATTTCCATCCTCGGCAGTACCTTCGTGTTCTCGGCGCTGTTTGAAATTTTCTTGAAAGATGTCGTGATCACCGATGCTAATTCCATCATTGCGCACATTGCCCCGTTAAGTTGGGCGCTGGTGGCGTTCACTCTAATTGAGTTATGGATGGCTTACCAATTGCCCAATCGCCAGGGTGAAACTCAAAAACATACTCAAACCTTCAAGGTGGGTAAATATTTAAGTGGTGGATATCTTGGTCAGAATTTAAAAACCCTTGCTGCCAAACGTGCCATCTGGTTGTCCATCGTTGGCCTTACCATGTTCTGGGCGATTTCCCAAGCGGTGTTGGCTTCATTCCCGGCGTTCGCCAAAGATGTTCTCCATGAAAATAACACCCTGGTGATTCAAGGTATTCTCGCCTGTACCGGTATCGGTATTGTCATTGGTTCCTTAGTGGCTGGTAAGTTATCGAAAAATTATATTGAGTTGGGTTTGATTCCAATCGGCGCGCTGGGTTTTGCTTTACTGCTTGGTCTATTGCCTGCGCTCGATTCACGTTTCGGCATGGCCATGACATTTATGGGCTTAGGTGTGCTCGGTGGGTTATTTATTATTCCGCTGAACTCCTTGATTCAATATCACGCCAACGCCGATGAGGCAGGCACTGTGTTGGCCGGTAATAACTGGGTCCAAAATATCGGCATGATTGCCTTCCTTGGCTTAACCATGCTGCTCGCCAGTATCGGGCTTTCCTCCGCGCAGCTTTTTATCGTGTTAATGCTGGTGGCGTTGGCGGGCGCTGTCTTTACCGTTTACGAATTGCCACATTCATTAACCCGTATCGGCGCTGCGTTTTTGGTGCAAGGTAAATATAAAGTAAGCGTCGTGGGGTTTGATAATTTACCCAAAACCGGCGGCGTGTTGCTGTTGGGTAATCACATCAGCTGGATCGATTGGGCCATGGTGCAAATTGCTTGCCCGCGTCCGGTTCGCTTTGTGATGCTTCGCTCCATTTACGAACAGTGGTACTTAAAACCTATCTTTAAATTCTTCGGCGTGATTCCGATCAGTGCTGGCCAAAGCAAGGAATCACTGGAAAAAATTAACGAGTTATTGATTGCCGGTGAAGTGGTGTGTTTGTTCCCGGAAGGTGCCATTAGTCGTACAGGTTCACTGGGTTTATTTCGCACCGGCTATGAACGCGTTGTAGAAGGGGTCGAAGGCGTTATCGTTCCCTTTTATTTGCATGGCTTGTGGGGTAGCCGTTTGTCACGCGCACGCAGTGAAAAATTGCGCAGAAATACCGCGCGCGGTCTGCGTCGTGAAGTGGTAGTAACCTTTGGCAAGTCGCTGCCGATGGACACCAAAGCCGAACAGTTAAAGCAAAAAGTATTCGAGCTTTCGTTTGATGCCTGGGAGCACCAGAGCCAGGAATTTGACCCCATTCCCTTGGCCTATATTCGTTCTGCCAAAGAGCATTTGGGCGCAACATGCGTGATCGATACCAACGGCACTGAATTAACCAATGCCAAAATGCTCGCCGCAACCGTGGCATTCGCGCAGCAAATGCGTAAATTGGATCGTGAACAAAATGTAGCAATTCTATTGCCCGCCAGCAGCGCGGCGGTAATCGCTAATATGGCCGTGCTGCTGAATGGCCAAACCGCCGTCAATGTGAATTTCACCACCAGTATCGCGGCGATTCAGGCCGGGGTGAAAAATGCGGCGATTAAAACCGTTTATACCTCGGAAAAATTTATCGATAAATTAAATGGTCGCGGAATAGATACCACAGCAATGTTGCAAGGTATGAATGTTGTTTATCTGGAGCAATTGAAAGAGCAGTTATCCAAATTCCGTTTTATTGCCGGATTTATCGCAGCGCATATTTTACCTGCTTATGGGTTCTATCGCGTCTTTGGTAAAAAAGTTAACGTGAATGATCCCGCAGCCATATTATTTTCCAGCGGTAGTGAAGGAACACCCAAAGGTATTGTGCTCAGTCATCGCAACTTTATGGCCAATATCAAACAAATTAGCGATGTACTAAAAACCCGCGATGATGATGTGGTTATGGGTAGCCTCCCACCGTTCCACTCCTTCGGTTTAACCGTAACGACATTCCTGCCGTTAATTGAAGGTATCCCGGTTGTGTGTCATCCAGACCCGACGGATGTTGTGAATATTGCTAAAGCCATCTCTCGTAACAAAGTTACCGTCATGTGCGCAACCGCAACCTTCTTACGCCTGTACAGCAAAAATAAAAAAGTGCAGTCACTCATGTTGGAGTCGTTGCGTGTGGTAGTGGCGGGTGCAGAAAAATTGGCACCGGAAGTACGTGAGGAATTTCAGCAACGCTTTAATAAAATTATTTACGAAGGTTATGGTGCAACTGAAACGACACCCGTAGCCAGCGTCAATATTCCTGATCAACTTGATTCTAACGATTGGCATGTGCAGCTGGGTACCAAGTTGGGTACGGTTGGCTTACCGTTACCGGGTTGTTCCTTCCGCGTAGTTGATCCAGTGAGTATGCAAACCCTGCCGGTAGGTGAGGATGGTTTGATATTAATTTCCGGCACTCAAGTAATGCTTGGCTATTTAAATGACCCAGAGAAAACGCAATCAGTCATTGTCGAGCTGGATGGACGCCGTTGGTATAAAACCGGTGATAAAGGCCATGTCGATGCCGACGGTTTCTTAACCATTGTCGATCGCTATTCGCGCTTTGCAAAACTAGGTGGCGAGATGATTAGCCTGGGCGCTGTTGAGCAAGAAATTAAAAAGGTAGTTTCCGAGCCGGATGTAGAACTGGTGGCCGTTAATATTCCTGACGAGAAAAAAGGCGAGCAAATTGTATTGCTGACTACGCTGGCAATAGACGCGAGTGAATTACGCCAGCGTTTATTGGCGATCAATAGTAACTCCATGATGATTCCTGCACAGGTACATCATTGTGACGTTATTCCCAAGTTAGGTAGCGGCAAAACAGATTTTAGTGCAGCGAAACAATTGGCATTAAGTCTCGCCCAGCTCCAGTCCGTAACTTCTGAATAAAAGGATTTTATCGTGAATAAATTACGCGTTCTGAGTTTAAGTTGTTTGCTGTTATTAGGATTGGGCGGCTGCGCCAGTCAGCAGATCGGCAGCAAAAGTAGTGTGGTGGAATATCTGTATCCGAAAGAAGATGCTCCGGTTGTTCAGCCGTCTATTCCTGTGCTTAAACTGCCAATTAAATTGGGTGTCGCCTTTGTGCCGGAGCAAGCAAGTCTTGGCGGCGGAACCAATTTCTGGACCGGGCGTAGCATTGGCTCGGAAGGATTAACAGAAACCAAAAAAATGGACATTCTTGAAAAAATTGCCAGCCATTTTAAAGCGCAAAAATTTATCGGCGAGATCCAGACAATTCCATCCGCGTACCTGACGCCAGGTGGCAGCTTTACCAACCTTGATCAAATCAAAACTATGTACGGCGTTGATGTGATTGCACTGGTTTCCTATGATCAGGTGCAATTTACGGATGAGGGCATGTTGTCCCTGAGTTATTGGACCATCGTAGGTGCGTATCTGATCTCCGGGCAAAAAAATGATACCAATACACTGATCGATACGGTGGTTTATGACATTGAAAGTCGCAAGATGTTATTCCGTGCTCCCGGTACCAGTATCGTAAAAGGTCGTTCGACCCCGGTTAATCTTACGGAAGAATTGCGCGATGACAGTGTTAAGGGGTTTGAGCTATCAACCAATGAAATGATTAAAAACCTGGACGTGCAGTTGGCTGCATTTCGTGAAAAAGCCAAACAACGCCCGGAAGAAATTAAAGTAGTTCGCTCATCGGGTTATTCTGGCGGCGGCGGAGCTATGGAGTGGGTGTTGATACTGTTGCTCGGCGCACTGTTGTTCACTCGCCGTCGTAATAAATCGATTGTGGGCAAATAGTAAGCTGCGTACAGCCTGCGAATCAAGGATGTACGCACATCTTGAATGCTATGCAGGAGGCATTTTATGTTAGGTTCAATTCATAAATCGGTACGGGCTTTTATTTTTCAGTTGGTTGTTGTGTTCATTAGTCCGGTGATTTTCGCTCAAGACCGCGATGTTAAACCTGCTGGAAAAACCATTATCGATTTCCATGCCCACGTTGCAGGCTTGGGGTATGGTAATTCTGGCTGTTTTGTTAACGAAAAAATGCGCAACAATTTTCGCTTTCCGTTTTATTTAATGGCAATGGGCGTAAGCCATAAAGAGCTGCGCGAGCAGGGTGATGCGATTGTGTTTAAAAAAATTAGCGACGCTGTTGCTAATTCCTCCAGTGTGAATAAAACCGTTATTTTGGCGATGGACGGAGTGATTGATGCTGAAGGTAATCTGGATAAACAATTAACCCAGATTTATGTACCTAACGATTATGTGTATGAGCAAACACAGAAGTATCCCAATCTGCTCTACGCGGCGAGCATTAATCCCTACCGTAAAGATGCTATCCAGCGTCTGGAGCAGGCCAAGGCGAAGGGGGCGGTGTTAATTAAATGGTTGCCATCGATTATGTATATCGACCCTGCTGACCCAGCGTTGATTCCGTTTTATCAAAAAATGATTGAACTGGATATGCCGCTGTTAACGCACACTGGCATGGAAAAATCCTTCAGCAGTGCGCGCGATGAATTGGCCGATCCACAAAAATTGACGCTGCCGTTATCCATGGGCGTAACCGTAATCGCCGCGCATATTGCAACAACGGGTAAATCCCACGGTGAGGATAATTTTGAGCGTATCTTACCAATGTTTAAGCAGTATCCGACGCTCTACGGTGATATCTCCAGTTTAACGCAAGTGAATAAACTGGGCTTTATGCGCAAGGTGGTTACTGCGCCGGAATTGCAGGGGCGTTTGATTTACGGCACCGATTGGCCTCTGCAATTTTTCCCGCTGGTGTCGGCCTGGTATCACCTGGGCGATATTAATCTTAAACAGGCTCTCGCTATTTCGCGCATTCGTAATCAGTGGGATAGGGATGTCGCCTTGAAAAAAGCGATGGGTATTCAGGATGAAGTATTTGCAGATGGGACGCGCGTATTAATGTAGTTGTGTTAAGTGTTCTGTTAATTGGCCGGCGCCGCATACATAGATCTGTAACGTTTAATAAACTCGTAGGCAGCGAGGAATTTTTTAAACTGTTCAGTCGCTGCTTGTAATTGTTCCTGTGTTAATTCCTGGCTGGCCAATTTATCCGGGTGGTATTGGCTAGCCAGCTTTTTAAACGCTTTGCGAATTTCTTCTTCAGTCATTCCTGCATTTACGCCGAGTGTATGGTAAGCCGCTTGTAAATCGGCGCTTTGGTGGCCCGGCTGATTGTGGGTGCTATTTTTTCCTGAGTGGCTGTAGGTTTGGTCGCTGGTGGTCTGTGATTTGGGCGGCGCCGTGTAAGTGTGTTGATGCGGTTCGTTGGCGCCGGGTGTGTTGATTCGGGTTATTTGATCCTGTGTGTAAATCATGCGCAGCAAATGATTAAACACCACACTTTTGTAGCCCAGCTCCCGCGCCAGCCACAGTATTGCATGCAACTCTTTTTTGACTAAACCGCCATCGGCACGCGCCATGGTAATTAAATGCACCAACAATATCTGCACCAGTTTTGGCGTTGTCGTCAGCCGAAATTCTTTTATCGTCTGGCTGGCGTTGAAGTCTGGCCGCGTGCCGGATTTGAATAAATAAAGTGCCTTGCGTTGTTCCAGTTCCGATAAATTCATTTTTTTCATATGAATTTTAACGCGCTTTATTTCGTGGCGATTAATCTGCCCATCGCTATGGGCCACATATCCCAAAAGGCTAAATACTGCCTTTAGGAATGCCGTGCGAATTATTTGGCTCTTGTCGGACATGGAAATAGTAGTTCCTGATTCTGCCGGGACCCGAGGGGTGATAATCCGGTTGAACTATCAGTGTAGCCGCCAAAACCGAGTTTGCTGAAACGATTTAATCCAAAAAGTGTAACGATAACCGCATAGGCTGGAAGGGCTGCTTTTCCACCTATCAAAGGAATTTCCGATGAAAA
>JACCED011291552.1_pt1 | contig 21889 bp, 21 predicted proteins | sample 7455021 | NCBI WGS metagenome assembly JACCED01 (sample SAMN15323456, study PRJNA562643) | freshwater metagenome | isolation source: river surface water | place: USA:Blue River Watershed | collected 2017-08-19
CGGGTGGCTTCCAACTCTTGTTCAAGGCGCCTGATTTCTTTGAGTGCAGACTCAGGGACCTGCTCCAGGCTGTTTTGGTTCAAGATTCTCTCGAACTCACCGAAGCTCAAAAAGCGCCTTGTCGAATCATCATCGGTCGCTCGGTCAATCAACCGATGGATGTCCTGCCATTCCCTGCGTTCTTCCTCCAGCAATGAAAGCTCGCCTTGGGGAGGCCAGCGGTGCCTCGACTGGGCCATCTTGTCCGGCGACTTGCCTGTCAATAGAACGAACAAGGTAGCAGCGACTCCGTACATATCCGGATGGCCTCCAGCCTCCAGATACCATTCGGGTGCACCGTAGCCATACGTTCCACTTCTCGAGCGGTCGGTTAAGTCACCATTAAGGAGGCTGATATCACTCAGGCAAGGACTGCCGTTGCGGAAGAGAATGTTCTCGGGCTTTACGTCCCTGTGGATAAGACGCGCGTCATCCATCATCTGGAGCGCCTTGAGCATTGGCGTGATAAAGGCCTTCACCTCTCCGCTCGAAAACCACCTAGGGGCTGCGGCTCTCTCTTTGATTCGCGCGGCGAGAGTCACTGGACGCCACAGTTCGTCAACCGGATCGATAGAACCCGTTCCGTCCGCGAGTGGCATGATATAGAACAGTCCATCTGCCCGAAGATTTGCGTGCTCTATGGGCATCAGCGCCTTGTTGAGCAGTCTTCCTGATTCCTCCCTGTATTTACACAGTGCGGCGTGTTCGCGATCGAGCCGCTGCCTGTCTGATGATGGAATGAACTTTAGAGCCCGCAAGTCCCCGAATGCTTCATTTCGACAAAGCCAAACTTCTCCAAAGCCTCCCGCTCCGATGCGCCGGATCGCTCGGTATCCGTCGAGAATTTCACCCGCTTGAATCACAGGGGATAAATAAATGCGTAGGATTTAAAAACCAAGCCTAGACGATGCGCCCCCGTCCCTAGTTAACAGCGGACAGGCCTTGGCACCGCTATGCTTGTAAACATCTTGAACAAGTCAGCCACAATGAGCAACAGGACTTCATCGTCACTTAGAATGCATCCGCCCCGACTCTGGCGACTACATTGGTCCTCATGCCGCTGCTCGCCTGAGGTGCGGAAGCCTAGCTTTGAACGCCTTCCGGTGAAGCACGCCTCAGCTTCTCCTCGACCTGCCTGATGATATTCTGGGTCTCGGGATCGTCAGTGCTCGCCTCGTACTCCTTGTAAGCTGCGGCGAGCCGAGCTGTGATATACTGTTCCTCCTCCGGGCTGAGCGGGGAGTCTGTGCCTTTAAAAATAGGATCCTTCATGGGAGCGCTTAGTTGTTGAAGTAGTATTCAGTTTGATATTCGGGCTTAACTGCGATTTCTCTTAGCTTTTGCATCGCCTTATAAACGGTGTTGTCCACAACACTGCGGCTTTCATTCAATTCTTCCGCCACCTTTGCCGCGGGAATGCCCTGGAGTTTTACCTGCTCGAAAATCCTGAACCATCTGTGGGGAATGGTTTCCCGCAATTCCGCAATCATGGTGGCCAGAAGTGCCTTGTTATATTCCGTCTCCTCGAGCTCGAGTGCATATTTTTCGGGCACCTCCTCCTCCTTCAGCGAGAGAATGTCGAGAGGGCGGGTCTTTCTTAACATGTCTACAGTCCGACGGTAGGCAAGCATGCCAAGGTAGGATCTGAATTTGCCGCGTTCGGGATCGAAGCCGTTCCGAGTGAAGACATCGACAATCACATTGGAGACCACGTCCTCTATGAATTCCTGGGGCGGATGCCCTCCGCCAGTGTACTTCGCATAGGCTGCTGCAGTCATGGACCGCAGGGGCTTTTTGTAGAGTTCGAGAAACAGTTTCCAGGACTGCTGCCAGGGGGCTCCGTTTTCGGGGTGGCGGAGACGGGATAGCAGACTTAGCGAGGTTTGAGGGAGGGAATTTTTCATAGGCTTTGCCTGCGGGCGGGCCGCATTTTTGAGGGTAGCAGGACGCCCGGCTAGGGAGGGTATTAGCTTACAGGTGAATGTTTCCATTACATATTCGGCTTTCGATCGCAAATCTCTCAGCTGCAAAAATCGATCTCTGTCATCTATTTATGGATAAAGAAGGAGGCCGCGATCACGAGCAGCGAGCCTCCGATAAAAGCGGCGGACACGAGAACCTTGTTAGAGATAGACGCTGCTGCCTTTTGTAGATCCTCTATGGCTTTGGTGCGTTCGGACTGGAGGACGGACTGTATTTCTCTAAGGGTATCCACTCGCTGGCGTTGGACTGCAACCTCGGCTACGTGAACTATTTCCTCGACCTTCTTATCCATCTGCCGGAAAAGCCGGTCGGTCACGGCGGCCGCCACCTGGATTCCGATGCTTTTAAGCATCAAACCGAACGGTTCCTGCAGGGGCTCGGTTGGCCCATCCGGTGACTCTGGATTGGCGTCGGCACAGGTGCCTTGGGTGCTGTCCTGTGGGGCCTCTTGATTGGCGGTCACAGAGTTGCTGGCAAGTTTATCGATGGTCGTTTTAGCGGCGAGTGAGAGAAGCGTTTTTGTGAAGTCCGAATTGATTTTCATGTTTTTTGAGATGCGCTTTATGTTGATGTTGTTTGCGTTGCGGTGGCGGCATTGCAGTGCGGCTTTGCTGCCCTCCTATTGGAATTCGCCGACACCGCGCAGCTTCTCTCGGCAGTGCCAGAAAAAATTCGGTCTGTTATCCGGAACACGGCATTCCTTAACCGATTGTTGCGCGGCTGCGATTCTGTGAATGGCACGCAGGCGATCGTGCGTTACGCTTGGACCGGACCCATCCCCGATGGGTGAATGATCAATAAGCGCGTCAGAAGGCTAATTTTTGGAAGTGACCTCGAAGAACGGTGGTGGGTTGGTTTTTTTGAGGATTCCAAGAGAGAGTTCGGATTTGCGTCCGAAATCGTAAGTAACGGGCTACTTTTAACCCTCGGACTGGCGGATCCGGTGGAAGGGGCCCAGCAAGATATGCAAAGCTGTTAGAGGACCCCGCCAGCCCCGCTTTGAAGCCATGAATTCGCCCCAGTTTAACAACCCCCAGATGGAGTTCGGTTTTGCGGAGACTGTCACCAGCACGCGACGACGGAAAGGCAGGGCTCGAAAAAGTTCCACTCAACTGGGGGCTGAGAAGCTTGCGAATCCGGAGGGAGCAACGGACGGATGGACGCTCAAATCGCAATTGTGCGTGTCATCCGGAGACACGAACCAGCCCAACAGGCGGATTGATTGGACTGAGGCGCCCGGAGTCTTCGGCGACGAGTGGATCAAAGGCGTTTGTGGGAATATCCGAAGAGCCTGCGATCTGAGAGAGGCAGTGGCTCTCACCGCGTGCTATCTCACGGATTTGATAGACCGCGAAATCGATGTGCGTGGGCACAACGGGGCGTGGAAAGAGGAGTACGAGGCCTACTGCTGGACCAATTACTTCAGCCTCACTATCGAGACAGAGACGGAACTCGAGGAGCTCCGGGCGATGTGGTGGATGGCGGGCATCGCCTTGAATACGGATAGCGGCGCTAGCGACCGGACTGACTGGGAGCTGTTCGAGGACCTGTGCGAATTTGAACCTGACTTTGCCAACTTGGATCAGAACGGAGCCGAAGCCTCGTTTATCGAATTTCTCGGCACGTTTCTCTCCAACTTTCACCAGCATTTGTTCCGCGCAAGCGGCGGGACTTTCAGCGAGAGGCGCCACGACTCCAAACCCTAGTGGTCTGGCCCGTACGTATGGAAAGAGGTTGTCCTCGTTCGAACTTTCGTGGTTGTGAGACTGAACGCTGACGGAGGGTCGATACAACAGAGTCGGCGTAAAGCTTCGTTTTGGCTGCAAAACTACTACCCAGCGGAGTTCTTGTCGGGTTGCTCAGGCAGGATCTTAACAGGCAGTTGCCGCAGGTTTTTCCAGTTTTCCGGATTTCCGGTCTTCCATCACTCAGGTTCAAGATCCGAGGTTTGTGATTTTCGGAAAGGTACGTGGGGCAACCCGAGAAGAAGAATGGTTCGGGGCTAAGTGGTACCCAAGTGGTACCGGAAAGAAGTTGGTTTTTTCAAACCTTTCGTAAGTCCCTCTTAGAGAGGGAGCCGGCAGTCGGACTCGAACCGACGACCTGCTGATTACAAATCAGCTGCTCTACCAACTGAGCTATACCGGCGTTTTCTCCAGAAGCTAGAAAGCTATCACACCTCCCTCCCTGCGCCGCAAGCTTCTTTCGACCCTCCAGCCTTCCCGCGAGCCAGATTTCGAAGTAACGAGCCCAGCACTCCCCCTACTCACTGAGATGCTTCAAAGCCTCCAGAATGGCGGGGTAAATAAGCGGCAGGCACTCGCCAATTGCCTTCGGATTCCCCGGCATGTTGATGATCAAAGTCCGCCCGCGAGTGCCAGCCGTCGACCTCGATAAGATCGCCGTTCTTACAAAATCAAAAGACCGCACCCGCATAATCTCACCAAACCCCGGCAATTCACGCTCAATTACAACTCGGGTCGCCTCGGGAGTCACATCCCGCACTGCAGGCCCAGTGCCTCCTGTAGTGACCACTAAATCGCACGCCTCGTCATCACAAAGCCGCCGCAACGTGTGAACAATCGTTTCAAAATCATCCGGAATTAGCACGGGAATCCAATCCACATCCACACCTCCAAAACTCCTCCACACCCGTTCAATCTCAGGGCCGCTGCGATCCGCGTACACACCCGTACTCGCCCTGTCACTCAGAGTCACGCGCGCCACTTTCATTGTTTTACCTTTTTCAGCACTTTTAAATCCGAAATCACCATCGTCCTATCAACCCCCTTACACATGTCATAGACAGTCAAGGCTGCGACACTCGCGCCAACAAGCGCCTCCATCTCGACCCCGGTTTTAGCGTCCGTGACAGCGGTGCACACGACCCCGACTGACTCTTTTCCAAGAGTAATCTCAATCTCTACGACGCTGAGCGCAAGCTGATGACAAAGCGGGATCAAACTATCGGTTCGCTTAGCCGCTTGTATCCCAGCGATTTTAGCCACGGTCAACACGTCGCCCTTCGGCATGGAGGCTGATCTGAGTGCCGCAATGGTAGACTCTTTGCAATGCACCATGCAACCGGCTGATGCCGACCGCCGCTGCACAGGTTTCTGACCTACATCCACCATTGTTGCACGCCCCTCTGAATCGAGGTGCGAAAACCTTGGCTCATCTTTGTTTGGCCTCATGCACACGACTCCGAAAAGGTTTGCCGCACTGTGAACAACAGGCACTCCACCAAACCACCCGCAGCAACCGGGCTCGCCCCCGAGGGTAAACGCACCAGCGCATTCGCCTCCAACATGCCACGCAGATCCCCGGAGCTATTCCATGGCAAAGGACGAGCACGCAGCTCGGCATTTTTTACAAAAACATTCGCAGGACACCACGTCTCACGGGAATCAGACTTCAAAGGAATCGATGCCTCAACCGGAAGGCGCACGCAGTGCTCGGCTAGGAAAGCGCATCTTGGATCCATCATTCCATCCGTCAACGCATGCAGCGCCAGCTCAATCGCGAGATGAAATGTGACAAAATGCGACACTGGGTTGCCGGGAATCACGAACGCCAACTGTTTACCCCTCGTGGCGAAAACCAGTGGTTTTCCCGGGCGAAGATTCACGCGGCGAAAATGAATCTCGAAACCGAGCAACTCCAACGCCCGGACACCGAAATCAAAGTCACCAACGCTCGCGCCACCCGAAATCAGGAGCACCTGCCAAGGATGCGTATTCGCCGCAAGCACCGCACCAACCAACGATTCAAGGGAATCACCCACCCGGCTGTGCCGACTAACCACAGCACCGTATTGGCGCGCAAGCGCGGCAATCAATACCGCATTCGAGTCACGGATTTGCCCCGTCTTCGGCGTCACCGCTGGATCTACCAGTTCATTCCCCGTCGTGATGTGCACGATTGTTGGTCTCTGCGAAACAACGGGGTACACCACCCCGGCTGAAGCCAATATTGCCACCTCCCCAGGGCCGATCGCTACACCCGGTTTTAGCAAAACATCACCCGCGCGAGCGTCTTCTCCACGGTGTCGCACCCACGTTTCATCGGACCGCACTGCAGGCCGCATCCATTCACCCTCGACCCTTGCCTGCTCTTGGGGAATCACCTTCGAAAGCCCCGCAGGCAAGCGCGCTCCGGTAAAAATCCGCGCACATTCCCCAGCTCCAACTTTGCATTCATCTCCTTCGCCGGGCTCTACGACGCCCACAATCCGAAATTTTTCGGATTTATCCTGCAACCCCACGGCGTATCCATCCATGGCAGAGCGGTCAAACGCAGGTTGGTCCTCAGGAGCCTTAACAGTTTGCTGAAGACGCCGTCCGTGAGCGTCGGACAAAAAACAGGCCACCGGATCCAGCGGTTCGACCATGTCCAAAATCAACTTCCGTGCTTCTGTCAACGAGACCATAGGCACACCGTAGCGAATTTGGCAGCGGCTTCCAGCGCGAAGACCTTGCCCAACGCACCATCATTCGCTTAAACCCACCGAATGCCGCCACTGAAGATCCTAGCATTCGCACACGTCAGGTCTGTGGTGGGCTTCGCAGAACAAACAGTGGAAGTCCTCCCAACAGACACGCCGCGCATGATCCTCGCGGGCGTCCTCGGCAATCGGTCGGAATCGGTGTGCAAAGCTTGTCGCGTCGCCATCGATCTTGAGTACCGCGCATGGGATGAACCCGTTGGACATGCTCGGGAAATGGCGATCATTCCCCCGGTGAGCGGGGGTTGAGCAACATGCAAGCGAGCATCCTACTTACACAGAATCCCATTCTTCGCGCTCCCCTGATTTCCGCATCACTGGAGGTTGGAGCAGTCGTGGAGTTTGACGGGATTGTGCGGGAAAAAGAAAACGGCCTCCAAATCAAGGGACTCCACTACGAGGCCTATGAGCCGATGGCTGAAAAAGTCATGCGCGCCATTTTTGAGGAGATCGGGGTTGAACACCCGTGCGAGTCCGTGGAGTTCATCCACAGACTGGGGTGGGTGCCGGTTGGCGAGAGCTCCCTGTACATCCGAGTGCAAAGCAGGCACCGAGGTCCAGCATTCGGTTTTTTACAGGAGTGCATCCACCGAATGAAACAGGATGCGCCTATCTGGAAAATCACCTGATACCGCAAAGACTTTCGTCCGCGGGCTGGCACTCGCCGGTAATTCTGGGACTCTCCGGTAATACCCGCGCTCGAGTGAGACCTTCGCGCCGGATCTATTGACTGCAGAGCCTTGAGATCGGGGAATTATTGCCGAATGAAAAGCCGTCCGACACCTCGGGATCCATGCGCGCCCCTACTGCCCGGTGTTCCAGACGCTTGTTCCGGAAACAATCGTTCGCACCGCACGGCCCTTTAATTCCCATCCGTGAAACGGATTGTTCCGGCTCAGCGAGAAGCTTTGCTCGCGATCCACCGTCCACTCCAACCCTGGATCAATCACGGTGACATCACCCGCCTGCCCCTCACTCAGCGTGCCCGCGTTTAATCCAAGCAAACGCGCTGGATTAACTGTGTACAACTCAATCAGGCGATACAGATCTATCACCTTCCGCTTGTGAATCAGGATGTCGATGAAAAGCCCCAGCTCGGTCTCCAGTCCGAGTATCCCAAACGGCGCTTGATCAAACTCTACTTCTTTCTCATACGCGCAATGCGGAGCGTGATCGCTTGCAAGGACAGTGATCGTACCGTCCGCGATCCCCTCAAGAAGCGCTTCAATGTGCTCCTCGCTGCGCAGCGGCGGATTCATTTTGTACACCGTGTTGTATCCCTGAAGAGCTGCATCGCTGAGCGCAATGTGATGAGGACATACCTCCCCACTGAGCGGTACTCCGCGTGAGCGGGCCTCCCTCAGAATGCGCACGCTTCCGGCGGCGCTCAGATGTTGGCAATGGATTGGTGTGCCGGTCAGTTCAGCCAATGTGGCGTTTCTCTGAACGATCAATTCCTCCCCTGCAGCAGGCCATCCTGGCAGACCCAACACCGTGCTCCAGTAACCTTCGTGCATCACTCCCTTCCCCACCAAATGGTAGTCTTGGCAATGGTCCATCACCACCAAGTTGAACATCCGAGCGTATTCAAGGGCGCGCCGCATCAGTTCGTGATTTTGAATGCACCGCCCGTCATCGGTGATCGCCACAACACCCGCTTTTTTGAGCGCGCCGATGGGCGCGAGTTCCTCGCCCGCAATTCCTTTTGTGATGGCTCCTGTTGGCAACACATTCACGCAGGCTTCCGCCCGCGCCTTTTCAATCACCCATGAAACAACTGAAGCGCTGTCAATGGAGGGTGAAGTGTTGGGCATGCACACCACCGTCGTGAACCCTCCTGCGGCAGCAGCGCGGGCACCTGAAGCAATGGTCTCCTTTGCAGACTGCCCTGGTTCACGCAGATGCACGTGAAGGTCGATTAATCCGGGCGTTACGATCAATCCGGTGCAATCAATTGTTTCAATGCCCTGCGAGACTGGATAATTCAGGGGCGCGACAAGTCCATCGAGAATCAAAAGATCGCTGACTTCATCCCGTTTGTTAGCGGGGTCGATCACACGGCCGTTACGGAGAAATATCGAGCGCGACATAAAAGTGAGACGAAAGGGCCAGCCAGCGGAGCGTCATGTGGATTCGCCGGATCTGGCTGCGTTGCATAAAAAGAGCGCAGCCATCCGCACTGCAAGACCGTTGGTGACCTGCTCCAAGATGACACTCCGAGGGCTGTCGGCGACATCGCTATCAATCTCCACCCCGCGGTTGATGGGGCCGGGATGCATGATCAAGCAGTCATCCCTGAGGCGTGAGGCGCGGGCTTTATTGAGGCCAAAGATTGAGGAATATTCACCAATGCTTGGAAAATACTCCTTCCTCTGTCGTTCATGCTGGATTCGAAGGAGATTGATCACATCGAGATCGGGGAGGATTGCATCAAGATCATGTGTGATGGAAACCCCGAGCTTTTCGAATTCACGAGGCAGCAGGGTGCTCGGCCCGACTAGGGTCACCTTCGCCCCCAGCTTGGTGAGCGCAAAAATATCGGACCGCGCGACGCGAGAAAACAAGATATCACCAACGATGGCGACGTGCAGCCCTTCGATGCGCCCCTTGCGCTCGCGGATCGTGAAAGTGTCGAGCAATCCTTGGGTGGGATGCTCGTGGGCCCCATCGCCCGCATTAATCACGCTGGCCTCAAGACGCTCCGCGAGAAACTGCGCAGCTCCGGCTGAACTATGCCTGAGCACGATGATATCCGCATGCAGAGCTTCAAGATTACGGGCGGTATCCTTGAGCGTCTCACCTTTGGAGAGGCTCGATGAAGACGCACTCACGTTGATCACATCCGCACTTAACCTGGCGGCAGCGAGTTCGAATGAAACGCGGGTCCGCGTACTCGGTTCCACGAAAAAATTGACCAGTGTCTTACCGCGCAGAGCCGGTACTTTTTTGATATGCCGAGTCCCGACCGTTTTGAATGCCGAGGCCGTGTCCAGAAGCAACTGGAGTTCGGCGGCGGAAAGCGGCTGCAATGCGACAAGATCCTTACACTTCCATCGCTCGGCAGCCGGGGGCTTGATCACGCTATCCGATTCAGGCGCACCAGATTTGCTCATAATCGATGTTTCCCTTCAATCCATACACCCTCTACGGAATCGAGGGGGCGAAGACGCACAAAGACACGCTCACTTGGCAGAGTCGAGACGGAATGGCCGATGTAATCCGCGGCTATCGGCAACTCGCGAAGGCCACGATCAATGAGAACCGCGTACTCGACGCGCTTGGGCCGTCCGAAGCTCGAAAGTGCGTCCAGCGCGGCTCGGCAAGTCCTGCCCGACTGCAAAACATCATCCACCAAAATAACAATGGCACTTGAGAGCGACGCAGGGATCCGGGTCGCTTGGATCGCGTGAACCGCATGGCGTGCTTCCATATCATCGCGGTGCATTGAGATATCGATTGCGCCGCTTAACGGTGCCTTGCCGGAACGGGCAGCGATCACCGCTGCCACCCGAGAAGCAAGCTCAACTCCCCGCGAAGGAATGCCGATCAGTGCCAACGCAGCGACGTCTTCGTGCCTTGCAAGGATACGATCAGCGATCTGGCTGATCGCGACGGTCAAAGCGGCCTCGTCCAATAATTGACGGGCAGTATGAGGTGGTGCTGCGGAGTTGGGCACGGGTGGAAAGAGGCGGAGGCTGGATCGCAATGCATCAGATGTTGATACATCCTTCCAGCCTAGACCTCTCTGGCTGGGCACCGCAAGACGGGGAACAGCCCTATACGGAAGTGGCCGCCCCGGCCGAACTTCGCGACCCGGAGGCGCTGCGCAACGCACGCCAAGTCGAGCGGTGTCTTACAATCCAGTCGAGGAGCGCCTTCTCAAAGCCGATGTCATGCCCCGCCTTCTCGCTTTCGATCCATTTGTGCCGGAGGATCTCCTCACGCTCAGCCAGAAACTCTTTGTAAAGAAGCGAATCCTTGACCAGGTCATTTCGGGAGGAACCGGAACCAGCGCTAGTGCTGTTAGGGGAGGGTGTCATGGGGTGAGGAGGGCGGAGAATATCAAATGTGAGCTTAGCCGATGACGGCACTCTTTTCCAGCGCCTGACGCAAAGATTTAGAAATTTCGACAAACACCTTTGCTACAGCGCAATCTGGAGACACGGCAGTCAACGGCAATCCCCTGTCCCCCGCCTCCCTCGTAGGGATATCGATGGGAACCTGCGCAAGCAGCGGCACGCCCAGCCTAGCCGCCTCGCTGCGCCCGCCTCCTTCGCCAAAGATGTCGTACCGTTTACCGTCGGACGGACAGAGGAAATAGCTCATGTTTTCGATGATGCCCAGAACGGGCACGTTTACCTTTTGAAACATGCTGGCTGCTTTGCGGGCATCAATCAACGCGACCTCCTGCGGGGTCGTGACAACGACCGCACCGGCCAACCCGACCGTCTGGACGATTGTCAGCTGGATATCACCCGTTCCGGGCGGCAAATCAAGGATGAGGTAATCCAGATCGCCCCAGTCCACCTGCCTCAGGAACTGCTGGGTGTACTTGGTCACCATGGGGCCGCGAAGCACGGCGGGAGCGCCATCATCGAGCAGAAAGCTCATGCTCATGAGTCGGAGGCCGTGCCGTTCCACGGGCAGAATCTTGCCCGTTTCGGAGTCCGCGAAAGGCCGTTCATGCGTTCCGAACATCAGACCGATGCTTGGCCCGTACAGATCGCAGTCACACAGGCCGACAGTGGCTCCAGACCGCTCCAAGGCGACGGCAAGATTGGCCGCAACCGTGCTTTTCCCCACGCCCCCTTTGCCGCTGGCGATAGCCACCACATGCTTGACGCCATCAATCGCGGAGGCACTCGACGCGGAAGTTGTCTGTGCCGGTGCGTGAATATCAATCCGAACCATCACACTCGTTACTCCGTCCAGCGACCGGATGACTTTCTCGGACTCCTCTTTAATCTGCTGCGGAATCTTCGAGTCTGTGGTGGTAAGTACCATTTGCACGGCTACAGACCCGCCTTCCAGGCGGATGTCTTTCACCAGACCGAAAGAGACAATGTCCCGTGAAAATCCGGGATATCGGACGGTTGCAAGAGCGGCGCGGATTTGGTCTTGGGTGAGCATGGGGCGGAAAGAGGCAAAGATGATCCGCGCTGGACTCATCTTCCAGCGCGGATCTAATCAAATCTTCTACAAGTTAGGCAGTGAGTAGACCGGTTATCAAGCGTGCCGAAGCTGCAATCCCGCGAATTAGATTTGCAAATCGGGGCGATACCGGAGACTGGCGGGCGCGTGCGCCATTTTCATCGGCTCGTGTTCTGTAAGATCCCAATGAAAATAAAATGGCTGGATTCACAACTTCGATGAACAATCAGAGACACGAGACCCCATGAAATTGTGCGTTCTTCAACCCGGCAGCCGCGAGCCCGAGCAACAATTTTCAAACTATGCAGGCTCACCCGATCCGAGTCTTCCGCCGCCGCTTGGATATCGAGGGCTTGCAGCGTGCACGGGTGGCGCCGTTTATCGCGACGATGCGCGCATTCCATCGGACGAGCGAAGGGTGCTTCTGGTGCTCAACAGGAACCTCAAGGCGTGCCGTCAAACTGTTATCAACCTCCGACGTGCCGGGAAAACCATCGTGCTCGCGCTTGAAAAAACAGGTTCGTTCGAAGTCAACCAGTGGTTGCGTTCACCCAGCGATCTCACGGTGTTGAGGGAAATCTGCGCGCGTGCCCACGCTGGACTTGCAATCACAGCGGACATCGAACCAGTGCTGCGCGCGGGCGGGCTGCTTTACGTGGAAACCATCCCACAACCGCTGCCGGTCGATGCACCTGAATGGGACTTTTCGGCGCCGTCTGAAAACCGGCACGGGATCCTGCTCGGAACCTGGGACTGGCAGAACCCCCTGAAGCGGCATTTGGAGGCGTTGCTTTCGCTCCGGGACGTTGCAGGGCAGATGTATGAGCCGGTTACTGTTTTCAACTTAGACGGCTGGCGCGGCCGGAGGTGGCTCAGACAGCTGGATTATCCCCCGGGGTTGCTGCGCGTGATCGAAAGAAGGCTGCCATACGTCGAATACTTGAAAAAAATGGCGTGCCACAAAATGGTGTTCCAGCTTGATTCAAGCGGCGGATCGGGCCGGGTTGCGGGCGACGCGCTGCTGTGCAGGATCCCTTGCGTCGGGGGCACGGGAGCAACCGAACGCATTGCTTTCCCTGAGTTGTGCGGGCATGGAGTGAATACACCGGACCTCGCTCTGACGGCCTCTCGCCTGCTCGACCACAGTCACGACCGGGAAATGGCGGTGGAAAGCGCATTGAATTTAGCCGGTCAGCGAATCAGCTTCAACGCGGTCCAACAATCGCTCGAGCAACTCTTTCACTGCTTCGGCTAGACAAACTCTGCGAGATACTGCCTGCTATCGGGTCCAACAACCCCGCATGCCGCGCCTCGTCCGAAGTTTCCTCAAAGCCCTAGGTCTTCTCACGGCCGTTTGCGCGTTGTGGCTGGGCTGGTATGGAGCGAAACGGGGGTTGACCCGCTCATGGCGTGAGCGGGTGTTCGAGGAGTTCAGGCAGCGCGGGATCGAAGTCACATTCCGAAAACTGACAGCAGATCCCTGGCGCGGATTCGTCGCAAGCGAAGTGAAGATATTCGAAGCTGCCGACCGGCGGCGCATTCTTGCTGAAATCGACCAGGCGGTTCTCAACATTGACTTCAACCGGCTTATCCGCAGAAAAAGTTTTATCAGCGCCTTGGAGCTTAAAGACACGCGTCTTTCTTTGCCTTTGGAAAAGGGCAACCCAGACAGCAGGCGTATTGACGTCACGCGCCTCAACGCAAGGCTGCTTTTCCCGAACAAACAGGTGCACCTCGTTAATGCGGAGGCGCGGTTGCTGGGGTTCAGGATCCGAGCGAACGGATGGATTTCGAATCCCGAGATGCCCAGCGCCTCTAGCGATGAGTCCTCCAAAAAACTGACGGAGCTTGCGGATAAACTCATCCCGGAGTTGGACGCTGTTTCCTACGTGTCCGACCCGCCGTTGATCAGGATACAATTTAGCGGCGACATGGCTGTGCCGGAATCTGTTCAAGCAACGCTGAAGTTCGAAGCCGAGGACTTCTCGGTACGGGGATGCGATTTCGACTCGATGGTGTTGTCTGCGAGCTGGCGCGAGCGGGCTCTCGCGCTACAAGAGCTCGTGCTGGAGGATGCTCAGGGAAAGTTGCATGCAGTCGGGCTGCTTGATTCCGTCGGTGGCACTGCTAAAGCGCAGATCGAATCGACACTCGATCTTGCGAAGATCGGAAGGGCATTCGGTGCCGAGGCGTACACAAACGACTTACAATTCATCGAAAGACCCTCGCTCATGCTTGAGATCACGGGTATGCCCGAACCTGGCGTTCCGCTGAAATTCGCGGGCTCGTTGAGGGCAAAATCTTTTTCATGGAGAGCTGTCCCCTTCGAGTCCCTGGCACTCGGCTTCGCGTGGGAAGGCGAAAGCTTCGCCGTCCGTGACTTTCGCCTCCAACACACCACCGGATACCTTTCAGCAAACACAGTGCGTACGCCGGATTCGTTCAACGCTCGACTCTCCAATACGATTCCGGCACAGGTCCTTGTTTCCTTGCTCCCGGCGCGAGTCGCGGATGGTCCGGCGGGGTGGATTCAAAATCAAGGGCCCCTTAATCTCGAGATTGAGGCAGCAGGAACAGCACCGTCACTCGCGGCCTGCAGCGTTTGGGGCACGATCACAGCTGGAAAAAGTGTGTTTCGAGGGATCACAATTGAGAAAGCGACTACCTACGCGAGTTTTTCAGGAGGCGTAGTATCCATCGGACCCTTCGAGCTAACGCGCAGCGAGGGCAAAGGCAGCGGATGCGTTACCGTTGATACCATCAACAAAGACATCTACATGCACGACCTCAATCTGAGGCTCAATCCGGTCGAAACCATGTGGATGATCGAACCTGCCTGGGTTGATGAAGTCGCGCCGTACCGATTCAAAGGATCTCCTCCTCTTGTTAGATTGAGCGGACGTGCTGCACCCGGGACACGGCAACGCACGTTTCTGGACGTACAGGTCGATAGCCAAACGGGGATGGACTATACCTTCGCCGGTAAGGTCCTCGAATTCGACAAGGTTTCTGCGAAGCTCAAATTCTCCCAAGCCCGCCTTCAGATTACAGAACTTAGCGGCCCGATGTTCGGAGGCCGCTTGGATGGGAATGCAGATATCTCGCTTGATCAAAAGAATCCGGTGAACAAAGCGTCACTCAAAATCACCGACATGAATTTTTCCAGACTCAGCAAACTATACACCGGCTATGATGAGTCGAAGGGCCTTTTGGACGTGAATTTCCTCTGGAAGGGTGTTGGGGACAATGGGAGGAAGGTGGACGGTTCTGGCGACTTGAAAATCACAGATGGAAATGTTTTTGCGATTCCCTTTCTTGGGCCTCTTTCAGGAATACTCGGCACCGTGCTGCCCGGGGTCGGATACAGCATGGCTCACAAAGCCACAGCAACTTTTACCGTGAAGGACGGTATTTTTCGCACGAACGACCTGAAAGTGGAGGGGCTTGGCTTCAATCTACTCGGGAACGGTGACCTCCACTTCATGGACGACTACATGCGTTTCTTTGCACATATCAATGCAAAGGGCGTGCCGGGCTTGGTGCTACTCCCTGTTAGCAGACTTTTGGAGTACGCCTCCATCGGCAAGCTTTCAAAGCCCAATTGGATGCCAAGAGTCATCCCTAAGCGGCGTGCGGAGGACCCCACGCGCCCTAAACAAGACAGTTCCACACCGCCCATCGAAGAGGGGTCCGACCGCTGAGAAGCACACCTCCAAGCAGGGGTCTAATCAAGGCAGGACCTTATAACGCTTGTCAAAGCCTTCCCTGACGGTGCCGTCCTGAGAGATTAACGCGGAGGGGTTACTCACGCGGCCCAATGGCCGGACTCCGGGAGCGTCCGCCGTTTTATCACCGAGATCTGCGATCATGTCATCGGCCTCCCTCCTGAGCTTTGCTACGATTTCGGGATTCTTGTCCGAGACATTGACGGTCTCGCCGATATCGGACTCCAGGTGGTAGAGTTCGTTTTGTCCGAGATGCAGCTTCCAAGGCCCACTGCGGACCGCCTGCAAATTAAACCCGCTATAGTAGTGAAAAACGCTGTGACCGGACGCGTTGGGTCGCCCGAAAAGCAGGGCCGAAATGTCTTTTCCATCAATCCTACGGTCATCCGAGATTTTTGCCGAACAAACTGCAGCGAACGTCGGAAGCCAGTCCATGTGCGAGGTGATGGCATGCGTTTGCGAGCCGGACGGAATTTTTCCCGGCCACCACGCAATCGTACAGACACGAATTCCTCCCTCAAGAGTGCTCCCCTTTCCTCCTCTCAATGGCGCGTTGTTACTTTGATAATTGAGCGGCCCACCATTGTCGCTTGTGAAAATGACAAGCGTCTTTTGATCAATCTTCAACTCGCGCAAGACAGCGAGAATCTGGCCGGCAGATTCATCCACCTCCATCACCCAATCATTTTGCAAGCCCCCTCCAGATTTCCCAATAAAGTCCTCATGCGGATAATGGGGGAAATGAACGGCATTGTGCGGAAGGTAGAGAAAAAAAGGCTTTCGTTGATGCTCGCGGATGTATTTCACAGCCCGCTCGGTGTACCTGCGCGTGAAAGAATGCTGCTCAGCGATTTTCACGCGCTCCACAACATCTGAATCTTCCAACAGTGGCAGGGGCGGCTGCGCCTCGCCCCGGAGGCCGGTTCCGTCTGATGGTTGGGATTTTTGAGCGGCTTCTTTTTGAGGGTTCCCTTTCGGCAGCGGACTTCCCGGATTGCTCTTGGAACCTTCCGCCCCCTTGCCCATGTCGTTGGAATAAGGGATGCCGTAGTAATGATCAAATCCCTGCGCCGTCGGAAGAAACTCGGGTTGATCGCCGAGATGCCACTTCCCGATGCACGCTGTCGAATACCCTTTCCCTTTAAGAACCTCGGCGATGGTTTGCTCTGCGGGATTCAAGCCGACCGCTGCGGCAGGGAAAAGCACACCCGGAATCGGCAAGACCCTCTTCGGATAACATCCAGTCATCATCGCAGCCCGCGAGGGACTACACACAGGAGCAGCGTAGTGACTCGTCAACTTCATGCCCTCCTTCGCCATACGCTCCAGATTTGGAGTCGAGGTTTTTCCTCCGAACGGGCTGATGTCCGCGTATCCCAAGTCATCTATATTAATCAGGATGATGTTTGGTGAACCTTCGTCCATCGCACCGGTCGCGAAAGTACTGAATGAGCTCACCAAGATCCAAACACGTGTTAGAAATATTCGCATAATCGTAGGGGGATAAAAGCCTGTCCTCTCTCCTAAAGCCGCCTCACTATCGGATGCACCAGAGATTTTTTTCGGTTCGCAAAAAAATTTCCCCGTCAGACGCAGCAACGGACGCATTCATGACTCCGTCTGAAATCGAGTTTGTAGCGATCAGTTCAAACTCAGGAGCCGCACTCAGAATGAACACGTCTCCCGCCTGATTGTTCACGTAGATCAAGTCGTTGACCAAGACCATGGAGGACCAGCTCTCCGAGCGGGATCCGGTGCCGCTCAATCGTTGCTCCCAAACCGTGTCTCCTGTTTTAAGGCTAATGCATTGCGCAGTGCCCGGTGTGTTGAGAATAAACAAGTGGCCTTTGGCAATCACACCGCTTCCGATACGCTGTTTATCACGTAGTTTGTGCCACAACCGCTCTTCAGTGACATCGCCAACGCCACCTGGCCGCACAGCGACCGTACTGCCACCGTATCCGCCCGCCCCTATCACGACACCCTCGCCAGCCATCGCGGAGGTGTAAAGCAGCGGATTTAAACCACCGCAACGCCAGAGTTCCGCCCCGCTTTTCGGATCAAACGCGGCAAGCCTTCCAGGCAAACTCACGACGAGCTCAGAGCGCTGGTTTGCTTGAACGAGAATCGGCGTACTCCACGAACCCACCTCCCCCTGTTTTCCGGCAAAACCATCCGTGCGTTCACTCGGGTGTTCAATCGGTACATCCACCTGCCAGAGCTTTTTACCGGAACGCTTCTCAAGCGCCACGACCATGTGGTTTGTTCCCGGACCGAAATGGATGTAACAGCGCTCGCTATCCAAAACGGGCGATGCCGCGTATCCCCACTGATGAGTCACCGTCCCAAGATCGACTTGCCATAATTTCCTGCCCTCAAAGTCGAATGCGAAAATCCCGGCGGATCCGAAATTTGCGACAATAATTTCTCCGTCCGTCGCCGGCGATGCAGCGCACGGTGTATTTGTTGGGTGAAACTTCTCAGGGCCGGCGTAGTCCGTGCCCTTCTCCCATAGAACCGATCCGTCCGCGCGATTCAAACAGACCACTAATCTTTGAGACGCTCTTGCTTGCGTGAGGAACACGCGCTTCTCCCATATCACTGGAGTGCTGTTACCGCGCTCCGGCAAAGGCGTTTTCCATTTCACGTTTGTTTGCGAATCCCATCGGGTGGGCAGCTGCTTTTCTTTCGCAACTCCTGTCCCAAGCGGGCCGCGCCACATCGGCCAGTTGTCTGCAAAGAGATTTGTGGCGAACACAAGTGAAACAGCCACGCTGAGAGCGAGGGGAGAGATCACTCTCAAAAATGTTGGGTGTGAAATGCCTGTCCTCGGCTTTGGCAGTTGTAGGAGTATTTTACACATAAATGTTTATTTTGGCACTATTCACGAATTTAAAAATTCACCTTCGCTCCTGAGCAATCGAGGCAGCCGCAAGCAACCCTTTTCTGACGCCGGCCGAATCAATGAAGAATCGGCAGCTCATGCGGCCTGCTAATCAACTGAGCGTCCAAATCTAGGAATGCATCAAGTCGCCGACGGGTTTCATCCTCGTCAATAGACCGCGCCATGATGAGGTACGTTGCATAGTGATTCCCTTCGCTCTGAACCAGACTCGCATAGAACTCTGCAAGTTCTGGGTCCAGATCCCGGATCCCTTCGGCGAGAATCTGAAACTTCTCGCAGCTTCGGCCCTCAATAAGCGCACACACAATTAAGTGATCGATCACCTGTTCGCGACGCCCTTTTCGTAGCGATGCCATCATGGCGCTAATCCACGGACTTCGCATCGGTTGACCAAATGGAATTGATCTCTGCCTGAGGAGTGTAAGTACCTGCTCGAAATGCTGTAACTCCTCCATCGCAATGGCGTTCAGCGCACTGACCTCGTGATAAAGCTCCCGATACTTCTCCAAATTCAACGCGGTAGTCGCCGCTTTTCGTTCCAGATGGGCGTGGTCCACTAGAACGCCGGCGAGATTTGCGCGCACTTTCGGCAACCAAGAGCTCGGTAAGGATTCCCGCCACAGAAGCATAGTCCCCTATTGGAGGAACATCGAGCGAAGGATGGAAGCTTTGATTTACGCCACACAAAGTCGGCCCGGCGGAGAAAGACATTCAATCGCATCTCCAAAGTCATCCGACAACCCGTCCACCCCGAAGACAGGAACCCTATGCGCAGAAGAGGCAAAAAAATTGCAGCCCCCCGAGGCCGTAGGGCACTCGGAGGGCTGCTGTTCCCCCCAGAACGCGGTTACCCTCGCACGGAACGAGTGAGCGTGCAATCCCTTTTTTGCAAAAGTAAACCCATTCCTCTAGTTGCCTTCGTTATTTTTCTGCACCACAACTGGTTCTGTCATGTCTTTTTTAAATCGAGCCTCCATCTTTCCCCACTGCAACTCCATTTCCTTAATCCTGTCGTGATTCGCAGACGCCAGGTCGCGAGTCTCGGAACGGTCTGCTTTCAAGTAAAAGAGTTCCTGTGTTTTGTCGCTGGACTCAAGCCACTTCCAGTCCCCGAGTCGGAAGGCCCGAGCATCGCCTATCTGCCACCACAACGCTCTCTGATTCAATGCTTTGTTCTCTATAAGAGCCGTGCTTGCATCTACCCCGTCGGCTGCCGGCACTTCTCCGTCCCCTGTTTTCTTGGGCCAAAGCGCGCCAGTCAGCCTTAGAATCGTCGGCGCCAAATCAATGGCATGCACCACCTGCTCCCGGAGCCTTTCTTTTGACTTCACGCCCGCGGGCCAGTGCGCGATCAGCGGACTCGCGATTCCCCCCTCAAAAACCGTCTCGCCCCAAAATCGGAACGGTGTGTTCGCAACCGAAGCAACTTGCGCTCGGTCCGCCTCCCCGTGGGTTGTGACTCCTGAACTACTGGCAAACAGCACGATCGTCTGACTCCAGGCGCCCATGCGTTTGACTTGCTCGAGCACCCTTCCTACCGCTTCATCCATTCTGGTGATAGCCGCGGTTCTTCGAGCCATTGCGCGCTGAACACGCGTCTGACTTTCGACGGGTAAGGCCGTCCAGCCAAGAGCAGGCCCGGATGGAGTTGAAAGTTCCGCATGCGCGGCCAATCCGCCTTCCCACAACCGCTCCAATCTTTCTTTCCTCAAAACGTCTGTCCCAACATGAAACCTGCTGACATCCACTTCTGACGCCCCGTCGTTCAGCGCCCCTTCACCATCCACTGATTCCAACGCAACGTAAGCAAAGAAAGGCCGAGATCCATTTTGTGTAGAATGTTCCTGCAGAAAATCAATCAAACCGGATGAGATATTCTCGAAAGATCCCGCCTTCACGGCGTCCGTGGAAAGCCGCTTGCCATCGCGCATGCGAACCGGCGGTCCATCAGATTCTCTCGCAGGGATGCTCGCCAAAGAACGATCGAATCCCACAGTGCACGGGTCCATGGCAAAGTCCCATACGCCCGCATGGTAGCAGCTATACCCCGAATTTTTTAAAAATGCGGGTAAGATCCGGCCTGCACTCACCACTCCTTCGCTCGAGTGCTGTGGATAATAACCACTCAGTACAGCCATCCGAGTGTCAGATCCTCGACCTGCACTGTAGGCCTGTGAAAACCGCACGCCATTATTCGCGAGGTAATCGAGATAATCCGTTTGTGCCTCTCCTCCGTAACAACCAAGGTCGGAATACCCTAGTCCTTCAGCAACGAACAAAACAACGTTCGGCTTCACGGATGGCGGCGCAGCAAATTGAAGTGCAGGCGCAAAAAGCAACGCGCAAGCGGTAAACGTTGGCAGAAAACTTCTCATCAAGGGGGGGAAGGCTCGTGACACCTACGCAGACCCACAAACCCGCCGGATTAGTAGGAAAAATCTGCTGGATGCGAATGATTTCCTCATGCCCCTAGCCAAGAGACTCCGTGCAACATCAAATCGAAAGCTCCAAGCCCACTGGGCAATGATCGGAACCCATCACCTCAGGCATGATCCACGCACGGGTCAGGTTTGGAACGAGCAACTTGCTCGTCAGAAAATAGTCAATCCGCCACCCGATGTTCCGCGGCCTCGCGCCAGCCATCAGACTCCACCAAGTGTAATGCCCGCTCCCCTGCTCGAATTCCCTGAATGAATCCACAAACCCAGCATCAATAAATCCCTGGAACCCTGCCCTCTCCTCCGCGGTAAACCCGTGAGTCCTGATGTTCTGCTTGGGACGCGCTAGATCCCTCTCCTGATGTGCGACGTTAAAATCCCCGCAGAAAACCACAGGCTTGCTCGCATCGAGCTTTTGAAGGTGCCTCAAAAAAGCACGGTCCCATTCCTGCCGGTATGGCAGTCGCTCTAATTCCCTTTTTGAATTGGGAACGTAGACATTCACCAAAAAAAACGAGGCATATTCCGCAGTCAACACCCTCCCCTCTCTGTCATGCTCTACCACTCCGATTCCCTCACGCACGTCCAGCGGCTTTGATCGTGTGAAAATCGCCGTTCCAGAGTAGCCTTTTTTTTCTGCACTGCTCCAAAAGACATGATATCCGGGCCACTCGCAAACCACATCTGCTGGAGCACACTTCGTCTCCTGGACCGCCAGAATGTCCGGGGATTCAGCAGCGAGGAACTCGTTAAAGTTCTTTTTCAGGACGGCGCGCAGCCCATTGACATTCCAAGAGAGAAGTTTCATCGGCAGCGGCCACGAAATTTTCGTCTAGAAGGAATGTGCACGGGCGTGAGATTCACTGAGCAAGCACGACTACTTTTTCGGCGGTGAAGCCTGAACAGGCTCAGCCTCCCCGAGCTTGAGCACAGGCACTTTCGCGGAGGCACTGACGTCAAGAGCGATCCAATGTCCAGCGAGAGAATGGGACGGAAAACCGCACGCAATCGCATACTCTCCCGCTTCATCAGCCACGAAATGAAATTGCGACTTACTGGTGCTAATGCCGGTGATGTGATTCACAACAGCCGCCCCTTTAAACGCGGGCTCTGACACTTGGAGTTTTTTTACCTGATCCCGCTC
>JACCED010532171.1_pt1 | contig 21886 bp, 19 predicted proteins | sample 7455021 | NCBI WGS metagenome assembly JACCED01 (sample SAMN15323456, study PRJNA562643) | freshwater metagenome | isolation source: river surface water | place: USA:Blue River Watershed | collected 2017-08-19
GTCTACCTCGGCAATGTCGCCCGCATCGTCGCCATCATCCTTGCCGCCCAAGCCGGCGGCCCGCGCTGGGGCGACGTCGCCCATGAGGTCATGGGATACGGTGTCTTCGCCATCGTGCTGGGCGGTGTACTTGGCGTCGCGAGCTTCGTCGGCCGATTTTGGCCCGATTCGCCTTCGCCCGCGGTTCCGGCATCGGCCGAAGCGGGCCGGCCCACCGGGTGCGATTCGTGCGTTGCTTCGGAATCGCCGGCGCCGCGCTCCGGGAGCCTGCGTGGCGCATGGGGTGTGGCCACGGGCATCGCGGTGCTGGCGGCGGCGGAAGGGGTTTTCCTTCATCATGTCGCGGCGCGTCCGCCGGGAGGCGCGTCCGGCGTGGCTTTGGCCGCCGGGGGTGTTGATCCGGTGGAGTTGCCGGCGTTTCTCGGCACCGAATGGATCGGGCGTCGCGCCGAGGTCAGCGCCGTGGAGCGCGAGATCCTGCCGGCCGACACGGGTTTTTCGCGCAGGAACTTCGTGGCCGTGGCCGACGCGCGGCGGCAGGTTTTCTTCTCCGTGGTCCTTAGTGGCCGCGACCGCACTTCTATCCACCGGCCTGAGCTCTGCCTCGTCGGGCAGGGGTGGACGATCGCCGGTTCGGAGCAAACCAACCTCGCTCTGCCGGCCGGGCGGCCGGTCCTGCCCCCGGAGGTCCCCGTCTCCCTTCTTCACGTGAAACGGGAATTCACGGGGCCGCGGGGACGCGAATCCGTGCCTCAGCTGGTGGCGTACTTCTTCGTCGGGGCCGACGGACTCGTGGGCGGTCATGCCGGGATGGTGTGGCGCGATGTCTGGAACCGCGTGCGGCACGGCCGCGCCGACCGTTGGGCGTACGTGCTGATGCAGACGGACGCCCGTGACGGGGAGGCTGCCGCGCGCGCCAGGCTCGGGACCGTATTGGGAGGCGTCTGGCCCGAACTGGTCTCGATCCGGGGCCAACCTTTGCCTTGAGGTTTGGGGTGCCCCACCTACGGTCCGCCTCTCTTGAATTCAGCAGGCGCAGCGGTTTTCGCCTTCCTGGCCGCCGACGGACAGCAGGTGCTCGATTGGGGGCTCGCCATCCTTTTCGTGGTGGTGGGGAGCGGCATCGGTTTCCTGATCGTCTGGGCCCTGACGCGCCACATCCGGCAGGCTGCGCATGATCAGGCGGCCGAGCTGATCGAGGTGGCGCGGCGCGAGGCGGCGGTCGCGGCCGAGGAGCTGAAGCAGAAGGCCGAGGCGGAGATCCAGGAAAAGCGCTCCGAGCTGAACCGCGACTTTGACCGCCGGGAGATCGAGAGCGACATCCGCCTCCGCGAGATCCGGGCCCATGAGGAATCGCTCGCCCTTCTCGACTACCAGCTCGAGCAGCGGCAGGAGCGGCTCAACCGCGAGAACGTGGCGGTGCGGCAGGCGCGCGACGCCATCCGCGCCCTCTCCAAGGGCGTGCGCAAGCGCCTCGAAGGCGTCTCGCAGCTCGACGGCGAGGAGATCCGCCGCCAGCTGCGCGAGGAGATCCTGCTGGAGTGCCAGGACGAGTTCCGCGCGCTGCGCCGCACCACGCTGGAGAAATCCGAGCAGGAACTGCAGAACGACGCGCGGCGCGCTCTCATCTCCGCGATGCAGCGGATCGCCGGCCGGCCCAATCACGACCTCACCTCCACCATCATCCAGCTGCCGAGCGAGGAGATGAAGGGCCGGATCATCGGCCGAGAGGGCCGCAACATAAAGTCCTTCGAGTCGGCCACGGGCGTGACCCTCCTCATCGACGAGTCGCCGCAGATGGTGCTGCTCTCCTCGTTCGATCCCATCCGCCGCGAGATCGCGCGCGTCGCGCTCGATGGGCTGGTCAAGGACGGGCGCATCCACCCCGCCTCGATCGAGGAGCACGTGAAGCGCGCCCAGGGTGAGATCGACCTCGTGACGACGCAGGCGGGCGAGGACGCGGTCGAGCGGCTCAACATCAATGGGCTGCACCCGGAGATCATCCGCCTCCTCGGCCGGCTGCGGTACCGCTTCTCCTACAACCAGAACGTCCTCGACCACTCGGTCGAAACCGCGACCTTGGCCGCGCTGATCGCCAGCGAGATCGGCCTGGACCCCAACCTCGCCAAGCGCGCTGGCCTGCTGCACGACATCGGCAAGGCCCTGCCGGGCGAGCTGGAGGGCAGCCATGCGACGATCGGCGCCGAGTTCATCCGGCGCTACGGGGAGACGCCGATCGTGGTCAACGCCGTGGCTGCGCACCACGAGGAGGTGAAGCCCGAGACGATCTACGCGGGGCTCGTCATCCTGGCCGACACCGTCTCGGCGACGCGACCCGGGGCGCGGGCCGAGTCGATGACCGGCTACGTCCAGCGACTCGGTCGGCTTGAGAAGCTCGCGTTGTCCCTCGAGGGGGTGCAGCAGGCGTTCGCCATCCAGGCGGGGCGCGAGATCCGCGTCGTCGTTTCCCCGACCGAGGTGACCGACGATCGCGCGCGGGAGATCGCGCGCGAGCTCCGCAAGCGGATCGAGACCGAGCTGCAGTATCCCAGCACGATCCGGATCACGGTCATCCGCGAAGCGCGGTTCACCGAGACCGCGACCTGAGCCACGGACGCGGCACCCGCCTCAGCGGCGCGGAGGCACGACCGGCCAGCCGGCGCCCGACCATTCACCGAGGCTGCCGGCGTTGGCGGCGCGGAAACCCTCCGCCGCGAGGGTGCGCGCCGCGAGGGCGGAACGGCCGCCCGCCGCGCAGTAGCAGAGCAGTTCCCGTCCCGCGTTTTTCTCGAGGAACGGCCGCCAAAGTTCGCGCCTGCCGCCGAGGTCGCTGATGGGCAGCAGCTCCGCGCCCTCCGCCACGCCGGACTCCCATTCGCCGGGCTCCCGGACGTCGATCAGCAACGCCTCCGAAGCCCGCACGCGCGGCGCGCACTCAGACGCGCGCAGGCGCGGCGCAGGAGTCAGGAGCGCCCTCAGGAATTTGAGAGGATTCATCGTGGTCCAGGACCCTGGACGGACGTCGACGCGGGCGCCGCGAGGGAGACGCGCAGCAGGCCGCGCCAGCCATCGAGCTGGTAGCCGGTGGCGGCGTCGCGGGGATAGCGCCGGGCGAGGGTTTCGCGCAGCTCGGCGGGGAACGCGGCGGGATCTCCGTGGCAGGCGAGGCAGGTCGCGGCCACCTTGAGCGGCCGGTAAAAGCGGATTTCGGCGGGCGCGCCGGGTGGTTCGACGCGTTGCAGTAGCAGCTCGGGTGGCGGTTCTCCGCGTGCGATGGATGCCCTCACCCGTTCGAGGGCGGCGCTTTCCGCGGCGTCGGGGGCGTTCGCGGGATTACGGACCTTCAGACTGGTGCGTTTCACGCCGATGACGGTCGGCTCGCCTCCCGCCGCGACGCCCGCGGTCAGTCCCTGCGCGCTGATCTGGCAGAACTCCACCGCCGCCGCCGGTCCTCCTCGGCCGAGGGCGGCACCCATCTCCGCAGCCAGCGTGCGCACGAGGGTTTCCGCGGTCGCCTTGCCCGTCGCCGCGGCGGACGCGAGCGAGGGGTCGGCCGGATCCAGCCAGCGCGGGCTTTCCGCGGCCCGAAGCGCGGGCGACAGGAGGACGAGTCCGGCGGCGAGGAGGAGGGCGTGGGGCATCTTCATGCGGAAGGCGCGGGGTTGCCCCGTTCCCGGCCGGCGTTGGCCATGTAGTAGAGCACGGGCACCGCCATGCGGCTGATCAGGAGCGAGGCGATCTCACCGAACATCAGGCTGATGGCGAGTCCCTGGAAGATCGGATCCGCCAGGATCACGCTCGCGCCGACCACCACCGCGAGCGCGGTGAGCAGCATCGGGCGGAAGCGCACGGCGCCCGCCTCGATGACGGCGTCGCGCAGCGGCAGGCCGTGCGCGCGGCGCAGCTCGATGAAGTCGACGAGGATGATGGAGTTGCGCACCACGATTCCGGCGCCGGCCATGAAGCCGATCATCGACGTGGCGGTGAAGAACGCTCCCATCGCCCAGTGGGCGGGCAGGATGCCGATGAGCGAGAACGGGATCGCCGCCATCACCACGAGCGGCGTGACGAAGCTGTTGAACCAGCCGACCATCAGCATCGCGATCAGCACCAGCACGGCGGCGAACGCGATGCCGAGATCGCGGAACACTTCCAGCGTGATGTGCCACTCGCCGTCCCACTTGAGGGCGGGATTCAGGTCGTCGGCGGGCAGGTTCAGGTGATGGATGGGCAGCCGCTCGTTCGTGCCGCCGAACTTCCGCGCGTCGAGCTTCCGCAGCTCCGCGTCGATGGTGAACATCGCGTAGGCCGGGCTCTCCACGGCGCCGGCCACGTCGGCCGTCACGTACGTCACGGGCTTGAGGTTCTTGCGGTAGAGGTTCGGACCGGCGGCATCCCGCTCCATCCGCACCAGCTCGGAGAGCGGCACCGGTGGGGCCGCCGGGTCGCGGTCCGGCTGCAGTCGCAGGTCGAGCAGCGACCCCGGATGGCCGCGCGCCGCGGGCGGCAGCTCAAGGGTGATCGGCACGTCCTCGCGTTCGGCGGGGACGTGCAGGAGATCCGCTGCGCGGCCCTGCGCGGCGAGCTGCAGGGCTTCCGCGATCGCCGCCTCGCTCACGCCGTGCAGCGCGGCCTTCCGCCGATCGGCGACGTAGCGCACCCGCGGCTGCGGCGCCTCGACGTACCAGTCGATGTCCACCACGCCCGACGTGCGCTCCATGATGCGACGCACCTCGCGTGCCAGCTCGATGCGCTTGGCCTCGTCGGGGCCGTAGATTTCCGCGACGATGGACTGCAGGACGGGTGGACCGGGCGGGACCTCGGCGACGGCCACGGCCACGCCGTGCTTGCGGGCGATCGCGGCGACCGCCGGCCGGATGCGCTTGGCGATGTCGTGGCTTTGCCGCGAGCGCCGCTCCTTGCCGACGAGGTTGACCTGGATGTCGGCGACGTTCGGCCCGCGGCGCAGATAATAGTGGCGCACGAGGCCGTTGAAGTTGAACGGCGCTGCGGTGCCCGCGTACACTTGGTAATCGCGCACCTCGGGTTCGGCGCGGATCGCGGCGGCCATCTCGCGGGCGATGAGCGTCGTCTGCTCGAGGGTGGTGCCCTCGGGGGCGTCGATGATCACCTGGAACTCCGACTTGTTGTCGAAGGGCAGCATCTTCACCTGCACGCGTCCGAGGCCGACGAGCGCGGTGGAGCCGAGCAGAAGGGCGACGATCCCGCCTAGGAAAAGCCACCGCCACGACTGCCGGTCCAGCATGGGTTCCATCACGCGGTGGTAGAGCCGCGTGAACCAGTCCTGCGGAGCATGGTCGTGCTCGAACGCCGGTTCCGGTTGTTTCGTCTCGGGGAGGTGGGCCTCGGATCCGGTCCGCCGCCGGAGTACCCGGATCGCCGCCCATGGCGTGATCGTGAACGCGATCGCGAGCGAGAAGAGCATCGCCGCGGTGGAGCCGATCGGGATCGGACGCATGTACGGCCCCATCAGGCCCCCCACGAAGGCCATCGGCAGGATCGCCGCGATCACGGCCCACGTCGCGAGGATGGTCGGGTTGCCCACCTCGTCCACCGCCTCCAGCGCGACCTGGCCGATGGGCTTGCGGGCCGAGCCCGGCAGGCGCACATGGCGCACGATGTTCTCAACCACCACGATCGCGTCGTCGACCAGGATGCCGATCGAGAAGATCAGCGCGAAGAGCGTGATCCGGTTCAGCGTGTAGCCGTACAGGTAGAAGATGAAGAGGGTGAGCGCGAGCGTCGACGGGATCGCCAGCATCACGACGAGCGACTCCCGCCAGCCGAGGAACAGCAGGATGAGGATCGCCACGCCGAACACTGCGATGCCCATGTGGAGTAGCAGCTCGTTGCTCTTCTCTGCCGCAGTGTGGCCGTAGTCTCGGGTGATCGCCACGCCGACATCGGCGGGGATCATCGTCCCCTTCAGGCTCTCCACCTTCGCCAGGACGGCGTTCACCACGTCGATCGCGTTGGCGCCGGGGCGCTTCGCGACGCTCACGGTCACGGCTGCCTGCTCGAAGGCGGCCGGTGCCGCCGCCCCGCCGCCCGCCCCCGTGCCGTGGAGCACGTAGTTCGAGGGTTCCTCGGCCGCGTCGCTGATCGCCGCCACGTCGCGTAGCAGCACGGGACGGCCGTCGTGTACGCCGACCACGACGTTGCCCACCTCGGTGGCGTCGCGGAGGAAGGTCCCGGTCTCGAGCAGGACCTCGGTGTTGGCGAACGGGCGGGAACCTGCCTGCAGCCGGCGGTTGGCTCCCCGCAGGGCGGGTATGAGCTGGGAGGGATCGAGGCGGCGCGAGGCGAGGGCGGCCGGGTCAAGCTGCACGCGGATGGCGCGGCGCGTTCCCCCGATGACCGTCGTCTCCGCCACCTGCGGCACGGACTTGATGACGTCATCCACCTGCGCGGCCAGCCGGCGCAGGGCGAGGTGGTCGAGTCGCGCGCTGTGCAGCGTGAGGGCCAGCACCGGCACGTCGTCGATCGCGCGGGCCTTGGCCAGCGGCGGGCTCACTCCGGCCGGAATGCGGTCGGCATTGCCCTGCAGTTTCTGGTTGAGGCGCACAAGCGCGGCCTCGACGTCGGTGCCTACCTTGAAGCGGACGATCACCAGCGCGGAACCGGGGCTGGAGGTGGAGTACAGGTACTCCACCTCGGGAATCTCCCAGAGCAGCTTCTCCAGCGGCCGCGTGACGCGGTTCTCGACCTCGGCCGGATCGGCGCCGGGCATGCCCACGAACACGTCGACGATGGGCACCTTGATCTGCGGCTCCTCCTCGCGCGGGAGCATCCAGACTGCGAACAGTCCCAGCAGCACCGAAGCGATGATCGCGATCGGCGTCAGCTTCGACTGCACGAAGGCACCGGCGACGCGGCCGGATAAACCGGCCTTCGTCTCGCCCGACGGCGCTCCGCTCACGGCAGCACCTCCAGGGGTTGGCCTTCGCGCAACGTGGCGGCCGGCGCGACCACGGCGCGCTCGCCGGCTTCCAGGCCGGAGAGCACCTCAACCGCGTCACCGCGCCTCGCCCCGGTGCGCACCAGGCGCAGGACGGCGCGGTTTCCCTCGCCCACGACAAATACCCGCTCCATCTGACCGATCGGGGTGACCGATTCCGCCGGGACCAGCAGCGTGCGCCGCGGTGCCGTCGGCACCTCGAGACGCGCGAATTGTCCCGAGCGCACCGCGGTGCCCGTCGGAACCGCGATCTTCGCGACGACCGAGCGCGTGGCGGGGTCCGCGGCGGACGACAGTTCGCGGATGGCGCCGCTGAACCGCAGGGATTCGACGCGGCAGTCCAGTGCGGTCCCGGTGCGCAGGGTGGCCGCGAGGGTTTCGGGAAGGTCGGCCTCGATCTCGAATCCGTCCGCACCTTCGATCTCCAGAAGAGCGCGGCCGGGGAAGGCGATGTCGCCGAGGTTGGCCGGACGCCGGGCGATCACGCCGTCGAACGGGGCCCGGAGCTCCGCGTGGCCCAGCAGAACTTCCGCCTCGCGCACCGCGGCCTCGAGGCCGGCGAGGCTGTCCTCAAGGGCGCGCACGGTCTCCGCCGTGCTGGCACCTTTGGCGAGCAGGTCGCGCTCCCGCCCAAGGTCGCGTTTCACGAGGCTGAGCCGGGACTTCGCCTGGGTGACGCGCGCGGCGGTGTCCTCGGCGGCGATCCGCGCAAGCAACTCGCCGGCACGGACGCGCTGGCCGAGCGCGACGGGCAACTCAACGATCGCTCCCATGGTCCTCGCTGAAAGCGTGGCGCGCTGGATGGGGCGGACCGTTCCCGTGACTTCCGCCAGTTGCGGCAAGTCGGCGGCTTGCACGGCGGACACCCGGACCTTGACGGCGGGCAGCGCGGTCGCGGCGGCCGGGGCGTCGGGGCGTGAGCAGCCGGCGGCGGTGAGCACGGCCAGACCGGAAAGGAGCAGGGCGAGTTTCATGAAGAAGATCCTCAGGGCAGGGTGACGACGGGCAGGCCGAGCGCGCGGCGCAGATCGACCAACGCCAGGCGTTCGTCGGCCGCGGCAAGCGTTCGGCCGAGGCGGGTTTCCATCAGGCGGCTTTCGCTGCCGAGGAGTTCCGAGGTGAGCAGCACGCCCTGGCTGAAGCGGGCGCGGCTGAGGGAGGCGCTCTCTTCCGCCTGCGTGACGGCCCCGGCCATCACCTGCAGGCGTTCCACGGCGTCCTGATGGGCGAGGCGAGCCCGCTCCACCTCGAGGCCGATGGCCAGTTCCGCCCGCCGCAGGTCCTCCTTCGCCTGGGCCAGCTCAGCGGCGGCGGCGCGCACTTGTCCGGCGTTACGACCTCCGTCGAAGACGTTCAGCTCAACGGCGACGCCACCTTGGATGTTCCCGGAACTGCGGCCGAAGTGCCAGCCGGTCTCGTGCTGGCCGGAGATGAAGGCGTTGACCGCGGGCCGCTGGCCGCCGCGGGCCGCCGTGAGCAGGGACTCCGCCGTGCGTACCCGCTCGCGGAGCCGTTGCAGGTCCGGCCGCTGGGAAAAATCCCGGCTTTCCGGGGCCGTGAGCGCGGCCAGCGCGGTGTCGTCGGCGGGAAGTTCAACCGGCTCCTCCGCGGAGACTCCGCCCAGCAGGAAGGTGAACATCCGGGCCGCCAGCGCGGCCGCGTGGCGGGCGGAGGAGAGTTGTTCGCGGGTGCGGGCCGACTGCACCTCGAGGCTCAGCAGATCGGCCTTGAGCACCTGACCGGCCTCGAAGCGCAGGCGGGCGTCGGCCGCGTTGGCCTGGTGGGCCTTCAGCGCCGACTCCACCGCCGCGACGGCCTCCCGCGCCTTCCGCAGGTTGAGCAGGGCGCGGGCGACATCCGACGCGAGCTGGAGCTGCAAAGCGCGGAGGTCCTGCTCCGCGGCGCGCACGCCGGCGCGGGCGGCGTCGCGCCGCGCGGTTGGCCGCCCGCCATCGTATAGGTTGTAGGCGACCGTGCCCGTGATGTTCAGGTTGTCGGTCCAGCCCGGTCGGTTGAGATCGAGGGTCGGGGAAAAGGCTCGCTGTCCCAGCGCGAAGCCGAGTCCACCGAGGGCGCCGTTGGTGCGGGTGTAACCGCCGGCGAGGGTCACCTGCGGCTGCCAGGCCGAGTTGACCTGCGCCAGCATCGCCTCGCCGGCCTCGATGCGGTGCCGGGCCGACTGCACGTCGGGGCTTTGCCGCAGCGCGGTCGCGACCGCGAGATCAACGGTCCATGGCGAGGCCATCAGGGCGGCCGGGGCCAAGGCCGCCAACGAGAGGAAAAGCGGCCCGCTGAATCGCGGGCGGATGAGACGAGAGTTCATCGAGGAAGGGGCCGGAACGCGGGCGGGCCGATGCTCAGCCCGCGCGCGCGGAGGAGAGGGCAGCGAGGAGGCTGAGGAAACCGCCGCACAGGGCGCCGCGCCACCACGTGGCGGTCAGCGGGCAGGTGCCGGACGAGCACTGGCCTAACCAGCCCAGGAGCGCGCCGAGCCCGCTGCCCACGAGGACGACGAGCGCAAGGCGGAACATTGCGGCGGAGGACACCACCGTGCTGGTCAGGAGCTGGTACCGGGGCGGATCCCGCCCCAGTGGATCACGTCATGGGCGTCGACCCAGCCGAGCTTCCGGAGGAGCAGCGTCGGGGGGCAGAAGCCGGTGAAGACGGATTGGATCAGGTTCAGGCCGACGAAGGCGGGGAGGAGCAGCCACCACGGGCTGACGAAGCGGGTGAGGGCGACGCCGGCAAGGGTCACGGCGCCGGCAAGGAGGCGGATGAGGTCGTGGGTGGTCATGATGAAGGAGCGGTAATTGACTGTGTATGCGCATATACGCATATACTTGAATCTGTGTCAAGCGACGGTTCCCTGACCTGCATGGCCCGCAAGGCTCCCCTTTCCGACGATGCCCTCGAGCTCGTGGCGCGCCGCTTCGCGGTCCTCTCCGAGCCGATGCGGCTGCGCCTGATCCAGGCCCTCTTCGAGGGCGAGCGGAGCGTCGGCGATCTCGTCGCCGCCACCGGCGGCACCCAGGGCAATGTCTCGCGCCACCTGCAGACGCTCACGCAGGCCCACGTGCTGGCCCGCCGGCGGGAGGGGCTGCAGGTCTTCTACTCCATCGCCGATCCCTCGATCTTCCGGCTCTGCGAGCTGGTCTGCGGCAGCCTGGAGAAGTCGCTGACGCGGCAAGCGGACGTCTTCGCGGGCTAGGCGGACCCAGCGTCGCGCGCGGCCGGTGCCGCGGGCTCCCGTACCTGGGAGAGCAGCCACAACCCGCCGCCGAAGAGCAGCAGGAGCGAGAGGATCGAGAGCCGCGTGCCGGTGAACAGGGCGGTCACGCCCATCAGCGTGGGGCCGATCACGGCCGCGAACTTGCCCAGCATGTTGTAGAAGCCGAAATACTCGCCGCCCTTTTCGGGCGGGATTAGCCGGGCGAAATAGGAGCGGCTGAGCGACTGGACGCCGCCCTGGACGAGGCCGACGACGACGGCCATCGCCATGAACCCGCGCTGTGTCTCGAGCTGGGTCGCGAACACGCAGAGGCCCGCGTACACGGCGACGCCGAGCATGATCCCGCGCCGCGCGCCGAAACGCTCGCCGATCCTCCCGAAGACGAGCGCCGCCGGAAACGCCACGAACTGCGTGACGATCAGCGCGACCAGCATCCCGCCCGCGTCGAGGCCGAGCGCGCGTCCGAAGTCGACGGCCATCTTGATGACGGTATTCACTCCGTCGATGTAGAGGAGGTACCCGGCGAGGAAGAGCAGGATGGGCCGTTGCGTGCGGATCTCCCGGAAGGTCGCCGCGAATTGCCGGAAGCCCCGTGTGAGCACGGATCCTCCACCCGCCGCCGGCACCGCGGGCGTCTCCCGCACCCAAGCCATCGCCGGCAGGGTGAACACGATCCACCATGCGGCCGTGACGACGAAAGCTGCCCCGACGGCAGCCACCGGACCTTCCAGCCCGAACCGGGCTGGCTCCCGCACGGCGAACGTGCAGGCGACGAACAGCGCGCCGCTGCCCACGTAGCCGAGCGCGTAGCCGAGCGCCGACACGCGGTCGTAGTTCCGCGGCCCGGTCACGTCGGTGAGGAGCGCGTCGGAGAACATGCAGTTGCCGGAGAAGCCGAGGGCGGCCACGGCGAACAGGATGGCAGCGAGGACGAACTCCCCCTTGCCGGCCAGCGGCAGCAGCGCCGTGGCGCCGGCCCCGAGCAGCGTGAACGCGAGCAGGAACCGCCGCTTGCCGTTGCCCTGGTCGGCGATCGAGCCGAGCAGCGGGGCGAGCAGGCCGATGAGGAGGCTCGAGGCGGTGTTCGCGTAGCCGAGGTAGGCCGTGCTGCGTTCGGGCGTCATCCCGGGCGCGTCGCACCAATGGTCCTTGAAGAGGATCGGGAAGAACGCGGTCATCACGACGATCGCGAACGCCGAGTTGGCCCAGTCGATGAGGGCCCAGGACCAGACGGCGCGGCGGGTGTCGGGGTTCACGCGGGAAGTCCTCCGGTTGCTCGCGGCCGCCGATCGCTCAATGCCCGCCGTCGAGGTCGCCCGGCTTCAGGAGCGGGGCGAACAGCGCCTTGTTGGCGGCCTTCATGTAGGCCTCCTTGGCCTCGATCGTGCCGTCCTTCACGCGGTTCATCAGGCTGGTGTCCATCGTGACCATGCCGTCGGCGCCGCCGCTCTCGATGATCGAGCGGATGTTGGCGATCTGCCCGCTGCGGATGGTGTTGGGCAGCGCCTCGTGGGTGAGGAGGATCTCGTGGACGGCGCAGCGGCCCTTGGGGACGCGCTTGCAGAGCAGCTGGGCGACCACGCCCGCGAGGCAGCCGGCGAGCATGACGCGCACCTGGTTCTGCTCCTCGGCCGGGAAGGTGTTGATGATGCGGTCGACGGTCTTGGGGGCGTTGTTGGTGTGCAGCGTGCCGAACACCAGCATGCCCATCGAGGCGCAGCCGAGCGCGAGCTTGATGGTCTCCATTTCGCGCATCTCGCCGAGCAGGAGGATGTCGGGATCGTGCCGCATCGCACCCTTCAGCGCGGCGGCGAACGACTCCGTGTGCTCGCCCACCTCGCGGTGCACGATGACGGACTTCTTCACCGGGTGCACGAACTCGATCGGATCCTCGATCGTGATGATGTGCCGGGAGAGGTGCGTGTTGATGTAGTCGATCATCGCGGCGAGCGTGGTCGACTTACCGCTGCCGGTCGGGCCCGTCACGACCACGAGGCCCTGGTCGAGGTGGCAAAGCTTCTTCAGCGCTTCGGGCAGCTTCAGGTCGTCGAACGACAGGATCTTCGCCGGAATCTGGCGGAACACCGCCGCCTGGCCCCAATGGTTGTAGAGGTAATTCCCGCGGAAACGGGCGACGCCCGGGATCTCATGGGCGAGGTCGAGGTCCTTGCGCTCGAGGAAGTCCTGCCAGCGGCGGGGCGGGCAGATCTCGCGGAGCAGCCGCTCCATTTCCACGGTGTCGAGGGGTTGGTCAGAAAGCGGCTGCAGTGAGCCGGAGGCGCGGATCTTCGGCGGGAGGCCGACGGTCAGGTGCAGGTCCGACCCGCCCTTCTCGAGCATCGTCCTCAGGAGCGTGTCGATGACGGCCATGGTCGGGATTAGCGTTCGCGCAGGCGCTCGAGCCGCTGGAGCTCGTTGCGCAGGCGCATGAAGCGGAAGATCTCCGGACTGAAGAGGACGAGCGCGGCGATGAGCACGACCGAGAGGAAGGCCGGCGGCAGGCCGAAGGTGGCGCGCAGCCCGCCCGCCGCGATGCAGCAGGCGAGCACGAAGCCCAGGTTGATGAAGAGCCGGAAGCGGGCCTTCCGGTAGGCCTGGAGCGTCGCCTCCATCTCTGCGTCGAGGTCTTTCATCCGGTGATCTTCTGGCGCAGCACGCGGTTGGGGATGTTGGCCCGGGCCGCCTCGGCCGGGATGAGCCCGTCCTGCCACAGGGCGAAGACGGAGTTGTCCATGAGGCACATCCCTTCCTTCACGCCGGTCTCCATCGTGTTGCGCAGCCCGGCTGACTTGCCCTCGCGGATCAGGTTCTGGATGGCCGTGTTGCCGACGAGGATCTCGCACGCGAGCACGAGGGAGCCGTCGGACCCTGGCAGGAGGCGTTGGCAGACGATCCCGCGCAGCGACTCCGCCACGCTCGCGCGGATCTGGGTCTGCTGGGACGGCGGGAACACGTCGAGGAGGCGGTTGAGCGTCGTGGCGGCGTCGCTCGTGTGCATCGTGCCGATCACGAGGTGCCCCGTCTCCGACGCGCTGATCGCCATCTCGATCGTCTCGAGGTCGCGGAGCTCGCCGATCACGATCACGTCCGGATCCTCGCGCAGCGCGCCTTTCAGGGCCGTGGCGAAGGAGCGCGTGTGCGGGCCGACCTCGCGCTGGGTGACGTTGCAGCCGCGCGCGGGCTGCACGACCTCGATCGGATCCTCCACGGTGATGATGTGGTCCGTGCGGGTCTCGTTGAGGTACGCGACCATCGAGGCGAGCGTGGTCGTCTTGCCCGAACCCACCGGCCCGGTGATCAGGATCAGTCCGTTGTGGTACGAGAGCAGTCGGTGGAGCGTCCCGATGTGCCGCGCGAAGCCGAGCTCTTCCAAGCCGCGGGTCTTGGCAGGCACCATGCGGTAGGCGCCGGCCGCCCCGTTCTTGTGGAACATCAGATTCACGCGGTACCGGTCATCGGATCCGATCGCGAGGGCGTAGTCGTAGTCGCGCCGCTCGAGGAAGATCCGCCGCTGGCCCTCGGAAAGGAGCGCGGTGTTGAGGCGCAGCGACTCCTCCGCGGTGAGCACATGCTCCGAAATATAGGACAGGGCGCGGGCGCGGCGGATGAACGGGCGTGCTCCGGTCGAGAGGTGCAGGTCGCTCGCGCCGGAGGCCGCGGTGCCGCGGAGCAGATTGCGCAGCCCGGCCGCCACGGCGTCGTCGTCGAGCGCGCCAAGGGTCTCGAACGCCAGACTTCCGGTCGTGGAGGAGGGTGCGGCTTCCTTCGCCGCCGTGGTGACGGGCGCAGGCTGCACTTCCGCCGGCGGGCCCTCCGCGGACTTGGCGATCGCCTCGCCGGCGATTTCCTCGAGTTTCTCGACGGCGGTGACCATCCCGCTGTCGATCAGCTCCTGCGCGAAGGTCATCAGGTCCGCTGATTCGCCCAGCTTGGCGATCGCCGCCCGGCCTTGTTCCGCTGAAAACAGCCCGCGCTCGTTACCGAGACGGATGAGCCAGCGGAGGTCGTCGTTCATGCGGGGTGGGGCCGAAAGGTGCGCGCCACCGGCGGCGGCGCCAAGCGAGAATCTCCCGCGGTCTTCCCCGGACGGATCGGCCCCGAATCCTGCTCGGATGCGGGTTGTTCGTCAGATATCGGTGGTTGCAACGGCGTCCTGCTTTCCGAAGGTTCACCGGCTTATCCGTCATGCTTAAGAAAATATTCGCGAAGCTGCGCGAGAAGATCGCTCCTTCGCGCGGTGCCGCACCGGCGAGTTCCGGTGGCCCATCATCTTCCTCCCAACAGCCGGGCCGTTCAGGTCGCACCGAAGGCCGGGGAGCCAGCTCCGGCCGCGGCCAGTCCCGCTCCGACCGTCCTCGGGACGGCGGAGGTTCCCTGGGCCGTCGTGGCGAACATTCTCGTGGTGAACCGGGTCGCGGTGAACCGTTCCGCAGTGAGGGTCGCCGGGGTGAGGGCGGTCGTGGCCGCCGCGGCGGTGGTCCCCGCGGGGAGGGCGGACCTGTTCGTCGCGAGCGTCCCGAGATAGATAAGAGCTTCGATCATCCGCGGACGGCGGAGGTCAAACCATCCGCCCCCATCAATATCCCTAAGATGGATACTGCCTTCACCGCGCTCGGCCTGGGTGATCCCCTAGCCTACGCAGTGCAGGAGATGGGCTACGTCAATCCCACGCCGATCCAGGCCCAGGCCATTCCGGTCGTGCTCAAGGGGGGCGACGTCATCGGCTCCGCTCAGACCGGTACCGGCAAGACCGCGGCGTTCGCCCTGCCGATCATCCAGCGGCTCGGCACGCATGGCCGGCTGCGCTGCCTGATCCTCGAGCCCACGCGCGAGCTGGCGCTTCAGGTGGAGGAGGCTTTCCAGAAGTTCGCCAAGTTCACCGATCTCCGCGTGACCATCGTCTACGGTGGCGTAGGCTACGGGAAACAGACCGAGGATCTCCGCCGCGGGGTCGACATCCTCGCCGCCACCCCTGGCCGCCTCCTCGACCACCTTGAGCAGGGCAACTGCACCTTGGACAACATCGACATCCTCGTTCTCGACGAGGTCGACCGCATGCTCGATATGGGCTTCCTGCCCGATGTGCGCCGGATCGTGGGCAAGTGTCCGAAGGTGCGGCAGACGCTCTTCTTCACCGCGACCCTTCCGCCTGAGCTGGAGCAGCTCGCGGGCTGGGCGCTCAGTAACCCCGTCAAGGTGGAGATTGGCCGCCAGCGCTCACCCGCCGAGACCGTGGCGCACGCCTTCTACCCGGTCGTCGCCACGCAGAAGTTTGACCTCCTGCAGCAGCTGCTCTCCCAGACCGACTTCAAGAGCGTGATCATCTTCTGCCGTACCCGCATGGGTGCGGACCGCATCGCGCACCGGCTCGAGGGCGGTGGCCACACCGTCGGGGTGCTGCACTCAGACCGCAATCAGCGCGAGCGCATAGAGGCACTCGAGGGCTTCAAGAGTGGCCGCTACGAGGTGCTCGTGGCGACTGACATCGCCGCCCGCGGCCTCGACATCGCGGGCGTTTCCCACGTCATCAATTACGATGTCCCTGAAAACCCCGAGGACTACGTGCACCGCATCGGCCGCACGGGCCGGGCGCAGAACACGGGCGACGCCTTCACCCTCGTGACCGAGGAGGACGTGCGAGACGCGCGCTCCATCGAGCGTTACATGGGGGTGGCGGTCGAGCGGAAGAAAATCGAGGCATTCCCGTACATCTACTCGGCGCTGTTCGACGACAAGGCCTTGGCCGAGACCGCGGCGGCTGCCGCCAAACCCGTCAGCCGACTGCACCGAGGCGCGCGTCGCTGATCTTCGGAGCGTCTTCCCGGGATGGAGCTTCGGCTCCCCCGTGGCCTGTGATCACGCCATGAAACTCGACATCCCGCCGGGGGATTTCGCCGGCTACATTTTCGACCTCGACGGAACGCTCGTGGACACGATGCCCCTGCATTTCCGTGCGTGGGAGGCAGCTATGCGAGTCGCGGGACTGACCTGTCCGCTCGACGAGGATCTATTCTACTCTCTGGGGGGTGTTCCGACGCGACGCGTCGCTGAATTGATCGCGGTGCATTACGGGCTGCGGATCGATCCTGACGCGGTGTTTCACCATAAGGAGTCTCTCTTCCAAGAGCTCCAGGGTGATGCGCGCCTGATCAGCCCCGTGGCCGATTTCGCGCGGCTGGTCGCCCGCACGCATCCCGTCGCCATCGCCTCCGGCGGGCCGCGGGAAATCGTGCGGCGCTCGCTGGAACTCGCCGGGCTCGCCTCGCTTTTCCCGGTGGTGGTGACGGCCGATGACGTCGTTCACGGCAAGCCTGCGCCCGACATGTTCCTGCTGGCCGCGCGCCAGATGGGGGTGGAGCCCGGAAACTGCCTGGTCTTTGAGGATGCCGAACCCGGGATGCGCGCCGCCGAAGCGGCGGGCATGAAGTGGGTGCGCGTTCCGAGCCGGCGGGCCGCGTCTCGCGGGTGAGGGGGATTTCGGGCTTCAGCCGGCGCACCTGCGGCGCTTGGATCGTTTTCCCATGAACATCGAGTCACTCGCGAAGCCATCGGTCCTCACCCAGCCCGTTTACGAGCCGGGGAAGCCGATCGAGTACGTCGCTCGCGAACTCGGGCTGGATCCGGCCGGCATCATCAAGCTCGCATCGAACGAGAATCCTTTCGGGCCCTCTCCCCTGGCCGTCGAGGCGGCGACGCGGGCCCTGGCGCAGGGCGCCTTGTATCCGGATGGCGGATGCTACGAGCTGCGGCAGCGTCTCGCGGCCTTTCACGGGTTGGGGGCGGACCAGTTTGTCGTGGGCAACGGCTCCAACGAGCTGATCGAACTGCTGGGGCACGTTTTCCTCGGGCCCGGTGACGAGGTGGTCATGGCGAATCCCGCGTTTGTGGTCTACAAGCTGGTCACCCGGCTTTTCGGAGCGAAGCCGGTCGAGGTGCCCTTGCGGAACTGGACCCACGATCTTCCCGCGATGGCGGCGGCGGTCACTCCGCGGACGAAGCTGGTGTGCGTCTGTTCGCCCAACAACCCGACCGGCACGGCGAATTCCGCCGCCGAGCTCATTCAATTCGTGCGGTCGCTTCCGGAGCACGTGGTTGTGGTCATCGACGAGGCCTACGTTGAGTACCTTGAAAATCCGCCGGACCTGAAACCCCTCATTCGCGAGGGAAGGAACCTCATTTGCCTGAGAACTTTTTCCAAGATTTACGGCTTGGCGTCCCTGCGGGTCGGATACGGCTACGCCGGCCCCTCGCTCTGTACCCTCCTGAACCGCGTGCGCCAACCGTTCAACGTGAATGCCATCGGGTTGGCGGCGGCGCTGGCGGCGCTTAGCGACGCTAAATTCGCGCAAGGATGCGCCGAAGAGACCCGCGCGGGAATGGCCTTCATCGAGGCTCAGTTGGGCTTACTTCGATTGGAATCCGTACCAAGTCGGGCAAACTTCGTTCTCGTTAAGGTTGGCAGCGGCGAAGCCTGTTTTCGGGGACTTCAGAAAGCGGGGGTAATCGTCCGTCCCGTCGCCTCTTACGGGCTTCCCGGGTGGATAAGGGTCACGATCGGCAGCCGAACTGACAACGGCCGTTTCCTAGCGGCTCTTAAGCAATGGCTAGGCCAGGCCTCCGACCTTGGGTAAGCCTCGGTAAGGCGGCCAAAGAATTTGCTTGGAATACAAGGACTTTCAGGTCTCTTCTCGTGCATCAGTTGGATCCCGTCCACTTTCTTTCCCTATTACTTTCATGAAATATCACGTCAAATTCGCGTTATTGAGCGCCGCGCTTGCGAGCGGCGCGTGGGCTGCGCCCTTCATGGCCATCGGAGATGGTGCCGAGTTGTTCCTCACGGGAACGCTTGGAATTCGGTCTGACGACAACGTCTATCTCGCCAAGAAGGCTGAGTCTGACCTGATTTTTGAGGTCGTCCCCGGCATCGGGGTGACTTTCGGAAAGAACGCCCAGCTCAAGGGAAACCTCTCCCTGGCGGAGACTTTCAGTAACTACGCCGATAACAGCAAACTTAACACCCAGTTGTTCTCGGGTTCGTTCAATTCGGGCTACGATGACGGTAAGCTCAAGCTGGACTTCAATATCGGTTACTCGGAGCTGAACCAGAATAACGCCGACTTCCGTGATCTTACCCGCCGGGACCTCTTTGATGTGGGCGGTAAGACAGAGGTTGAAATCTCCCAGCTTTCCAAGGTCGGCGCAGGAGTCGCCTTCAATCACACCAATTATCGTCGCCCTGGCTATGCGGATGTCGACAGCTTAGAAGTTCCGCTGAACTATTACTACCGCTGGACTGAGAAGACCGACATCAGCCTTGGTTACCGTTACCGCGACTACAAGGTCGACATTGGTTCTGATTCTACGGACCACTTCTTCAGCGTCGGAGCTCGAGGAGAGTTCTCGCCCAAGCTCACTGGGCGTTTTGCTTTGGGTTTGAATACGCGGAACTTGGATCGAGGTGGGGACGAGACTCTTCTTGGCGTTGAGTCCTCTTTCATGTATGAAATTTCGCCCAAGACCCGGTTCAACTTCTCTGTCTCCAACGATTTCGGAACCAGCCCCCAAGGACAGCAGCAGAAGAACTTCACTCTCGGAGGTACCCTATCAACCGATCTTTCCCAGGAGTGGACGGTCTCTGGTGGTATGAACTACCGCGCAATTGATTATGGCCGCCGCACCGATGACTACTTTGAGTTGAACCTCGGAGCCGTCTACATCATCAGCGCCAACATGCGGATTCAGGGTGGCTACGCCTACCGTTCCTACGCGTCCGATATTTCCTCCATCGAGTTCAAGAACAACGTGTTCAGTGTCGCTGCTAATTTCAGCTACTGAGCCGGCTATCTGCCTCGTTAGTTAACTTCTTCCTTGGACGGAAGAGGATCCTCAAGATCCTCTTCCGTCTTTTTTCATCTAGCAGAATATGTCGAAAGTCCGACGCGGTCGTCTTTCTCCACTTTTGATCGTACTCGCAGGGGTGCTTACGGTCTCCAATCCGTTGGCGTCCGAAGCCCCACCTGCCCCGTTGGCCGAAGCGCCCTCCGTAGATTTGCCCTTGCCTGTTCCTGCAAACTACACCCTGCAGCCGCAGGACGTCCTGAAGGTATTCATCTTTCAACATGATGATTTGAACAAGCAGACGGAGGCCGTTCAGGTTTCGCCGGAACACACGATCAGTCTTCCCCTCGTTGGCGTGGTGAATCTCCGGGATAAGACCGCTCGCCAGGCGGAGCAGGTAATTCGGGATGCCTACGACCGGGAGTATCTGGTCAATCCGCAGGTCAGCGTCATCGTTGTGAAGTACGCGGATCGAAGTGTGAACGTGCTTGGGCAGGTAGGTAAACCGGATCGAATTCCATTTCCCCAGGAAAAAGGGCTCACGATCATCGAGGCGATCGCACTGGCTGGTGGACCAACCCGACTCGCTGATCTTAAGCGGGTAAAGCTCACGCGGAAATACGACGATGGAACCTCGTCCGTAAGCGAGGTTGATGTTTCTTCCATGATGATAAAGGGAGGTCGCGGCGCGATTCCCTTGCGTACCGGCGATGTCATCTATGTTCCGGAACGCATCTTGTAAGCACCTTCCATGAATACGGATTCCGGTTCTGCATCTCCCGCCTCGGGTGCCAAGAAATCAGCTGACGGCCCGGGAGGCTACGGTTACGGGTATAATTACTACGGCGGAAACTATGCTGGATATTCTGCTTCTGGGTACGGGGAAGGAGGGGGAGGCATGGTTCAGCGGACGATCCAAGATTACCTCCTTATCCTTCGGGAGCGGATCTGGTATATCGTGGTTGTATTCTTGGTGGTGTTCTCGAGTTCGCTCGTGTATACGCTCAGCGAGACCAAGATGTACCAGTCTTCGGCCACGGTTCAGATCCTCCGTAGGGATCTCAGTCCGATGCCGGGAGTTCAACAGGTTGCTGAAAGCGAAATTCGCTCTGCGGAAGACCTCAATACGCAGATAAAAGTCATCGAGAGTACAACGCTGATCCGCAGGGTCTCCGAGCGCATCAAGGGAGAGGAGCTCAAGCAGTTTTTAGCGCCGTACGAAAAAACGGAGAAGCCGCATGGAGACTCAGTGTTCGTGACTGAAACCATAGCGAAGCATCGTAAGGTGGTTCCTCAGCGCCTGACGCTCGTTGTAACCGTATCCTATCAGCACCCGGATCGAATGTTGGCGGCCAAAGTGGCGAATTACTTCGTTGAGGAGTATTTGAACTATAATAAGGGCGTCAGAGACAACGATCTGTCCAAGGCGGTGGATGATCTGCAGTTGACCGTCGACTCGCAGCGAAAGAAGGTCGATGAACTGGCGCAGAAATTACAGGCCTATAAGGAGCGAAATAAGACCGTATCCTTGGACCAGCGGAAGGATATTGTCAGCGAATCACTGAAAGTAGCCAATCTTGAGGCTCAGAAGGCGGGAGTCGCCCTTCAAGGGGCTGAGTCAAAGCTTAACCAGATCAAGGATTATCGATCCAAGGGGCTCGAGTTGACGGGCTTGGCTTTTATTGCCGAACCCAAGCTCGTCCAGGAACTGCAGCAGCAGCTAGCTGCACGCACGATAGAGGTTTCGAAGCTTAAGGAGAAGTACAGGGAGGGTCATCCGGATATGAAGCAGGCCCGCAAGTCCTTCGACCAGACCAAGACGGAGCTTGAAAGGGCGGTTAACTCGATTTGCGAGCAAGTGCAGTCGGAATACAATGCCTCCCTCTCGAACTTCAAGGCTCGCCAGCAGGAGCTAGAGAAGCAAAAGGCCGAATCCCTTAATCTCGAGGCTCTCGGGGTTGAATATAGCCAGATTGAACGTGAGTACATGACCCAAAATCAGATTCTCCAGGGAATCGTCGCCCGGAAAACCGAGACAACGATGACGAGCAATTTTGCCACGCAAAATGCGCGTATCGTCGATCGGGCTGTCCCGGCTTTGGAGAGCAAGCCGATTTCGCCGAATGTTCCCCTGAACCTCGGTTTGGGGGTGGTGGGCGGTTTGGGTCTGGGACTGGCCTTCGCGTTCTTCATCGCCTTCATTGATGATCGCGTGAAGAGCTCCTATGACATTGAAGGCGTCGTTGGGCTTCCGCTCATGGGAATCATTCCCGAGATTAAGCGGATGGAGCCTGCTGAGCGTGCGCGGGTGGTAGCCACCAACGCGGATAGGCAGGTCGCAGAGGCGTTCCTGACACTTCACTCCAGCTTGCGTCTCAAGGATGAAAGCAAGAACGCGAAAGCGTTCTTAACCACGAGTACTATTCCTGGTGAGGGGAAATCGTTCATTACCACCAATCTGGCGATGACGTTTGCTGCCCATGGAGAGAAGGTAGTCGTCGTTGATTGCGACCTTCGTAAGCCAAATATTCATAAGTCTTTGGGGCTCGAAAACTCCAAGGGCACGATTGACGTCTCGCTGGGAAAAGCTTCGGTCGATGACGTCGTCATTCGGGGCGTCCATGCAAATCTCGACGTGATTGTAGCGGGCGGCCGGGCGAAGAATCCGACTCAGATCCTGAACAGCAAGGGTTTTGAGGAGATGATCGCTGATTTGCGCCGACGTTACGACCGGGTTTTCATCGACACGCCGCCGCTCGCGGCAGTCAGCGATGCGCTCATCATCCTGCCCCTGGTCGATGGGTCGCTTTTTACCATTTTTTTCAATAAGGTCCGCCGTA
>JACCED010178567.1_pt1 | contig 21867 bp, 20 predicted proteins | sample 7455021 | NCBI WGS metagenome assembly JACCED01 (sample SAMN15323456, study PRJNA562643) | freshwater metagenome | isolation source: river surface water | place: USA:Blue River Watershed | collected 2017-08-19
CTTCACCAGGGGTGGGCCGGCCAGGAAGATGGTGCCCTGGTTCTTGACGATGATGGTCTCGTCGCTCATGGCCGGCACATAGGCGCCACCGGCGGTGCACGAGCCCATGACCACGGCCACCTGCGGGATGCCCTGGGCGCTCATATTGGCCTGGTTGTAGAAGATGCGGCCGAAGTGGTCGCGGTCGGGGAAGACCTCGTCCTGGTTGGGCAGGTTGGCACCGCCGCTGTCCACCAGGTAGACGCACGGCAAGCGGTTTTGCATGGCGATCTCTTGCGCCCGCAGGTGCTTCTTGACCGTCATGGGGTAGTAGGTGCCGCCTTTCACGGTGGCGTCGTTGCACACCACCATGCATTCCACGCCGCTGATGCGGCCGATGCCGGCGATCACGCCAGCGCAGGGCGCCGCGTCCTGTCCATCCTTGTCGCGGTAGAGGCCCAGCGCCGCCAGAGCGCCAATCTCCAGAAAGGGCGTGCCGGGGTCGAGCAAGCGCTCCACCCGCTCGCGTGGGAGGAGCTTGCCCCGTGCGGTGTGGCGTTCACGCGCAGCCGCACCCCCGCCCAAGGCCGCTTGGGCCTGCTGCGCGCGCAGGTCGTCCACCATGGCCTGCATGGCCTGGGCATGGGCCTTGAATTCGTCGCTGCGGGGGTTGAGCTGGGAGGCGAGGACGGGCATGGCGAAGGTTGACGTTTACGTAAACGTCAATTCTAGGGTCGCCCACCCGTTTTCACCACGGGTTTTCGCCGGGTGGGCGCAGACCCGCTGCCGGCCCAAGTGCCGCCCTCCCGTTCGGCTTACCCGCCTGCCGCAGCCCCATCAAACAGCCAATGCCCGCCCTGCTTCACAAAGCGCAGCCGCAGGACACGGGCCGGTGGGTCTTGGACCATCTTCAGCTCATACGAGGTTTGGCGGAAATCAACGCGCACCGACAGCGCGGAGTCCGATTCCACCTCCCAGCGGTCCAGGGCCATGGCCATGTGGCCGCTGGCGGGCTCCAGTGGCATGGATTGCCGGCCCTTGGGGGTGGACTGGTCTTCGAAGGCCTGCCAGGTGACGCGCGCGGCCCGGATCTCGGCCATCTGCTCGGGTGAGGCACCGGTGACGACGGCGCTGCCCACGTTGCTGCCCGTGATGCCGAACAGCCGTACAAAGCCCACCACGTCATTGATGGCGCCGCGCACGGTGGCCAACTCGGCCTCGGACTTCACCCCGGTGAGTTGGACCAACTGCTTGGTCTTGCGAAAGGGCTCGTCCCGGAGGAATCGGGCATCGGGCTTGTAGGCCGGGGCTGAAGGCGGTGCATCCCCAGCCCGGGGTGAAGTCTGGGCCGCAGCGGGGGCCGCTCCGGCCAACAGGCCCAGTGCGAACACCACCAGCCAAAAGCCCATCGGGGTTCGCAGCAGCATTTGGGTCCAAGGGCGCTGTGTTGCATGTCGGGTCATGGTCTGAATTCCTTCTGTCAGGTGTGTCAGGTGTGGGGCGGGCCCAGCAGCGCGGTTGTGAAGCGCCGGGCCCCGCCCTGGAGGTCACGGCCGGCGCCGCGAGCCGGTTGCCTTCATTGACCGCCGGGGCCTTCGTAGAAGAAGCCGCCGAACAGGCGCACGCCGACGAAATACACATCGGCCATCAAGTGGCACAAAGCCGACCCTCCATATTGCGTGTTGCAGGTCTGTTGCATGGCATCGTAGAAGATCTGGTCGGCCGCTGCGCGCGAGACGGTTGAGCCCGGTCCATAGTTGTTGTCGTGGATGGCGCAGGCTGCGCCGAACGAAAAGCCGAAGGGTGAGTCCGGCACGAAGGTGCAGAAGTCCTGTGTGGTGTCGCTCATGGGTTCCTCCCTGTTCTTGTCCTTGAGCCACCAGGCATGGGCCGGGGGTGCCGGGGCCAGCCCGCCGCCCCCGCTGCAAGCCCGCCCCAGTGGCCACAGCGCTCCTGGAACGGCGCCGTGGCAGCGCCATTTCAAGCTTCGGCGCGTTCAGGCTCAATCCACCAGGAGAGGCCCCCTGTGGCAGGCCTGCGAAGGCGCTGGCCCATGGGCGGGCCCGCGTGGCACCCTCAGGGGCCCGGCACCCAGTCGTAAACCACCCAACCGAGCTCATTGACGCCCACGAGCACCACGCCCGACCCACCCAAGAGGTTCAGCGAATCACCGCTGCGCAACAGGGGCGTCCACACTTCGAGGCCCGAAGCCGTTTGGCCGAGGGCGGCGATGGCCAGGGGCTCCACGGCAGACGTGTCGAGTTCGCTTTCCGAAGGCAGGCCATCCGGCGCATCGGCTGCAGGGTCTGTGCCCGGGTCAGGGTCGGCCCCTGGGGTGGTGCAGGCGATGCGCATCAAGGCCCCTTCCGCGGGGCGGGGCCACAGGCCTGCCGGCAGAGGTGGCCAAAAGCCCGTGGTGGGCAAGGGCCCGGCGCCGCCTGAGGCGGCCAAGGTGGTGTGTGGCTGGTTCATATGCCCTCCGTGGCATTGAGCAGCCGGGCGCAGGGGGATGCGGCCAGGGTGCAGCCCTCAGGGGTTCATGGCCTGCAACGCAGCCACCGGCCCGGCACACAGGGGCTGCCTGCGGCATTTCATCGGCGGCATTCAGGACGCACCATCCCACGGGAGGGTGGAAAACAGCCCCTGAGCGGGCACCCTCGTGGGCACCCTCAGCCGGCCGGGCTCAGGCCAGCGCGCGGCCGATCAGGATCTTCTGCACGTCGCTGGTGCCTTCGTAGATCTGGCACACGCGGACATCGCGGTAGATGCGCTCCACCGGGAAGTCGCTCACATAGCCATAGCCGCCGTGCACTTGAATGGCATCGCTGCACACCCGCTCGGCCATTTCGCTGGCAAAGAGCTTGGCCATGGCGGCTTCCTTCAGACAGGGCTGACCGGCGTCTTTGAGCGCCGCGGCATGGTGAATCAACTGGCGCGCGGCCTCGATCTGGGTGGCCATGTCAGCCAGCTTGAACTGCACGCTCTGGTGCTCAAAGATGGGTTTGCCAAACGCCACCCGATCCTTGGAATAGCGCAGCGCGGCTTCAAACGCAGCCCGTGCCATGCCCAGGCTCTGTGCGGCAATGCCGATGCGCCCACCTTCCAGGCCCGACAGCGCGATCTTCAGGCCCTGCCCCTCCTCACCCAAGCGGCATGCCAGCGGTACGCGGCAGTTTTCGAAGCGGATCTGGGCGGTGTCGCTGCTGTGTTGCCCCATCTTCTCTTCCAGGCGGGCCACCTGGTAGCCGGGCGTGTCCGTGGGCACCACAAAAGCGCTGATGCCCTTCTTGCCCGCCAGCTTGTCCGTGACGGCCATCACGATGGCCACGTCGGCGTTTTGTCCGCTGGTGATGAACTGCTTGACGCCGTTGAGCACATAGTGGTCGCCCTCGCGCACAGCGGTGGTCTTCAGGCCATCGGCCTGTGAACCCACATGCGGCTCGGTCAAGCAAAACGCGCCGAGCATCTGCCCTGCGGCCAGGGGCTTGAGCCACCGCTGCTTCTGGGCTTCATCCGCCCAGGCCATCAGAATGCTGCAAACGGGGCAGTTGTTGACGCTGACCACGGTCGAGGTGCCGCCATCGCCCGCCGCAATCTCCTCCAGGATGACCGCCAGCGCCAGGTAGTCCAAGCCGGCGCCACCGTACTCGGTGGGCACCGCCACCCCGTAGCAGCCCAGCTCGGCCAGTCCCCGCAATTCGTCGGCGGGGAAATGGTGCTCGCGGTCCCACCGCGCCGCCTGCGGGGCGATGCAATCCTGCACGTAGCTGCGCACAGCATCCTGTACCGCTCGATGGTCTTCGCTCAACAGCATGTTCGCACTCCTTGATCAACGCCTGGCACGGTTGGCGATCACCACCCCGCTCAAGGCCATGGCCGCGCCCACAGCCAAGGACCAGCCCAGTGGCTCACCCAAGAGCACCACCGCACTGCTGACCCCCACCACCGGTACCAAGCTGATGTAACTCGAGGCCACACCCGCACCCAAGGCGGACACCCCGCGGAAAAACCACACATACGACAGCACCGTGGGGCCCAAAGCCATGAACACCAGCAGCCCGATTTGGTGATCGGTGAGCGCCGTCAGCCCCTCCAGGGCGATGCCTGGGCCTTCCACGACCAGCGCAGCACACCACAGCAGGGTGCAGCCCACGGCGGCGCTCACCGCGGTGGTGGTCAGCGAGTCCACACCCGCCATGAGGCGCTTGGCCATCAAGGAGTAAGCCGCCCAACACACGATGCAGCCCACCAACAGCCACTCGCCCAGGTCCACGCCGCCGGTGAACACGGCCCAAGGCTGCCCATGCGTCATCACGGTGGCCGCACCCAGGACCGCCAAGGTCAGGCCCAATCCGATGCGGCGGTTGAAGGGTTCACCAAACAGCCAAGCGGCCGCTAAGGTCACGAACACGGGGTTGGTGGTCACGACCACTGCGGCACGGCTGGCCTCCACATGGTGCATGCCATACATGAAGAAGAGGGTGTAGCCGAAGACGCCAACGGCGCCGGCGGCCGCTAAACCCGCCCATTGCCGCAGCGACAGGCGGGGCCAGGACCCCCGCGTCCAGAACGACCACGCCAGCAGCACCGCAGCGGCCAGGCTGAAACGCCAGGCCGAAGAGGACAGCAGCGGCAGGCTTTGCGCTATGGCGCGACCCGCCGGCCACGACAAGCCCCACAAAAGGGTCATGCCACACAGCCCCAGGTGCACCTGAAGGGCACCGCTCACCACGGTGCCTTCACCACGCCAAGGCCTGTCCGTCGTGGTTGAAGAAGCCCCCGCTGTCGCTGGGCTTCAAGTTGTCCAGCGTGCGGCGCAAGTCGGCCACGCTGCGGTCCACGGGGATGTCCGCACCCGTACCGCCCATATCGGTTTGCACCCAACCCGGGTGGAAGGCCACCACCATCCCGCGCTTGCCCAACACCAAGGCCGCATCCTTGACGGTGGAGTTCAGGGCCGCCTTGGAGGCCCGGTAGGTCCACCCCGATGGGCTGCTGCGCAAACCGATCGAGCCCATCTTGGATGACAAGACCCCAATGCGCCCGCCATCGGCCAAGGCATCGAAGTACTGCGGTACCAGGCGCATGAACCCCAGCACGTTCGTGTGCATGACCATGTCGAAGTCCTGCTGCACCGGGGGGTCCACGCCCGCCGTGCGCGGCCCGAAGATGCCGGCGACATGCCAGATGCGGTCAAAGCGCACGCCGTCGATGCCCCAGGACAGGCCCGAGCAACCCAAGGCGTCGGCGGTGTTGACCACGAGGGTGTTGACCCCCAATTCCTTGAGGCGGGCGATGCCGGTTTGCCCGCGCGCAGCGGCATACACCGTGTCGCCCGCCTCCAGCGACTGCCGCGCCAGCTCGTAGCCGATGCCGCGCGAGGCGCCGATGATCAAGACATTCATGCCAAAGCCCTCAAACCAGTTCCAACGCCATGGCCGTGGCTTCGCCACCGCCGATGCACAAAGCGGCCATCCCGCGCTTGAGACCCCGATGGCGCAGCGCGCCCAGCAGGGTCACCACAATCCGCGCCCCCGAGGCGCCAATCGGATGGCCCAGGGCACAGGCGCCGCCGTGGACGTTCACCACGTCGTGCGGCAACTTGAACTCCGCCATGGCCGCCATCGTGACCGCAGCGAAGGCCTCGTTGACCTCCCACAGGTCCACCGAGCTGGCCTGCCAGCCGGCCTTCTTCAAGGCCTTCTCGATGGCGCCGGCCGGTGCCGTGCTGAACCACTCCGGGGCTTGCGCATGCACCGCGTGGCTGACGATGCGCGCCAGGGGTTGCAGGCCCAAGGCTTTCGCAGTGGACTCACGGACCAAGACCAAGGCTGCTGCGCCGTCTGAAATGCTCGAGGCATTGGCGGCGGTGATGGTGCCGTCCTTCTTGAAGGCGGGCTTGAGCGAAGGGATCTTGTCGAGCTTGGCCTTGAAGGGCTGCTCGTCGTGCTTCACCACCGTGTTGCCGGCCTTGCCCGGCAAGGTCACCGGGGCCATTTCCCAATCAAAGGCGCCGCTCTTGTTGGCCTCGATGGCGCGTGTGGTGGAGGTGATGGCGTACTGGTCCTGCTGCTCGCGCGTGAAAGCGTACTTGGCCACACACGCTTCGGCGAACACGCCCATGGCCTTGCCACGCTCATAGGCGTCTTCAAGGCCGTCCAGGGCCATGTGGTCGAAGAGCTGTGCAGCACCGTACTTCACGCCCTTGCGTGCAAACATCAGGTGCGGCGCATTGGTCATGCTTTCCATGCCACCGGCCACCATCACGTCCACACTGCCGGCGGCCAGCATGTCGTGGGCGAACATCATGGCCCGCATGCCGCTGCCGCACATCTTGGACAGCGTCACCGCACCGGCCGAATCGGGCACGCCCGCCTGGCGCATCGCCTGCCGGGCGGGTGCCTGCCCCTGACCGGCCATCAGGCAGTTGCCCATCAGCACTTCGTTGATGGCGTCGCTGGGCACAGCAGCGCGCTCCACCGCGGCCTTGATGGCCACGGCCCCCAACTCGGCCGCGCTGAGGTTGGCGAAGTCACCCAGCAGGCCCCCAATGGGCGTGCGGGCGGCGGACACGATGACGACGGGATCGCTCATCTGAAGCTCCTAAGAAGTGAAGGGCAAACCACCGGTGCGAGCGGCCGCGGTACGGCTGCCCGCAGCTGCCTGCGCGGCAAAGCGGCGTTCGGGGTCGTAGGGGAAGACATCGATCACCTGTCGGGCCTGGATGCGCTGCTGGTGGGACTGCCAGAACTGCACGTCCAGCAGGTCCCCGTGGTGCTTCATGAACACCTCGCGCACCTCTGAATTGCCCAGCAGGAAAGGGCCGAAGGTTTCGGGAAACACGTCTTTGGGACCCACCGAGTACCAGATCTCCCCACTCATCTCGTCTTCCTCCGTGCGGGGCGCGGGCACGCGGCGGAACTGGCAGTCGGTGATGTACTCGATTTCGTCGTAGTCGTAGAACACCACCTTGCCGTTGCGGGTGACACCGAAGTTCTTCCACAGCATGTCGCCCGGGAAGATGTTGGCGGCCACCAAATCCTTGATGGCGTTGCCGTACTCCACCACCGCATGCTCGAGTTGGCGGCGCGCCTTGCGGTCCTCGGGCCCGGCGTCGAAACACTCCTGCAAAAAGATGTTCAACGGGATCATGCGGCGTTCAATGTAGACGTGCTTGAGGATCACCTCTTGAGCCCCATCGCCATCACGATCGGAAATCTCCAGCTGCGAGGGCGCAAACTTTTGGATCTCCGCGATCAGCTCGTCGTCAAAGCGCGCACGCGGAAAGGCCACCTCGGAGTACTCGGCGGTGTCGGCCATCCGCCCGACGCGGTCGTGCTGCTTGACCAACAGGTACTTGCCCTTGATTTGCTCGCGTGTGGTGTCTTTCTGCGGTGGGTAGTAGTCCTTGATGACCTTGAACACATAGGGGAAGGAGGGCAGGTCGAACACCAACATCACCATGCCCTTGATGCCCGGGGCGATGCGGAACTGGTCGGTGCTGTGGCGCAGGTGCTGCAGGAAGTCTCGATAAAACAAGGTCTTGCCCTGCTTGTGCAGGCCAAGCGCCGAGTAGATTTCCGAACGCGGCTTGTTGGGCATGAGGCTGCGCAGGAACTGCACATAGGCCGAAGGGATCTCCATGTCGACCAGGAAATAGGCGCGCGCAAAGCTGAAGAGTGCGGCCATGTCGTCATGGCCGAAGAGTGCCGCGTCGATGCACAACTGTCCCTGCGCATCGTGCAGGATGGGCAGGGCAAAGGGCAATTCGCGGTAGCCGTTGACGATCTTGCCCACCACATAGGCGCCCTTGTTGCGAAAGAACAGGCTGGACAGCACCTGGACCTGAAAGTTCGCCCGTTCGCGGAACTCGCCCATCTCGGCCAAGGCGGCGCGGTTGACCAGGCTCAGGTCCCGCTCCAGGTCGGCAAAGGGGCGCTTCAAGCCGAAGGCGCCCACCACCTCGCGCCAGGTGTCGACCATGGCGCCTCGCTTGCGCGGGTAGTAGGCACGAAAGGTGGGCTGCGACTCGGGCTCGCTGTTCTCGATGTACTCGGTGGACACCGCCGGACGCACGAAGATGAAGTCGTTGTGGAAGTAGCTGCGGTGCAGCATCTTCGTGGTCACGGAATTGAAGAAGGTCTCCGCCAACTCGGGTTGGTGGTGGTTGACCAGCAGTCCAATGACGTGCAGCTTGACCTGCTGCCACACATCCATGGGCAGGTCGCTGGCCTTGAACTCGGCCTGCAGCCGCTCGCAGGCCTCCCGCACCCGCAAGTCATAAAACTCGATGCGCTCGCGCTGCGCCGCTTGTTGCCCGTGCCAGTCGGCCTCCTCGAAGCGGCGCTGCGCGTCGCGGCTGGCTTGCCGAAACAGGGTGTAGTGCCGGTTGAAGCCTTCGATCAGCGCCTGCGCAATCCGAAACGCGCGGCCGTCGGTCAAGGCATGGGGGAACAGAGATTGGCCGGTGCTTTCAGGCATCGCCAGGCATCCTCAAGGGGTAGCGTTTGAGTGCAGCGGCAAAGACATCCACCACCGTGTCGGGTTCGTGCATCGTCACATTCAGGTCCTTGAGCAGGCCGTTGTGTAGGCCATAAACCCAACCGTGAACCGCCACCTGCTGACCCCGCGCCCAGGCATCCTGGATGGTGGTGGTCAGGGCGATGTTGCCCACCTGTTCGATCACGTTCATCTCGCACAGGATGTTCTCCTGCTCACCGAACTCCAGGTGGTCCAGGCGCTTGCGGTGGCGCAAGCGCACGTCGTGCACATGGCGCAGCCAGTTGTCGGCCAGGCCCACCCGGGTTCCGCGCATGGCCGCACGCACACCCGCGCAGCCGTAGTGACCCACCACCATGATGTGCTCCACCTTGAGGTGTTCCACCGCGAACTGGATGGTGGACAAGGCGTTCAGGTCGGAGTGCACCACCACATTGGCCACGTTGCGGTGCACGAAGACCTCGCCCGGGTCCAGCCCGGTGATCTCGTTGGCCGGCACACGGCTGTCGGAGCAGCCGATCCACATGTACTTGGGGTTCTGCTGCTTGGCCAACCGGGCAAAGAAGCCCGGATCGCGCACTTCGGTGGCCGCAGCCCATTGGCGGTTCTTGGCGAACAACTCCTCCAGGTGCAGGCTCATCGCGTGGGCATTCCTTGGCTCATGGGTTCATCGGTATATCAGCGGGGTGCTGAGCGCGCCTACATCGTCTCGGCAAACAGCTCCCGGCCGATCAGCATGCGGCGAATCTCACTGGTGCCGGCACCAATCTCGTAGAGCTTGGCGTCGCGCCACAGGCGGCCCAAGGGGTACTCGTTGATGTAGCCGTTGCCGCCGAAGATCTGGATGCCCTCGCCGGCCATCCACGTGGCCTTTTCGGCGCACCACAGAATGACGCTGGCGCAGTCCTTGCGGACCTGGCGCACGTGCTGCGCGCCCAACAGGTCCAGGTTCTTGCCCACGGTGTAGCAGAAGCTGCGCGCGGCCTGCAGCACGGTGTACATGTCGGCCACCTTGCCTTGAATCAGCTGGAACTCGCCAATGCTCTGGCCGAACTGCTTGCGGTCGTGGATGTAGGGCACCACGTTGTCCATCACCGCTTGCATGATCCCGATGGGGCCGGCGGCCAGTACCGCCCGCTCGTAGTCCAGGCCGCTCATCAACACCTTGGCGCCGTTGTTCAGGCCCCCCAGGATGTTTTCAGCCGGCACCTCCACGTTTTCGAACACCAGCTCGCCGGTGTGCGAGCCGCGCATACCCAGCTTGTCGAGCTTTTGGGCAATCGAGAAGCCCTTCATGCCCTTTTCGATCAGGAAGGCCGTGACGCCGCGCGCGCCCAGTTCAGGCTCGGTCTTGGCATACACCACCAGGGTGTCAGCATCGGGTCCGTTGGTGATCCACATCTTGCTGCCGTTGAGCAGGTAGTAGCCACCCTGGTCTTGAGCCTTGAGCTTCATGCTGATGACGTCGCTGCCGGCACCGGGCTCGCTCATGGCCAGCGCACCCACGTGTTCGCCACTGATCAGCTTGGGCAGGTACTTCTGGCGCTGCGCGTCGCTGCCGTTTCGCTTGATTTGGTTGACGCACAGGTTGGAGTGCGCGCCATAGCTCAGGCCCACGCTGGCACTGGCCCGGCTGATCTCCTCCATCGCCACCATGTGGGCCAGGTAGCCCATGCCGGCCCCGCCGTACTCCTCACCCACCGTGATGCCCAGCACGCCCAACTCGCCCATCTTGCGCCACAGGTCCATGGGGAACTGGTCGCTGCGGTCGATCTCGGCCGCGCGCGGGGCGATCTCCGCCTCAGCAAAGGCGCGCACGGCGTCGCGCAGGGCATCGATGTCGGGACCAAGTTGAAAGTTGAGGCCAGGCAGGTTCATGGGAACTCCGAGGATGTGGGCGCGTACTGATTTACGTTTACGTAAACGTCAATTCTAGGCAGGGCGGCTTGTCGCCCGCGTCAAGCCGCCAAGGCGGGCTTGCCGCGTGATCGACGCGGTGCGGCACGGCGCGAAGCAGCACCCAACAGGTCGCGGCAGCGGGCCTCGTGCTGAGCGATTTCGGCCAGCGTCACCTCCAGGTCCTTGCGCTGCTGTTCAAGCTGCAGGCGATGGGACTGCAACACCCCCAGGAACGCCTGGAGCTGCGGCGCGGTGTCATCGGGGGACTCGTACATGTCCACCAGCTGCTTGATCTCTTGCAGCGTCAGGCCCAGGCGCTTGCCCCGCAGCGTGAGTTTCAGGCGCGTGCGGTCACGGTGGGTGTACACCCGGTTGCGCCCCTGACGCCCGGGCGTCAGCAGGCCCACATCCTCGTAGAAGCGGATGGCCCGCGGCGTGATGTCGAACTCCTGCGCCAGTTCGGTGATGGTGAGGGTGGTCGCGGGTGGCGCGGCCTTGCGGCTTGCACTCATGGGTGGCTTGGTTAGACTGACGTTAACGTAAACGTAAATGTAAGGCGAACGCACGCGGATGGCCAACCAACAGGAACACGAACTGCAGTACCCCCTGGCCGAGCAGTTGCCAGCCCCGGGATCCGCCCTCACGGTGGCGCCGGGCGTGAAATGGGTGCGTATGGGCCTGCCCTTCGCCCTGGACCACATCAACCTGTGGCTGCTGCGCGACCGCCTGCAGGACCCCTCGGGGCAATTGCGCGAGGGCTGGGCCATCGTGGACTGCGGCATCACCAACGAGGCCACGCGCACCGCCTGGGAGCAGGTCTTTGAGGAACACCTTGAGGGGCTGCCGGTGCTGCGGGTCATCGTCACCCACATGCACCCCGACCACATCGGGCTGGCGCAATGGCTCACCGATCAGTGGAGCACGCCCGAGCAGCCTTGCCGCCTGTGGATCAGCGGTACGGATTGGAACGCCGCGCGCATGGCCAGCCGCTCCACCATCGGCCATGGCGGCCAGGCGGCGGCCGACTTCTTTGGCAGCCACGGCCTGGTCGACCCCGAGGCCCTGGACAAGGTGCGCCAACGCAGCAACTACTACGGCTCCATGGTGCCGGCCGTGCCCGACCAGTACCGGCGCCTGATGGATGGTGATGTGCTGCGCATCGGCGACCATGGCTGGCGCTGCATCAGTGGCTATGGGCATGCGCCTGAGCACATCGCCTTGCACTGCGACAGTCTGGGGCTGCTGATTTCGGGCGACATGGTGCTGCCGCGCATCAGCACCAATGTCAGCGTGATCGACCTGGAGCCCGAGGCCAATCCCTTGGCCCTGTACCTGCAATCGCTGGGGCGCTACGAAAGCCTGAACCCCGACACCCTGGTGCTGCCATCGCACGGGCGTCCCTTCAAAGGCCTGCACCGCCGCATCGCCCAGTTGCGCCAGCACCATGATGAGCGCCTGGCCGACACGCTGCGCCGCTGCGCCCAGAGCCCGGCTTGTGCGGCCGACCTGCTGTCGGTCCTGTTCCGCCCGAACCTGGACCTGCACCAAACCACCTTCGCCATGGGCGAAGCGGTGGCGCACCTGCACGCCCTGTGGCACCAGGGGGAACTGGTTCGCAGGCGCAGCGCCGATGGGGTCTGGCGGTTCTCGCCGGCTTCAGCGGGCTGAGGGCGGGCCCCGGCGGCTGGGCCAGCAAGGGCCGTCAAGGGACGCAAGAGCTGCAAGGGCCGCAGCACCGGCTGGATCGGCCCTTCAATCGCCCAGGGGCACGGCCGTCTTCAAGGGCTGCTGCGCTTGCTCATAGGTGGGCAAGACGGAGCGCACCACCTCCCAGAAGGCAGCGCTGTGGTTCATTTCGCGCAGATGGGCCAGCTCGTGCACCACCACGTAGTCCACCGTGCTCAACGGGAACTGAATCAGGCGCCAATTGAGCCGTACCGCCCCATCTGCGGTGGCGCTGCCCCAGCGGGTCTGGGCTGCACTCAGAGACAGGCGTTTGACCTGCACCCCCAGCTGTTGCGCATAGAGCTGGCAACGCTGCTCGAACAGTTGCTTGGCCTGTCGTTGCCACCAGCTGTGCACGACATCGCGAATCCGCTCCGCTTGGGCATCAGCGGGCAGGCCCAGGCGCAACACGGCCGGCGCATCACCGGGTGTGTCGTCTAGACACGCCCCACCGGGGGCGCTCACACCCGATGCATCCAGCACCAGGCGAATGTGGCGGCCCAAATAGGGCACCAGCGCACCGTCGGCCCACACGATGCGGGCCGATTGCAGTCGGCGGCTGAGTTCGCCTTGTTCCTGCAGCTTGCGCAGGATCCAGGCTGCCTTTTCCTGCAGCGCTGCTTCCACTTCGCCCCATCCCACCCAGCGCGGGGCGCTCACGCTCAAGCCCTCGGGGCCCACCACGAAGCCAATGGTGCGGCGCTTTCCGCGCCGAAAGGCGTAGCGCACCCGCTGTCCCGCCAGCAGCACCTCGCGGCTGGCTTGGGGGTGAGAGAGGGGGGCCGGGACAACAACCGGTGAAGGTGCGGCCGTCTGGGGGTGCTGAAGCACCGGGCCGGGCGACGCAGAGACGCCCACACTGGACCCATCATCAAAGCCAAACGCCAGTTGCTCAAAGGCCGCCATGAAGGCGAAGTGTAGGCGCTTGCGACAAGCCCAGCCGGGCCTTCAGCGCCCATGCGCCCGCGGCCGCGCCTCAGCGCAGCAGCGGTCCATAGGCCTCGGGGTCCAGACGCCGCATTTCGGCCTCGATCCAGGCCTGCACGTCCTGCATCAGGCCCTCGGGGTCACGCCCGGCCGAGGCGATCGGCGGGCCAATCGAAATGTCCACCACGCCCGGCCGCAGCAGGAAGGACTTGCGCGGCCAGCATCGCGCCGAGGTCACGGCAATGGGCACCAAGTAGGCACCAGTGACCACGGCCAGCCGCGAAGCGCCCGTTTTGTAGCTGCCCTGCGTGCCACGCTCGGTGCGCGTGCCTTCGGGGAACATGATGACCCACACCCCTCGGTCCATCAGGCGCCGCCCCTGCTCGGCCACCTTGGCCCAAGCCTCGTTGCGCTTGCTGCGGTCAATGTGGATCATGTCCAACCGTCCCATGGCCCACCCGAAAAAAGGGACCAGGAGCAGTTCCTTCTTGAACACATAGGCCAAGGGGTGGCTCATCAAGGTGGGAAAGGCAAAGGTTTCCCACGTGGACTGGTGCTTGGGGCACAGGATGACCGGCGTGAGCGCATCCGGTGCCGGCAGGTGCTCCATTCCCTGTACGCGGTGATGCACGCCACAGATCACCCGGGCACCCCAGATGGCCAGGCGCAGCCAGGCCATGCAAAACCAGTACAGCGGGTCACCCCGCACAAAGATCGACATCACCAGGGCGGCCAGGGCCCAGGGGATGACGGTCAGCGCCATCCACGCAAAGAAGGCCGCCGAGCGAATCACCGTGATCATGCGGGTTGCAACAGGGATTCGGCCAGGGCGGCGAGGTCGCGGTGTACCCGCAGGCCAGGCACCTGCTGGGCCAGGGCCTGCAGTTGTTCCTCGTCCATCGCCGCCGCGCGCCCGGTGCGCACCAGATGGGGTTGGCACCCCCCGGCCACCGCTGCCTTGAGGTCGCGCAGGTTGTCGCACACCATGGGCACCTGCGCCAATTCCAGGCCGTATCGCTGTGCGATCTGCAGCATCATCCCGGGCAAGGGTTTGCGACAGTCGCACTGTTCCTCGGGGGCGTGCGGGCAGAAAAACACCGCGTCTAGCCGCCCACCGGCCGCAGCCAGGCGCCGATACATGGCCTGGTGAACAGCGTTGAGCGAAGCCATGTCGATCAGCCCGCGCCCGATGCCGGCCTGGTTGGTGGCCACCACCGCGTGCCAGCCCGCGTGGTTCAGGCGGGCCACCGCTTCGAGCGCACCCTCCAGGGGCTCCCACTCTTGAGGCTCCTTGACATGGTCCTCGCGGTAGCGGTTGAGCACCCCATCCCGTCCCAGGATGACGAGCTTGACCGCATGGTGGGCAATGTGGGGCATGCTCAGGCCGCCAAGCGGGACAAGTCGGCCACCTGGTTCATCGCCCCGTGCAACTGCTGCAGCAGGGCCAAGCGGTTTCGCCGCAGGGCCTCGTCTTCGGCGTTCACCATCACGTCTTCGAAGAAGGCATCCACCGGGGCCTTCAACACCGCCAGGGCCTGCAGGGAGCCGGTGTAGTCGTGGGCATCGAACTGCCGCTGGGCAGCCGCAGCTGCAGCCTGCAGGGCGGCCGCCAGGGCTTGCTCTGCCGCTTCGCGCAGCAGCCCAGCCTGCACCTCTTGCGGGATGGCGCCATCGGTCTTCTTCAGGATGTTGGACACCCGCTTGTTGGCCGCGGCCAGCGAGGCGGCCTCGGGCAAGGCGGCAAAGGCCCGGACCGCTTCCAGCCGCTTGCCGACATCACCCAGGCGCGTGGGGCGCAGGCTCAACACCGCATCCACCTCGTGGGCGGTGTAGCCCTGCTCGCGCAAGGCCACCGCCAAGCGGTCGTAGAAGAAGTCCAACAGGGCGGCGCTGGGGTCGTTGATCAGCTCGCCGAAGACCGGCCGAGCCGCGGCCACGAGCTCGGGCAACTGCAGCGGCAGGTTCTTCTCCGACAGGATACGGATCACGCCCAAGGCATGGCGTCGCAGGGCAAACGGGTCCTTGTCGCCGGTGGGCAATTGGCCGATCCCAAACAGGCCCACCAGGGTCTCCAGCTTGTCGGCCAAAGCCACCACCGTGCCGGTGTGGTTGCGCGGCAGCGCGTCGCCGGCAAAGCGCGGCTTGTAGTGGTCTTCGATGGCGATGGCCACGCCGTCGCGCAGGCCTTCATGGCGAGCGTAGTACGCACCCATGATGCCCTGCAGTTCGGGAAACTCGCCCACCATGTCGGTCAGCAGATCGGCCTTGGCCAGCAGGGCGGCCTGCTGCACCTTGCCGTCGAGCACCTCGAACTCGTCCTTGGCCTCCACCGTGTAGGGCACGGTGGCCATGCGCAGTTGGTTCACGATCGCATGGGCCAGGGCCCGCACGCGCTCGGTGCGCTGACCCTGCGTGCCCAGCTTGCCGTGGTAGACCACCTTGTCCAAGCCGGCCACGCGGTCGGCCAAAGGACGCTTGCGGTCCTGGTCGAAGAAGAACTTCGCGTCGGCCAGGCGGGGACGCACCACGCGTTCGTTGCCCTGCACCACCGCCGACGGGTCCTGGGGCGAAATGTTGCTGACAACCAGGAAGCGGTGGGTGAGCTTGCCCGCGTGGTCCAACAGGGGGAAGTACTTCTGGTTGGCCTTCATCGTGAGAATGAGGCACTCCTGCGGCACCGCCAGGAACTCGGGCTCGAATTGGCAGGTCAGCACATTGGGGCGCTCAACCAGCGCCGTGACCTCGTCGAGCAGGGCTTCGTCTTCGATGGGCTTGAGGCCCAAGGCGGCCGCAGCGGCCGCCAATTGGCGGACGATCTCGGCGCGGCGCGCCTCAAAGCGAGGGATCACAGCGCCGTCTTCAACGAGCCGCTGCTCGTAGTGGTCGGCGTGGCCCAGCTCGATGGTGGGCAGCCTAGCTTCGAAACGATGGCCCTGGGTGTGGCGCTGTGCCTTCAGGCCCAACACCGACACGTCCAGCACCGACGGGCCGTGCAGGGCCACCAAGCCGTGCGCCGGCCGCACGAAGTTCACGCTGGTCCAGCCGGGTTGAACCTCCGGGCCGCCTTGCTCCAGCTGGTAGGACATCACCTTGGGGATGGGCAAGGCCAGCAGCGTCTCGTCCAGCGCCTTCTGCAGGCCGTCGGCCAATGTGGCGCCTGGCACCACGGTGTCCAGGAAGAGGGTCTCCGCCTTGCCTTGGCCTTGGCGCTGCAAGCGGCCCACCGCCTGCTCATCCAGGCCCAAGGAGCCGAGCTTCTTGAGCAAGGCCGGGGTCGGTGCCCCGGTGGCATCCAGGCCCACGGCCACGGGCATCAGCTTGACCTGCTGCGGCCGGTCGGCGGCCTGCGCGGCCACATGCGTCAGGTGCAGGGCCAGGCGGCGCGGTGTGGCAAAGGGCGTGGCGACGCTCTCGGGCCCCGCCAATCCTGCACCCTGCAGGCTGGCCACCAGGGCATCGGCAAACGCTGCGCCCAGCTTCTTGAGCGACTTGGGCGGCAGCTCTTCAACGAACAACTCGACCAGCAGGTTGGCCACTGGTGCATTCGGTTTGGACATGGTGTTCAGGCCGCCTTCTTCTGTTGCTGCTCACGCTGCTCGGCCATCTTGGCCAAGGTCTCATCGGCCCAAGCCTTGGGCGCCAGGGGAAAGCCCAGGCGCGCGCGGCTGTCGAGGTAGCTGGCAGCCACGCTGCGTGCCAGGTTTCGGATGCGGCCGATGTAGGCCGCACGCTCGGTCACGGAGATGGCACCGCGTGCATCGAGCAGGTTGAAGGTGTGGGCGGCCTTGAGCACCTGCTCATAGGCCGGCAGCGCCAGCTGCTCAGACATCAGGTGCTGGGCGTTGCCCTCGTGCGCGGCAAAGGCCTGCAGGAGGAACTCGACGTTGGAGTGTTCGAAGTTGTAGGTGCTTTGCTCCACCTCGTTCTGATGGAAGACATCACCGTAGGTGATCATGCCCGCGGGACGCTCGCCCGCCGCTGGGGCTGAATTGGCCTGTGTAGGGCGGTGTGCCGACTCGCTTGCAGCCGTGTACACGAGGTCGTAGACGTTTTCCACACCCTGAAGGTACATGGCCAGGCGCTCCAGGCCGTAGGTGATCTCACCGGTGATGGGCCGGCAGTCAATGCCCCCCACCTGCTGGAAGTACGTGAACTGGGTGACCTCCATCCCGTTGAGCCACACCTCCCAGCCCAAACCCCAAGCGCCCAGGGTTGGGTTCTCCCAATCATCCTCAACAAAGCGCACGTCGTTCTTCTTCAGGTCGAAGCCCAAGGCCTCCAGGGAGCCCAGGTAAAGCTCCAGGATGTTCGAAGGCGCAGGCTTGAGCACCACCTGGTACTGGTAGTAGTGCTGCAGCCGATTGGGGTTCTGGCCGTAGCGTCCGTCCTTGGGGCGGCGGCTGGGCTGAACGTACGCCGCCTTCCAGGGCTCAGGGCCCAAGGCGCGCAAGAAGGTGGCGGTATGGCTGGTACCCGCGCCCACCTCCATGTCGTAGGGCTGCAGCAAGGCGCAGCCCTGGCGGTCCCAATAATCTTGCAGGCGCAAGATGATTTGCTGGAATGTCAGGGTGGTCATGTGGGGTGCGGTGTAGAAGCCCCTGCAAGTTGGCAGGCGCAAACCCACGATTTTAGGGCGCGCGGCCACCCGGCAGGGGCCACCGGCGGCCAGTGCGTGCGGCCAAGGCCGCGCCCAGCAACACCACGGCGCACAGGCCCCACAAGGGCAGCAGCCCCAGCTGGCCGGCCCATTGCGCGTAGGGTGTCATGCCCTGGCGGCCTTCAGTCTGGGCCTCCAACACCCCACGCACCTGGGGCTCCAGCCAGGCCCGAACCTGGCCCCGGTGGTCGATCACCGCGGTGGCACCGGTGTTGGTGGCCCGCAGCATGGGCCGCTGCAACTCCAGGCTGCGCAGGCGGGAAATGTGCAGGTGTTGATCAACGGCCACCGTGGGGCCAAACCACGCGATGTTGCTCAGGTTCACCAGCACCGTGGGCGCGCCCAGCGGGTCGTGAAAGCGCTGCGCCAGTTCCTCACCGAACAGGTCTTCGTAGCAGATGTTGGGCGCCAGGGCCTGGCCTGCAAACCGGTATGAGGGCTGCACGGGCGCGCCACGGTCGAAGTCGCCCAGGGGAATGTGCATGAGGTCCACGAACCAGCGAAAGCCCCAGGGGATGAACTCACCAAAGGGCACGAGGTGGTGCTTGTCGTATCGATAGGCCCGGTCGGATGGGCCTTCGGGCGGTGCACCCCAGGCCACCACCGAATTGCTGTAGCCCCCGGCATCGGTGCTCAGCGGCAGGCCCACCAGGGCCACGCGCATGCCGGCCGACGCCGTAAAGGGCGCCGACAGCTCGGCCGCCACCGCCTCTGGCAGGTCTTGTGGCAACAGGGGAAGGGCGGTTTCTGGGGCCACCACCAAGCGGCCCTGGGCCTGGGACAGAGCCTCTTGCAGCTCTTGCAGCAGGCGCTGAAGCCGCGTGGGGTCGAACTTCTCGTCCTGCGCCACGCCGGTCTGCACCAAAGACACGGTCAGCGTGCCGGTGGACTGGGTGAAGCCTTGGGGCAGCACGGCCACCGTTGCGCAGCTGGCCAGCACCCACAGCGCGGGCCACAGCCGCCGCAAGCCGACGCGGCCGCGCAGGCCCGCGGCGGACGCCGATGCCCCCAAAGCCACCGAAAAACGCGCGCGGTCATGGGCCTGGGCTTGGGCACCCGCCCCCCAGGCCCACGCCCAAGCCGCGCCCAGCAAGGCCACCCAAGCCCCCAAGCCATACACCCCAACCCAGGGCGCCCAAGCGGCCAAGGGCGAATCAACCTGGGCATAGCCCGAGGCCACCCAGGGAAAACCGGTGAACCACTGCCCGCGCGCCAGCTCCACGGCCAACCAGGCCGCCGCAAACGCCGGCACATCCCAGCGCGCAAGGCCGGTGCGCCAGCGTGCCACCAGGCCCATGGCCGCCGCCCAGTACAGCGACAGCGCCGCGCCCAAGGCGAACACCGATGCCGCCGCCAGTGGGGCGGGCATGCCACCGTAGCGGTTCAGGCTGATGAACAACCACCAGGTGCCCGCCACCATCCACGCGGTACCGAAGGCCCAGGCACAGGCCGCCGCCACGCGTGGCGGGTGGCGCCACACGGCGTGCGCCAGCACGGCGGCCGCCAGGGGGCCCCACCACCAGGACTCGGTGTGCACATGGGGCACGGTGGACATGGCGCCGGCCGCGCCCGAGGCCAGCATCCACAGGAGCGTCATACGGGGCTCACGGGCCTGCGGGGCCGGCTCAGGACTTGGCAACCGGCCCGACCGGGGCCTTGGGCGAGTCGTCTGCTGGGTCGGCCGGGGTGGCGCGCGTCACCCGGAACCAGCGCACCGCGCCGCCCCGGGCCAGCATCACCACGAAGTGCAGGCCACCCACGTCGACCGATTCGCCCCGGCGCGGCACGCGGCCCAACTCATGGGCCACCAAGCCACCGATCGTGTCGAATTCGTCTTCGGGAAAGTCCAGCCCAAAGATGCGGTTGACCTCGGCGATCGGGCCGTCCCCCGCCACCCGGTAGGAACCATCGGCCAGTGTGTAGACCGCGGATTCGCCATCGGCCACATCGAACTCGTCTTCGATTTCGCCCACGATCTCTTCCAGCACGTCTTCGATGGTCACCAGGCCCGCGGTTTGGCCAAACTCGTCGATGACGATGGCCATGTGGTTTCGGTTGGAGCGAAAGTCGCGCAGCAACTCCGTCAGGGCCTTGCTTTCAGGCACGAACACCGCCGGGCGCAGCAGGGTGCGCAGGTGCAACTCTGGCGCGCGCTGCAGCTTGATCAGGTCCTTGGCCATCAGGATGCCGATGATGTTGTCGCGCGAGCCCTCCACCACCGGAAAACGAGAGTGGGCCGTACGGATGACGGTTTCCAACAGGTCTTCGTAGGGCTGGGCCAGGTCCAGCACGTCCATCCGGGGCGCGGCCACCATGACGTCGCCGGCGGATTGGTCTGACAGGCGCAGCACGCCTTCCAGCATGCGGCGGGCGTCGGGTTCGATGAGGCTGCGTTGCTCGGCATCGGCCAGCGATTCGAGCAGCTCTTCGCGGGAATCCGGACCAGGGGAGATGAAGTCGACCAGGCGGTCCAGGAGGGTGCGGCGGTCAACCGGGGGCGCGGACACGCGCCCTGTAGGGTGGGGTTCTGACACAGCGGGTGTCGGCAGTGAAGGAAGGCGCAGGATACCGCAGCTTGACAGATCACCCCCCTTGAACCACAGTGCGGCGCCCCCAACTGTTGGGATTGACCGAAAAGCGCGCACCATGACCCCCTCCCTGATCCCCGCCACCATCCTCACCGGCTTCCTGGGCTCGGGCAAGACCACGCTGCTCAAGCGGGTGCTCACCGAAGCCCACGGCCAAAAGATTGCCGTGATCGAGAACGAGTTCGGTGAAGAAAACATCGACAACGACATCTTGGTGGCCGACACGAACGAGCAGATCATCCAGATGAGCAACGGCTGCATCTGCTGCACCATCCGCGAAGACCTGCGCGCCACCCTGGCCGATCTGGCGGAAAAGCGCCGCAAGGGCGAGCTCGACTTTGAGCGGGTGGTCATTGAAACCACGGGTGTGGCCGACCCAGGCCCGGTGGCGCAAACCTTCTTCATCGACGACGAAGTGGCCGCCAGCTTCCAGCTGGACTCCATCATCACCCTGGTGGATGCCAAGCACGCGCAGCAGCAGCTCGACACCCGCCAGGAAGCCCGCCGCCAGGCCGGATTTGCCGACCGCATCTTCCTGAGCAAAACCGACCTGGTTGGCGCGCAAGACATCGACGTGCTGACCCACCGCCTCCGCCACATGAACCCGCGCGCGCCCATCGAAAGCGTGCATTTCGGCCAGGTGCCCATCGACAAGGTGTTCGACCTCAAGGGTTTCAACCTCAACGCCAAGCTGGACATCGACCCGGACTTCCTCAAGGCGGATGACCATGGGCACGACCACAGCCACGGGCATGGGCATGATCACCATCACCACCATGACCACGACCACGCCCACGGCGAACACTGCGACCACCCCCACCACCATCACCATGACGACGATGTGAAGTCCTTCGTCTTCCGTGCCGATCGGCCTTTCCACGCAGAGCGGCTGGAGGACTTCCTGGGCTCCATCGTGCAGGTGTACGGCCCCAAGATGCTGCGCTACAAGGGCGTGCTGTACATGAAGGGGCACGACCGCAAGGTGATCTTTCAGGGCGTGCACCAGTTGATGGGCAGCGACCTGGGCCCCAAGTGGACCCCCGGCGAGAAGAAACAGAGCAAGATGGTCTTCATCGGCATCGACCTGCCCCGAGACATCCTGCTGCAGGGCCTGGAGCAGTGTCTGAGCTGAGGCCTTGTGGGACCTGGCCGCGGGCCACAGAGGGGGTGATTACAATCGCGCCGCCTTGCGGGTGGGGCAGCGGGGCAGCCTAAGGTCCCACCCGTGCTTCAGGGCCGCGCTAGGGGTAGGCCCGGATACGCCGATCAAAGGGCGAGGAAGAGACTCCATGCCCCATGAAGGGCCTACTCTTGGCCCCATCGGATGAGGAGACGACGTTGAGCAAGAGCACGGCCAAGCCGGCCACCTCCAAGGCAAGCAAGACCGCCAAGGCAGCCAAGGCAGCCACCCGGCCCTCGGCGGCGAAGAAGCCCGTGACGGCGGCCAAACCTGCCAAGGCGGCGGCCAAACCTGCATCCAAGCCCAACGCCAAACCCGCCAGCAAGGCCGCACCCAAACCCACGGCCAAGGCGAGCGCCAAGTCCACCAAGCCCATGGCCAAAGCCACGGGCAAGGCCGCCAGCAAACCCAGC
>JACCED010771842.1_pt1 | contig 21841 bp, 18 predicted proteins | sample 7455021 | NCBI WGS metagenome assembly JACCED01 (sample SAMN15323456, study PRJNA562643) | freshwater metagenome | isolation source: river surface water | place: USA:Blue River Watershed | collected 2017-08-19
AGTTCATGCAGACCTGCGTCGTCGGGATGTTGGAGTACGCCCCCACCTCGACAAAGGAATGACAGTAGCGGCAGTCAAGCCCGAGTTCACCTGAGTGAATTTTGTGCGAAAAGGGAATCGGCTGAGCCGGCTGATAACCCGTTCTCGCATACTTGGGCGTCAGGTAGTACCACGCCCCAGCTGTCAAACCGCCGCCAGTGATCGCAACGATTGCCAGCAGTTTGAGGGTCAGCCAGTTAAACCTGCGGGAAAAAATGTTAGCCATGACTCTGAACGTTTCTTACTGAAGCGAAACACCCGAAACGGGCGCAATGCCGACCGTGCTCAGCGGTGGATGAATCAGCGAGCATTCGGAAGGCCTTGAGAGCAAGCCGATTACGCTTTTCGAGACGGAAGCAAACGGAAACAACCACCGCATCAGCGATTCGTCGGACTCGTTTTTTCCACCTAGGATCATCATCTACGGTATAACCGCCGCCTCCGAATGCCGGCAAGCGACTTTGTGAAATTTTTCACAAGGGGGACGGAGTCCTTCCAGCCCAAGCCAAACAGCCCCCTCATTCCCAATACGGCATAAGTGCCTCGATCAGCGCGCCGTAAACCCACAGTCCCAGCGCGAGAGCCCTGCGTCGGTCCGTCAGCTCTGGATTGGCCAACTCCTCCTCTGAGATGCCCGTCTCCTCTGAAATCACCAGTCTAATCTGCCCAAGAACCCCAATCCAAACGCCGATTTCGCTCGGCGCAATTTCCAGCCCTGATTCCCCTAGCGTTCCTCCTCCGGACTCCGCCCAAGAGGCAATCCTCCGAAACACAACGTCACGATCATCTCGAAGCTCCCCCTCCAGTTCTGGGACCACCAACTCCTCCCAAAAGTCTTCGTCCACATTTTCCCCATGCGGACTGCCAAAAAGCCGGCGCCGCGCACGGGACTCCGAATCCGGCTTCAACTCGGCAAGGAGCGCCCAAAGTCGGGGCAACCCCATGACCAAGTTCAAGAACAGCGGGCTCTTGAATCGGATTTCCACCGAGCCATCGGGCCTTGCCTTCGTTTCAAAGAAGTCTTCCATGACCAACGCCTCTAGGCCTTTTCGAGTTTGACCAACAGGAGGTGCCGCTGCAGTTGACGCGCAAAAGCCTCCGCCTTTTCAAGTCCGCCACTCCAAACCACAGACCGTCCGAGTTCATGCACCTGCAACATCAACTCGGTTGCCTTCGCTTCGTTGTATCCAAAAACCTTTTGGAAGACGGACACGACGTAGCTCATCAGGTTCACGGGATCATTCAGGACAACAACATTCCATGGCGCTTCAGGCAGAAGAGCAGACCGAGTTTCAACCAACTCCTCAGTGGAAGTGGAGCCCGCCAGACATGCCTGATGAATGGAAATGGTCACACGCGTATCCTTCATCCCCACGCCTCGTCGCATCAAGCACGACCCTCATGCGGATGCGGGGGATCGAGCGGAGCGGCCTCACATTCCAGCAGATTGATGCGATCAATGAGCTGCCGGATTCGTCCGAAATTGATTTTCGGCCTCGAAAGCACCAACCGCGGTAACCGCGCCAACTCCGGCTCATTCGCCTCTTCCGGCAGAGCGTCCGCCACATCAATCCTGCCGGCGCCCGCCAAATCACCAAACTCCTCCCGAAGTCGTTCGACCGACAATGGAGTGAGTCGCCGCCTCATCCGAATCACGAGCTGTGGCCCAACCCAACGATAAGACCAGTAGTTGTGGTAAAACCCGTCCACCTCCTGAAAAGCCGCATCGATATCCTTAGTCATTCTGAACAGAGAAAAATCCTCCGGCGAAATCAACCCTTTGGTCAGCAACTGGTCCCTCAAAAATCCATTCCAGACCTCCCAATAGCTGCCGCCATCAACATCCACCATCACCACCGGAACAATGCGTGCCTTGCCGGTTTGCATCAGAGTCAACACTTCGAAAGCTTCGTCCATCGTGCCAAAGCCCCCCGGGAACAAAACCACTCCATGCGATTCCTTCACAAAGTTTAACTTCCGAGTGAAAAAGTAGTTGAAGTTCACCAACTTTTCATCCCCCTCAATCGTGGCATTCGCACGCTGTTCAAACGGCAACCGAATGTTCAGCCCAAACGACCGCTCTCGCCCCGCACCCCGTTGGGCGGCCCCCATGATCCCGTCGCCCCCGCCCGTAATCACCATGTAGCCCGCAGATGCCATCCGTCGGGAAAACGCCTCCGCCGCAAGCGCCTCCGGATGCTCATAAGCCGTTCTTGCCGAGCCGAAAACAGAAACTTTACGGACGTGTCGGTAGTCCGAAAAAACACGCATCGCATGACGAAGCTCCCGCAACGACCGGTTCAACAACTTCATATCGGCCATCGAAACGTCTTCGCGCCCGAGTTTGAGTGCCGTGATGATCAATCCCTCCACCATCGATCGACTGGCCTCATCATCCACCCAGTCCCGAACCATTGCCTGAATACGGTCGTCCATGGCCGCATCCCCGAGGAGGCGACTCGACCGCTGAGGGAGAGCATGAATGCCGCCAGCTGTAAAATCCTGCATAAATCGTTCTGAAACTATCTGTTCCTAACTCCTTTCCCACTCTGCATCAAAGAAGGCCATCCGGCAACGGCATCATGAAAGACCTGCGTTTCTAGGCAGTGTGTAAATGCCCTTCATAACTACAGATTCACGAGCATCACCCATGCCTCGTCCAACACCAACTGCCGCACAGTAAATCATTCCCCTAATACAAACGAGGACAGACCGAATCGCCACAAAACCGCGTCCACGCTGAGCTCCACCGACGGTCAGGCTCTCCTTATCTACTCAAAATCATTTAAAATCTTCATATCGAAGTTGCCAAAACTTCACCCATCAAACAAGATGACCTCACCATGACCACTACGACTGATAAAGACGAGTTGTTTGACAAACTCCGACAACTACACGGGAAAGCGGATGCCCTCGAGTCCGAACTACTGTCTGTTGAAGCTCAAATCCAAGAGATTACTAGCAAACTCTCAGCACCGCGGCGCTCCGGTCGAGCGACCGGGAAAAGGATTGCTCGAGGCGGATTGACGACGCTCATCCTGAAGGAACTGAACCTGAAGGGGGCTGAGGGGGTGAAAGCATCCGAACTCGCTCACCGCTTTCAAGTTCCGCTTCAAAACATCTACTCTTGGTTCACGACGGCCATCAAAAAGCGTTTTCTTGGCAAGATTGAGAAATCCGGCAAGGGAATGTTCCGCGCGACCGAGGAGATTCCCGTGCCTGAACCACGCGCAGAGCGACGCATCTCCTCAGGCATCCGCGCGCCACGCCATGAACTGTCCAAGAAAATCTTCCGGATGCTCGTCGAAGCAGGCGATGCAGGCATCACCGTTGGAGCCATCCGCGATCGATACCCTGAGCTCCGTGATCGCAATCCACACCTTCATGTCTGGTTCGCTCAAACCGGACGCAAACGCGGCGTTGAGAAAATCGGCGTCGCCCACTACCGCCTACCTGCGGACAAAATCAGCGCACTGCCAGAACAGTTCCAGATTGCCCCACCAGAAGCGTCTTAGACTCAGGCTTCGGTGTAACCACTAGAGCAACCCACAACGAAAGGTTAACGGCTCCCGAATGGGAGCCGTTTTTTTATACCCGCCGACCGAACCGCTTCTCGAGCTCATCAAACCCCATCTGGATCATCGTTGGTCGCCCGTGCGGACAACAGTACGGCAACTCACAAGCCAGCAAATCTTCAATCAGTCGGCGCAACTCCAACTCTCCCAACGCATCGTTCGCCTTGATCGCATGTCGGCAAACCGTCTTAGCAATCACATCCTCTCCCAAGCGAAGTTTCGCTGATCCCGCACCTGCAGCGCGAAGCTCATCCACAATCCGAGGAATCAAACGTCCAGTCGCCTCACCCATCAAAAAGGACGGTAACGCGTCAACCTTGAAGGCATTGGGCCCAAACTCTTCCACCACAATCCCCGCACTCTCCAGGACACCCGAGTTGCTCCGAAGCCAGTCCCCATCCTTCGTCGTCACTCGAAGGATCAGCGGAATCAACATCCGTTGGGAGGGAACGTCTCGCCTCCGCATCCTGCTCACCATCTGCTCGTACAATACCCGCTCGTGCGCCGCGTGCTGATCAACCAAAACCAACCCCTGATCATTCTCCATCACCACGTAAAGTCGTCCGATCACGCCGAGGATGCGGAACCGGGACTCAGCCGACGCAGAAACTTCCTCCGGCAAGCCCGCTGCCTCGACAGCCTCAGAATCAGCCAGAGAGTCCCCCTCCACGTTACCCTCTTCCCGAGTGGAAGAAACCTTTGCCGGCACATCAATAAGGTCGCGATTCACGAGAGCCTGTCCCTCAACCCGCTCCGTCACCCCCCCTCCCAGAGCCCCGTCGAAGGCAGCCAACTTTTCCTCCACCCCCAAAGTCTCGCTGTCATTCGTGACGGGTGAAATCGCCCGTGACTCACCGACCCGCAGCGCCTCTCTCCGACCGTCCCGAACCGGCACCATCACCTCATCACGTCGGAGTCCTCCGCCGCCCGATGCCAACCCTGAAAACTTGATCTGTCTCGAATCGTCTCCCCCAGACGCTTCGCTCGCTGCCGCAGGTGAAGAAAAGGCCGCACTCCAAGTAGAGCGATCTGTCTCAATCGCGGCACGTACCGCCCGTTCAACCGCCCCACGAACTGACATCGGATCGCGAAAGCGCACTTCACGCTTCGCTGGATGAACATTCACATCCACCTCGGCTGGATCTATTTGCAAGAAAAGGAACGCCACTGGATGCTGGCCCTTCATCAAGGCCGTGTGATATCCCTCGCGCAACCCTTGACTCACCGCCGCATTTTCAACCGCTCGTCCATTCAGGAAAGTGTACTGCTGGTCTCGCGAAGACCGACTCACCCCTGCACGACCAACCAACCCCTGCACAGAAATCCCACTCTCCTCAAAAAAGGGAACTTCCAGCAACTCAGCATCGAGTTCCCTACCAAAAAGATCGCGTACGCGCTCACGGATACCGCTCACCGCTGGAAGTTGGTGCACCAAGCGGTCGCCATTCATCAAAACAAAAGCGACATCCGGCCTCCCCAACGCTTGGAGGATTACCTGATGCTCGACGTGACTGGTCTCTGTCGCCTCCGTCCGCAAAAACTTCCGTCTTGCAGGCAGGTTGTAAAACAGCGACCTCACCTCAATCGATGTTCCCGGGGCATCGCCACAGTCCCTCACCGATTCAATCCGTCCGCCATTGACCAAAACCTCAGTCCCCGCCTCCGCACCGCGCTCCCGAGTCCCCAACCGAAACTTGGAAACACTCGCAATACTCGGCACCGCCTCACCTCGGAACCCCAGCGTGCTGATTGTCGCCAAGTCAGCCCCCGTGCGAATCTTACTCGTCGCATGCCGCTCCAAACACAACAGCGCGTCATCCCGATCCATCCCCGATCCATTGTCGACAACGCGAATCAACGATGCGCCTCCACCCCGGATCATGATTTCCACCCGATCCGCACCCGCATCCAATGCATTCTCAACCAGTTCTTTGACGACCGAGGCCGGACGCTCAACAACCTCTCCAGCCGCAACCTGACTCGCGACCTCGTCCGGTAACAGTTTAATCCGTGGCATCCGCACACGTTATCCCCGCCATTCCAAGAAGTCAGGCGCAGGAATGCCAACATCACCGGAGGGGTAAAAACCCCCTCAATCTCAAATCTGCCGCCCGCTCCGCCGCTTCAGTCGCCAGCGCTCCACCCAATGCCGCTACCCGATGCATGGACTCAGCGGCCCCTCGGTAATCTCCCCTCCGCTCCAAAATCGATGCCAGAGCGAAACCCGCAGACTCTACCCATTGAACCGACGATTTTCCGTCCGGCGTCCCCGCTAAAAGAGCTTTCCATTCCTCAACAGCTCCAGCCACATCTCCCGTCGAAAGAAGCAACTGCCCCACCCGGTGTCGCGCCCGGCAATCAGCACGCCCCCAAGCAATCGCAGATCTCAACTCGGACTGGATGCGCGCCAATGCTCGAGCGGCATCCTCCTGAGAGCGAGAGCGCTCCCACGCCCGAAAAGCAACCTGAGCAACGCAAGATTCGGCCATCCGTCGAAGCGCACCGGTCGAATCCCTGGACTTCATCACGAACTCAAACACCGCAAGCGCCGCATCCTCATTCCCCAGATGCATCTGCAAAAGTCCCTGATGGAGACGTGCCAGCAACGCAAGCTGACCTCCACCATCACCCACCGCATCCCAATGCGCCATGGCTCTGCGCATCCCATCAGCTTCGCCCGACGCACCGGCAGCCGCTCCCGCCAGCAACAGCAACCTCTGCTTACCATTCTCGTCCGCAACCTGAGCAGCAGCACTGGAATAAGCACGCTCCGCCCGCAGAAGTTCACCTGCTGTGCCCCAAATGCCGGCCGCTTGCTCCATGAAAACCGGCCCAGCGCTCTCCCAATCACCGGGCGCAAGTCCTTCAAGGACGTCGGCCCCCGCGTCACCTCGTATCAATCTCAAAACCAAAATTAACCGCCGCCCAGCTGACGAAAGTTGCTTCTCATCAATCGCGGTCAGATCGTCGTCGGTCGCCGCCCCTTCCCTCTGCCGGAGCAGCGCCAGCACCGCGTGCAAATCCGCCCGCATTAATCCGCCACCACCCGCCGCGAGAAAATCGGCCAACTCAGAACTCCCCATCAAGCCTCGACTCGCACGATCAAGCATCAGCTCTGCCTTCAACATGCCAGCTCTCTCACGCCCCTCTACACTCGTCTCCAAGCACTTAATCGCATCCGAAAAAGCCTCTTCGTTCCGGGCTCGAACCGCCGCCAGACCCGCATTGAAAAACGCCCGCTCGGGATAATCCACTCCAACAGCCGCATTTCGAAATGATTCGAATGCCTCCTCGAACTACACCAAACCGAACTGCACCGACCCCATCCCATACGTTAACTCACTCCAAATTAAAACATCCGAAGATGCGTCGAGCCCCTGCCTTAACGCGACACGAGCCTCTGGGTAAGCCGCGCGCTTGATCAACTGCCGAGCCAACTGCAAAGCAACCCGGCCGCGCCGCTCATCCGCCGGGAACACCGCGAGAAAAGCCTTCCAATCGCGCTCAGCAGATCCGCCGTCGCCCGTCATTTCCTTGAGCCACGCACGGGCACACAACAGATCAGCCCACCGAGCGCCCAACGAAGCCTCGTCACATCGATCAAATAATCCGCCCTCCCCTCGCGCGGCGGCATGCCGGGCCAAAACCATCAACTGAAGCGCCGAATCACCGTCGCCCCCTCGCAGCCATCGCTCCAACTCACTCACCAAACCGCGTGCTGAAGCATCCGTCTCCAACCGCTTGATCAACGCGCTCAGTTCCTCCCCGAACCCAACACCGTCCCTCCGCAAGAAAAACCAGTCTCCCATGTGGATTGCACGGCGCCTCAGATTAAAAGCGTTGTCCACGGCGCTTTTGTCGCTGCGATCATCTCCCGAAGACGCACTCGATAACGCCCCTACCCCGCATGCGGCCAACAATACCCACCATCTGCGAATCATGGCAAAACCCTCCTCAAATATCGCCCCGTAAGACTATTCTCATCCTTCGCAACCACTTCAGGAGGCCCCTCAGCAACGACCGAGCCACCCTCACTGCCGCCGCCAGGCCCCATGTCGATCACCCAATCCGCTGATTTGATCACATCCAGATTGTGCTCGATGATCAGCACCGTGTTGCCCGCTTCGCGTAACCGAAGGATCACCCCCAACAAGGTACGGATGTCATCGAAGTGAAGGCCCGTCGTCGGCTCGTCCATGATGTACAGCGTCCTGCCAGTACCCCGCTTCGAAAGCTCTGCCGCCAACTTCAATCGCTGGGATTCCCCGCCCGACAACGTCGAACCGCTCTGCCCCAACCGCACATACCCAAGACCAACATTCGCGAGCGCCTCTAACTTCTCACCCACCTGCGGCACATTGCGAAAAAAGCGCTCCGCCTCATCGACCGTCAAATCCAACACATCCGCGATGCTCAATCCCTTGTACGTCACGTCCAACGTTTCCCGATTGTACCGTCGCCCTCGGCACGCCTCGCACTCCACGTGAACGTTGGCCAGAAACTGCATATCGATCTCGCGAACGCCCGCTCCCTCACAGGCCTCGCACCGACCTCCCTTGATGTTGAATGAAAATCGCCCCGCCTCGTACCCCCTGACCCGGGCAATCGGCATCCCCGCGTAAAGCTCCCGCACCGCCGAAAAAGCGCCGCAGTAAGTCACCGGATTCGACCTCGGACTGCGCCCGACAGGATCCTGATCGATCACGATCACCTTATCGAAGTGCTCCATCCCAAGGATCCGCTGATGCGCCCCCGCACGCTCCTTCGCGCCATGCAGGTACCGCGACATCTGCCGGCGCAATACATCCTCCACCAACGTCGACTTTCCCGATCCGGAAACTCCCGTCACCACCGTCAAACAGCCCACCGGAAAATGCACATCAACCCCGCGCAAGTTGTTCTCCATCGCTCCGATCACACTCAGCCAACCCGGAGGAATCCGATCCCGATCAATCGCCGCGCGCAACGTACGCGGAGAGACCCTCTCCTTCGGCACCGGTATGTGGTGTTTGCCTGACAAGTAGCCTCCCGTCAGTGAATCTTCTTGGCCCGCAAGTTCTTCCGGCGTCCCCATCCCGATGATGCGCCCCCCGTTCACTCCCGCTCCAGGCCCCATGTCGACCACGTAATCCGCCGCCCGAATCGTGTCCTCATCATGCTCGACCACCACCACCGAGTTTCCGATGTCCCTCAGATGCTTCAATGTCACCAGCAACCGATCATTGTCGCTCTGATGTAAGCCGATGCTCGGCTCATCCAAAACATAGAGACATCCCGACAACCCAGAACCGATCTGCGTCGCTAATCGAATCCGCTGAGCCTCTCCGCCGGAAAGCGTCCCGCTCTCGCGATCCAATGTGAGGTAACCCAATCCCACCTCGTTCAAAAACCGCAACCGTCCCCCCAACTCGCGTAACACCTCGGCAACCACTTCGCGATCCCGTTCAACGACATCCAACCCCTCCACCACCTTCGACGCATCGCGAATCGTTAAGCGGCAAAATCCGTCGATCCCGACCCCTTCGACACCCCCCGCATCACCGCCCGAACGGTACCTCACACGCACCGCTCGCAACTCCGGTCGCAATCGCGCTCCTTCGCAATCCGGACAGGTCTCGCGTCCCATGTACGCCCTCAGTTTGTTGCGCAACGCATCCCCCTCTGCCGCCTCAAAAAATGCTCTCAATGCAGACATAACCCCCTCCCAAACAACCATCTCCTCTCCACCATTCACCGACGGCAGCAAAAACATGCGGTCCGGTACACCCATCAAAATTGCCGAACGCACGCGCTCGGACAACATCCCCCAAGGAACATCAACCCCCACTCCCAGTTCGCGACACAACGCCTTCTCCAACGAGCGATAATGCGACTCCAACGCCTTCCCAACCTTGCGCCAAGGTCCGATTGCACCCTCCTCCAAACTCAACGAGGAATCCCGCACGACGTTATCCACCGAGAAATCGTGGATCTGCCCCAGCCCCTCACACCGCGGACACGCACCTTCGTGCCCGTTGAATGAAAACATCCGCGGGCTCAACTCCTGTAAATGAAAGCCCGTTTCATGATTCACGAAGGCAGACGAAAACGAAGACTCCGCCTGAGTTCCGTCAGTGCCCTGCACCTGCACCAACACTCTTCCGCCGCCACGCTTCATTGCGGCCTCCACGGAATCCCCGACGCGCTGCCGGACTCCCTCTCGGATCACGATTCGGTCGATCACGACATCAATCGTGTGCGTGCCCTCAGCGTCCACTCCAGCCAACGCAGGCGAAGGGGGCGGCTGCAACTCGTGAAAAACGCCATCCACGCGCACCCTCATGAACCCTTCCCTTCGCAAACGATCGAAAACGGCGCGTCCATCTCCCGCAAACCCTTCCACCAATCGCGAGAGCAACACGATCTTCGCACCTTCTCCCGCCTCCAGAATCCAATCCGTCACCTGGACCGGCGTCCACCTCCGTACCGCAACGCCCGTCTTCGGATCATGGGGAACGCCGACTGCACTGAACAAAACACGCAGGTAATCGTAAATCTCCGTCACGGTCGCAATCGTCGAACGCGGGTTTCCCGTTGAAGTTCTCTGCTCAATCGCGATCGCCGGTGACAACCCCTCAATCACATCCACGTCAGGCTTTGGCAACTGTCCGAGAAACTGACGCGCGTGCACCGACAGACTCTCGACATAACGCCGCTGCCCCTCTGCAAACAGCGTGTCGAAAGCGAGTGACGACTTGCCCGATCCGCTAGGTCCCGTGATTACAACCAGTTTGCCCCTCGGAATCTCCAACCGAAGATCCTTAAGGTTGTGCTGCCGCGCTCCGATAATCCGTATGACGTCCCGTGTCATGCAATGTTCACTCTCAGTGGGCGGATGATGCCTGCCAACCCCGACCTCTTCGACTCCCAAATCTCATGTCCTCCGCCCCCGGTCAAAAGGCAATCTCTCCACAGGATGCGTCCGCCCTCTTCGATCAGTTCCGCGAACTGAAGCATTCCGCGAACAACGTCCTCGCCGTATTCCTCGCACTCGCGGAACTCAGCGAAAGAAATCCCGCAAACTATGAGCGCCTCGCAAAAGCGATCATGGAACGCGCGCCTCAACTCGTTGCCGGACTCCAGTCGTTTCAGGACAAGTTCTCCGAACATCTCGATTCCTGACCTGCGGTCGCCGCGCACCTCAACCCAGGCGCCATTCAGGTGCCACTAAATGACGTGCCCCGCTCGCGCACGGCCTCTCCCCGCTCCCCTTGTCCATCGCTCGGATTGGGGGCAAAATCCCACAACACCGAGCCATGTCCACACCGCAAAACACCATCGCCATCGTCTACGACTACGACCTCACGCTCAGCCCAAACTACATGCAGGAGGAAGTCATCTTTCCCGCGTTCGGCATCGACTCTCGCTCCTTCTGGAAAAAGTCGCACGAGCTCGTCAAGGACCTCGGCTTCGATAACGAACTCGCCTACATGAAGCTGCTCCTCGATTGCCTCGGGATTGACCGCCCCACAAACGCACGCCTCCGCGAGCTCGGCGGCAGCCTCCGATTCTACCCAGGACTCCCTGAAATGTTTCAGGAGTTTCAATCAGGCCTCCTCAAACCCCATCACGAATCCCTCGGCATCCAAGTCGAGCACTACATCATTTCCAGCGGCTTGAAGATTCTCATCGAAGGCAGTCGTATCGCTCCCTTCGTCAAAGCCATCTTCGGATGCGAGTTCGCCGAGGACGAATCCGGTCGGATCAGCTTCCCCAAACGCGTCATCTCACACACCCAAAAAACTCAGTACCTCTTCCGCATCAACAAAGGCCTCCTCTCCATGAACGAGGACGTGAATGACCACATGCCGGAATCCGTGCGCCCTGTCCCGTTCCGAAACATGATCTACATCGGCGACGGTCCAACCGACGTTCCGTGCTTCGCCGTCGTTCGTCAAAACGGCGGACATGCCATCGCGGTCTACAACCCTGATGACTCCACACGTGCGTCCTTCAAAAAGTGTTATCAACTATCCACTCACGCTGACCGCGTGCGCCACATCGCCCCAGCTGACTTCCGGGCCGGCAGCCACCTTCGCCTGGTGCTCGAAAACATGATTGAAGAGATCGCGAACAAGATCGTGGACTCACATGTCCGCGAACTCGAAAGCGTCACCATTCGAGCCCCCAAACACTCGGTCTGAGAGTACCCGATGAAACGCCTTTCCCTCCTCCCGCTCGGCCTCGCGCTCATCCCCCTCTCCTTCTCCGGATTCGCCAGTGACCCGGCAAAGACGAAGAAGGAGGACCTCGCATCCCCTGCTGCGCAAGGGGTCCGCTCACTCCACGTCTGCCCCGATTCCGGAACCCTCCATCAACTTACGGGCCGTTACTCGCCGAACGTTTCCTCAGCTTTCACCCTCGACTATTCCGCATCGACCGATGGCGGCAACTCTTGGACCACGCCAATCGCCCTCCCAACCACCTCCCATCCGCCCGGTGCCTTTCACCGCGGATCCGACGCGCGTATCGCAGCCCACGGAAAACACCTCATCGCCGTCTGGTCCGAGGCAGGAACAGGAGCCTTCGGAAGCGGCCCCATGGCGAGCGCACTTTCCCACGATGGAGGGAAAACATGGATGCCAGGACCAAACCCAGCTGATGATGGACGTACCGACGGCCATGGCTTTCTCGGCCTCAGTTCGGACCAACTCGGGAGATTCCACCTCGCTTGGCTAGACTCGCGCACAGGCGAACGGGGACTTCGTTACGCTTCGTCAGACGATTTCGGAAAAACGTGGACCACCAACCGGACCGCCGTCCCAAAAACCTGCGAATGCTGTTGGAACAACCTCTCGCCACTCGGAGACGGTTCCATCGGCATCCTCTTCCGAGCCCGCTCTCCGAGGGATATGCAACTCGTGCGTTCCCGAGATTCAGGCAAGACGTGGCTCACCCCCGTTTCCATCGCAGATTTTCAGTGGGACTTTAACTCGTGCCCCCATGTCGGCGGGGGCATCGCCACGTCCCACGAAAAAGGGGCCACGCGTCTACACACCGCCATCTGGACAGGAGCGACGGGCAAAGCCGGCCTGTACTACGTCGCTTCGGACAACCATGGGCAAACATGGAACGAACCCCGCAAAATCGGTGCCCCACTCGCCTGGCATCCCGACCTCGCGTCCGATGGCAAATCCAAGGTGATTGTCGTGTGGGACTCGATGGCAGGATTGCTCCCAGAGGTCTCGTTCTCCGCATCGTCCGATAACGGCGAAACATGGACAGCGCCCGCCAGACTCTCCCCAGAAGGAAAGCCGGCTACCCACCCGCAAATCGTTCAGGTGAACGGCCAGTTCCGCGTGTTCTGGACCACCCTTTATCCAGACCAACCGGCCACGGCGGAGTCAGCCTCGATTCCCTGAATCGGTCCGAACAGCGGGAAAACCACACCGGCAAAAACGGAGAGAACGCCTCGGCAAACTGAGGCCTCCCCGAGCGTTCGTCGGGCTGAACCCGCACACGCCGCCGCGAGAATTCTCGTATCACCACCGCTTCAGTTTGCATAAAAGCCGTTGACTGGCGCGGTAGCCCGAAACTCGACCGGGAGGGGCTTACCCACCAACCGCCCAAATCTCAGCCTTCCGTTTACTGCTTGGCTGAACCCGATTTCTCCCGTTAACCTTTCGGGTTCGTATGAATTCCGAAATCCAGTCCGCCCTGCAGGATCACAAGATTACACAAAAAGAGGCCGATAAACTCGAAAAACTCCTGCCAGGCACTTCTGTTCTGAACAAAGGCTGGGGGTACGGAACAGTCGCTCGCTTCAACTTCGACGAAAAATCCATCATCATCGACTTCCTCGGGAAACCGAACCATGCGATGGAGATTCCTTTTGCCATCGATCGACTTGAACCCATCGGCAGTGAACATTTCTACACCCGCCTCCACACCGACAAGGCAGCCCTCAAAGAAGAAGCGTTCAAGGACCCCGTCAGCTTCTTCAACTGTGTCTTGACCAGCCTCGGCAAGCTGTCGCTTGAACGAATCTCCTCCACTCTCACGGAAACCGTTTTTACGGACGAAAAAGGCGCGCCTTCACCACAAGACTACAAGGCTTGGTGGACCAAAAACTCGAAGACCATCAAAGAATCTGGCCGATTCAATGTCCCCGCGAAACGGACAGAACCCGTCACTCTTAATGATCAGGAAAACGCGGACTACTGGAGTACCATCCTGCGTCGCTTTAACACTGAGAAACAGCGGCCAAAAATCGCGATTGCCCTCGAGGATATCCGCAAACACGTCAAGGCCCAGCAAGAGGCTGTGGGCAAGATGCTCAACGCCCTAGCCCGTGCCGCACGGACCACCCGTGAATGCCTCTCCACACCAGCAGCTACGCCCGAGGAGAAGCCGATTCAGGACGCGCTTTCCAAACGCCTCGAAGAAGTGGCAAAACCGCTCAAGGAGAAGGCATTCAACATCGCCCTCGGGCTCATCCTGAATCCTGCGGAATCCGAGGCTATCGAAAGCGTCGTCAAAGCACTTCGCTCGATCGCAAACCTCGCCGAGCTTCCAGAACACACCGACAGCACCAAGCAGAATCTCACGAAGAACGTCACCGAACTCCTCGAATCCGGCTCCATTGAAGAGGTTTCAACGCGCCTTGCTCAAGTCGGCGCAGAAGCAGGACGCCCGCTACTCGCAGGCATCCTGAAACGCGCTGAAATCATCAGCCGTCAGAACCGGGAACTCGCGCTCAACGACGTTCTCCAACTCCTTTCAATCCGGGACGAAATCCTTGAACTTTATCCAAAAGACGAAACCCCAGCGACTGAGCTGGTTATCGGGGATCTCCTCAAGGGGCGGAACATCAGCAACCTCTCACAAATCCTCATCAACACTCCCGCAGCCCGACTTCCGAAAGTCGTCGCCTCGCTTCCAGAAGCGTTCCCTGACCAGTGGCCGCAACTTGGCTTCGATCTGCTTTTCCGTTGCGACAGCCGCGTGATCGGTGAAATCGCAGCCCTATTCCACGCCACAGACGATACGAAGCGCCTGTCGGAGGAGCAGAAAGCCCACAAAGAACAACTGTTCAAGGTCTTGGAAGATGCCATCAATCACCTCAAAATCCCAACGAGCGTCTTGATGTGGCTGTTACAAAAATCCAATCGCAGAAGCCAGTCCATCCGCAACCTCCTGACTCCTCGAGCGTTCATCGCAACCATCAGCGCATTGGAGAAAGACCTCTTCGATGAAAATCGCGACCGTAAACTGCACGACTTCTTGCTCGCCGATAAAAACCTCGTGCCGCTCTTCGTTTCCAGCGAGTCAGAGGACGAACTCTCGGACGAGTCTTCGCGGACCACTTCCGCCGAAGAGCGCCGGAAACAGAACGAAGCACTGGAAGCGGGTGCCGCCGCAGTCATGCGCGCAATCACCGCCTCCCCTGCGCTAGATGACCTGAATCGTCGAACCCTATTCGACCGCATCATCACGACACACAACGGCTTGAGTCACCTGCTCACGACCGACTCTGAGGAAGGCACCGAAATTATCATCGTTTCTTGGACCAGCCTTGAACGGAGGAAAAATGAGTACGACGACCTCGTTCAACGCCGGATTCCCGATAACATCCGCCAGATCCAGATTGCGCGCGAGTACGGCGATCTCCGCGAAAACGCAGAGTACAAAGCAGCCAAGGAAAACGAGAAAACCCTCAACCTCGAAAAATCGCGGATCGAAAGGGAACTCGGACAAGCCCGCGGAACGGACTTTTCAGATGCAACCACCGACTCGGTTTCCGTGGGAACATCGGTCACCATCGTGCGCAACGGTGAGACCCTCACGTTCCACATCCTCGGTGCGTGGGACACAGCCCCAGAGCGCAACATCATCTCGTACCGCTCATCACGTGCTCAGGAACTGCTCGGCAAAAAAATCGGACAGACCTGCAAAATCGACTTCGACGGTAACCGGGAGGAAGTCCATATCACCCGGATCGAACGCTGGAGCGGTTCCCTCGAGTAAACGACTCTACCCTTAACAGAAACGGCGCGCCCCATCAGCGCGCCTCATCCCGTCCCCATGGTCTCGACACTTCTCAAGATCTCCTGCCCGGACCGTGTCGGACTCCTCGCCCAGATCTGTTCCTTCGTCGCGTCGCACGGAGGAAACCTCGAGGAAGTCCACCAGTTCACGGACCAAGAGAAAGGCTGGTTCTTTGCGCGCCTCGCCATCGACACGCAATCACTCCGTCCACAAACAGACGCACTCGCCAAGGACTTCGCCCCTCTCGCTGCCGAACTCAAGGCCGAGTGGTCGGTAAGCTCCGCGTCCAGACGTCCGCGCGTCGTCTTGATGGTCTCCAAACTCGGACACTGCCTCGCCGACATCCTATGGCGCTGGCGATCCGGTGAACTCGCTTTCGACATCCCGTGCGTGATCTCAAACCATGAGACGTACCGGAACCTCGTGGAACGTGAAGGCATCCCCTTCCACTACGTCCCAGTCACACCAGACTCCAAAGCGGATGCATTCCAGAGAATGGAAGCCCTTTGGACGGAGTACGATGCCGATCTTGTGGTGCTGGCTCGCTACATGCAGGTCGTCCCGTCTGACGTGTGCCTCCGTTGGCCTGGACGAATCATGAATATTCACCACAGCTTTCTCCCCTCCTTCATCGGCGCCAACCCATACCAGCGCGCCCATGAACGCGGCGTAAAACTGATCGGCGCCACCTGCCATTACGCCACTCCCGAACTGGACGAAGGCCCCATCATCGAACAGGAAGTCGTCCGCATAGAACACTTCCACTCCACAGACGACCTTCTCCGCCTCGGCCGCGACTGCGAACGGCTCGCTCTCGCACGTGGCCTCCGCTATCACATCACCGGCCGCGTGTTTGTTCGCGGCAACCGCACAATCGTTTTTCGGGACTGATTTCCCACCAACCCATCCTCGCCATGTTCAAAGGCACACACACCGCACTCGTCACTCCTTTCAAAAATGGTCAACTCGACGAAGAGGCGTTCTCCGCGCTCATCGAAGGCCAGATTTCAGCAGGAATCACCGGCATCGTTCCCGTCGGAACCACTGGCGAATCCCCAACCCTCTCCCACGAAGAACACCTGAGCGTGGTCGAACAAGCCGTCCGTCAGGCCAAGGGCCGATGCCTCGTCATGGCAGGGACCGGTTCAAACTCCACGAGCGAAGCCATCTCCCTGACGTGCGAAGCCGAACAACGCGGAGCCAATGCCGCGCTCATCGTGGCTCCGTACTACAATCGCCCCACTCAAGAGGGACTGTTCCAACACTTCCAAGCCATCGCCGCTCAAACACGTCTTCCCATCATGCTCTACAGCATCCCCGGGCGGTGTGGCGTCGAAATCGCAGTCGAAACCGTTGCGCGCCTCGCCAAAGCCTGCCCCAACGTCGTTTCCATCAAAGAAGCTGGCGGGAACGTCGACCGCGTCTCCCAACTCCGAGCCGCACTCCCCGATTCCTTCGAAATCCTTTCCGGTGACGACGGCCTCACCCTCCCCTTCATCGCAACGGGTGCAGTAGGAGTCGTCAGCGTTGCGTCCAACCTCATCCCCGCTGAAATCGTCAACCTCGTGAACCTCGCTCTCTCTGATGATTTCGCATCAGCACGCGCCCAGCACGAACGCCTCTATCAACTTTTCAAAGACCTGTTCATCGAGTCCAACCCCGCTCCCATCAAGGCAGCCCTCGCCCTCCAAGGACGCCTCGCTGCCGATGTGCGTCCGCCACTCGTCAATGCCTCAGAACCCACCGTCGCAAAACTTCGCCAAACCCTGTCGCAACTAGGCCTCCTCTAGCCTCACATCAACCATGTCCGCACCGCTTCGCATTCTCATTAACGGCTCCAAAGGCCGCATGGGCGCAGCCCTACTCGCCGCGATTGAAGAAAATCCCGCCCTCACGCTCGCCGCAGCCGTTGACGTCGGTGATGACCTCTCCGCTGGTATCGCATCGTCAGAAGCAGTCATCGACTTCTCCCACCACACCGTCATCCCCTCCGTTCTGGACGCCTGCACCAGTCAGCGGCGCACCCTCGTGATTGGGACCACCGGCCATTCAAACGAAGAAATTGCCGCAATCAAAAAGGCGGCCTCGATGATCCCCGTCGTCTTCGCTCCCAACTACAGCGTGGGAGTCAACACCCTCTTCTGGCTCACCCGTAAGGCCGCCGAAATCCTCGGCCCATCCTTTGATCTCGAAGTCGTGGAGATGCATCACCGCCTCAAAAAAGACTCCCCCTCCGGCACCGCAAAACGCCTCGCCGAAATCCTGACCGAAGTTCGTAACCTTCAGTACGAAAATGACGTGCGTCACGGACGCTTCGGGATTGTTGGCGAGCGCACCTCCAAGGAGATCGGGATGCACGCCGTCCGCGGTGGCGATGTCGTCGGCGACCATACCGTCGTTTATGCCGCAGTGGGAGAGCGCGTAGAACTTACCCATAAAGCCTCCAGCCGCGATACGTTCGCCCGAGGCGCCCTCAGAGCTGCTGAATGGGCTCACGGTAAACCCGCCGGCCTCTACGACATGCAGGACGTCCTCGGACTCCACTAAAACCGGCGTACGTGACCCGAACCGGCATCGCTCTCGGATCCAACATCGGCGACCGCGGCGCGCTGCTCGTCGATGCTCGCCGACGCATTCTTTCCCTCGACGGAATTTCTGGCCCCGTCCTCTCCTCCCACCTCTACGAAACCGATCCCGTCGATTCCGCTCCAGACTCCCCCCGCTTCATCAACGCAGCCATTGAGCTGTCCACAAGCCTCACTCCCCACCAACTGCTGCGCGCCCTCCAAACCATCGAAGGCGATCTCGGTCGCCCCAAGGTACGCCCGAAAAACGCGCCCAGAACCCTCGATCTCGACGTTCTTTACTACGGCAGCACTCTTTCAAGCGACCCGCTACTAACGCTCCCGCATCCGCGCCTCCACCTCAGAAGGTTTGTGCTCCAACCTCTGCACGATATCCGACCAAACCTCGTCCCGCCCGGATTGAGCTCAACGGTGGCCGAACTCCTGAGCACCCTCGCCGATCCAGCCGGAGTCGCCATCTCACCCGAACAGTGGTAAGCACCACCCGTGCACCCGACGCCTCCTCACTCCCCCGCCATGCACCTCGCTCCAGAAGCCTGCAAGGCCATCAAAGCTAGAGGGCAACGCCTCTCCGTCCTCACCGCATACGATTACCCCACCGCACGGCTGATCGATGAATCCGAAGTCGATTGGATCCTTGTCGGCGATTCCCTCGGAATGGTCATTCTCGGCATGCCCGATACCACCAGCGTCACGATGGAGCACATGCTTCATCACGTGGAAGCCGTGACCCGCGGTGCCCACCGTTGCCCCATCATCGCCGACCTGCCTGCCGGTTCGTGCGCCACCCCAAAACTCGCCAAGCAAAACGCGCAACGGCTCATCCAAGCAGGAGCTCATGCCGTCAAACTCGAGGGCGGTGCAGAAGTCGCCCCTCACGTTTCCGAAATACGCGCCGCAGGAATCAACGTCCTCGGACACATCGGCATGCTTCCCCAACGCGTACGCGAGGAAGGTGGATATCGCGTAAAAGGCCGTACTGCGGATGATTCTGCACGACTCCTGAATGATGCCGAACGCCTCACCGCCGCAGGCATCTCCGCAGTCGTGCTCGAACTGGTGACGGCAGAAACATCTGCGTCCATCACCCGCTCCACTCCCGTTCCAACCATCGGGATCGGATCCGGTTCGGAGTGCGATGGACAAGTTCTCGTGTTTCACGACCTCGTCGGAGCCTTGCCTTGGTTCCGTCCCCGCTTCGTCCAACCAGAAGCAGATGTTGCCACCCTGATCCGCAAGGCACTCAACGCCTTTCATCAACGAACGGTGCGTAGGGACAGCGAGCAGACTTGACTTCCCCACACCCCGCGCGCCGAATCGCGAGGTATGCTAAACCTCCCCTCCCGACGGACTTTTCTCAAGTCCCTCACCCTCGCCACCGCCGCAAGCCTCGGTTCAATCGACCGAATCTTCGCAGCCATTCCCCAGACAGCCCGCCAAGGCGGATTCGCCGTCGGCCCGCAATCATGGACGTTCCGGGTTTTCGACGTCCTGACGGCCATCGACAAAGCCGCGCAGGCGGGGGCAAAAGCCATCGAACTTTTCCCAGGACAAACCCTGTCCGCATCCGACGCTACGGCAAAGTTCGGTCACGACTCGACCGATGAACAGCTCAAGCTGGTCCAAAACCATCTGGCATCCAGAGGGATTCAACCTGTCGCCTATGGCGTTGTGGGACTGTCCAAGGATGAAAAATCTTCCCGCAAGGTCTTCGAGTTTTGCAAGAGAATGGGCATCGGCATCATCAACTCAGAGCCGCCAGCAGAAGCCCTCGACACCATTGAAAAGCTTGTGCGCGAATATGATATCAAGGTGGGTTTCCACAACCACCCGAAGAACGAGAAAAACCCGAACTATGTTCACTGGAACCCCGATTGGGTACTCAGCGTTGTGAAAGATCGCGACCCCCGCATCGGGGCTTGCGCGGACACCGGCCACTGGCTCACCAGCGGACTAGACCCCGTCGCCGCAATCAAACTCCTCGGTAAACGCGTCGTGAGCGCACACCTGAAGGATCGCGCTGACTTTGCACCTCCTGACGTCCCCTTCGGCACAGGCAAAGGCAAGGTCAAGGAAGTCCTCGATGAGCTCGTCCGCCTTGGTTTTGATGGATCACTCTCGATCGAATACGAAACGAAATGGGACAACAACGTCGACGACGTCAAGAAATGCGTCGATTTCGTCCGAGCCTACAAAGCCTGATTCCCACGCAAACGAAGCGGGTGCGGACCACCACACCCGCTTTAATCATCCCCCCTCCTCTTCCCCTATGAACACTCCTTCCAAACTTGTCGCCGCCTTCGCTGCCGCAACCCTTTTTGCAACAACTGGTTCGGCACAAATCAATGAGGTTCAAACCGTTGCACCAAACGTCTATTTTCACCAAGGCGAAATCACCAAGAAAGGGCACTGCAACAATGGCTGGATCGTCCTCGAAGACTACGTCGTCGTCATTGACGCCAACTTCCCTTCCGGAGCAAAAGAGGTGATACCGAAAATCAAAGCGCTCACCACCAAACCAATCCGCTTCACCTTTGACACTCATCACCACGGCGACCACGCCTACGCCAACCAACTTTGGCACGAAGCCGGTTCAACCCCTGTCGCACACCTCGGCGCCATCACTGAAATGCGGAAGTACGAGCGCAGTCTCTTTCCAGAGGCGACAACCGACCGCTGGAATGACGCGGCGAAAAATCGGAAGGACGTCGCCGAATCCAAACTGAAAGCGCCGACCCTCCTCTTCTCCAAAGAGATGATGTTCGATGACGGGAAAATCCGGGTCGAACTCCTCCACTTCGGAATCGCCCACACCCATGGAGATGGGTTCGCATGGCTCCCTAATGAACGCATCCTCTTCACTGGCGACGCTTGCGTGAATGGCGCTTACAACTACACCGGCGACGGCAACATCGGGGAATGGATCAAGACCCTGAAAGCAGCGCAAAAGCTGAATCCGAAAATCATCTGTCCGGGTCACGGCCCGAAGGGCGGACCGGAAATCCTAGAGGACCAGATTGCATTCTTTGAAAGCCTCACAGCAGAAACGCGTAGCCTCCGGGACAGCGGGAAAACTCCGTCCCAAGCCAAGTCTGCCGTCGACGACATTCGCGAGAGGATCCAGTCCAACGAACGCGTCAGGCGCTACGTTGGCCTCAGTTTCTCCGCCCAACTCGAGAAAGCGTGGACCGAACTCGGAGGAGACCCGTTCCCAAAAGACTGATCCCCCACGCAGTGCGGCGGGGCTCCGATCCGGCCCCAATCCATCTCCTTTTTCCCTAGCTTAAAGCCATTTCCGGCTGATGTGTCCTGAATCCGTATCATTGGCACACAGGATGCGAACGAGAACTTATGGCAGCGAGCCCAACTCACCCCAGCCCGCTTTCTCGCCGATGCGCCTTGCGCGCAGGCGCTGTAGGAATTCTCGGCCTCGGTTTGGAAGAGTTGCTTCGCCTCCATGCGGCGAACACCGTGCCTGCAAAAGCACGCTCGGTCGTTTACGTCTTCCTCTCCGGGGGCCTTGCTCAACACGAAACCTTCGACATGAAACCGGATGCGCCGGCCGAGATTCGTGGCGAGTTCTCCTCCATTCGCACGAATGTCACCGGCATCCAT
>JACCED010113834.1_pt1 | contig 21840 bp, 20 predicted proteins | sample 7455021 | NCBI WGS metagenome assembly JACCED01 (sample SAMN15323456, study PRJNA562643) | freshwater metagenome | isolation source: river surface water | place: USA:Blue River Watershed | collected 2017-08-19
TAATAATATAAATAACAATAGAGCTATCCAATTAACTTGGAAAGCTAATCTGTCAGTAATCGGTTATAATTTATATGTTTTAAAACCTAATTCACAAAGGCAAAGTTTAATAAGGACAATTACTGGTACTAATCCAATTTATTATGGAAATAATATAATTGGAAGCTTTAATCAAACCACAAAAGAATATTTTTATACTTACTATGTGCCTCCGTCTGAAATTGGAACTTTTGAATTTTTTATTGAAACATTTGTTTTCCAACAAAACAATACAGTTAGAAGGCAATCAGAGTTAACTAGTAAAACTATAACTTTATAGCTTTAAGGCAAAAGTTTCTAAATCATTTTCAAAGTTTAATTTTTTAAACATTCTTTTTAAGACGTTGGCATTTTTATTTCTTTTGCTAGAAGTCATAAAAAAATATTCACACCCATTTTTTTTCGCAAAACGAATTGCATTCTTTATTAAGAATAAACCTCGCATTGAATTAGCTAAATGAATATATTCTGAGTATATTTTTTTATTAATTTTTTCATTTTTAATGATGCATCCGATTATAATAGAATCCCATTCTTGCCCATTAAAGAATGCCCAGCAACTTAAACATCCCTTTAATAAACTTTCATGACAGACCGAACTGATAACTAAGTCAGTTTGTAAGGGAAGAAGAAATAATTGATTAGTTATATAGTTTTGATCTTTACTAAAAAGATAAGTTAAAATTTTTTTTAACTCTTCTGGACATTCTATTTTTTTTGTAAAAGCATTTTGCATTATTTAATAAATGATGTTAATTTTCGACATTCCTTTGCGGGGATAGCATTAAAGTCACTCCACACTTTAGCTTCTTCATTCTTATATGTTTCTTCCTGCCAGAGTTTACGAAGATACTTTTTAAAATCATCAAAACTATCACAACCCAATTTATCTTTTGCTAACTTCTTTAAGAGACCCTGTGGAGTAATACTTACAATTGCGGATTCTGCATTTTCATATGATGAAGTTTTATTTTTTGACTTATCAATTTCATCATCTCCGACAATATTAATTCCAAGATAATTACGAACGCAACGAACGAAAGCTCGATTAGTCGCAATTGTTTCTAAAAATTTTGCACAAAAATCATTTGTATTTTCTAAAGTAGCATTTGCCATGTCTTCAAAAATACATGGATCTTCAATAACAGTCATTGAAGGTCGTTCAGACATTGATGTCAATGCTTTCCAAGAAATCTTGCATTTGACAACTACATAATCTCTTTCGCATTTAATAACATCATAAGAAACTTGATTATATCCTCTGAGCTTTGCAAGTTCTTTGAGACCTCCTAATTTAATTAGGAGTTGATTATCCGCTAATCCATCTACCGAGTCAGGAACTGGCTTTCCTCGCAGTTCAAACCAATCTTTATTCGGATAAAGATATTCTGGCTTAACCATTGCTCTCCAATTGATTGTTCCATCTTCGTTATATTTAAAATCAGTTTTATTCATAAAAGTAAAAATGCTCTGAATCTTTCCAGAAGTCATCGTCACCATATATTGTTTCATTTGCTGTGTCAAGTTTTTTGTCAATTTTTAGATGCGCTTCGCTTGCGTATAAAGAAGCGTTTGAGATTAAAATTTTATTTGTTAAAAATTTGCATTCTCTTTTTTTAAATTTTTCCGCCCTGTCTTTTGCGTTATCGTGATCAACTTTGAAGTCAAAGAATTTATTTCTTAATTGATTTAAATTTTCTTTTTCGGAGGTGCAAATTGTAAAATTTATTTTTGCCTTCTTAACTTCTTCGAAATATTGAATTGGAATGTCGGCATCTTTTAGCTTAAAAAATACGTGCTCTATTTTGGATGAAAAATAATTTAATAATTCTAATGGAATAATTCTATCGGAAACAATTTTTACTTTATAGTTTGAGCACCAGAATGCAATATTTTGATCATCAAAATGTAAATCAGCTCTTATATAAATTGTCTTATCATTTTGATCTTCAAGTTTTGCCCTGAAATTTGGAACAACTTCGACAATTGGAATATGATAGTAGCTGCCGATATCTAAAGTATTAAAATTTATATGAATATTAATACCCAATAATTTTAATGCTGAATTTGCAATTGTTTCTGGTTTAATTGTTCGTATTGTTTTGGGAGACTCTTGATATGAGAATGATGGTTTATTTTCTCCTCTATCTGATTCTAAAATACAAACCTTATCTTTTGAACTCCAGAATGGGTAAGCATTAGATGGATAGATGTGGGAATATAATGCAATGATTGGTATGTCAAATACACTGGCAATATGAATTGGCAAACTATCTATTCCAATATGTAGTTTTGAATTTTTAATTAAAAAAGTAGACTGTTTATAATTTAAATTTAAAAAATATCCATCTACATTTGGTAACTTTGGATCTTGAGATCCACCTACTTGGTAAACTTTGTATCCATTTTGATGTAGGATGGGTTTTAGCAAATTTAAAACTTGTGGGAAGTATTCATAGTTTTTTGAATCAATTTTATCGTCTGTATGAATTGTTATATATTTATCATGCAATGTGGGATAGTAATGATCAATCAAAGTTGGCTTGCCGATTTTAACCCCAAGCGATTTGGCGTATTCTTCTATAAGATGTCCCATATTAAGTTAATGAAAATTGAAGTTTATCTTTTCCGTTATGTTGGTAAGCGAAATGTTTCTGAGTAGTAATATGTGGCAGAAATGCTAATTCAAAAAATCCCTTATGTGAGCCTTGACCTTCTAAGGCAAGAAGGTTATCGCACATTGGATTATATGGAAGAATTTTATGCACGGCTGGATTATCTCTAATCAGATCAAAGAATTTCGGGTCAGTAAAGATGTACAAATTATATTCTGGATATAAAGATTTTAAATTTTCAAGTAAGGCGTTTACCATTAATACATCTCCTCCAGATTGTGGAATTACCACTGCCATTCTTGATCCTTCATCATCCTTATCTAGGAGATCTTTAAATTCAATTTGATTTGGTTTATTTAATTTTTGTTGCGCTTGTTGAATAATGTGTTGATAGATTTGTTGTTTTTGCGCTCCATTTTTTAAATGGTTAACATAATCAATACAAATACTATGATTTTTATCAATGTTTTCTTTTAAAATGTTTTTATACAAATCAATAATAAACTCCTCATTATCATCTATTTGTGGCATTGGATAATTAGGATTAACAACTGATTCAACGCTCCAATCAAAAGATGCCTCTGGAAGAGAATCAAATATATTTTCTAATTTTTTACCAATAACTTCTACTGAAAAGTTATCGATAACCCATTGTCTGGCTGTTTTTCCTATCTTGCTTTTCTTATCTGGATGTGTGAAAAATACTTCGGTTAATTTTTCAGAGATGCTATGTGGGCATGTTGAAGCTTTAATGAATTGAGTTCCAGGCTCTCTATACTCAGACCAATCCAATGGAATACCTCCACTTTCTTGCGTGCAACTATCTTCGCCACAAGAATAATTTGTTACTAGAGTGATTAGTTCTGTTAATTTAGCTTCTTGAATTGGAATTTCTTGTCCACCACTGGTAAATGGATGGCAATAAACATCCATAAGATTATAGATTTCATTCAACTGATCTTCAGAAACTCCAGCTGAAACATTTGTAGTGTTTTGGCTATTATTTGTCCCGCAGTATTTGCATGGAATTCCTTGCTTAGTAAATGGTTTTACTTCATATCTAGAACAAGCAGAACAAAAATATGTTGTGAAAACTAAATCATTTGGTATGTTTTTTTCTCTTAAAAGCCTTGGGATATCCCAACCTTCAGACCAATGCGTATGTAATAAAAGTTTTGCATTAGCTTTTGGATTAGAATTTCTAAATAAATTAAATCCATCCAATAAATTTGGAACTGATTTTCTTAATTGATTTCGGAATACAAACCCAATCAAAAATGAATCAGATAAATTAAATTGTTGTCTTAATAAGTTTCTTTTGTTGTCTTCAAATTTAAAAAACTTACTTGTATCTAAACATCCCCTAAGTGTTTTAATATGATCATATCCCATTTTTTTCATTGCTGTTTCTGCAAAGGATGCCCATACATAGTAATTATTAATTTTGGGTGCAGCATTAACCGCATCTGGTAAAATTGGTAAACTATCTAGTGTCGTCCAAATAATTGAATTAATTTTATTCCACCAAGGCTTGTCCCAGTAACCATTGAAGCCCCAGATGTCCTCCACTCCAATATAAATATCTGGTTTTACAAGATTAATAATCTCATCAATCATTCCAGCTCCGTAACCAAAGGAATTCTCAATGCCTGGATTTTGAGCTTTTAATTGTTCCGTTTTTTGTTGTGGAGGAAATGTTCCATAACTTTTCCAAGGTTGTCTAGATGTTTCTGGCCCCTCAAAAGGCATTCCGTTTGCCGCTTCAATAATCTCATACTTTCCAGTAGAAAATAAATATCTTAAAATATTTTTGGCATTTTTACCAAATCCAGTAAAGGCTCTTGAAAAATTAGAGTGGAATAGAATTTTTTTCATTATTCGGATTTCGAAATTGTTCTATTGGAGTAGATTTGAAGAAGCGTGAATTTTAAAAATTCCGACAAAGCTTCAGCTTCACTCAATTCAATTCCGATTCCAAATTTTTGATTTCCATTTCTATTAATGGAAAAAGAAAATGCTTTTGCGCCATTTTGTTTTGTATATGGCTTAAATGAAATTTGCGTTTTATTTTCATCAAAAGTGTGAAACGCGGAGAATTCGGTATAAACTCTAATAGCGTAAAGTAGTCCGCCGATTTCATTCTCATTTAATTTAATATTTAAAGTTTTTTCTGGATTTTTTGCATTGTCGGAGAAAGATCCTGTTTTTGTATTTTCATTCCAAGAAGATTGTTGAATGGCACTAACGTAGAGTGTTTTTTCGTCTCCTTTGCTTTGGCCAATTTTAAATTGGAATGCACATCCAGTCACCTTAGAATTTGGCTTGTATAGACTAAATTTCATATGAGATTATAATAGTTTTAGTGTACCTTTCTAGAAAGGTGTAAAATTAAATTATGAGTAACGATTATTTAAAAGTTGGCAAACTATATAATTTAACATCGACTGTGGATGTTGGAATTAGTGGAGCAAGTTTTATTCATGGCATAAGCAATACTCACAATAACTCCATAGATATACTCATTGACGGAATTAAAATTTCTTTAAGTGTTGGTCAAAATATATCATTTTCAGTTCCAGTGGCTTTTTCAAAAGTTAAATTAGGTACAGTAGGTTCTTCTACAATTATTTATAGTTAATTATGCCTAATCCAGTATATCCAGCGTCAGCAGTTGTTCCTGACTCAGTAGTTACGCATGGAAAAGCTTCTCCTAATTTTAATTATTTATATGATGGAGATATAGCTGCTTGGAGACCATTAAGTGCCGATGATCTTGGTGCTGGAGTGTCTTCATCTGGATATAGAAATCCAAATTTAAGTGGTCAGGTAATATCAGTAAGTGATACAGCTTCTAGATTAGTTGGTTTTTTAATTGATTCTGATTTTGATGATGAGCCTTTGTTTGTGCAATTTTGCAGTTATCATACTGGAGTTCCAATCTTAACTTATCCATTATATGCAAGATCTTCTATAGATCAAATGTATCCATCTCCAATCGGAGGATTTCAAGGAATTTTAGTAAATATTACAAGAGACAAAGATGGATTGGTTCCTTGGGAGGGCGTTAATGGATCTGGATTATTAACTAATGTGTATTATAAATATTAATTAATATGGGATTAACCAGAAGAGTACCAGCAGGAGGTGGAACGGGTGGAGATGCAACAGTAACATCTGTTTCAATCAACCAAGCGTTAAGTTCTGCTTCTGTACAGCAGATAGATCAACTTAAAAGTTATTTAAAAATATCTGGCTTTGATTATTCTTGTTACGATTTTAGAGCTATCCAAGAAAATCCGCCAAATATAGATAATAAAATATTAGATGCTGGAGCCGATGATGTGTAAATTATGTTAATATCATAATTTATGGCTATCAATTTCGACCACACTAGTTCAGCTAATATTACCTTAAAAGGTCCAGAAACTGCACAACCGAACGATAATTTTGTATTTGTTTTTCCTAATGTTGTTTCTGAAGGTTCTCCATCACTTTTAATTTCAGGAGAAACAACTATAAGTCAAATTAGCGGATTGACTAATGCTTTAGCAAATAAAGTTGAAAAATCCGTTACTGGTAGCGCGGCCTCTTTAAACTATGGTACTGGCGCTGGAAATGTTGTTAGATTAGATTCTAATGCAAAAATTCCAAATGAATTAATTCCTTCTATTGCTATTAGAGATGTATTTTCAGTAACAAATTTTTCAGAATTAACTAGCAATAGTTCGGCTAATATAGGTGATATAGGTATAGTTTCCAGCGAAAATAAAAATTATATCTTATGTTCTAGTGGCGAAAATGCATATGCTACTTCATCTAATTGGAAAGAAGTTTTATTTCCAGTTCAAACTGTTACATCTGTAAATGGTTCTGTTGGAGATGTGGTGTTAGATGGATCTAATGTTTGTATAGCTAGTGGTGCGTATGTTGCGCAAACTATTGATTTTGCAATTGATGATTTAAGTAATACAAAAGTAAATCTAGCAGCCCTAATTGATTATGCTACAACTGGTTATGTAGATTCTTGTCTAAGTAATTATGTTACATTTACTGGTTTAACAACTTGTTTAGGTGATTATGTAACTGACTCAGATTTAGCAAATCAATTAACTGGATATTCAACTACAGCTGAAATAACTGGAACTTTATCTAACTATGTATTGAGTAGTTCAACTGGTTCCGCTGCATCTTTAAATGTAGGTGTATCTGCTGGAAATGTAGTTCAATTAAATAATGATGGAAAAATTCCAAATGAAGTTGTTCCTCATTTAGCTATAACCGATACTTTTATAGTAAATACGAGTGGAGATTTAACTGGATTAACTACTGCTCAAAAAGGTGATGTTGCAATTGCTACAGGTTCAAACAAGAATTATATTTTAAAAGAAACAGATTATTCTGATATTGAACATTGGGCGCAATTCGCGGCCTCTGTTGGAAGTATTACTGGGATTAATGGATTAGCTCCTGTTGATGGTATTGTTACATTAATATCAAGCGATATTGATGTCGCAAATTCTTCAACCAGTTATGATGGAGAAACAATAACATATGCTGTAAGTGGATTGGATTCAAGAATTTCTTTAATTGATTCTGACTATTTAACAGATTCCGAAGCTTCAGGATTGTTGCAAGATTATGTAACAACTGGAGTAGCAACTGGAATTTTTGATACTAAATCTGATATTGGTCATACTCATTGCATGTCCGAAGTAATAGATTTGACTGGCTGTTTAGCTTCAATTTCTGCATTTTGTGTCGGTGGAGCTTCCTATTCAGCTGTTTTAGAAAGTTCTACAAATCCTCATTATAATGAGACTTCTGGAAGCTATTCTATAGCTCTTGGACAAGCAGCAAGAACATTTCAATCTTATGAAATTGCTCAAGGTGCTGGGCTTATTTTTAATCCTGGAGATGCTCAAGTAAGTAAATTAGTTCAAAAATGCTCTACGATTAATGATTCTCCAACTGCAGTTGCCGAAATTTGTATGCAAGATTATTCAAATATTTTATTTAGTTCTTGTATTGTTGGTCGCTCATCAAACAAATATGCTGCATTTAGAGTGAATGGTTCGGCAAATAGAGAAGGTGGCGTTGGAACTACTCAAATTTTAGGTGATGTATCTGTTGATACTTATGTAAATACAAATTCTAATTATGCAGTAGCTGCTGTCGCAAATACTGCAAATGGTAAAATTGAAATCAAGGTCACTGGTGATGCAACTGATCCAATGTATTGGGTCACTAGCTCCACTGTAACTAAAATCATCTGGGACTAAAATTAGTTAGCATTTAAAATTTAATTTTATGGCTTTTAATTTAGATCATACATCTAGTGGAAATTTGACTCTTGGAGGGTCTAATTCCGCTTTCACTGGTTCATTCATATTTCCGAAACCTTCTAATCCAAATGCTCCATCTGTATTTTTAACATCAAATTCTACTACTGCTGATTCAATCAGCGGGCTGCAATCGTGTTTGGAAAGTTTGGTTAATAATGGAGAATTAGGTACTGCTGCGTCATTAAATGCTAATAATTGCGCAAATAATGCAATATTAATTAATAATAATAATTTAATTGACGCTGAAGTTTTGCCAGACTCGATTGATTCTTCGGCATTTGTTGTTTCTAATAGTGGGCAATTAGTATTATTGAATAATGCAAAAAAAGGAAGTATTGCTTTTACATCTAATAATTATAGAACTTATGTTCTTTGTGGAGATTTTAATAATATTAATAATTGGATTGGTTTGTTAAATCCAGATAACTGTGTTGATAGTGTTAATTCTATTACTGGAACTGTTTTAATAAGTGGATTAAACTTATCTTCATCGACATCTGCTGGTAGCGATATTGATTCTGCAATTGAATATATTTATACTGGTTATAGTGACGCTTGCAATTTAGCAACAAATTATAAATTAGAAACTTCATTTAACAATGAGTTAAATAATTATTCTCAAATTTCATGTTTGAGTGGTGAATTAAATTCTTATCCAACTACTGGAGAATTAGCTCAATGCTTGTCAAATTATAGTTTAAGCTGTGAAACAGGAGTATTATTTGATCCTTATGTAAAAGCTTGTGATTTAGGAGATGCATCCCAATCTCAATATAATGTCGGAACTGGAATGTCTTGTGTTTTGTGTGTTGGATCTTTGGGTTGCATTGATACATCTGTTCTTCCAGATGTATCATTGGTTGAATCTTTTAATATAACATCTCAAGATGCTTTAACTGGTTTATCTACTGCTACGATCGGAGACGTGGCTTTTGATACTGTTAATAAGTTTAATTATATTTTAGTTTGTTCTGGAGTTAACGCTTATTTAGATACTGGAAATTGGGTACAATTTGCGGCAGAAGAAGGTTCACTGCTGAATGTTAATGGTCATACAGCTGATCCAAATTCAACTGTAACTTTATATTCAAATGATATTCCACTTACCAATCAGTCAGGTTCTTTAAGCATTTCGGACAAAATTTGTTCCTTTAGTGTTTCGTTAGATACAATTGAATGCTGCTACAAATCTTCTGGATCTTTAATTAATGATAGATCTAGTTATGTATTAGAATCTTCATTTAATTCGATTGCGTCTACAAAAAGTACAACTGGCCATTGTCATTCTATATCTGATATTCAGGATTTGAATTCTTGCTTATCAAGCATAAGCGTATTTAGTGATACTAATTTAATTAATTTAGATAAAAGTTATTCCTATAAATTATCAAATTCTGGATCTGCTACTTCTTGTGGATCTTTAATTCTTGGTGACGAAGGGAAATCAAAAAATAATTATTCTTTAGTTCAATCAGCTGGAAAATTTGAAGAATTTGGTGATGCTCAATATGAATCTGTAGTTGGAAAAGTTTGCGTTACTACAAATAACTGGGCTAATATTATTGATGTTCAACTTGATAATAACTCAATTTCCTTATTAAGTGCAAGTTTAGTATCTAGAGCTGGAGATGCTTTTGCGCTACAAGGAGTTGTTGCAAGAGAAGGTGGTAGTGCTTGTTTGCCAGATGAAATGTCTAAATCTACTTATGCAACGGGTTCAGCTACAAATGACGTAAGAGTATGCACTAATTCTTCTGGCTTTGCTCTCCAAGTAAAAGGTCAATCTTACTGGATGTCTAATATAGAGATGGTATCTGTAAAATCTAGTGGTGAAGCTAGTTCTGGATTAATTGGTTTATATTGGAGCAATATAAGTGGATGTGATTGGTTTAATGTAAACCATAACTGGTTTACAGAAAGTAGCTTGACTACTCAAGCAACATCTCTTCCAAGTGGATCATCTAATGTTTATATGAATGGATCTGTAGCTGCACTAGTTAATATGGATTGTGCAAACTGGATTCAACCAAATTCAATTGATACTACAAGCGTTACAGATCCCAAAGGAATTTGTTTCACTTCTACAGGTGGTGCAGTATTCAGTGGTACAGTTTATGGCAACGCTTCTTTAGGAGGCAATGCATCTTTTCAATAAAAATTAATTTTATAATATTATGAGTTTAATAAGTGGTAATATATCATTCTACGACAATTCAACAAATGATTCAAGTGATCCAAATAGTATAATTGGACTTCCTTCATTTTTAGATAATTCATCTAACCAAGGAGTAATAACTTCTGGTTTATTTTCTGGAAGTGCTTTTAATGCTGGGCAAGTAAGTACAGCTACATTTGCTGGTAATTCAATTAATAGTGGAGTTGTATCTGTTGCTGAATTTGTTGGAACTGCAAGTAATTTGGGAACTATTTCAGATTCTGGCTCATTTTATGGATCAGCTGTAAATAATGGTATTGTAGGTACTGCAATATTCACTGGTGGAGCTATTAATTTGGGGACAATAACTGGTTCTGGATTATTTTATGGAACTTCTACTAATTCTGGAGTTATTTCTGGAAATGCAGTTTTTGCTGATACAACTACTAATAATGGAACCGTTGAAGGTAATGCTAATTTTGCCACTGGCGCATCTAACCAAGGTGGAACTGTAAATGGAGAAACTGGTGTTTATACACCACCCTCAAGTGGGAATTGGTTTAATGATAGTTCTTCAGTAGCTCGTACAGTCACTTTAAGTGGAGTCGTAACTCAATCCAATGAAGGCTCAGGAGTTGTAGCTGCTGAATTTGATGGATCTAGTGGATTCTTTAGCATAAATTCATTTAATTTTGATTTATCTCAAGATTCAACGATTGAATTTTGGATGAAGGCTACCTTTAATGGACAAAATACTATTATAGGAAATTTAAATGAATTAAATTTTGGAATAGATAGCAGCAATAACCTATTTATCAATGATGCAGTAACAAGTGTAAATACCAATACTTCAATAACTCAAGGGGAATGGCATCATATTGCTATTGTTACGGTTTCTAATGTTAAGAAGGTTTATGTAGATGGTGAGCTTAAAATTACTAATAACCAAGAATATGATACCTTAACTGATTTAAAAATAGGTTATATAACATACGGTTATTACTCTGGTAAAATAGCAGGTTTAAGAATTGTTGCTGGAACCGCTATTTATACGAGCAACTTCTCCGTTCCAACATCTCTATTAACAGCGGTAACTGGCACTCAATTGTTGTTGAACTTTGGAGCAACAGATGTTCCAACTGCTGTTCCTTGGTTTAGTGATTCTTCTTCAGCAGCTCGCGCAATTATTTTAAATGGAACTGTAACTCAATCCGATGAAGGTTCTGGAGTTGTAACTGCTGAATTTGGTGGTACTGAAGATTATATAACAACTCCAAATAGTTCAGATTTCGATCTTGCTGGAGACTTTACTATTGAATTTTTTGCAAAATTAAATTCTTCAATACAGCAAACATTTATATCCAATGGAGCTGGAGCTTCTCACATAGGTCTTACTACAGGCTGGTCAATACGTTCTGATAATGGAGATTTAGCATTTTTTAGATATGATGGAACTTCAGCAACATACAACTTTAACATTTCAATTCCATCAGATGGATCTTGGCATCATATTGCTGCCACAAGAAGCAGCGGAGTATTGTATTTATTTGTGGACGGAATTCTAGGTGCAACATATAGTACGACAGTTAATTTTTCTAAAATTAATTCTACAGACGCATTAGAAATAGGGCATAGTAGATATGGATCTGGCGAACATTTTTATTTAAATGGAAAAATTGCTGCCTTACGGATTGTAAATGGAGTAGCTATTTATACAAGTTCATTTATTCCGCCAACTTCACTACCAACAGCCACAACTGAAACTGTATTATTATTAAATTTTGGTGCAACAGATGTTCCAACTCACGCTTCTCTTTTGACAAGTTGGAATGGTTATTTCCATAATGGAGATAATACAACAAATATGTCACCTACCACTGCGTGGTCTTCATTGTATTCTTTAGATTCAATACTACAAATTGGAACTCAAATGTATACAGATGGATCTGAAGATAATTCTTCAACTCCAAATGGAGTGGTTACACCTATAAATTATGCTGATAATTTAATTGTTGGCGATACTGTGTATCACTGGGACAACAATGGTATTATAGATAATATTTACGATTCAGATCCATATAATTAATAACTATGAAATTATCAATACCTGACAAAATCAGATCAGCTATTGATACTATTGAACAAGTTTATTTAGAAACTTCAAATTTAAACGCTGGAGATAATGCTCCAGCGTTTATTGCTTCAGTAGTATCAAAAAAACATATTGAAGCAGTAAATTTTTTAGAGCTTAATAACGATATTTACAATAAGGCTGTAAGTATTCAATATAGAATAATTTACAAAAATAAAGTTACTGAAATAATAAAATTTGCAAATAAAAAAGATTTAATTTTTAAAATTGGCCAACAGACTGGCGCTAATGTTTGCGTTAGATACAAAATTTCTAATTTTTATGAAGATACTGATGAATCAAGAATTAAATGCTTTAAAGATTTGGATGAAAAAATTTTAGAAGCATACAAATTAGATTCAAATCCGATCGGTTCAAAAAAATTAATTTGTTATTCTGTATATTTTAATAATGGATACACGGATCTATTAAACTTATCAGTGATGTCTATATTAAAGCATAGTAAACTAAATTTTGATTTGATGATTATTACTGATGAAAGTACCAAAAAATTGATAGAAAATTTAGAATTCACAAAAAAAATAAAACCTTCGTATTTAATAACTAAAACTCCAATTGATGGTGTTGAAGCTTCTCAAAATAAAACTTTGATTTTTGATTACGAAAATATAAATGAATATTATAAAATATTATTTTTAGATTGTGATATTGTATGCGTTAAAGATATTAACAAAATTTTTAACCTAGAATATAATCCTGACTATATTTATGCAGCAAAGCCTCAGACTCTTGATTTTGCTGCCCACAAAGGAATATGGCATGGATTTCCATTTTTAGGTGATGATTTTGTAAACGAAATGAGGTCTGCAAATCAAATGCCATTTAATGCTGGTCAATTTTTAGTTATAAATTCTAAAAGAATGAGGAAACATTTTGAAAATTTAAATTGGTTTATGGAAGCATGGTCTGGAGAATATTTTTTTGAACAATGTTTTATGTGCTATTATTTTGGAAAATCTTATTCAATAGGGAATAATAGATTAGATAATCATGTAACATTAATAAATACTACGAATGATATGAAATATATATTAAATGACGATACTCATTTAATACATTTTATTGCTCCACCCCTGCAAGCTTTAAAGAAAATTGAATTTATAAAAAATTACTTAAAAAAAAATAAACCTTCATTCATAAATAAAATTAAAAACTTTTTTTATGCCATTCTCAAAAGAATACAAGTTATTTTTAATTCATATTCCCAAAACGGCGGGTACGACTATTGAGAAGGCTTTAGACATTCAAAAAAATGAATGTTTATTTTCCGAAAAGAAATATCCAAATAAACTTGTTACCCCTCAACATTTTTCAATTTCTGAAATTGAAAATTTAAATCTTGATGTGAATTTGGATGAGTATGCTTTTTTTTCAATAGTCAGAAATCCATTTGATAGAATGGTTTCCGAATATTTTCATATAAAAAATAATGATTGGGCTACTGAATATAAAAATTTATCTTTTGATAATTTTGTTGTTAAATCTATAAATACTGAAATAGAAAAAAGAATTAAAATCTTTGACGCCCATATTGAACCTCAATATAATTTCGTAAAATCAAAAAGATTTATCAAAATATTTAAATATGAAAAATTAAAAGAAGCATTTAATTGGATTGAAAAAAAAGTTAAAAAAAGATTAATCTTTGGGCATGAAAGAAAAACAAATCGCGGATGCTATCAATGCTTCTTTACTAGTCAAGAGGTTAAAACTTTAATGTTTGACTTTTATAAAGATGATTTTTGCAAATTTAATTATTCTTTTGAAGAATTTGCTATTGAATATGAGATATAAAAAAACCCCCACTTTTCAGTGGGGGTTTTTAGTGACTCTATCTATTAAGCAATTCCAAGTAATGAATTTGGATTTGTTTTCTTTAGAATTCCATGCGCATTATATAAAGTAATTTCTGGTAAAAGATTATCATTATTTGATTGTGGTGTGCCATTTGTGTCAATGGGCAATGCATTGTTTGGTCTTTTATCATTATTCTGAGTCATTGATTCCAAAATTGGAGCCAATTGGATATAATCTGATACTGAATTTACTGTTTGTACTGTCATTTTATAGGGTTTTGATGATGTCGTTTAGATCAAAAACATCAGCTGATGCATATGGATAATCATGGACTCTATGACCCGAAAAGTCATATTGTTCAATATAGCCCTCTACATTATTTGTGTTTACAATCTTTAGTTTGGGATCGGGTAATATGTTCTTATTACCTTTGTAACCAAAGGTTACGGGCTTATTTGTAATCCATGCAACCGTACTTGTCAAGTCAAAAGCTGCAGCGGCGTGCTGCATAAAGCTATCAATTCCTAATCTAGCTTGCGAGTTAAGAATGAGACCAAACATGTCCCTAAAAGGAGCGTGAATATGTTGAACATTCTGTAATTTAATTTGATCTTCTCTACAAAATTGTAAAATATGATACTTTTGAGCTAGTGTATTTGCGATAATTTGGGCTTGATGTGGTGGAATATCTCTATTCCAACTATATTGTACCTCTTTACTGCCTCCACCAAAAGGCTGGAATATCAAAACTGGCTTTCCACTTGGAGATTGAAATCTTGTTTTATTAATTTCAATTGGATTTAAATACAAATCTGGTTTAATTCCATCGAATTTGACTCCTAAAACGTCGCACCATGCCTCTACAAGGTGTTTTGTTTTATTTAAATATCCTTTAGCTAAGTAAGGCTCATCACACATGAATATTGTGCTATCTCCCTTAACGAAGTCTTCATATAAATAAGGAGCCATTCCAGACCTGTAGAACCTAAATACATTAGGATTTCCTATAAAAACTTCTGGATAACCAGTCAATACAATCAAATTATGTTCTGGATAACATTTTTTAATAGCTCTGCAAACAGCAGTTGCCATAATTGATTTTCCTATGCCGCCGTTTACTTGAAAAATAATGTTTTTCATTTTATAAATGATAAAATATATAGTGTAAAAATAAACATGGATCACATAGAAGAAATGGTAAAAGTAGGCTCAATTAATATGGCCGCTTTAGTTCTTTCGTTAAGTGATATAGAAGGCTTTTTAAGGGTAGCTGGAGTTGCTGCAGCTTTACTTTATACTTGTATGAAAATAGTTCAACTAGCTAAACATTGGAATGATTAAGGAATTTTTTTAAAAAAGGTACTATTTTTTTAAATTCTTCTATTGTTGAGAAGAAGCTTAAATTTAATTCATTATTGGAATTTATTGGCTTAAACTTTTTTTCTGGGAAAATATAGCAAAGTATTACTTCAATAATAAAGTCTAAACTTTTTTTAAAGAAACATAATTCATAATACTCTAAATATTTATCGACACTAATATTAGTAGTTTCATCCATAAATGAAATGAATTGTAATTTGTCTTGCAATGTATTAATGAAAAATAAACTCATATCTGTAATGCTATTGCCCCAAAACGCATTTTCAAAATCAGTAAAAATAATTTTTTCATCTTTCATTGCAATATTGTACTCATTTAGATTTCCATGATTTAAAATGTTTTGTTCGATTCCTTTAATTTTAGAAAACTTGTAAAGCAAATTTTCTCTTATTACAGAATAAGAAGACGCTATTTCATTAAAATCATCTATATGGTTTCTTTTGATGAGTGGAAATAAAAGATTAAAATTGTACTTTGCTTTTATAAAGTTTTCAAAATTCATTATTTTATTGTCTGATTCTATTTTGTAAGAATTGAAAATTTTTATATTGCTATATACGATTTTACTTGCTGGACTTTTAAAAGTTAAATTATCTTTTAAAGAACTCATTGAGTCGCATGTTGTTATGCTGTAATAAAGCTCGCTTGATTTTAAATAATCAAAACAGATTGGTTTGGGTAATGCGTCAGTATCTATAAAGATGCGGTTTATGGAATAGTCTTTATGGATGAAAAATTTTGATTTAGAATATTTTAAATAAAATTTCATATTTTTAATTTCAATCAAAATTTTTGTATAGAAGAAATTTATATCTAAAATTTCTATTGAATAAGATTCAGAATTAAAATAAATTAAGCAAATTTCATCAAGAAATTTTTGCAAATCTATTTTGTTAGTTTCTTTATTGATTATGAACATAAATAAAAAAAATCCCACTAAGATAGCTTAGTGGGATTTAAATTACTTAACTTAAAGTAAGTTAAACTGTAGCGGATGCTACACTGGACTTCCTAAGCTTTCTAACAGAACGAGAAGTGCGATCGTATACAGTGATATATGAATTAGTTTGAGAACGATATTGCGCATTTAGAACTTCTCCATTTCTAAGATAGAGGCCAAAGAAACGACCCTTTGTATTTGTGATATTTTGAATTAAGTTAGCAGATGCAGTATTTTTAGAAGTAGTCTTCATATTCACTATATACTAACTAAACACTATAGCATTGTCAAGGACATTTATTGAGATTTCTGAAATATTTTCGTGAGAAACTATATATTCGCATAGCGGCAATTCAAATTTATTTCTTAGAATTTTTTGGATATTTCTTGCATTGCTGGATTCTTTGCTGATAAGTTCATATAAAAATTCTTTTGTTTGTTCTTGACAATTTAAGATAATATTTTTTTCTAATAAAGATTTTTCAATTTCAGCTATTGAATTTTGAACCATCTTAGTTAAGCCGTCTTTTGAGAATTTATTATTAAATATAAGAATTTCATCAATCCTTGATACTAATTCTGGCTTGAATTGTTTTTTAATTGATGAGATATATTCATTGGTTCTCAAATCCGTTGTTCTTTGCTCTACAAAGCCCATAGAACGGGTTGTTTCGTATTCAGCACCTACGTTACCAGTCATCACTATAATGGTATTAGAAAAGTCTATTTTTCTATTAAAATTGTCTGTAATGACTCCCTCATCCATTATCTTCAATAAGTTATTAACTACCTCGGGATGGGCTTTCTCGACTTCATCGAAAAGAATCAATGAACTAGGATTGTTTCTCACGAACTCTGATAGCAACCCACCTTCCTCGTAACCAACATATCCAGCACTTGTTCCAAGTAATTTTGATATAGAATTTTTTTCAATGTATTCAGCCATATCAATTTGAAGGAATGAATTTGGCTTATTGTAAAATTTTTCAGCAATAACTTTTGCCGTATATGTTTTGCCCACTCCAGTAGAACCAGCAAATAAAAAATTGGCTAATGTCTTTTTTGAAGTTTTAATTCCAGCTTTAGCGCAAAGTAAAACATTATAAATTTTTTCTACAGCTTCTGATTGATCAAAGATTTTTGATTCTATCTCGTTCTTTAGCGAAAGAAATGATTTATTTTTAGGCTCAATTTTGCTTTTCTCTAAACCGCTAACTTTTGAAATGACATCAATTAAATGATTTTCGCTAATCTCCATTACTGTATCATTAGTTAGTTTAAGCCATTCATTTCTCTTGTCTAAGAAATCTGAAAGCATTTTTTCACAAATTTCTTTATTTTTGCTTTTATCCATATCTTCGCTTTCAACAAATTTAAAAATACTAGTCTCCTGCTCTTTTAAATTTTCTGGAGTTTTAAACTTTTCTATTTTTCCATTTGCGCCAATTCTATCTAAAATATCAAATGCCTTATCTGGAAATCTTCTATATGGCAAATACTTATCTGCTAAATCAATAATGCTTGAAATGATTGCATCGTTATAGATTACTCCGTGAAAATTTTCATAACTTTCTTTTGCTCTTTTTAAGATATCAAAAGTTTGCTTTTTTGATGGCTCTTCAATTGAAACAAGCTGAAATCTTCTATTTAAAGCGGAATCTTTTTCAAAATATTTTTTGTATTCAACATGAGTTGTAGCTCCTATACATTTGATTTCGCCCCTAGCTAAAGCGGGCTTAATCATATTAGCTAAATCTAATGTTCCTTCGGAAGAACCAGCTCCTACAATAGAATGTATTTCATCAATAAATAAAATAGCTTGTGGATCTTTCCTTAATTCTTCAATTAAGCCTTTAAATCTTTCTTCAAATTGACCTCTATACTTAGTTCCAGCAACCATTAATCCCAGATCTAAAGAGTATATTTTAAACCCAGCAAAATAAACAGGACAATCTAAAGTATTGATTTTCTGAGCTAAGGCTTCCACCAAAGCGGTTTTACCAGTTCCAGCATCTCCGACTAGAATTGCATTATTTTTAGTTTTGCAAGATAAAATCTCAACTAGTTTTGTAAGCTCAGATTCTCTTCCATGAATCTTTAATGAAGACTTTTCTACAAGTTCGTTTAAATTATGACAATATTTAGAAATAAATTTTTCAACTGATTCTTCAGTTTTAAGATTTTTTTCCTTATCCTTTGGAAAGGTTGGATCTTCTTTACTTTCAATTATTGAAAGTATAAGTTCCGCGACTTCAGACGTTTTAATTTCTTTTGATTCTAGAAATTTTACAGTTTCTTCGCTTTCAGTTAAAATGCAATATAAAATATGCTCTAATCCAATAAAGTGCTGTTCTAGTTCAGAGGAAAGGTCGTGAGCATTTTCAATAATTTCATTTGCATCTTTTGACCACTGGGACTCGTTTTTATTTCTTTTAAAATAAGATGGATTTTTTAGAGCAAATTCAATCATTAAAGCTTTTTTAAGATTTTCAATGTTAATATTGAAGTGATCTAAAACTCCTTTTACGTGAATGCTGCCCACTTCAATTGCAGCGCATAAAATATGGGCGCAATTTACTTTTTCATGTTTATTTTTAGTCGCAATATCAACTGAAAGTTCTAGTGCTCTTTTGGCGCGAGGAACTAAATTATAATCTTCCATCTTTTTATTTTACACTACTTTAATTCAGACAGTTTCATGTAGATCTTTTCATCTAGTATGAAAATGTTGTCGAGAAACATTGTATCATTAGATTTTCTCCCCGTCAAGACTACAATGCTATCCTTCTTTGGAATTGATCCACCATTCTCAAAATAGTTTGTCATTTTCTGATCTCTGCCATCCATGAGCATTGCATTAATATTTCCAAGTTCATCTTGCAATGAAACTTTTAAATATTTATTATTATTTCTGCTTGTTCTTTTTTCCGCTTCTGAAACCCAACCAACAACTCTTAGATTGCTATTATTTTCACTAGAATTAAATTCTAAAGTGGAAGTGAAACGATTGTCCTCATTGTCTTTAAAAATTTCTCTTATGTTATAAGAATAAGAATATCCTAAAAGCTTCTTTTCAAAATACCAGTTTGCAAACTTTTCATGTTTTATATTTTTTTCATAAATATCTTTGTATGGAGTATATTTCTTTTTAAATGTCTCAAATCTTTTTTCGGACATTATTTTTTTATTGTCATCTCCGATTAGAGAATTTTTTGTTACATCTTTGATTGAAGATAAAATATCAAAGTTATAATTACTTCCTACATTTATAAATTGTAGCTTTTCTCGATCTGTTAGTATGTTGAATGTCTGAGCTTCTAAAACAAGCCTGCAGCGTTCTTTGGAAAAACTGTCTAGTGTGCCCGCTTGAATCAATGCGGATAGCACGCCGATATTAAGACCGCATTCTTTTGCGGTCATAAATATTTCATATTTATTTGAGAATTCTCCTTGTCTAAATTCAAGCAAGGATTCAAGAACTTTTGTTGAAACGCCTTTGATTGCATTCAAGCCGTACCTAATATTTTTGCCTTGAATTGTAAAGTCAATATCAGACTTAGATAGATCTGGCTGCAATAAAGTTACGTTGAAGTATGGAAGTTCTTTTGAGATGTTCGAAATTACTTCATGTGGATCTGGTTCAAATTGAGTTGATTTAAGTAAACTTAAAAAGAATTCTTGAGGATGATTAAATTTTAAATATACAGTCCAAGCAGCAAGGATCGCATAAGAAATACTGTGCGACTTATTAAAGGAATAATTTGCGCTATCTTCCACGACCTTCCAGAGAATATCTCCAATCTCTTGCTCTAATTTATTTTCTTTAATCTTGTCTTCAATTTTTTGTTTCCAAGCTTCAATTTGATCGACTTTCTTTTTGCCAACGATACGTCTTAACTGCTCTGCTTCATCAAGGGTAAAACCAACCTTGACTGCCATTTTCATCAACTGTTCTTGATACAAGGGGATTCCACCAGTATATGAAAGTACATCATCAAAGAATGGATTTACGCTTTGAAAGTCTGATGTTTCAACGTATCTTGCGTAGTTGTCTAAAAATTCAATAGCTCCAGGTCTTGCAATTGCTACTACAGCAGATAATTCTTCTAAACTTTTTGGCTTTACTTTCTGACAAACTCTAAAATTTGTATCAGCTTCAATCTGAAATAGTCCTTGTGGAGTATTGATAGATTGTAGATTTTGATAAATTAATTCCGAATTTAAATCTACTTTGGTGATATCAATTCCAGTTTGCTTGCAAACATCATAAATTACTGAAAGAGTCCTCAATCCAAGAATGTCAAACTTGACAGTTAGTTCTGCAACATTATTCATGTCGTATCCAGAAACTAAATCACCATCTCCAGTTTTTTGTACTGGCATGATTTCATTTATTTCATCATGTGAGATCGCAATGCCAGATGGATGAACTCCAGTGTTTTTATTTAAGTTTTCTAACTTTCTAGCGATTTCATAAACTCTTGGATATTTGTCAGCAAATTCCTTAAATTTTTCTACATCTTTGTAAGCTTCTGATAGGGGTGCTACTTTACCGAATTTTTTAGGTATCAAATCACTAATTTGATTAACCTCTGACTCTTCAAGTTCGCCAACAATTTTACCACACTCTTTAATGCAAAGTTTTGCACTAAGAGTATTCATGGTTAGGATTTTACATGTCTTACCTTTATACTTATTTTCAATAAATTGAATTACCTCTTTTCTGCGTTCGTAACTGATATCATTGTCCACGTCTGCAAGCAGAGATCCATCAAGATAGGTTATTCCATTGTGTTCTATTTTTCTAGCTCTGCTTTTTGAGACAAATCTTTCAAAGTAAAGATCATGCTTAATAGGATCTACCTTAGTAACTCCAATTAAAAATAAAATCAATGATCCTGCTGCACTTCCGCGCCCTGGTCCTGTTGGAATATCATTCTCATGACAGAATTTAAGAATATCCCAATTTAATAATACATAGTCAATAAATCCCAATTCGTTAAGAATTGATAGTTCCAATTTAGCTCTATCGTAATAGACTTGCTTGTTTGGAAGCTTATCAATTTCTTTGTCTTTAACTCCTTTGTGAGCTAGATTTCTTAAAAAATCAAAATTAGAAGTAGTGCAAGGAATATTTAACAAATCATAATATTTTTTCTCGATAACAATTTTAGGGAGTAAAACTCCTGCCGCAGTTGGCATTTCATATTTTGAAAAGTCTTCGAACATATTAAATATCTATCTGTTGAATTTGCTGCCAAAAAATCTTAAACGTCATTTCAATATCATACAAAGCATTATGCAGCTTTGTAGGATCATGTTCAATGCCATATTGTTTTAATAGAAAGCCTTGGCTTGCTTTTATTTTTTTATCTCTATAATTTAGAAATTTATACTGAGATAAGATGTCGCCTTTTGAA
>JACCED012034766.1_pt1 | contig 21835 bp, 22 predicted proteins | sample 7455021 | NCBI WGS metagenome assembly JACCED01 (sample SAMN15323456, study PRJNA562643) | freshwater metagenome | isolation source: river surface water | place: USA:Blue River Watershed | collected 2017-08-19
CTTGTTGGCGAACTCGATTGAGATCCGCACCGAGTTTTACAAGGACTTGAGCAGCAACGCCGTCGCCTTCACGGATCAGTCCTAAGAGAATGTGTTCGGTTCCGATGTAGTTATGACCGAGTTGAAGAGCTTCACGAAGCGAGAGTTCAAGGACCTTCTTCGCTCGAGGGGTAAACGGAATATGTCCGGATGGAGCTTGCTGTCCCTGACCGATGATTTCTTCGACCTGAGTTCTAACGCCGTCGAGTGAGATCCCCAGGGCCTCAAGACCCTTCGCAGCTACACCCTCACCCTCTTTGATCAATCCAAGGAGGATGTGCTCGGTGCCGATGTAATTGTGATTGAGCATGCGAGCTTCCTCTTGGGCGAGGACGACGACCCGGCGGGCTCGATCTGTAAAACGCTCAAACATCGGTTTTGCTCCTTTTTACTCAACGTCTTCATCTATCTTCTAGATCGAAGTCGGCGATATGAGGAGCCCTAAGCCTAGTCAAGGAGCCTGAAACCGCCAGCGGTGATTGGTTTAACCCCAGATATGGCTCGGATATGCCCAAAACGGCACAAAATATTGGGGGTCAGAGAACTTTCAGCATTCGGGTATTTCCCAGGGTATTCGGTTTGACGCTCTCCAAATCGAGAAATTCAGCGACACCTTCATCGTAAGAGCGAAGTAATTGAGTGTAGACATCAGCATCTACTGGTGCGCCGTCGATTTCTTTGAAACCGTGACGTGCAAAGAAGTCAGTCTCGAAAGTGAGACAGAAGAGGCGTTTCACACCTATCTTCCTTGCACGTTCGAATATCTCTTCCAACATTCTCTTGCCAACGCCTTTTCCACGAAACTCTTCACGTACTGCAAGTGTTCGTACCTCAGCTAAGTCTTCCCACATCACATGTAGAGCGCCACAACCAACGACTCTTCCTTCGAATTCTGCGACGGTGAACTCTTGCACACTCTCATAGAGAGTCACTGTCTCCTTGGTCAAGAGTCTTCGCTGCAGCGCGTAAAGATCGATCAACTCTCGGATTGCCTTCACATCCCGAGTTCCAGCAGGACGAATGATCAAACCTTCAATCATGATTCCTCAGGCTTGACCAATGGGAAAAGGATCGTTTCGCGAATTCCAAGACCGGTAAGCGCCATCAAGAGTCGATCGACTCCCATTCCCATTCCACCCATCGGCGGCATACCAAATTCCATGGCACGAAGGAAGTCTTCGTCTAACTGCATCGCTTCAAGATCGCCTTTTGCACCCAGCTTCGCTTGCTCGACAAGTCGCTCTCGTTGAATCACTGGATCGACAAGCTCGGAATACCCTGTCGCTAACTCAAAACCATCAACGTAGAGATCCCATTTCTCGGTGATTCCAGATCTCTCACGGTGGGCACGAACCAACGGCGACGTATCGACTGGATATCCCTTGATGAAAATCGGTCCTTTGAGAAGTTCGCCTGCGACATCTTCGAATATCTCTTCCGCCAACTTGCCGTGAATCCACTTCGGATCGATCTTGATTCCGCGCTCAGTGGCGATCCTCTTCAGCTCATCGAAAGAAGTCTCTGGGGTCACTTCTCTGCCGACACCTTCGGATATCGCAGTGTAGAAATCCATCTCAGGCCATATGCCACCAAGATCGCTTTCGCGTCCATCGAAGTGTTGGACCACATGTGATCCGAAGAGAGCTTTCGCAGACTCTTGAACCAATTCACGAGTCAAAGTCGCCATCGCATCCCAATCGGCATAGGACCAATATGTCTCGATCATCGCGAACTCAGGTGAGTGAGATGAATCCGCACCCTCATTTCGGAAGTTTCGATTGATCTCAAATACCTTCTCTAGGCCACCAACGACGCATCTTTTGAGATAAAGCTCAGGCGCGATACGTAGAAAAAGCTCCATGTCATAGGCATTGCTCTTTGTTACGAATGGCCGCGCAGCCGCTCCGCCATGCATCACCTGCAACATCGGAGTTTCAACTTCTAGAAATCCTCGCGAGTGGAACGACTCCCTCAAGGAACGCATCACATTGGGACGGATCCGTGCCATATCTCGAGCCTGAGGACGCACGATGAGATCCACATATCTCATACGAACTCTGGTCTCTTCGGAGAGAGGCTTGTGTTCTACCGGAAGAGGACGAAGGGTCTTTGCTGCTATCGAGTAACTCGAGGCAAGGACAGATAGTTCACCGCGCTTTGAGGTGATCACTTCTCCAGTAACAGATACGAGATCCCCGAGATCGACATCCGCTTTCCAAGCCGCAAGATTCTCTTCGCCGACTTTGTTGAGAGAGAGCATCGCTTGTAGCTCAGTTCCATCGCCTTCGCGCAATGTTGCAAAGCAGAGCTTTCCGGTATCTCGCTTGAAGATGACTCGTCCCGTGACGCTCTCCGTCACTCCTGTTGAGACATCGATTGCGAGATCTGAGAATTTCTCGCGTAGTTCTTTGAGACTGGTGGTCCGGGGTACCGAAACCGGATATGGCTCGATTCCACGCTCAAGAAGGCTCGAACGCTTCTCGCGTCGGATCCTTAACTGCTCGGGTAGATCGTCGACTTCCTCATTCATGATGGCCGAACTCTATCGGTTAGTTTCGTTCGTATAGGAGACGCAAACCCACGAGAGTCAGATCTGGTTCGTGGAATTCAATCGTCTCACTGATGCCAAGTACCAACGGTGCAAGTCCACCAGTCGCAATCACAGAGACCGCACCACTTGAAGGAAATTGTTGCGCTAGTTCTTCGATGATCCGATCGACAAGGCCATCTACTTGACCTGCAAATCCATAGATGGTTCCTGATTGAAGCGCTTCGACGGTGTTCTTACCGATGACCGAACGAGGCTTTACTAGTTCGACTTTGCGTAACTGAGCGGCCCTTGATGCAAGGGCGTCAACGGAGATCTCAATACCCGGAGCTAGCGCGCCACCAAGGAATTCTCCTTTGGGGGATACGACATCAAGATTAGTTGAAGTTCCAAAATCAACGACTATTGCTGGGCCATCTGGATAGAGGGTGTGGGCTGCAAGTGAATTGACGATGCGATCGGCGCCGATTTCCTTTGGATTATCTACAAGCAATGGGACCCCGGTCTTGATTCCAGGTTCAACGATGATGCATTTGATGGATGAGAAATATCTTGCGATCATCACTCGAATCTCACGGAGCACTGATGGGACTGTGGAGCTGACGGAGATCCCTGTGATGGTGTAGCCGTCGATCAGCGCTCGATATTGAAGAACCATCTCATCGGATGTATCTCGTGAATCTGTCTTCACTCGCCAGGACTGCACCAACTCATCACCGTCGAATATTCCTAGAACGGTATTGGTATTGCCGACATCGATAGTCAAAAGCATTATTGGTTCTCCTTGTTCTCAACGAAATCCAGAGAGATATCAAGAATCTGTGCGGAATGAGTGAGCGCACCTACCGCTAGATAATCCACGCCACACTCTGCATATTCTTTTGCGACTGAAAGTGAGAGACCACCTGAGGATTCGAGTTTGGCACGACCTTGAGTCATGGCAACCGCCTCTTTCGTGGTTTCTACGCTCATATTGTCGAGAAGGATCAACTGCGCGCCACAGGCGAGTGCTTCACGGAGCTGGTCCAAAGTGTCTACTTCGACTTCTACTTCAATCGCAGGGAATTTATCGCGCACTGCTTTGAATGCGGCAGTGATACTTCCAGCTGCAACTATGTGATTGTCTTTTATTAGGGCTGACTCACTCAAAGTTGAGCGATGGTTCATGCCACCACCAACGCGAACTGCGTATTTCTCTAATGACCTAAGGCCTGGCGTCGTCTTGCGAGTATCTCGGATCTTCGCCTTCGTTCCAGAGATCGCATCGACCCAACGGTGGGTGAGTGTGGCAATTCCACTCATTCGGCAGAGAAGATTGAGCGCCGTGCGCTCGGCGAGGAGGATGTTTCGAGTATTGCCTTCGACCGTTGCGATGACATCACCTTTCTTCAAAGAATCGCCATCGACCTTCTTGGAAGAAAATGTTTCAACACCAAGACGCTTCATCACTGCCTTCGCCACATCGATACCAGCAAGGATTCCATCGCTCTTGGCCACGAAATGTGCTTTCGAACGTGAGTCTTCGCTGATTGTCGCTTCTGAAGTCACATCGACGCCACCACGAAGGTCTTCTTCGATGGCGCGTTCGATGATCACTTTGATCTCATCCTTCTCTACCATCGCCACTCCAAACCTTCGTTGATACTCAATGGCGCACACCTTGAATGAAGTTGACCATCGACGAGCCATTCTTCGATACGAACCAACCATGCATCGTCACTCGACGGATAATCTTCACGCCAGTGAGAGCCGCGACTTTCTTCTCTCGCAAGAGCTGCGGAGACGATCGTCTCCGATAAGAGCAATAGATTCGTAGTTTCCCAAGTATCGGTGTGTGGGTCCTCGCTGCGAAGATCACGGAGCTTGGACAATTCATGCTTCGCCCGGGTAAGGCTCTCTTTACTTCGAACGACTCCTGCCTCGCGACTCATGATTTCTTGGATCTTTCTGCGCGCGGATGAATCGATCAAGATGGGGCGACGCCTGTCGGAGATGATCTTCTTATCTTTTTTCAATGAGAGAGCGATATCAAAAGCAATGCGCGCACCAAAGACCAATCCTTCGAGAAGGGAGTTGGATGCGAGTCGATTAGCGCCATGTGCTCCAGTGCAAGCAGTCTCGCCACATGCGTAGAGCCCAGGAACTGTGCTTCTTCCATTGAGATTGACGCGAATTCCCCCCGATGCATAGTGGGATGCGGGTGCTACCGGAATCAGATCCTTCGTGGGATCGATACCGTGTTCTAAACATGAATGATTGATCGTTGGAAAACGCTCTGCGAATCCGTGTATTCCACGCGCGTCAAGGAATACGTGATCGATTCCATGTTGACGCATCTGTCTCTCAATTTCCTTCGCCACGACATCACGAGGAGCAAGGTCTTTGAGAGGGTGCGCATTCGACATGAATCGCTCGTTCATGTGGTTGACCAAGAAGGCACCTTCACCGCGTACGGCCTCACTAATTAGAGGTTGTTGACCCTTTGAACCTTCACCTAGGAAGAGGACGGTGGGATGGAATTGAATGAACTCAACATCAGCGACTCGTGCGCCAGCACGAAGCGCAAGGGCAACGCCATCGCCGGTGGAAACAGATGGATTGGTGGTCTGTGCGAAGACTTGGCCAAGCCCACCGGTTGCGATGACAACCGCACCGCTTTCAATCTGACCAACGCCGTCTCGACTTCCTTCGCCCATTACATGGAGAGTGACTCCCGCAATCTCTCCCTCTTCAGAGAGAAGTGCATCGAGAACAAGTGCATGTTCGATCACTTCGATTCCTTTGTCATCACGAACTGCAGCGAGCAAAGCTCGGGAAACTTCCAAACCTGTCGCATCACCACCCGCATGCAAGATTCGGTTTCGTAGGTGACCACCTTCACGAGTTAGGGCGATTTCCCCTGTATCCGACTTATCGAAGACCGCACCACGAGCAATGAGACGTCGCACTGCCTCTGGTCCTTCACTGACCAAGACTTCAACTGCACTCGGGTCGCAAAGCCCTGCCCCCGCGGTGAGAGTGTCCTGCTTGTGATCTTGTGGTGAATCACCCGGTCCCAAAGCTGCAGCGATTCCACCTTGTGCCCACTTCGTAGAACCTTCGTCGATATTGGCTTTGGTGACGAGGACAACCGAGAGATTGTGCGATCTGATTTGAAGCGCTGTCGTTAGCCCTGCGACACCAGAACCGACAACAACTACATCGCATTTCATACTCCAACCTGGAGTTGGCGCAAGAAGCCTCATCTCGCTCCTTTAATCTTTCGATCCGCGTCCAAGGCCATGTTGTCGATGAGGCGAACTCCCTCGATCCAACCGGCGATGAGGGCACGTCTTTTGATCTTTGCATCATGATTGCCATCATCGATGAGATCAAATGTCGCTTCATCGATCACTTCTGCATAATCAAGTTCGAAACGTGGCTCACTCAAAAGATATTCGCGCATCACTTTTTTTGGCGAGGTTGAATCGTAGGCAGCACGCAACGCTCGGCTGATCACTTGAGCGGCACTCTTACCTCCGGGAGAAAGCCTTGCATTCCGTGATGAGAGAGCAAGACCAAACTCATCTCGCACCGTTTCGTGCATGATGATCTCAACTCCCATCGCTTCGCCCAATTTTCGAATCAAGAAGAGTTGCTGGAAATCCTTCTCTCCAAAGATCGCTTTGCTAGGGCGTACCGCTTCAAAGAGTCGTTTGACCACAGTTAAAACACCATCAAAATGTCCCGGTCTCGATGAACCTTCAAGAATCTCACCGATCTTTCCCGCCGGTACCTTCTCAATCTCACCGGGGTAAACATCTTCGAAACTAGGTGCCCAGATGTATGCAGCTCCTGCCTCTCGTGCGATTTCTCGATCAGCATCAAGAGTCTTCGGGTACTTTGCGAGATCGGAGGCGTCTTCGAATTGCAGAGGATTGACGAAGACGCTGACTACGACAGACTTTGAGAGAGAAGCAGCTTCACGGATCAGCGCAGCATGACCTGCATGGAGCGCGCCCATCGTCGGCACGAAAATGACAGGTTCTTGAAGGGAGTTTCGGACAGCCTCAAGCTCGGATTCTCGCTCTAGTGTTTCGATCATCATGGCGACTCTCTCTGCTCCAGTCCATATAGGTACCGGGCCACTCATCTCTGTTGAGTGAGAGAAGGATAGACCTCTATAGCCAGCCGTTCCTATTCGCGATCTCTCGCACGCTTCCGTGACCTATCAACTCGGCTTCGGGTTCGATCTCGAGCCATGGCAAGAGCACGAATGCTCTTTGATGCGCACGTGGATGAGGAAGTGTGAGGTCATCGCTCTCAACTTCAACTCCTTCATAATCGATCAGATCCAAATCTATGGTTCTTGGACCATTGAGCACACTCCTCACTCGACCTAATTCGAGTTCGATCTCCAATAGTCGATCCATAAGTGCGTGCGGAGATAACGTGGTTTCACCGACGAGTACTCCGTTGAGATAACTCCCCTGCTTAGGTCCTCCAACCGGATCGGTCTCGATCAGAGTAGAGACCTTCGAGATCACCACATCACGCTTGATTGCCTTGATCGCTGAATCAATCGATTCTTCTCGGTTACCTAGATTCGATCCAAGCGCAATGACGACCTTCATCGACGAATCGTCACCGCGATATCTGAAAAAGCAATATCAATCGGAGCACTTGGTTTATGAACCGTGACATCTATTCCAGCAAGATCGAATTCTCGCTTGAGCACCTCTGCGATCTCGGTTGCCAATCGTTCGATGAGATTGAAAGAACCGCTCTCAATCAACTCTTTGGTTCGAATCGCTATCGCTCCATAATCGACGGTATCGACCAAAGCATCACTTTGGCCGGCTATCGAGAGATCTTTCTTGATGGATAGGTCGACGATGAACTCTTGACCAACCTTCTTTTCACTTTCAAAGACACCGTGATAACCGAAGCCACGAACGCCGATGATGGTTATTTCATCCATCGCTCGACCACCTTGATCGCATCCTTATGAGGCTTAACGCTATGAGTTCTCACTCCCCAAATATCTCTCTGAGCCAAAAGCGCTGTAATCGCAACAGAAGCCCATTCGCGTTGATCAGGAGCAGCTCCATCGAGTACTTCACCCAAGAAGCGTTTGCGTGACGCGCCAATAAGTATCGGAAATCCTAGAAGCGCGATTCGCTCCAAGCCTTTCAAGATCTGCCAGTTATGTTCTGGCTCCTTTGCAAAACCAAGCCCAGGATCGATGATGATCTGATCGGGGTCCACTCCTTCATTGACCAGTGTCTCAGTTCGCTCTGCGAGTTCACGGCGGACCTCGCTAACAACATCTTTGTACTGCGCTTTTTGAGCCATCGTCTCTGAATGTCCGCGCCAATGCATCGCAATGTATTGAACCCCCGGATTGGAAGCGATGACGGAGGACATCTTCAAATCAGCAAGCCCACCGCTGACATCGTTGACATATTTCGCACCGAATGAAATTGCTTCCTTCGCAATACTCGCTCGCATCGTATCAACACTGATCACTGCACCAAGTCTCGCAACCTCTTTAATCACCGGAATCACCCGACGACGTTCTTCATCCTCATCGACGCGCTCCGCGCCAGGACGAGTGCTCTCGCCACCCACATCGATGATGTCGACTCCTTCTTCGATCATCTCGGTTGCTCGACGAAGTGCATCATCAAGCGTGAAGTGACGACCACCATCTGCGAAGGAATCAGGCGTTACATTGAGGATTCCCATGACCAGGGTCGTCATGAGTTATCGATTTCGCGATTGGATCAGTGACATTGCCTCGGCTCGAGTCGCTGGATTGTGGAGGATTCCCCGAACTGCGCTCGTGACGGTACGTGCTTCGGGCTTGCGAACGCCGCGCATCGACATACAGAGATGCTCACAATCCAGGATCACGATCGCACCGGCTGCGCCAAGGATCTCCATCAAAGAATCCGCAACCTGTGTCGTCAATCGCTCCTGCACTTGTGGCCGTTTCGCGAAGAGATCTACGAGGCGAGCCAACTTTGAGAGCCCAGTGATCCGACCACTCTCTCCTGGGATGTATCCGATATGAGCAACACCGTGAAATGGCGTGAGGTGATGTTCGCAATGAGAGTAGACCTCGATATCGCGAACGATCACTAACTCTCGATGCCCTGCGTCAAATGTGACCTGAAGGATCTCTCGTGGGTCTTGATAGAGGCCGGCAAAGTTCTCTGCGAAAGCCTTTGCAACGCGCTTTGGCGTATCACGAAGTCCATCACGATCGATGTCTTCTCCTAGTGCGAGAAGAAGTTCCTTTACTGCTCGCTCGGCACGTTCGAAATCAAACTTCCCTTGAGCGCGACCCGAATGAGGATCCATCGATACCGAGTTGATCTCCGTCATCTCATCACTCACTCTTAGGAGCGCTCTTCTTGGATCGACGCTTCGGCTTTTCCTCCACAACACCTTCAGCTTCTGCTTGCAGCTCAGTTCGAACAGGAATCTCCACCGGCGGCAGCGTCGATGGCTTACGCGTCGCAGAGCCAGTCCACGCACCACGTGGAGCAGGACCTCTTACTTGCGCGAAAATCTCTGCGATCTCCTCCTTGCCCAATGTTTCCTTTTCAAGGAGTGTGATGACCAGTTCATCAAGAATCTTGCGATTCTCGGTCAAGATATCGAAGGCCTCTTGATGAGCAGTCTCAATCAATTCACGAATCTCTTGATCGACGGCTCCCGCGATGCTCTCCGAATAATCTCGTTGATGGCCATAGTCACGACCGAGGAATGGTGCGGAGTCACTGGTTCCCAATTTGATCGCGCCAAGCTTCTCGGTCATTCCATATTGCGTCACCATCGCCCGAGCGAGAGCTGTCGCTTTCTCAATGTCATTTGCTGCGCCAGTGGTTGGATCATGGAAGACCATCTCCTCAGCCGCGCGACCACCCATGGTGTAAGCGAGTTGATCGAGCATCTGATTGCGAGTGACAGAGTATTTATCCTCATCCGGCAAGACCATGGTGTAACCAAGTGCGTGACCGCGGGGCAAGATCGTGATCTTATGGACCGGGTCAGTATGTGGGCGCGCATGCGCAACGAGAGCATGTCCGCCTTCGTGATAGGCAGTGACTCGCCTTTCTTCATCGCTCATGAGACGACTCTTACGTTGCGGTCCTGCCATCACTCGATCGATCGCCTCATCGATCGCTGCATTATCGATCAATTTGGCATTGTTGCGCGCAGTAAGAAGCGCTGCCTCATTGAGTACATTCGCAAGGTCTGCACCGGTGAACCCCGGGGTGCGACGTGCAAAAGAGATGAGATCAACATCTTCTGTCAGCGGCTTCCCTTGTGCATGGACTTTTAAGATCGCTTCGCGACCCTTGAGATCTGGTCTTTCGATTGCGATTTGACGATCGAAACGACCGGGACGCAATAAAGCCGGATCCAAGATGTCAGGTCTATTCGTTGCTGCGATCAAGACAACGCCGCTATTCGCTTCAAAGCCATCCATCTCAACCAGCAATTGATTGAGTGTTTGTTCACGTTCATCATGTCCGCCACCCATACCGGCACCTCTATGTCGGCCTACAGCATCGATCTCATCGACGAAGATGATCGCTGGCGCATGTTCTTTAGCCTGTGTGAATAGGTCACGTACTCGCGCTGCACCGACACCGACGAACATCTCGACGAAATCTGAGCCCGAGATGGAATAGAAAGGAACCTTCGCCTCACCAGCAACGGCTCGAGCCAAGAGAGTCTTTCCGGTTCCGGGTGGTCCGTAGAGAAGGACGCCTTTGGGGATCTTCGCGCCGATCTCTTGATACTTCTTTGGATCCGCGAGGAAATCCTTGATCTCTTTCAGCTCAGCAACTGCTTCATCCGCTCCCGCCACATCTTGGAAAGTGGTCTTTGGTGCATCGGGTGATTGAAGGCGTGCGCGGGATCGTCCGAATTGGAAGACCCGCGATCCACCCTGTGCTTGTGAGAGCAAGAAGAAGAGCAGGAATGCGATCAATAAGAAGGGAAGCAGTGAGAAGAGGAAGGAGAGGAAGAGGTTTTGGCTCGGTACTTCGACATCCCATGGTTTTGGTGGTGGATTGCTGGTGAGCAACTCGACGATCAGTGGTTCCTGACCGACGACATAGAACGCTTCAACTTTGGTCGCGCCATCAATAGCCTCACCAGGCTTGAGAATTGCACGAAGTAGTTGATCACGATCGACGATCGTCGCGGATTCCACCTCACTCTGGGAGATCGCGGCAAGGAGCGCTGAGGTTTGAACGCGTGTGAATCCATCATTGGATGACGAGATCCGCCCTACGACCGAAACGACGAGAATGCCAAGCAAGATCCAAAAGAGAGGTCGACGAAAGAGCGTGCGGACACGTGGCGGAAGTGGAGTTTGGCTTTTAGAGACGTCTTTCTTCTTCTCGCCCGAAAGCTTGAGGGATTTCTTGCTTGGTTTCTTATCTCCTTGGGATTGCACGACTCACCTCAGGAGTACATGTGCTTTGCCAGCACAGCTATGAAGGGAAGGTTTCGATACTTCTCGTTGAAATCAAGGCCGTAACCGATGACGAATTGATTCGGGATATCGAAGCCGATGTACTTTGCGTACACGTCGATCTTCGTTGCCTCAGGCTTTCGAAGGACAGTGAGGATCTCAACGCTCTTCGCTCCACGTGATTCAAGATTCGCTTTGAGCCAGGAGAGCGTCAAGCCAGTATCAAGGATGTCTTCGACGATCAGGATCTCTCGTCCTGTTACATCCTGATCCAAATCCTTGAGGATACGAACCACACCACTTGATTTCGTTCCGGCGCCATAGGAAGAGACAGCCATCCAATCCATCTCGACGTGTCGATTGATCATTCGCGCGAGGTCAGCCATCGCTATCGCTGCACCTTTAAGTACGCCGATCATCAAAAGGTCTCGACCTTGGTAATCCTTGGTGACTTGATCTGCCAATTCCTGAAGACGTGCTTTCAAGTCTTCTTCGGAGACGACGACACGTTCGATCTCTGACTTCACTGACTCGAGATCCAAGGATTTCCTCCTGAATTGGGTGGCGGGCTACTCCCGCCGAGAGAGCGAAAGTCTGCCCGATTTTCGCTCGACCTTCACACCCCCAGGTAGTGATGTGGGTCCTTGACCGTGCCAGTCACTCACAAGCGCCTCAACGGGTGAGATGTGATCTGCAGTCAATGAGCCCCCAGGGGCACCGAGCGAGTAGATCGCCAACCTCAGGACACGGGTTCGAACTGCTCGAGGCAACCTCGCAAGGGCCTCAATATCGATATCCGAAGGATCTAGGTTTAAGAGGAACTCTTGCGCATATCCGTCGAGCGCATCCGCGTCATCGCGTAACAGATCAGCAGAGCGAGCAAGTGCATCGACAACTCCAGGGCCGATCTCACTATCGATCAGAGGCATCATTCTTCTCACGCGGACTCGTAAGAATTGAGGATCGTCATTATGTGGATCGTTCCAGTAATCGATTCCTAGCTCTCTACAAGCTTCCTCGGTCGTATTGCGATCGATTCCAAGAAGTGGACGAAGGAATATTCCCTTCTCTCGCGCCATTCCAGAGAGTGATCGCGTACCAGAACCTCTTGCCAATCCAAGGAGGACGGTCTCTGCTTGATCGTTTTTCGTATGGCCAAGGAAGATCGCCGACAACTCTTCTTGACGAGCGAACTCCTCTAGCGCTTCATATCGCGCTCGTCGTGCGGAACTCTCCAGGCCATCAGTGATCTCGACTCTCACTTTGATGATCACAACATCGTGATAACCAATCTTCTTCAGCTGTTCGCTCGCTTCATTCGCAACGAGATCACTTCGTTCTTGAAGTCCGTGATCGATGATCACTGCGCGCAATAGATATGAACTTTCCTTATATTCGAGAGCGAGTGCGGCAGCGAGCGCCATTGAATCAGCGCCGCCGGAGACCGCTACCCCGACTCTTGAGGCAACAGGCAGCCTTGCGATCTGATCACGCACTGCGTGGCGAATTGCCAGCATCGAACGAGATTCACCCTTCACAAGCGAAAGGTTAGACCCGACCTCCGTATGGCATCAGACCTGGGATGGAATAGATGCTCGAATAACGAAGTCCTGTCGCTGTCGAACGCGCTTCCCACATCATTCCTTCCCCTGCGTAGATAGAGATGTGGTGGATGGTGTTCACAGTTCCTTTATAGGAATAGAAGAGCAGATCGCCAGGCTCGAGTTGGTTCAGCGGGATGCGCTTGGTGTAACCCCAATAGAGCGAGGAGTTGAGCCGATCCCAGTTAGGCCAACCAAGTCCGGCATTTCGATACGCGGCATAGACGAGGCCGGAGCAATCGAAGGAGTTAGGACCCTCTGCGCCCCATACATATGGCTTCTTCGCGAGTACTTGCTTCTTGGCGAACTCGACCGCCTTCAATCGTTGTTCTTGAGAGGTTCGAATCGATCCGCGACCAGAGAATCCATCGTCAGTCCAAACCTTTGATTGACCTTGGGTATTTGCTGCTCGACGAGCGTTCTCTTCTTCAAGAAGTGCTAGCTGTCGTTGTTGTTCCAATGTCACCCGAATCTTGCGAGCGGAAGCCAATTGTTTCGCCAATTCATCTTGGACTTTCTGTAACTTATCGACCTCTTTTTGTTGTTCGGCTTCGGCTGCTTCAGCTTCCTTCTTGGTCTCTTCTACTTTCTCAGTAGCGATCTCTTGCCGCTCACGAGTCTCATCTGCTTCGATCTTCGCATCTTGTGCGACCACCTCCGCTGCCTTGTAGCGTGAGAGAGCGGTCTTGTTGTTCTCGCCCAGCGAATCAAGTAGCGCCATCCGATCCATGAGATCTTGTGGTCCATCTGACTTTAAAAGTGCATCGAGATCGGTGAAGCCACTTCCCATGATGTAGGCGTTCGTTGCTAAACGACCGATCTGATTATGGGTGGCAGTCACCGCAGCTGTTGCAGCGCGATAGTGCTTAGCAGCTGCAGTCGCTTTCTTAGTCGCGACGGCAAGTTCAGCTCTAGCTTGTGCATACTTCGCTTGCGCGGCATTTGCGATGGCGGTTAATTCCTTGAGGGTCCTCGTTGCAGCATTGAGTTTGGCTTGCGCTTTATCGGCAGCGGCTTTGCGAGCATCTTCCTTCTCTTTTGCCTCTCGAATCTCTTTCAAGGTCGGCTTCGGAGTTTTGGCAATTACAGGAGCCACGGGTAGAAGAAGTGAGGTAGCCGCGACAAGCGCGATAAGCCGGCGTGAAGTCACATACGCTCCTTGGGGAAAGTAGGAGAAGAACAGGGCTAAAGGATAAATGAGGGCCTCGGAATCCGGCCGGATTTGAGTCTGAGAATTCCCTAAGTGTCGCCGAACTAGTTGGCTACATCACGTCGTTTGAAAAGTATCGCCGCGATGATCGAAATCAGAGTTAAGAAAATCAACGAATATTGCATGGAGTATTGATAGCTCAATTCCGCACTCCCACCTTGGCCGATATTGCTCAGTTGCGTACCCGGCATGTAGTCAGCAAGGGAACGCCGTACTGCAACCAGGATCGATTCAACGATGAGGATCCAAATGACGCCGATGGATATCGAACTGATCGGAGAGCGAAGTAGTAGCCCTAAGACCATTCCGACGATTCCATAGCCAATCGTTGCGAAGGAGACATTGAAGAATGAGTTGATGGTGTCCCCGATGGCATCGGAGGTAAACCATGCATCAGTTATTACTTTCGCTCTTGAAGAGAGAGCATAGGAAAGTCCCATCCCGATCACTGCGGAGAAGATGACAACGAGGAAGGCAAAGAGGGACATCGCCAAAAACTTTCCAGCAAGAATCTTCATTCGAGACGGTTGTCGTACCAAGAGGTTTCGAAGTGTTCCGTAGGTGTACTCCTGAGCTGTCTGTGCGGCAAAGACACAGAGTGCGGCAAGACCAAGAAGTCCTGCTGATTGCGAAAATGTAAGTGAGAAACCAGAAGGAAGCGCCAACATCTCGCGAGTTATGACCTGCCCCCGATCACCATTGCCACCGGGATCGTCGATCAGCAAGAAGATCACTGCAGTCACCATCGCAACAAGTCCACCGACAGCAAGGAGAGTTCCGAAGAGAAGTGTTGGTCGTCGGAGTTTGACCCACTCGGCAGAGAAGACCTGAAACATCTATCGCCCTCCCGCTTCTGCAGTAGTTGTCGATTCCGTCATCTCAAAGAATGTCTCCTCAAGGGTTGGCCGAAGCGGTGTGATCTGGGAAAGTGTGATTCCTCGGGTGAAGGCCATCCGATTGAGTTCTGCCCCGAAACTCTCATCTGCAACGATGAGGAGTTCATCTCCTCGCACCTCACAGGAATGTCCTGCAGCTCTCGCAATCTCGCGCACGATCTGCAGTCCATGTGATTCTGCCACGCGAACTCGCAGATGCGGCTGTTGTTTTGCAAGCAGATCCTTGGTCTTCCCTGCGAAAATCACACTACCTTCACGCAGGATCACTAAGTACTCGCTGATCATCTCTAATTCACTTAAGAGGTGAGATGAAACGAACACTGTTATTCCGCGATCTGCAAGTGAACGAAGAAGGTCTCGAATCTCTTGGATTCCAGCAGGGTCTAGGCCGTTGGTCGGCTCATCAAGTATCAACAATTTGGGATTTGGCAGCAATGCAGCTGCGATTCCCAATCGTTGTTTCATGCCAAGCGAATAGGTCTTGAACTTAGAATCACCGCGATCACCAAGTCCAACCAGATCCAACAAGGACTGAATGGAGTCAACGGAATAGCCACCGATCTTCGCCAACACTTTCAAATTTTGAAAACCTGTAAGCGCTGGATAGAAAGCTGGACCTTCGATCATCGCGCCTACAAACGAGAGATATCGCTCCGGTTCTGAGATCGGGATATCAAGGACTTCACCACTGCCACCGCTTGGTGAGATCAGAGCCAGGAGCATCCGAATCGTTGTGGTCTTACCTGAACCATTAGGTCCAACGAAACCGCAGATAGTGCCTAGCGGTACCTCGAAATTCGCATGCGAGAGAGCAAACCGGTCGCCATATTTCTTTGAGAGGTCTTTGACGATGAGGGCGCGATTACTCACCTTTGAAGCCTATCAATCTCATCCGAGAGCTAACCGGCGACTAGAGGAATACTGAAATGACGAGAACTGTGGAGAAGAGTGTGAGATATGTGATCGAATCATGAAATACCCGAATGGCAGCCCGCTCGACCTTTGTAATATCTCCACGCATGCCGAGCATCTTCACGACGAAGAAGATATTGGTGAGTGATCCCAGGAGATAGACCCACAATCCAGCGTCAATTGAATAGAGCAGAGCATAGGAAGTAATAACCATCAAGATGGTGTGCATCCACATCTGCCAGACCACGGTGCGCATCGGAGCAACAACGGGAAGCATCGGAACTCCCGCTCGTGCGTAATCCTCTTTGTACTTGATAGCGAGCGCCCAAAAATGAGGCGGGGTCCAGAAGAAGATCAACAGGAAGAACCACCAAGCAGGAGCGGCAAGAGTCTCGGTGATCGCTGCCCATCCAATCAAGACCGGAATACATCCTGCAATGCCGCCCCAGACGATGTTCTGTGGCGTCCGTCGCTTGAGAAGCAGTGTGTATGCAAAGACATAGAAGGCGATTGCAGAGATTGTGAGTGCCGTTGCCAATGGATTGGTCCAGATCCAAAAGATGATCAAGGAAAGGATCGAGATCCCAAACGCGAAGGTCAGCGCTTGACCCTCACTCATCGCTTCATTGACCAGTGGGCGCTTAGAAGTTCGACCCATCACTTGGTCGATATCGCTCTCGATTACCATGTTGAATGCATTGGCAGCACCTGCTGCCAATGTTCCGCCGACTAGCGTTGCGATCGTGATATCAATCGGCGGGAATCCATCTGCTGCCAAGAAGAGAGCTGGGACAGTTGTCACCAAGAGAAGCTCAACGACGCGAAGTTTCATTAACGCGATATATGGCTTCACAATCGGCGAGCGTACCCAAGATGCTCTATTAAGGTATGGCCGTGCTTTCCATCACAAGAATCCTCGCTATTTTCACAGTCTTTACCTTGATCACAGGCACTTCTCCCGCAAGTGCAGAAGAGAAGAGCATCGCTGATCGAAAGATGCGGCTGATAAAGACCATTACTGGAGACATCGCGCCAAAGTCGGTCCGCTCCTCTAACACTGGGCTGGTCAGCGCCCACAACATGATGTATCGCCATTCAGTGACCATCTATGACGCTGAGACGATGGAGCTCAAGGTCACCGTCCCTGACACAGTGAAATTGAGTGACTTTGGCTTTTCACGCTTCACTTCACCGGTGAAGGGCGCTCCTGTAGAAGGGGCCTATTCACCGGATGGGCAATTTCTCTATGTCACCAACTACGCGATGTACGGGAAAGGGTTCAACCGAGAAGGAACCGACGTATGTAAACCTTCTGACGGTTATGACGCTGCATTTCTCTATCGAATCAATCTCACTACATTCAAAATCGATCAGGTCTACAAAGTTGGTGTAGTTCCAAAAGTAGTCGAAGCATCGAGCGACGGTCGTTTCGTACTCGTAAGCAACTGGTGCTCTTATGACCTCAGCATCATCTCCACCGAAGAAGGAAAAGTCGTCAAGACAATTCCGATTGGCGCATACCCACGAGGAATCGCGATCTCATCCGATTCTCGCTTTGGCTATGTGGCACAGATGGGTGGCTCAGTCGTACATCGCATCGACCTCACCGACTTCTCTACCAAGAGAATTCCGATCGGATCAAATCCACGAGCCTTACAACTCTCGGCAGATGATTCGATCCTTTATGCAACGCTCAACTCATCAGGACAGGTCGTTGCTCTCGATCTCACGACGAGAAAAGTCACAAATCGAGTGACGACTGGGCGTGCAGCCCGCTCGCTCACACTCTCTGAAGATGGAACCGCACTCTTCGTCGTCAATTATTCGAGCGGGACAATGGCAAAGGTTCGTACCGATAACTTCAAAGTGACCCAAAAGATCAAAGTCTGCAATCGACCTATCGGTATCAGTTATGAGAATGCTTTCGATCGCACCTGGGTTGCCTGTTACGGCGGATCAATCAAGGTCTTCGAAAATCGTGGTTGATTCTTACTGACCAATTTCAATTGGTCTTGGCGATGCAAGTGAACCGATCATTCGATCGATCGCAGCTCGTGCCCGTTCAGTAGCGCTGTAATAGCGGGGGATTCGATCAGCGAGAACTGCGAAGACCAATTCCTTCTCACCTTGTGTGACGTATCCAGCCAAACTCACCGTGCCATTAACCCATCCAGTCTTGGCTTTGATAAGCCCGACCGCATCGGGAGCTGTCTTCTTATATCGAGTCTTAAGAGTTCCGCTCTTTCCACTCTTTGGTAGGCCTTGATAGATGGCCTGGTATTCCGGGAGATCTCGAATATTACGAAGGAGATCAACGACTGTCCTTGCAGTTACTCGATTCTCCTTCGAGAGACCACTGCCATCTTTGATCACCAATCCCTCGATGCCGATCGTCTTAGAGAGAAGTGCATCTTGATAGGTCTGTTGCAGCCCTTTTGAATTCTTCTGATAACCATGCGCGATTGCTGCATGCTCTGCTAGGCGTTGTGAAAGCCTGTTGTCACTGAACCTCACTGCAAACGAGACCATCTCGTTCACTGTCGGCGAAAGTATTTGGTGGATCTGAGATCCGGCGAGCGCTTTCGCTTCCTGCTTGGAGATCTCGGTGAACTTTAGTTTTATCTTTCTTTCCTTGAAGATTGCAGTCAGGCCAGAAACGTCACTTGGATAGAGACCGCTATAAAGAATCTCTAGTTTGATGCGTTCGCCGCTCTCATAGAGCGCTGTAGGAATTGACTTCGTGATCAATGCAGGGGCGAACGCCGGACCATATTTTTCGGAGACGCTCCTGTACATGGTCAGCCATGGGTCTTTCTCGCCGATCATCACAAGCGTGCTGCTCGACTCAACGCTATGAATCGATGTCGCAAACTGACGTTCTCCGCCAAGGTATGTGATCGCAGTGAAGGATGTCAGTACCTTAAGCACGGAGGCTGGAATACTCGGCGAATCGGGACGATTGCCATGAATCTCACTCTGACTTGTCGGATCCACCACCAGAATCGCTGGGTTCGCGAGCGCCTTAGAACTAGCTTGCTTGATGAATTTCGCTGGTAGACAACTCTCTGCCTTGAGCTGGCAAGAGGCAGCAACTTCGCCTTCGACGGTGAATGCCGGTGAGAGCGAGGAAGAGAGCGCAAGGATCAAGATCGCAATGAACCCGACTCTTCGCATCGATGCTCCACTCCTTCCGTCCAGCAATCCATTGGCGACCTATATTGCTACCTAAATATAGGGTGAGCATTATGCGTAGCCCTCATCTCAATTGCGAAATTCCTGTCAATTGCGAAATTCCTGCTTGGAGCGCGTCATGACTGAGGCAGAGATTGGTCCAGGGGAGTTCTATCCAGTTGTCGGTGTCGGACCACATCCAAAGCCCTGGCCTGAAGATCCGAAGCTCGATCCCGAGCTCTTAGAAAATGGCGATCGACGAAATGTCGTCGATAAATATCGCTATTGGAGCGTTGGTGAGATCGTCAAAGATCTCGATACCTCGAGGTCAGCTCTCCATATTGCGATTGAGAATTGGCAGCATGATCTCAACATCGGTTCGATCGTTCGTACTGCTAACGCTTTCAATGTCTCAGGAGTTCATATCGTTGGTAAACGCGATTGGAATAGGCGAGGTGCGATGGTCACCGACAAGTACCTGACCATCTTTCACCATCCGACGATTACAGACCTCAAATCGTGGAGTGTGGAGAATTCTCTCGAGCTGGTTGGTATCGATAATGTCGAAGGTTCGAAACCACTTGAGAGCGCGAAACTCCCACTCAATACCTTGATGCTCTTCGGCCAAGAAGGCGCAGGAATGTCGGAAGAAGGGAAGAAAGCTTGTTCCGTGCTCTATGACATCGCTCAATATGGTTCAACGAGATCGATGAATGCGGCAGCAGCTGGTGCTATCGCGATGTATCACTGGGGTTTGCAACACCTAAAGCGGTAAGCAATCCATCGACTGATCGCTCGACCATTTCAAGGACTGACTCAAAAGCATCATCACCAAGGCCATAGGGGTCAGGGACTTCTAGATCGCCACTCTCACTATCGAAATCCCTCAGGTAGAAGATCTTCTTGTGGCTCTCAGGCTCTGCCAGTGCAAGAACTGATTGATAGTTGTTGGAATCCATCACCAAGATGAGATCACTTTCGTTGATGCGATCACTATCTATCTGGCTCGCTATATGGTGATGGTTGTAACCAGCGCGTTCCCAAACGCGTTGTGATGGCGGATTAGCTCCTTGGCCAACATGCCATGAGGAGGTTCCTGAGCTAGATACGACGATCTCCATATCGTTGATTTTGCTCGCGCGAGTAGCAAGGACGGCCGCTGCCATAGGGGAGCGGCAGATATTTCCAAGACAAACCATCATGACGTGGATCGAACCTTGGTCCTTCAAATGCGTGAGGTTAGGTAGTGACACTTACTCCTCAATAACCTCTCTGACAGCCTTGATCCTTCTTTCGATCTCATCCGCCGCTTCTATCTCACCACGGTTGCGCAGCGTTTTTGCGATCTCATGCTCGACTTCGATGATGAAATCAAAATCCTTATCCTCTGATTCTGCGATGGTATTCAAGACTCGTCTTAGAGTGTCGAGCCCACTGTCTATCTCACCGGCAAGGATCTTCGCTTTCCCAAGTTCGAAGAGTGCGAAGGTCTCCCGAGTGTGATCATGAGCAGTCTGAAAGACATCGAGCGCTCGCTGAGCTGCGACCCGTGCACCTTCAGCATCCCCTAGCGCAACAAGACAATAAGCGATCTTCTGATCACAGCGTCCGACATGGATCACTTCTTTCAATCTCTTGTAGATCACTCGTGCTTCATTGAAAGACTCGATTGCTTCTGCGAAACGTCCCAACTCGCGTTTGGCGGCGCCAATCAGGTAGAAGTCGTTTGCAGCGCCGATCTCATTTCCATCGACGAGATGTTCACGAACGCACTCTTCGACACAATCGATTGCTTTCTGATACTCCTTCGAGGAGAAGAGCCATTCACCTAGAGTGCAGGCAAGTTCTAATGCAATCGGAGACTTATGTTCGCGCAAGAGTTCAACAGCTTTACTCATGGCGCTTGCAGCTTCATCGATACGTTTGAGTTGATTGAGGTTGTATCCGATTGCCGAATATGCCTGTGCCAAGCCTTCTACTGGCGCACCGGCGCCGAGAGATGAATAGATATCCCTCGCTGTCTCTGCAAGAGCGAGCGCCTCATCGAATTGACCTCGAGCATAGATGCGAGCGCTCAATTCATAATAAGTCTCGGCTCGTTCCACACCTTGTACTTCAGGAATCCGCTCCCAGAGCATCTCTTCGGTAATGATGTCATCGCCAGCGGCTTCATCATCACTGCTCAAGGGAAACCTCTTTTCCTATCTTCTTGCTGAACATCCTAGGTACTACGAAAAGGCTTTTTCATTTGGGGAGGTGGCGACACCTTAGCAACTTCCCTTTAGAGCTGGCCGAGGAAAGTGTGCGGGCGGGTGACGAAAAGTGTTCCCAGCGTGAGGAGTTAGCGATTGAGGCCGCGGTTGGCCCGATCGAGGTCCTCTTGGAAGTCGACCTCGACTGCAAAAAGGTCAGAGATATCGATAGGCAAGGCCTTCAGTCCGTCGCGTTCGATCGCGTACTCGATGCCGCGCTCGAAGTAATCACTCTCGGCACAGGCGATGAGCTCTTTCAGGAGTGCTGACTTATCTTTACTTGAGATGAAGTTGATCCCTACCGCTTCACCCAATGCATCGCTCAAAGTCTTAGAAAGGCCCTTGATATTCCCGTCACCATCGACGGTGTATTTGACCTCTTCTTCCCCGACTGCAGCAGTGTTGACTGAGACGAATGATTGGTCCTTATCGACGTAAGGTTTCAACCGCTCCAATACCGACGCATCAAAGACGACATCTCCATTGAGCCAGAGGACACCGCCATCGAAACTTGATGTGAGAGCTCTCATCAAAGATTTCGAAGTATTGGTCTGGTCGTATTCCTCGTTATAGATGTAGATGCAGCTTGGAAACGACTCCATAATCATCTCCATCTTGAAACCGACGACGATGCTGATTCGAACATCTTTACCGAAGACTTTCTGGATGTTCTCGATCTGTTGTTGCATGATGGTTCGACCATCTACAAGTGGCGTCAATGGCTTCGGGA
>JACCED010599985.1_pt1 | contig 21826 bp, 15 predicted proteins | sample 7455021 | NCBI WGS metagenome assembly JACCED01 (sample SAMN15323456, study PRJNA562643) | freshwater metagenome | isolation source: river surface water | place: USA:Blue River Watershed | collected 2017-08-19
CCGCCGCGATCCGCGCCGCCAGATCGCGCGCGCTCCGCGTCCCATCGTCCTTCTCCGGCCGCGTCGGCAGAATCTCGTCCACCAGCAACCGCGGCCGCCACGCGCCGAACCCGATCCACTCGCCCACAAAAAATTCTCCGCTCGTCCGCTCCGCCGCCGCCCGCCGCGCCGCCGCGTCGCTCTTGCCATGGCTCGTCCCGTCGCCCTCCGACGTTGCCGTCGGCGGCATGGCCTCACTCGCCCGCGGCGCGCCCTCGGTTTCATCCGGTCGCTCCGGCTTCGCCGGCCGGGCCGCAATTTCCCGCGCCGCCTCCACCTCACCCGCACCCCGCCTCCGCTCCATCTCCACCTCGACGCCCGCCGGCGCTCCCCCGACCGCGGCCGCACGTTCCGCCGCACGCTCGCTCCGGCCATTGTCCGGCTTCCGCGCAGCGGGCGACCGCTCGCCGCGCGCCTCGGGGCCGTTCCCGTCTTTCGCCCGTTCGCTCGCTGCCGGTTGGAGGGTTCCCGCCTGTGCTCCCGCTCCGCCGCCCTTTTCGTTCAGCGGCGCCGGCGGCGGCGCGCCTACGCCCGGCGGCCGCCCCTCGGGTCGCACGTGAGGCAGCGCAGCCGGCTCCGCGGAGAAGGCGGACGCCGCCACCTGCGTTCCCTCGGCCACACCCGCCGCAGCGGCGGTCACCCGCCCCGCCGACTCTGCCCGCTTCGCCTCCGCCGCCGCCCGCCCTCGTTCCTGCTCCGCCCACTCGGCCGCGCGTTGCGCGAGACTGCCCGCCGCGTTCCGCGCCAGGCCCGGCCCTTCCGCCCGCCCGTCACTTCCGCCGCGCGCCGCCGCCGTCTCCGGCGGCGTGCTTTCCGCTTCTCCCTTCCGCCACGTCCACACCGCGAGTCCCCTCCCTAGCAACAGCGCCACGCCTGCCACCCGCCACGCCTTGCGCGCCGGCCCGTGTGGGTTCGCGCCGCCGGCGCCCGTCGCCTTCGCTGCCGGCTTGGCCGGCGCATCCGGATACGTGACCTCCGCCGCCGTTTCGCAGCCCCAGCTGTGCAACCGCACCCCGCTGCGCGTGCGGACCGCAAACTGCCCCAGCGCCGCATCGTCGCGCCCGATCAGCTCCGCCGTCACCGTGCGCATGCCGCGCGAGAGTTCGTCGCCGCCGCTTTCCCCGCCCCGCCGCGCGGCGTCGTGCCCGAGATTCTCCTCGAGCAGCTCGCGCTCGAGTTCCAGTCGCCGCCGCACCTCCCGCAGTTCCCGCGGCGACGGTGGCCGCGCGTCCTCCGCTTCCTCCCACTCCCAGTAGACGCCATCGCCTTCGATCCGCCGATGCGGCGGCAGGAGCACATCACGGAAGTAAGGCGACAGGAGCGCCCAGTATTGATGCACGCTGCGGCCCTTCACGTGGGTGCAACGCGCGCCGGCCGCACCCCAACGCAGCTCCGCCCGGGCCCGTCGGAAGCTCTCCGCGCTCACAGCCCCACGCGCTCCACCCCGTCGGCCGTCAACAGCGTCGACAGCACCCAGCGGTAGCGCTCGCCCGACTCCAACCGCAGGCTGAAGGTCCGCGGCGGCGGCCGCTCCGGTCCGCCATCGTCGATCGCCTGCTCGATCTGATACTCGCCGCCCGCGAGACTGAGTTCGTCCGTCGCCTGCGGGGCCACCTGCACCACCACCGGCACGACCTGCATCACCGGCCGGAAGGTCACTTTCCAGCGGTGCGGACTGATGTTCCGGAGCACCACGACCGCTTCACGCTTCGACGCCGCCTGCGTCGTCTGCGGCGCGGTGCCGCACCCGGTCACCGCCAGCACCAGAATCGTCAGCAACACCGCGCAACCACGCGGCCACGCCCGGCGGAGGAGGTGTGCGATCGGCGACACACGTTCACATCGGCACCGGGCGCGCGGACTGAAGGCGGTTTCCCGGTCCGCCCCGTCCGGGCGGGAATCCACCGGACGCCCCATCGCCCGCGGGCGCCCGCCTGCGTCGATCCAACCTTCGGGAATCAAACAATCACCTCCCGCACGGGATCCCACTTCACCTTCGTTTCGCGGCGGTAGGACTCGACCGACATGATCAACGCCACCGCTTCCTCGAAGGCGCGATCGACTCCGCAACGCGGCGTCTGCCTCGAGCGGATACAGTCCACGAAGTCCTGCATGTGCGTGCTCACCGTCACCTCGCCCGCGCGGAACGAGTAATCGGGCGCCACCGCCGTCGGCGGCGCGGGAATCTGCAGCTGCTCCGCCGCCTTGCGCACCTCGGCCGCGATCTTGCGCCCCGCCATCACGCGCTCCTGCGCCTCCGGTTTCCAGTCGGCGACATAGGTCCGGCACGCGTTGGGCGACAGCTCCATCGTCATGTCGCGCCCGAGGAACTGGATCAGCTCGCCCACGTGCTTGTTGTGGAAACTGCACCCAAACGTCACCGCGAGATCCCGTTTCGGATAGTCGAACATCACGTGCCACACGTCCGGCACCTCGCGGTCCGTCTTCCAGAAATATTTCCCGCCCTGCGTCATCGCGCTCTCCGGGATGCCCATGCCGGCGACCATGTTGATCGCATCCCAGATGTGCGTCAGCAGATCGCCCGCGATGCCCGTCCCATAATCCCAATAGCGCCGCCACGTGAAGAACCGCTCCGCGTCGAACGGCCGGTTCGGATTCGCCGAACCCGCGACGAAGCGCTTCCAGTCGATCGTCTCCGGCGACGCATCCTTCGGCATCTGCCGGATCGGATAGTCCGTGTAGAACTGCCACTCCGGCAGCTCGCTCGTCCGGTCGATGTAGCCGCGGATCACCGGCACCTGGCCGAGTTTCCCCGATTGGAAAATCTCCCGCGCCCGGTGCATCTGCGGGAGGCTGTTGTAGTGATGCCCGAGCTGCATCACCACCTGGTTCTCCTTCACCGCGGCGCGCATCTGCTTCGCTTCCGGCAGCGTGAGGCACCAGCCCTTCTCCACGTAGATGTCCTTCTTCGCCTTGGCGGCCGCCACCGTCATCGGACAGTGCCAGAAATCCGGCGTGGCGATGATCACCGCGTCGATCGACGGGTCGGCGACCACCGTCTCCCACTCCTTCACCACGCGCACGTCCTTGTTCGTGCAGAGCTTCTTCGCGCGCTCGATGTTGCTGGTGTAGAGATCGCAGATCACCGCGATCTCCGTGCCGGGCACATTCTGCATCTGCTGCAGCAGCCGGTGTCCCTGCGTGCCCACGCCGATGCACGCCACACGCACCTTGCCGTTCGGGCTCCCGCCCGCCTGCGCCTGCCCGATGTGCGGCGCCAGCACCACGCCGGCACCCGCCGCTGCTCCGGTTTTCAAAAAGGTCCGCCGATCGATCGCTGCTGAGGGGTTCATGACTCGTTGCACTCCTGGGGTTGAGTTACTCCGACAACGCCCGAGAACCCATCCGTCACGACCGCCGCTCGCAACGGCATTCCCGCCCGGCGGCGCGGTCATTACGTGCACCGTGCCGCTTCGATCACGCGGCCTCATGCGCTCCCGATCCGTTCGCACCCACTGCCCCGGTGCGATCGTCTATCCGCGGCCGCCGCCGATTTCCGTTTCGCCGCCCGCGCCGCTATCGCCTCTCCTTTCCCCGCCACCGCCGTTCCCATGCACCTCCGCTCTCGCCTCCTCGCGTTCCCGACGTTGCTCGCACTCGCTCTGCCTCTGGTCGCCGCCACCCCGAAGGCTCCGCCGCTCGAAGGCCCCAAGGCCGAGGTCCTCGCCGAGGTCGAAGCCATGGCCAAGCAAACCCAGGTCATGGTCGACATGGTGTTCAGCTTTTCCGAGCTGGGCTTTCACGAGGTCGAGACCTCCACCTATCTCACCGGCATTCTCGAGCAGGAGGGATTCCGGATCGAGCGCGGCATCGCCGGCATGCCCACCGCGTGGATGGCCACGTGGGGCTCCGGCAAACCCGTCATCGCCCTCGGCTCCGACATCGACGGCATCCCGCAGGCCTCGCAGAAACCCGGCGTCGCCTACCACGACCCGCTGCTCGCCGGCGCGCCCGGCCACGGCGAAGGCCACAACTCCGGCCAACCGCTCAACGTCACCGCCGCGCTCGCCGTGAAGCGCCTGATGGAGCGCGCCAAACTCGGCGGCACCATCAAGCTCTGGCCCGGCGTCGCCGAAGAGCAGCTCGGCGGCAAAGCCCACCTCATTCGCGCCGGCTTCTTCAAGGATGTCGACGTCGTGCTCTTCACCCACGTCGGCAACAACCTGCAGGTCAGCTGGGGCACCGGCCCCAACACCGGCCTCGTCTCCGTCGAATATCTCTTCAAGGGCGAGACCGCCCACTCCGCCGGCGCCCCGTGGCGCGGCCGCAGCGCCCTCGACGGCGTCGAGCTGATGAACATCGGGTGGAATTTCCGCCGCGAACACCTCCGCCTCCAGCACCGTTCGCACTACGTGATCACCAACGGCGGCGACCAGCCCAACGTCGTCCCCGCCAACGCCGGCGTCTGGTATTTCTTCCGCGAGCTCGACTACGACCGCATCCAGGAACTGCGGCAGATCGGCGACACCATCGCGCAGGCCGCCGCGATGATGAGCAACACGTCCGTCACCTCGCGCGTGCTCGGCAGCGCCTGGCCCGGCCACTTCAACCGGCCCATCGCCGAAGCCACCGCCGAGAACATGAACGTCGTCGGCCTCCCGCCATGGTCCGAGGCCGACCAGGCCCTCGCCCGCGCCGTGCAGCGCGAACTCAAGACCGCCCCGAGCGGCCTCGCCGTGCAGCTGCGCGGCCTCCGCGGTCCCACCCCCGAGGACCAGCGCACCGGCGGTTCCGACGACATCGGCGACATCTCGTGGAACGTCCCCACCGTCGTCATCAACTACCCCGCCAACATCCCCAATCTCCCCGGCCACAACTGGTCCAACGCCATCGCCATGGCCACGCCCATTGCCCACAAGGGCACGCATGCCGGCGCCAAGGTCGTCGCGCTCACGATGGTCGACATCCTCACGCAGCCGAAACTCGTCGCCGACGCCTGGAGCTACTTCCGCGACGTCCAGACCAAGGAGCGCAAATACCAGTCGCTGCTCGGCAAGGACGACAAACCCGCGATCTGGCTCAACACGAAGATCATGTCCGAATTCCGCGAGCCGCTGAAAAAATTCCGCTACGACCCGTCGCGCTACGACACCTACCTCGATCAGCTCGGCATCAAATATCCCACCGTCCGCTCCGCGCCTCCCGCCGCCGAAAAGAAGGAAGAGTAACCGTCCCCGCCCAACCTTCCTGGCCTGGAGGCGGGGTGCCCCCATCCGGCTCCTTCCGCCGTCGTCGGCGCCTGCGCGATACCCGCGGTCAAATTCTTCGCCCTTCGTGTCGTCACCCGCCGGCATCCGCGCCATCCGCGGAATCCGCGGTCAAAAATCCCCCTCCGCCCCGCGCCACCTCCGCCTCCCCGGGCTCAGTGCTTGAGCGCTTTTTTCGGCACGCGTTTCACCGTCACGAATTTCGCGCGAAACAAATCCTCGAGCGCCTCCAGCACCGGCGCCGGAATCCGCGCCACCATCGTATCGAGCGCCGGCAGGACCTTCGCCGCCGTCTCCTCCGCACCTTCGTCCTCCGCCTTGCGCGGCACGATCACTTCACCCCGCTCCTTCGCATCGCTCAAAAACGCCGCTTCCGCCGATTCGTCGGGCCACGGCACCGCGTCGCCGCCCGCCGGCGCCTCGTCCACCACCGCCGGCACCGCGACACTCTCCCGCGCGACCTCCTCGCTTTTCGCCTCCACCCGCTCCGGCGCAACCGCGGGCCGCTCCACCCGCGGTCCCGCGCCATCCCGGCGCATCGCGAAACGGGAAGTGCCCGCGTCCGGCGCCGCGGCGATCGCCACGGGGCGCGCCGCGGCCGCTTCGGCCACCGCGGCGACTTCCGTCTGCAGCCGCACGAGCAGCCCCGCCTCCAGCCGCTCAATCAGCTCTTTTTTTTTTCGTCCCCACCCGCCGCCGGAGCCTCGTCCGCCAGCGCCGTGAGTTCCTTGATCAGGCTGTCGATCGCGCGCGCCCGGCTCGCCTCGACGGCCTTCAGCAGCGTCACCTCGAAATTGATCTTCTCCGCCAGCCCGAGCTTCACGCTGCCCTCGCCTTCGCGCAGCCCGTCGAGCATCCGCGTCAGCTGCTCGGTCGACATCGGCACGCCGCCCAGTTGGTCGGTCTTCCCGCCCTTGGCGATCGAGTCGAGCAACGCCGTGCGCACGAGCCCCTGCAGGTCCAGCAGCAGCCGCACGAGATCGCGCCCCGCCGCATCGCATTCGTCGACGATCGCCACGATCTGCTTGTGGTCCGCGCGCGCCAGCGCCCCGGCGAGCGCCGCGATCCGGTCCGCCGCCACGAGGCCATAGACATCGAGCACGTCCGCCTCGGCGATCTGGGCCCCGCAGAACGAAATCATCTGGTCGAAGATCGACTGCGCGTCGCGCATGCCGCCGTCGGCGAGCCGGGCGATGCAGGCCAGCGCCGCATCGGCCACCGCGATCTTCTCGTCCTTCGCGATCGTCTTCAGCCGCTCGATGATCAGCTCGCCGGGAATCGGCTTCAGGTCGAACCGCTGGCACCGCGACACGATCGTCGGCAGCACCTTCTGCGGATCCGTCGTCGCGAAGACGAACTTCACGTGCGCCGGCGGCTCCTCGAGCGTCTTCAGCAGCGCGTTGAACGCCGCCGCCGAGAGCATGTGCACCTCGTCGATGATGTAGATCTTGTATTTCCCCTGCGCCGGCGCGTAACGCACCGTCTCGCGCAGGTCGCGCACCTGGTCGACACCGTTGTTCGAGGCGCCGTCGATCTCGATCACGTCGAGGTGCGAGCCATCGGCGATCGCCTTGCACGCGGGATCGTTGACGTCGAAGTCCGCCTTCGGGCCGTCCGTGCAGTTCAGCGCCTTGGCAAAGATCCGCGCCGTCGAAGTCTTACCCGTGCCCCGCGGCCCCACGAACAGATACGCGTGCGCAATCCGCTGCCGGGAGATCGCATTCTTCAGCGTCCGCACCACGTGGTCCTGGCCCACGACGTCGTCGAACGTCTGGGGACGCCACTTGCGCGCGATGACTTGATAGGTGGAGCTCAATCCGGCTTCGGAGTTGGTGGTGAAATGCGGCGAACCGCGCAAGAGCGAGCCCGCGATCCTTCAACTTTCAACCTTCAACTGCGCGCCGCCGCGGCTTCGCGGCAAAAAAAGTGGCCAGGCACTCCACGGCACTGGGAGAACGTCGCTGCCGTTGCTACCTTCCGGTCCTGGCGGAGTTCACGCGCCTGCCCATGCATGGCACCTGGCCGGCGCGAACCATGCGCCGCGACCGACGCGGCGCAAGGGCTATTTCCAAATCTATTTCGCCCCGTCCGCCGGCTTTGTCGCCGGGGTTTTCTGCCCGTCCTTCGCATCCTTCTGCGCCGCCTTGAAAGCCGCTTCCGCGTCCACGCGCTTCTGCCGGTCCGCGCGCACGCGCTCCTCGAAACGCTCGCGCATCTGCTGCAGCTTCGTCCGCTGCTCCGGCGTGAGCACGGCCGCCACGTCGACATACATGCGCTCGTTCACACGCGCGACGTCCGCGACATTATCCTGCCGCCGCCGGTTCTCCTCGTCGCGCAACCGCTGAAAATCTTCTCCCGCCCGACCGACGATCGGCAGCACCTTTTCCCGCTGCTCGGCCGACAGCGCCAGCTCGCGGGTGAATTGCCGCATCAACTGCGGAGTCAGCGGGGAATTCTTTGCCCCGCCCGGGACGATCGCGGCCGGCAGCGGCGCCGCCGGACCGGCCACCTTGGGCCGCGGCGCATCCGGCACCGGCATCACCTGGGCCGGACGCTGGGCGGGCCCGCGCCGCGCCGAAGCGCCGATCGTGAACAAGCCACCGAACACCGCGCCGGCCATGAAGACGCCGATGAACGCGGCGATGACTTTCCACGGTCGGTCCATCAGTCGGCCGCGTCGAAGACGAGCGCCACGGCATCGTCGGCCGGTGCGGCCAGCTCGAGATCGTCGACCGCCGCCATCGGAATCGCACCGCTGCCGGTATGCGGCACCACCAACGCGTTGTAGTTCAACGCCAAGCTTCCCAGCGCCAGCAGGCACGCGACGCCGAGCGCGCGGAAGGCGAAACGGTCGAACACCGACACCACGCTCCGCTCCTGCACGAAGGCCAGCGCAGCCACCCGCGTGGCAAATCCATAGGGCACGCTCTCATCGCGCGATTCGCGGTGGGGCCGGGCGGCCGCGGCAAGACGCGACCAGGCATCACGGGAGGGATTTGGGTTCATGACCGTTCCTTTCGTTGTAGTTCCTGAAAGAGCTTCTGCAACTTCCGGCGCGCGCGAAATGCCCGCACCTTGATGAGCGACTGGTTCCACCCCGTCAGACCCGCGATCTCCGCGATGGTCTTCTGCTCGAGATCCAGCAGGCGGATCACCAGCTGGTCGTCCGGCTTCAGCTGGGCGAGCAGCTTGTGCACGAGCTCGTGGGCCGCCATCGCATCGTTGGCCGCCACATCCTTGTCGCTCGTCATCACCGCATCGAGGACGTCGGCCTCGTTTTCCGAAAGATCGGCCCAGCGGAACTCCGGCCGCCGCTTCTGCGCCCGCAGGTGATCGATGCACGTCGTCACCGCGATCCGCGACACCCAGTGCGGAAACGGCACCGCGCCCTGATACTGTTCGAGCCGCGAAAACATCTTCATGAAAACCTCCTGCGCGAGGTCCTCCTCCTGCACCCGCCGCGGCAGGTGCGAACGCACGATCCTGATGACCAGCGGATAAAGGTGTTCGACGAGCTCGCGCGCGGCCTGCTGATCGCGCTGGCGCACCCGTCCGAGGCAGCCAGCCAGATCGAACGGCGGGACGTCGTCGTCAGGCATACGCGATTGGATGCAACACCATGCACGTCAGGCAAGACGCCCCTTGCACCGCCCGGTTACAAATTCCACCCACCTGACCGTCCTGTAAGGCGTTCGGAACCAGCCCTTGACTTCACTCCTGCCGCGCCGATACCAACCCGACCTCTGATGCGAGTTTTGCGGCAGGCCCTTCGACTTACCATCGCGCACGACCTTTAGGACGCCGCCTAGCGGCCGGTCGTGCGTTGGCCTGAATTTCCTGTCGCCGCCCCGCGCGGTGTTCCGCCAGTCTGTCCGGTCGACGCCGGCCAGCCCTCACCTTCCAAACTCCGTCCCTTACCTTTCCGTCCGCCGCCTTTGGCCATGCAATCCGCTCCCGTTACCAAATACCGTGCGTTTCCGCCGGTCCACCTGCCCAACCGTCAGTGGCCCAACCGCACCCTCACCCGCGCCCCGATCTGGTGCAGCGTCGACCTCCGCGACGGCAATCAGGCCCTCGCGCAGCCCATGAGCGTCGAGGAGAAACTCGAGTATTTCGACCTGCTCGTCCGCATCGGTTTCAAGGAGATCGAGGTCGGCTTCCCCAGCGCCTCGCAGATCGAGTTCGATTTCTGCCGTCGCCTCATCGAGGAGAACCGGATCCCGGATGATGTCTCCATCCAGATCCTCTGCCAGTGCCGCGAGGAACTGATCGTCCGCAGCATCGAGGCCCTCCGCGGTGCGAAAAACGCCATCTTCCACCTCTACAACTCCACGTCCCCCGCCCAGCGGAAGTATGTCTTCAACGCCACCAGGGCCGACATCGTCCGCATCGCCATCCAGGGCACCACGTGGGTAAAAAAACACTCCGCGCCCCTCATCGCCGCCGGCACGCGGATGCGTTTCGAGTATTCGCCCGAGAGCTTCACCAGCACCGAACTCGAGTTCGCCCTCGAGATCTGCGAGGCCGTGACCGACATCTGGCAGCCCACGGTCGGGAACAAGATCATCCTCAATCTCCCCGCCACCGTCGAATACGCCACGCCCAACGTCCACGCCGACCAGATCGAGTGGATGTGCACCCACCTCACCCGCCGCGACCGCACGCTCGTCTCGCTCCACACGCACAACGACCGCGGCACCGGCGTCGCCGCCGCCGAGCTCGCGCTGCTCGCGGGCGCCGACCGCGTCGAAGGCACGCTCTTCGGCAACGGCGAGCGCACCGGCAACCTCGATATCGTCACCGCCGCGCTGAATCTTTACACGCACGGCATCCACCCCGGCCTCGACTTCTCCAACATCAACGAGATCCGCGAGGTCTACGAACGCACCACCCGCCTCGAAGTCCCGCCGCGCCAGCCCTACGCCGGCGAACTCGTGTTTACCGCGTTCAGCGGCTCGCACCAGGATGCGATCAAGAAGTCCTGGGCCGCGCGCGATCCGCAGCAGCCGCAGGCGCCGTGGGATGTCCTCTATATCCCCGTCGACCCCGCCGATATCGGCCGCAGCTACAAGGCCATCATCCGCATCAACTCGCAGTCCGGCAAAGGCGGCGTCGCCTATGTGCTCGAAAACGAATTCGGCTTCTCGCTGCCGAAACTCATGCACAAGGAGATCGGCAAGATCATCAACGATGTCGCCGATTCCCGCGGCACCGAGCTCACCGCCGCCGACATCCACGATGTCTTCCGCCGCGAATACCTCGACCGCACCGCGCCCGTCTCGCTCCAGCAGTTCAAGACCACCGAGCGCGACAGCACGGTCACCTGCGAGGCCGCACTCACCATCGACGGCACCGCGCACCGCCTCTCCGGCGAGGGCAACGGCCCGATCGACGCCTTCACCCACGCCCTCGGCACCACGTCGCTCCCGCGCTTCGAGGTCCTCAGCTACGCCGAGCACTCGCTCGGCAAGGGCTCCGAGGCCCGCGCCGTGAGCTACATCCAGATCAAGACCGAGCGCGGCCACGCGCTCTACGGCGCCGGCATCGACACCAACATCGAGCTCGCCTCGATCAAGGCCATCGTCAGCGCGCTCAACCGCGCCCTCGCGAAACGCTGAGCGCCGCCGGCCGCCCCCGCACGGTCCACTCCGCGCATCGGTCGAATCTTCCGGGGCGGGCCGCACGGCCCGCCCCGTTTCTTTTCCCCCGCCCGACCGGAGCGCGCCCGTCAGCCCGCGCCCGCCCGCCGCAAAAATCGCTCCGCTTCCCCGCCGATTTCTGCCTGTGTTGCCGCCCGCACCCGCCATGACCTTCGACGCCTCGCTCGCCGAAACGCTCCGCACCTTCCAGGCGCTCACCACGATCCGCCCCCAGATCGACCGCGCGGGCGACATGATCCTCGCGACGCTTCAACGCGGCGGAAAGCTCCTCATCTGCGGCAACGGCGGCAGCGCCGCGGAGGCCGCCCACTTCGCCACCGAACTCGTCGGCCGCTACGCGAAGAACCGCCGCTCCCTCCCCGCCGTCGCGCTCTCCTCCGACGGCTCGCTCCTCAGCTGCATCGGCAACGACTACGGTTACGAGCAGGCCTTCGCGCGCCAGATCGAGGGCCTCGCCCGCCCCGGCGATCTCGTCGTCGTGCTCACCTCGAGCGGCAACTCCGCCAACATCCTCGCCGCCCTCGCCGCCGCGCGCACCGCGGGTCTCGAGAGCCTCGCGTTTCTCGGCCGCGGCGGCGGCAAGGCCAAGGGCCTCGCCACGTGCGAACTCATCATGCCCGGCCAGAGCGGCGCCGCCGCCCAGGAAGCGCACCTCTTTTTGATCCACCATTTCTGCGAGCGCATCGACGCCGCGTTCGCCTGATCCGCCGCCGCACGCGGCACGATGCTCCGCGTGCCGCACCGCCCGTCCGCCGCAAGTGCGCGCAAATCCCGCGCTTGTGCCTGCCCGCCGCACCGTTCGCGCCGCACACCCCGGAACTCACCCGGCAGTTACTCCGCGGACTGAAATTTCTGCGCACTCGCGGACGCAGGAAATGAATTAATAGCAAAACGCCCGAGTGAGGCGTGGCACCGTGGTTGCTAACCGGGACAGCGCGACCCGTCCGGTAACACCACAACCATGAACTCACTCAGGCTATGCCCAAATTCGCGCGCGCGTCACTGATTGCAATCCCCTTCCTCTCTCCTCTTTCCCTGCTCGCCCAGACCGCTGCGCCACCCGCCGACAAGGCCGGGGGCGAAGCCATCGTGACGCTCGAGAAATTCGTCACCACGGAAAAGAACGACGACCCGAATTACCTGCTGCCCGCGCAGCCCGTCGAAAGCTCCTTCGGCTTCGCCAAGGCGCTCATGGATACACCGCGCTCCTCGTCGCTCATCAGCGCCGAGACGATCGAGCGCTTCTCCCTCTCCGCCGTCGAGGATCTCGCCCGCGTCGTGCCCGGCGTGTTCACCACGACGCGCTTCGGCATCCAGGGCGGCATCGATGTCCGCAACGTCCCCGCCGACACGTATTTTCGCGGCATGCGCCGCCTCTCGCTGCAGGGCAACGCCCGCAGCGTGCTCGCCGCGATGGACAGCATCGAGGTCGTGAAGGGCCCGCCCTCGCCGATCTTCGGCATGGGCAAAATCGGCGGCTACACCAACGCCACGCCGAAATCCGGCCGCGCCAAAAACGGCAAATATCTCACCGAGGCCGAGGGCTTCGCGCAGGCGATCATGGGCTCCTACGATCGCAGCGAAGTCTCCTTCGGCTACGGCGGCCCCGTGCGCGCCGGCAAACGCCGCGGCGGCTTTTATGTCTACGGTCTGCTCGAGGACTCCGAGTCGTTCGCCAAGGGCGTGCCCATCGAACAGGAAATTCTCCAGGCCTCCCTGAGCCTCGACGATGTGCTCGGCCCGTGGCGTCTCGAGACCGGCGTCTCCTATCAGGTCTCGCGCACCGCCGGCGCCCTCACCGGCCGCTTCACGCAGGACCTCGTCGACACCGGCCGCTACATCCGCGGCGTGCCGCTCGTGAACCTCGACCTCAACGGCAGCGGCGTCATCGGCATCCGCGAAATGTTCCGCGCCTCGCCCGTCACCGGTGGCATCAGCGGCAACAACCTGCCGCTCATCCAGACGTGGAACTGGCCGCTCAACGCGCAGGGCAAGCCGCTGCCCGTCGATCAATTCCCGAAGGTGAGCGGCATCCCGCTCAACATGTATAACTACCTCGTCGCGAATCCGGCCAAGGATCCGACCGGCCTCCTCCGCGCCCAGGGCATCGGCGGACCGCGCCCCAACGCCGGCAACGGCCAGGTCCCCATCGGCATGGTCCTCGATCCCACCACCGTCGGCTACGACCAGCTCGACATGCGCCGCTCCGCCGCCTTCGAGCGCAACCTCCGCGCCGAACTCGTCACCGGCTACTTCGATCTCATCTACGACCGCGTGCCCGACTTCACGGTGAAGAACCAGGTGTTCTTCGACAGCATGGACCAATACAAAATCTCCAACCAGCCGTTCAGCCCGAAGAACGACGTGCTGCTCTGGGAGGACAAACTCACCGCCGTGAAACGCCTCCGCCCGTCCGAGGACTGGCTCAGCGTCAACAGTCTCGCCTCCGTCAACTTCCGCTACACCCGCGCCAACACCAAGAGCAGCGGCGGCGACTACGGCACGCACCGCACCGACGCCATGGCCTCCACCTGGGTCGACGAACGCGGCGGCATGGTGCCCAACACCACGTTCTCCAATCCGTTCGAGAATCCCGATCCCGCCAGCGACGACAGTTTCCCGTGGACCGCCCACGGCCGCACGTCGTTCACCGAGGCCGGCGCCGGCCTCATGTTCGACATCGATCTCAAGCGCCGCACCAACCTCATCGTCGGCGGCCGCTACGATGTCTCGAAGGCCCACAACTGGAACTACGGCGGCGTCTGGGCCCTCGGCGGCGCCGGCACCTCCAACGCCAACCCGCTCCGCCAGATCACCGCCACCACCTCCTCCAAGGGCACCGACGACGGCGCCTCGTGGAGCGTCAGCCTCTCGCACCTCCTGCCGTATCATATCCGGCCCTACATCACCGTCGCCCGCTCCAGCCTCGCCCTCGACGGCAGCGATAACCGCATCTCCGACGCCATCATTGCCGCCGGCCACATCGGCAGCGCCGAGCTCAAGGAGGTCGGCGTCAAGACGAGCATGCTCAACAACACGCTCTTCTCCACCATCTCCGTCTACGAGCAGACGCGCATCATCCTCCAGTCGCCCGACGAGGATCCCGCCGCCGCCGCGGCCACCGCCGGCGCCTTCGCCAGCTCCACCACCACCACCGGCGGCGAGTGGGAACTGAAGTGGGTGCCGACCAAGCGCTTCTTCGTCACCGCCTACGCGCTCAAGCAGGAGACCGAGTTCAAGCCCAACTCCGGCGGCACCCTCCTCGTCGACGCCCGCACGCTCGGGTTCAAGGACGTCGTCGATCCCGCCACCGGCAAGGTCATCTACCCCGCCGAGGCCTTCCTCTATGGCGGCCGCAGCCGCGTGATCCTGCCGGACAACGTCGACGCCTTCAAACTCAAGGGCGGCAATCCCGAGATCCAGGCCGCCGTCACCTCCGGCTACACGTTCCGCAACGGCTTCGGGTTCACGTTCAGCAGCAACTACCTCTCCGCGGTAAACACGGGCCGCCTCGGCATCGTCCGCCTCCCGCGCAACGTCACCTACAACGCCAACGTGTTCTACGGCCTCGAGAAGTGGTCGGTGAAGTTCGACGTCTTCAACCTCGCCGACGAACGCTACTTCAAGCCCCGCACCGGCGACACCCTCGGCGACGCGCTCGCCCAGGCCATGCCCGGCCGCCGCTGGCAGATCACGCTCCGCCGCCAGTTCTGATCGCTCCCGGCGACCGCGCTCCTCCGCGCGGTCGCCGTTCTTCCGCCCCGCTCACCTCCGCCCGCGCCGGCCGCTCCGCCCGCGCGCCCACCCGCCTCCGGCTCCGCCGCCCCTTTCCGCATGACCACCCTCCGCTCGCTCACGCTCGCCGCGTTTCTCGCCGCCGCCCCGCTCGCCTTCGCCGCCACCAGGACGTTCGAACTCACCACCGCCACCCTCGCCGACATCAACGCCGCGATGGATGCCGGCGCGCTCACCTCGGAGAAACTGCTCCAGCTCTACCTCGCGCGCATCGAGGCCTACGACAAGGCCGGCCCCAAGGTGAACTGCGTGATCACGCTCAACCCCAAGGCCCTCGAGGAGGCCCGCGCCCTCGACGCCGAACGCAAGGCCAAGGGCCCGCGCTCCCAACTCCACGGCGTGCCCGTCGTGCTCAAGGATCTCATCGACGCCACCGGCCTTCCGACCACCGCCGGCTTCAAACCCTTCGGCGCCCCCGTCCCGCCGCGCGACGCCACCATCGTCGCCCGCATGAAAGCCGCCGGCGCGATCGTCCTCGCCAAAGTTTCGACGACGAACTGGTTCGGCGCCGGCTTCGACGACACCCACCCGATCGGCGAGAGCCCCAATCCCTACAATCTCGCCCTCTCGCCCGGCGGCTCCAGCAACGGCTCCGGCGTCGCGCTCGCCGCCACCTTCGCCACGCTCGCCGTCGGCACCGACACCAGCGTCTCCGTCCAGAGCCCGTCCTCCAACTGCTCCGTCGTCGGCATGGTCGGCAGCTACGGCATGATCAGCCGCGCCGGCATCGTGCCGCGCGGCGCCACGCAGGACCGGCCCGGCCCGATGGCGCGCAACGTCTACGACGTCGCCGCGTTCTTCTCCGTCATCGCCGGCTGGGATGCCGAGGACTTCACCACGTTCTCGCCCATGGGCAGCTTTCCGCAGGGCGACTGGTCGCAGGAACTCAAGGGCGCCTCGCTCAAGGGCAAACGCCTCGGCGTGCTCCGCGAGATGATCCCCGCCGGCGAGGAGTTCGCCGAAGCCCGCGCGATCTTCGAACAAGCCGTCGCCGATCTCCGCGCCGCCGGCGCCTACGTCGTCGACCCGATCCTCACCGGCAATCCCGGCATCGCCGCCGACACCAGCCAGGGCCGCGGCCGCACCGCCGAATACGAGAAGTTCGCCTTCACCGACGCCTACCTCGCGCGCCTCGGCGCCGCCGCGCCGTTCAAGTCCACCGCCGACATGATCGCCAAGGTCGGCAAGGAAAAATTCAGCGCCTCGATGCTCACCGCCGCCGAGCTCCCGCCGCCGCACCGGAGTCCCGACTACCTCGCGCGCTACACCGCCCGCCAGATGTATATCGACCTCATCGCCGAGCTGCAGGACCGCTTCAAACTCGATGCCTTCGTGCAGCCGTTCACGCTCGTCGTCGCCCAGCGCGACTCCGCGCGCAGCGGCTCCGGCGAACGCCGCGGCGGCAGCTACGGCGACCGCCCGGGGGTGAACAACCTCACCTCCACCACCGGCCTCCCCGCCGTCGTCGTGCCCAGCGGCTACGTGCCGTCGAACAACTTCCCGATCGCGCTCCAGTTCCTCGGCCGCGCCAACAGCGACCTCGAACTCCTCAAGCTCGCGCACGCCTACGAACAGGCCACCAAGCGCCGCAAGAATCCGCCCACCACGCCCGCCCTCCCCGGCGAAACCTTCACCTACCAGACCTCCGATGCCCGCATTGCCCAGGCTCGCTAAGGCCGCCGCTCTCGCCGCCGCCTTCCTCACCGCCGCTGCCCGCGGCGCGACCTTCGATCTCCAGACCGCCACCCTCGCGGACATCAACGCCGCGATGGATGCCGGCGCCCTCACCTCGGAGAAACTCGTCTCGCTCTACCTCGCGCGCATCGCCGCCTACGATCAGGCGGGACCGAAGATCAACTCCGTCATCGCGCTCAACCCGCAGGCCCTCGAGACCGCCCGCGCCCTCGACGCCGAGCGCAAGGCCAAGGGCCCGCGCTCCCCGCTCCACGGCGTGCCCGTCGTGCTCAAGGACCTCTTCGACACGAAGGACCTGCCGGCCTCGTGCGGCTTCCTGCCGATGAAAAACTCGCAGCCGCTCCACGACGCCACCGTCGTGAAACGCCTCCGCGACGCCGGCGCCATCATCCTCGCCAAGGTCAATATGAGCGACTGGTTTGGCACCCCGAAGAAGGGCGACCAGAGCACCGTCCTCGGCCGCACGCTCAATCCCTACAACCTCGAGCTCACGCCCGGCGGCTCCAGCGGCGGCACCGGCGCCGCGCTCGCCGCCGGCTTCGCCCACGTCGGCCTCGGCAGCGAGACCGGCGTCTCCATCCGCAATCCCACGTCGAACAACTCCCTCGTCGGCCTCGCGCCCACGCGCGGCCTCATCCCGCGCACCGGGCAGACCATGACGTCGTTTGCCCAGGAGCGCTGCGGTCCGATGGCCCGCACCGTCTACGATGTCGCCGTCGTCACCGACGTCGTCGCGGGCTTCGACGCCGAGGACCTCCTCACCATCCATTCTCCCGGCCGCACGCCCAACGCCTCCTACACCACCTTCCTCAAAAAGGACGCGCTGCGCGGCGCCCGCATCGGCGTCTTCCGCGATCTCTTCCGCAAAGGCCCCGCCCACGCCGAGGGCGTCGCCCTCGTCGAGAAAGCCATCGCCGACATGAAGGCCGCCGGCGCCGTGATCATCGAGCCGGTCAGCACCGGCCTCGATCTCTTCACGCTCCTCGCCGACACGCGCACCAACTACTACGAGGCCCAGTTTTCCTACGACCTCTACTTCCGCCGCCTCGGCCCGCAGGCGCCGATCCGCAACATGGACGAACTCCTCGCCAAGGGCGGCGACCTCGTGAAGCCGAGCATCGTGAAGGGCTACCGCGAGTTCAGCTCGCTCATGCACCACGCCGACTATCTCGCGCGCCGCGACACGCAGGAGACGCTCCGCGACGCCGCCGTCGCGCTCATGGACCGCTACCGGCTCGATGCGCTGGTCTATCCGTTCAAGTCGCTCCCGCCCGAGCCGCACCTCGCGGAAAACAACCGCGAGAAGGACAACCCGTTCAGCTCCGTCACCGGTCTGCCCGCCGTGCTCGTGCCCGCCGGCTACACCGCCAAGGAAAACGGCCCCATCGCGCTCGAGATTCTCGGCCGCCCCTTCAGCGAGCCCACGCTCTTCGGTCTCGCCTACGCCTTCGAGCAGCTCGCCAAGGTCCACAAGCTGCCGCCCACCACGCCGCCGCTGCCCGGCGAGAAGTTCGACTACCAGCCGCGTCCCGCCGCGGTCGCCGCCGTCACCCGCTGAGTTTTCTGCCCCGCCCTTTCGCCATGTTTACCGCCTCGTTTCCCTCCCGCGCCCTCCGGCGCACCGCCGCCACGCTCGCGTGCGCCGCCGCCGTCGCCACGTTCACCGCGTCCACCCTGCCCGCCGCGCCTGTCGATGTGCTCGAACTCACCATCGCCGATGCCCACGCGGGCTTCCTCGCGAAACGCTTCACCGCGCGCCAGCTCACGCAGGCCTACCTTGATCGCATCGCCGCCTACGATCTGAAGGGCCCCGCCATCCGCTGCATCGTCTCCGTCAATCCCGCCGCGCTCGCCGATGCCGAGAAACTCGACGCCGAGTTCGCCAAAACCGGCAAACTCGTCGGCCCGATGCACGGCATTCCCGTGCTCGTGAAGGACGAGATCGACGTCGCCGGTATGGCCACCACGCAGGGCACCGTTGTCTTCAAGGACTACGTCACGCCGCTCGATGCGTTCGTCATCGCCCGGCTCCGCGCCGCCGGCGCCATCATTCTGGCGAAGACCACCCTCAGCGAGTTCGCCGGCGGCGACACCTACAGCGCCCTCACCGGCAACTCGCGCAATCCCTACGCCCTCGACCGCACCGTCGGCGGCTCCTCCGGCGGCGCCGGCGGCGCGCTCGCCGCCAACTTCGGCCTCCTCTCCCTCGGCGAGGAAACCAGCTCCTCGCTCAAGCGCCCCGCCGCGTGGGGCGCTCTCGCCGGCATGCGCGCCACACCCGGCCTCATCAGCCGCACCGGCATGTGGGACGGACATCCCGTGCCCACCGCGCAGATGGGACCGATGACGCGCACCGTCACCGATCTCGCGAAGCTCATGGACATCATGGTCGGCTACGATCCCGAGGACCCGATCACCGCCTTCGGCGTCCAGCACACGCCCAAGACCTACACGTCCTACCTCGATAAGAACGCCCTCAAGGGCGCCCGCATCGGCGTCATCCGCGAAGCCATCGGCAGCGGCTCCCGCCCCGACTCCGAGGACTTCAAGAAAGTCGACGCTCTCTTCCAGAAAGCCCTCGCGGACCTCAAGGCCGCCGGCGCCACGCTTGTCGATGTCACGATTCCGGATCGCGCCGCCCTGCAGGCGAAACGCGGCGGCGATCCCGCGCTCACCGCCGAAGCGCTCCGCGTCTACCTCGCCCGCAATCCGAACTCCCCATTCAAGAACCAGGCCGACATCGACGCGCATCCCGCGATGGCGACCAGCTTCAAGACCACCGTCGCCAACTACCGCGCCGCGCATCCCGAGAGCGCCGCCGCGGCCGGCGTCGGCTACTCGGGCGGCAGTGGCCGATCCGGCGGCGCGCGCCAAGCCGATCCCGCGCGCATCCTCGAGGGCATCCGCGCCCGCGAGCAACTCCTGCAGAACATGGCCAAGGTCATGGCCGACGCCAAGGTCACCGCCCTCGCCTACAAGGCCGTCGAACACCAGCCCACGCTCATCGCGGAAGCCACCACGCCGCCCTACAAGAGCAACGGCGGCGTCGTCTCGCTGAACACGTTTCTCATCTACACGCCGACGATCACGGTCCCGATGGGCTTCACGACCGACGGCATTCCCGCGGGCCTCGCCTTCCTCGGTCTGCCCTACAGCGACGCCGAGCTCATCAAGCTCGCCTACGCCTACGAGCAGGCGACCAAGCACCGCAAGCCGCCGGCCACCACGCCCGCGCTCACCGCGTCCGCCGCCGCCGCGCAGTAATCACCGTGGGAGGGGGTTAATCCCCCGACTCGTCGCGCCCTGAAGCCTCCCCCCACCTCTATCCGCCCCCGCCCCGTTCGTCCGCGCGCCCCGCCGCGATCCTTTCCTGCTTCATGCCCCGCCTCTCCGGTTCGTTTACCGCCGTCGCCACGCTGCTGGCCGTCGCCCTCGGTTCCGGTTGCGCCGAGAAGACGAAGTCCTCCGCGGGCGGCGGCCGCCGCGGCCCCGGCGGCGTCCCGCCCGTCGTCGTCGGCACCGCGGAGCGAAAAGTCGTCCCGCTCACCCTCGAGGCCGTCGGCAGCGTCGAGCCGATCATGGCCGCCTCCGTCCGCTCGCAGATCACCGGCACCGCGCTGAAGATCCATTTCCGCGAAGGCCAGGAGGTGCAGGCCGGCGACCTCCTTTTCGAACTCGATTCCCGTCCGTTCCGCCAGGCCGTCCAGACCGCCGAGGCCGAGGTGCAGCGTTACACGGCCCAGCTCGAAAACGCCCGCGCCCAGCTCGCCCGCTACCGCGCCCTCAGCACCGATTCCTTCGTCTCGCAGGAACAGCTTCAGAACAGCCAGGCCGCCGAGCGCACCCTCGCCGCGCAGCTCGCCGCCGCCGAGAGCTCCCTCGCCGGCGCCCGCCTCCAGGTCGACTACTGCACCATCCGCGCCCCGCTCGCCGGCCGCACCGGCAGCCTCGGCGCGCGCCTCGGCGATCTCGTCCGCGCGGGCGACGCCACCACCGCCCTCGTCGTCATCAACCAGCTCGACCCCATCTACGTTGCCTTCGGCGTCCCGTCGCAGCACCTCGCCACCCTCGCCCGCTACCGCGCCGCCGGCCCCATCACCGTCACCGCCACGCCGCACGGCCACCCCGACAAGGCCGTCACCGGCGAACTCACGTTCATCGACAACGCCGTCGATCCCGCCACCGGCACGGTGAAACTCAAGGCCACCTTCCCCAACGCCGACCACCGCCTCTGGCCCGGCCAGTTCGCCAATCTCCGCGTCCACCTCGCCGCCCCCGAGGGCCTCGTCGTTCCCGTCGCCGCGCTGCAGAATACCCAGAAGGGCCCGCAGGTCTTCGTCGTCACCGCCGAGAAAAACGCCGAGCTCCGCCCTGTCGTCGTCGAGCGCACCCACGGCCTCGAAGCCGTCATCGCCAAGGGTCTCGCCGCCGGCGAATCCGTCATCGTCGACGGCCAGCTCCGCGTGCAGCCCGGCCGCCCCGTCGAGGTGAGACTCGCCGCCGCCGCCCCCGCGGCCGGCGCCACCAGCGAACGCAAGAAACGCAAAGCGGAGTGAACATCCCCGAGCTCTTCATCCGCCGGCCGGTGATGACCACGCTGGTCACCCTCGGCCTCAGCCTCTTCGGCGCGATGTCCTACCGCGCCCTGCCGGTCAACGACCTGCCCAACGTCGATTTCCCGACCATCTCCGTCACGGCCAATCTCCCCGGCGCCAGCCCCGAGACCATGGCCGCCACCGTCGCCACGCCGCTCGAGCAGGAATTTTCCAGCATCGCCGGCATCGACTCGATGACGTCGACCAGCTCCCAGGGCACCACGCAGATCACGCTGCAGTTCGACCTCGACCGCTCGATCGACGCCGCCGCCCAGGATGTCCAGGCCGCCATCTCCGCCATCCAGCGTCGCCTGCCGCAGGACATGCCCACGCCGCCGTCGCTGCGGAAATCCAATCCCGCCGACGAACCCGTCATCCAGCTCTCGCTCAACTCCGCCACGCTCCCGCTGTCCGAGGTCGACGAATACGCCCAGACGCTCCTCGCCCAGCGCATCTCCAGCATCAACGGCGTCGCCCAGGTCCAGGTCACCGGCTCCCAGAAATACGCCGTCCGCGTCCTCCTCGATCCCCGCGCCCTCGCCGCCCGCGGCATCGGCATCGACGAGGTCCGCGCCGCCCTCGCGTCCAGCAACGTCAACCTCCCCGCCGGCACCTTCGACGGCCGCTACAAAACCGTCACCCTCCAGGCCTCCGGCCAGCTGCGCAACGCCGAGGCCTTCCGCCGCGTCGTCGTCGCCTACCGCAACGGCTCCCCCGTCCGCCTCGCCGATCTCGGCGAGGTCATCGACAGCGTGCAGAGCGACAAATCCGCCGGCTGGTTCAACCACGACCGCGCCATCAACCTCCAGGTCCG
>JACCED011092190.1_pt1 | contig 21807 bp, 17 predicted proteins | sample 7455021 | NCBI WGS metagenome assembly JACCED01 (sample SAMN15323456, study PRJNA562643) | freshwater metagenome | isolation source: river surface water | place: USA:Blue River Watershed | collected 2017-08-19
GCTCGAGAGCTTCGTCAATCATTATTACTCAGCTGCTGCTTCTGTTGCGGTTTCAGCCACAGCGTCTGTCTCTACAGCTTGAGCTGGAACCTCTGCCACCTCAACGTCAGCTTGTGGCTCGGACACTACAACTTCAGCTGGAGCTTCTTCAGCTACTGGATTTGCCTTAGCTGCAAGCTTCTCTTGCGCCTTCTTCTTCAGCGTTGTTGCGCCTTCTTTCGGCTCATCCATTGCAGACTTCACAGCTGCTTCATATGCAACGCTCTTGTGTGGCTTAGGGGCAGCAACGCGAAGTGTTCCTTCTGTTCCTGGAAGACCCTTGAACTTCTGCCAATCTCCTGTGACCTTAAGAATTGCCTCTACAGCCTCAGATGGTTGTGCACCAACGCCTAACCAGTAGAGCGCGCGTGCTGAGTTCACTTCAATAATTGATGGCTCTTGTCCTGGGACGTTGCGACCAATCTCTTCGATTGAAAGTCCGTTACGTGCCTTACGTGAGTCGGTAACAACGATGCGATAGAACGGTGTACGAATCTTGCCCATGCGCATTAAACGAATTTTTGTAGCCAAAGCAGTGGTGCTCCTAAAAAAGTGTGTTCAACCTCGTAGCTGTAGCGGGGTGCCCAGCGCAAAGATCCAACGATGGATGTGGATGTTTCGGGGGTAGAGAGCCCCGTCACAGGAGACCAATCTTGCCATGGGAGCCCTGCGATCCAAAATCAGGAGCTCTCTTCGGCCGCCCGCTTGGCTGGATTACCTGAACGTGACTTCTTCTTCGCCGGGGGCGCTGACTGGCGCGGAGCAGCGGGCATTGCAGGCATTCCCGGTGGCAGGGCCATTCCAGGAGGCATCCCCCCACCTTTTCGCATCTGCTTCATCATCTTCTGCGCCGCTGAGAATTTATCAACGAGGGCATTGACCTCTTGAACTTTTCGCCCTGATCCAGCAGCAATGCGTGCGCGACGAGAACCGTTGAGAATCTTTGGTTCAACTCGCTCTTGTGGCGTCATTGATTGCACGATCGCTTTAGTGCGCACAATCTCGCTCTCATCGAAGTTTTCAATCTGCTTCTTCATCGCACCGGCACCGGCACCTGGGAGCATGCTCAATAACTTACCCATGGAGCCCATCTTGGACATCGCCTCAAGTTGTTCGAGAAAATCTTCCAATGTGAAATCTTCACCCTTGATAAATTTATCTTCAAGCTTTGCAGATGAGTCACTATCAAGTGCTTTCTTGGCCTGCTCTGCAAGTGTTGCGACATCACCCATTCCAAGGATGCGTGAGGCCATACGTTCTGGGTGGAAGACATCAAAGTCTGTGAGTTTCTCACCGGTTGAGGCAAACATGATTGGTTTTCCAGTTAGCGCTGCAATCGATAGCGCAGCACCACCTCGTGCATCACCATCTAACTTGGTGAGAACAACTCCATCAAAACCCACTCCGACCTTAAATGCTTGAGCAGTCTTTACCGCATCCTGACCGATCATCGCATCGACAACGAAGAGAATTTCATCTGGGTTGATCGCATCGCGAATTGCAGATGCTTCCTTCATCAACTCTTCATCTACACCAAGACGACCGGCAGTATCGACGATGACAATATTGTGAAGTTTTGTCTGGGCGAATTTAAGCCCGTCCTTGGCAACCGAGACAGGATCGCCAACGCCATTGCCTGGTTCTGGCGCAAAGACTGGAACGGAGATGCTCTCGCCCACAACTTGTAATTGATTGACAGCATTGGGACGTTGTAGATCGGATGCAACTAAGAGTGGAGTATCACCGAGATCCTTAAAGTGTTTTGCTAACTTTCCTGCAAGAGTTGTCTTACCTGCTCCTTGCAGACCGGCAAGCATGATTACTGTTGGTGGATTCTTGGCAAGTCGGACACGACGGGCCTGCCCACCAAGAATCTCAACGAGCTCAGTATTTACGATTTCAAAGATTGCTTGAGCTTGGTTAGATCCAGATTGCAGTTGTGGAAGAGCTTCAAGGGATTTGCTCTTGATCTTCTCTACAAAACTTTCAACAACACCGAGTGCAACATCTGCCTCAAGAAGTGCCTGATAGATCTGAGTTGAGGCTTGATCGATATCGGCTGACGAGATCTTGCCGCGTGAACGCAACCCTGAAAAAGCTTGGGTGAATTTGCCTGTCAGTGACTCAAACATAGTGAGCGCACTCTACTTGAGAAGGGCAGCTTTAACCTTATCGGCAACTTCCTCAACTCGCTGGGCGGGCAGCGCTCCCCCACCAAATTCTCGCAGGTAGAGGGTGTCTATCGCCTCTGCTCCCAATGTGGTCACGATCGCTGAGCGAATATCTACATTGCACTGCGTGATTACATCACCAATGCTAAATAAGAGTGCAGGCCGATCGTGGGTCCGAATTTCGATAATCGTGGCATCGGTTGCACCATCGGTAAATGTCTCCACCACTGGTGCCGGAACAGGAATCTTTGGCAGCGTTGCATAGGCGCTAATTCGGTTTGCAATACGTTCTGCCAAGCTCCGATTATCGGAGAGGGCAAGTGAAAGCTGGGCAGAGAGAATCTGGTCTGTAACTTCAGGGGCATGTGGATCTGGGATGACAACCCATTGCATGACCGCGCATTCGCTGACGGTTCGAGTACGTGCAGATCGCACATCTAAACGGAGAACGTTTAAGACACCTGAAACAAGTGAGAGTAGACCTGATCTATCTGGGATAACAAGATCAATCAGATAATCGTGTTCGCGTTTTTCAACAGTGATCGCAAGTTCGCCTCGAGCCGCCATTTCACTCTGGGCGATAGTTAATTCAGGTTGCGGCGCCAGAGTGTTATCTACCATCGCGCTACGTACGCGAGAGACTAAATCTGCGACAAGTCCAGCCTTCCACTCTGACCAAGCCGCCTTTCCCGTTGCTTCACCATCGGCGATGCTGAGTGCATGGAGAAGTTCGAGAGTTGCAAGATCTGGAATCAGTGCAAGTACTGAGGCGATAGTGGCCGGATCATCGAGGTCTCGCCGTGTGGCAGTTGCTGAAAGCAGTAGATGCTGCTCGACTAAAATTTTGAGAATCTCTTGATCGTGGCTATCAAAACCTACGCGCTCTGCAATGGGACCTATCAAACGCCCACCACGTTCTGAGTGATCCTCAAGACTTCCCTTGCCAATATCGTGAAAGAGTGCGGCAAAGAGCAACAGGTCAGGTCTATGCACCATTCGTGTCAGAGCACTGGCATGTAGAACGGTCTCAACCATGTGACGATCTACCGTGTGGCGGTGGAGAACATTTCGTTGCGGAAGTGAACTCACCGTCTCCCATTCGGGAAACCACGACGTGATAATTCCTTCCTGTTCGTAGGCTTCCCAGACTGCAATCATCGATTGTCCGCCTCCGATGAGTGAGATGAAGTTCTCACGCGCTACGCGCGGCCAAGGGGTTGAAATTGCGGGTGCGCGTTCACCGAGAGCTACGCATGTATCAAGTGCTAGAGGTAGACCAACTTGGGCGGCAGCGGCAGCTACTCGAAATGCCAACGTTGCATCACTTTCAATCGGAGCATCAATGGATAAGGAAACTTCTTTATGAGAAATCAGAATCTCAGGTGAGAGTTGTGTTGATCTAATCTTCTTAAGGAATCTTCCAGAGCGATCTTTACCTCGGTTCTCCACGCTATGCCAGATCGAACCGAGAATGTAATCGACAGAGCGGGCAGATTTGGCAAGATCTGCCATCAGTGCATCGGCATCTTCATAACCGAGATCTTCGGCGACTTTATCTTGCTCGTGAAAAAATAGACGGTCCTTAGACCCTTGAGTAACTTTATGTAGGCTGTCGCGAATCCTAAGAATTGTGCTTTCTGCAAGTGAGATTCGTTCAATGGGAGGAAGCGGTGCGCCAGTGAGTGCAATCGCGCGAATTGAGTTGATATCTCTCAAACCTCCGCGCGCTTCTTTGAGATCTGGCTCGAGAAGGTATGCCAATTCACCGCTTCGTTCATGACGAATCTTCATACTCTCTTTGAGCTCTGCCAAATATCTAGCAGAATCTTTACGCCACAGATGGAGAGCATCGCTTTGAGCACTTGCTACGAGATCGGCATCGCCTGCAATCAGGCGAATATCAAGTAAACCCATCACAACGCGTAGATCTTTCTCTGCCGCCTCTCGATTTTGCGAGAGCGTACGAACAGCGTGATCAATCTTGAACCCTTGATCCCACAACGGGTAGAGCAGAGCGCTGACAAGTGAAGAGAGTTCTTCTTCGTTCTTATTTCTATGCAGTACCAGCAAATCTAAATCAGAACCTGGTGAGAGTTCGCCGCGGCCATAACCACCGACCGCGGCGATACTCACCCCCTTGGAGCTATCCCCGAGAGAGTCGAGCAAGGCAGAGATTGCAGAATCGCTTCTATCAGATCTCTCTCGACGTTCTCGGGTACTCATGTATTTACGACTTGATTGCTCTAGATTGCATCTGATCCACGTTCACCTGTGCGAACACGAATTACTTGTTCAATCGGTGTTGTCCAAACTTTGCCATCACCGATTGATCCGGTGAAGGCAGCTTTGACAATGAGATCAAGTGCGCTATCTACATCTGCATCGTTAACAAGTACCTCGAGGCGAACCTTTGGTACAAGATCAACTGTGTATTCAGCGCCACGGTAGACCTCTGTATGTCCACGTTGGCGACCAAAGCCACTTGCTTCGGAGACAGTCATGCCAGTGATACCGGCTGCCTGAAGAGCATCCTTTACATCATCTAATTTAAATGGCTTCAAGATTGCAGTAATGAGCTTCATATTAGGCTCCCTTTGATTGTGCAAGGACGCTGCCTTGGCTGTTGTCGGATAACTCATAGGCACGTTCGGCGTGAACTGCCACGTCGATTCCAGCAACTTCCTGATCTGCAGAGATCCTGAATCCCATCGTGAGATCCACAATCTTTCCAATGATCAGTGTTGCAATGAATGAATAAGCAAGGACGGCACCTGCACCGATAACTTGCTTGATCAACTGATCGGTTCCGCCGCCGTTGAAGAGTCCTACTTCAACTCCAACAAATCCAATCATTACTGTTCCAACAATGCCACCCACGAGGTGAACTGCCACAACATCGAGTGAATCGTCGTAACCGAACTTAAACTTCAAGCCGACTGAGAGCGCGCAAAGTGCGCCAGCAACCGCACCAATAAGGAGGGCACCGCTTGCATTGACGGCAGCACATGCTGGAGTGATCGCAACAAGTCCGGCGACAACACCTGATGCAGCGCCGAGGCTTGTTGCATGGCCATCTCTGATCTTTTCAACAAGTAACCAGGCAAGTACTGCAGCTGTGGTTGCACCGATTGTGTTTAACAACGCAAGTCCTGCTGTTCCATTTGAAGCAACGGCAGAACCGGCGTTAAATCCAAACCAACCGAACCAGAGAAGTGCGGCCCCAAGCATTACTAAAGGCAAGCTATGTGGACGCATAGGAACTTTTCCAAAGCCGATTCTCTTTCCAAGAATGAGAGCCAGGGCTAAGCCAGCAGCACCTGCGTTGATGTGGACGGCAGTTCCTCCAGCAAAGTCGAGTGCGCCGAGATCATTTGCAATCCACCCGCCTGTCTTTGCAACAAAGTCATCGAAGGCAAAGACCCAGTGAGCAACTGGGAAATAGACAAGTGTTGCCCAGATGGCGGCAAAGACCATCCATGCACCAAACTTTGCGCGATCTGCAATTGATCCAGAGATTAGTGCAACAGTGATCGCTGCAAAGATTCCCTGGAATGCGATGAATACTGCTGCTGGAATCGTTCCGATGAGAGATGATGAATTATCTAAACCGTTGAGGAAGAGAAATTCTCCGATATCTCCGATTAGACCTCTCCCGCCGACAGAATCTCCAAAGACCATGGAGAATCCGTAAGCAATCCAAAGAACAAATACAACGGCAAGTGCGCCAAATGACATCATCATCATATTGAGCACGCTCTTTACTCGAACCATGCCGCCGTAAAAAAGTGCAAGACCTGGAATCATCAGCGTTACAAGTCCAGTACTTATGAGCATCCAGGCTGTATCGCCTGAGTTAAGAACTATCTCTTCCATATCGACCTACCCCTATTTCTATCGTCACACTCGTGAAATCGGCCTCGCCCTTGAGGTCTTGGTTATGGGCATACCTTGCTCGGGGGTGGTTACAGATGGTCGGGGGTGAGGTTAAGAAACGGTCACAAAAAGACGCGCCGTGTTACATCTTGATTACAAAAGAGCGGCTTAGCCCTCAAGTAGGGATTGGATGTAGGCCTGGCCATCGAAGGGTTGGAAGTCCCCAATCGACTCCCCTACGCCGATGTACTTGATCGGAATTCCTAATTCTCGTTCAATAGCCAGAGCTATTCCACCTTTAGCGCTGCCATCCATCTTGGTAACTATCAATCCGCTGACGGCGACAACTTCGTTAAATACCTTTGCCTGAGTCATCGCATTCTGTCCCGTTGTTGCATCAATGACAAGGAGGACTTCAGTAACTGGCGCAACTTTCTCTACTACTCGCTTGACCTTTCCAAGTTCATTCATGAGGTCACTCTTGTTATGTAGACGTCCTGCAGTATCAATAATGAGAATATCGCGATCGTTATTGCGAGCAAATGTTGCAGCATCAAAGGCAACAGAAGCCGGCTCAGAATGCTCTTTACCGGTGATGACATCAACGCCTATGCGCTCACCCCAGGTCTGTAACTGTTCAACCGCTGCAGCGCGGAAGGTATCTGCCGCGCCCAACGCAACCGAATGGCCAGAATTTTTAAGCACATGTGCCAATTTGGCAGACGATGTTGTCTTACCTGTTCCATTAATGCCCACAACTAAAATTGCTGATAGTGGTTTCTCCAACTCAATCTCGCGAGAGGCTGGAGCCAAAATTCCTTGGAGGATCGAACTCAATCCTGTGTAGGCATCTTCCGGGCGTAACTTCTTCGCCGATTCGATGACTTCATCAACAAGAGTTGGTCCTAAATCAGAGGCGAGTAATTCTCTACGCGCTTCATCCCAATCAAGAGCTGAAATAGATGAGCGAGATAACTTCGCAACGAGTTTTCCAAATAGACCCATGGGGGTGCTCTTTTAAATTACGCGGTTTCAGATTCGCGCAGGCGTTGCGAGATAACTTCTGTCACGCCATCACCGCGCATCGTCACGCCGTAGAGCGCATCAGCAATCTCCATCGTGCGCTTTTGGTGGGTAATGATGATCAACTGAGAGTTTTCGCGAAGCTCTTCAAGTACTCCAAGGAGACGTCCGAGGTTGACATCATCAAGGGCTGCCTCAACTTCATCGAGTACATAGAACGGACTTGGGCGTGATTTGAAGATCGCGACCAACATGGCAACTGCTGTCAGCGACTTCTCTCCACCTGAGAGAAGTGAGAGGCGTTTGACGCGCTTTCCTGGCGGGCGTGCCTCAACATCGACACCTGTATTGAGAAGATCATCTGGGTTAGTCAAGATGAGGCGACCATCTCCACCTGGGAAGAGGCGAGGGAAGATTTCCTCGAATTGCTTTGCAGTCTCTTCGTAGGCCTCCATAAATATCTGCTGCACACGATCATCGACCTCTTTGATGATATCTAGAAGATCTTTCTTCGTATTCTTCAAATCTTCAAGTTGTTCTGCAAGGAATTTCAACCGCTCTTCAAGTGCGTTGTATTCCTCAAGTGCAAGAGGATTGATCTTGCCCAGCAATGTAAGTGAGCGTTCAGTTGCAGCAAGGCGCTTTTCTTGCTGATCACGGCGATACGGAACCATTTCGGTTGCGACAATTTCGCCAGATTCAGTCTCAATAAATGTAGGGACATCTTTATCAGGACCATACTCCCCGACCAATGTTGCAACATCGATTCCAAACTCTTCGACAGCCTTTGTCTCAAGAGCTTCGATGCGCATGCGCTGTTCTGCACGAGCAATCTCGTCGCGATGAACACTTGATGTGAGTTGATCGAGTTCAAGGGTAAGTTCACGGTTGCGGGCGCGTACAGTTAAGGTCTCGCCTTCGCGATCACTGCGTGAGCTTTCAAGACGAGCACGCTCTGCAGATGCCTTAGCGATTGATCGTTCAATGTGAATGAGCGCTTCATAGGCAGCCTCTGCAATTGATTGAGAGATCAATGCGCCTCGAGCACGTGCGCCACGACGTGAGACCGCTCGCTCTGATGCTTCACGCTCTGCGCGCGCACCATCTTCTAGAGATTGTGCGCGTGCTGCCAGAGAATCAACTCGCTCTTCGCTGGTACGCACTGCAAGGCGTGCTTCAACCTCGGCGGTACGTGCCGCTGAAACTTGTTGACGAAGTGTCTGCGCAATCTGATGATCAGGCTCTGCGATTTCACCGTGATGCTGCAACTGCTCAGAGGCCACTGCAAGTTCATTTTCATCGCGGGATTTGGCAGATGTTGCTTCAGCGATCGCCTGGTTAAGGCGTTCTACTTCAGCACTTGCTGATTTCATATTCTGACCCGAGACTGCAAGAGCCTCTGTAATGGCAGCGATACGAGCATCTGATTCATTAAGACGTGAGAGAGCAACATCAAATGCGCTCTGCTTAGTCTCGACCTCATTGGCTGCCATCGAGATTTCAAAGGTGAGGCGGTTGCACTCGTGGTTGAGTGTTTCAAGCTTTGCCGACAATTCTGCAATCAATGCGTTGATTTCGATCAGTGACGATGATGATTGTGATCCACCGCGTACTCGGCGACTTGTAAGTACATCTCCATCGCGAGTAACAACTGTTAACTGTGGATGGCTGCGAAGAATCTCTTGGGCAGCGCGAGCATCTTGAGCAACGACTGTGGTGGCAAGTAGTGATGTGAGGAGATCATCGATATCGGTTGAATGTATATGTGAAAGCAGGGGTGTGAGACCCTGCGGGATCGCAAGGGCAGCAGTGCTATTTCCATCGTGGACTAAGACATCTGCCTGGCCAAGGTTTTCGCTGCGTAGCGTTGTGAGGACGCTGACAGCAGAGTTGAGATCGCGTACAACAATCGCATCTGCCAATGTGCCCAGCGCTGATGCAGTTGCTGCCTCCCACCCTGCATCAATGCGAATTAAAGATGCAATAGATCCAAGGATCGAAATACCGCGTGAATCACGGACAAGTGCTGCTCCACCATCGCGATTGCTCGAAGTAATCTGCATCGCCTCAAGCTTTGACTCTGTCGCGTTCTTCTCGCGCTCAGTTCTGCGTTCTAGATCAATGAGATCGCTATGTCTCTTCTTTGCACTCTCAAGTTCGCGCTTGCTCTGTTCAAAGGCTGAATCAAGACCTTGCTCACCGGCATCTGCGCCAGCGATCTCCATCTCAAGAGTTGAGTATTCGCGGGCTGCGCTATCAACGCGGGCCTGGGCATCATCGCGAGCCTTAGTGAGACGGGAAATTTCTTCAGCAATCGCATCGAGGCGTGCAGCAAGAGATTTGATATGTCCTTCTTGGCGGGCAGTTCCCTCACGCTGATCTGCGATCGCGCGAAGTGCTGCTGCAATTTTATCTTCTTCACTCTTGAGCGAACTCTCTGCAGCCACAAGGGATGCAGTTGTCTGCGCCAACTCAACGACTGCTGCTTCAACGCCTTTGCGCAGCTCCGCCTCTTCTTGACGCAAGATAGCCGCTTCTCGCTCGAGCGCTTCTGGATCGCGACCGGCGCTGCGCGCCTCCTCTGCCTCTTCTGCTAAGAAGCGTGAACGCTCTTGCGCAAGAGATTGAGTTCCACGGAATTTTTCGCGCAGTGCTGAAAGTGAATAGAAATTCTCTTGTGCTTGGATAAGGAGCGGGCTTTCAACTGCTGATTGCGCATCAAGTGCCTCTTCGCGACGTCGAACAGTTTCAAGTTCTGCCTCAACCTCTGAACGGCGAGCGCGTAACGCTGTCTCATCTGCAACTTCAGCATCGAGAGTCTTCGACAAGGTAATGAAATCATCTGCAAGAAGGCGCAGCTTGGCATCGCGAAGATCTGCCTGAATAGTTGCAGCCTTCTTAGCTACTTCTGCCTGCTTACCCAATGGGCGAAGCTGGCGGCGAAGTTCAACGGTGAGATCTTGTACACGTGCAAGGTTTGCCTGCATTGAATCTAATTTACGCAGCGCCTTCTCTTTACGTTTACGGTGCTTGAGTACACCGGCTGCTTCTTCAATAAATCCGCGACGCTCTTCTGGAGTTGCCATCAAGATTGCGTCGAGCTGGCCTTGTCCTACGATGACGTGCATTTCGCGACCGATACCTGAATCGCTCAGGAGCTCTTGGATATCGAGAAGGCGCGATGCTTCTCCATTGATCTGATACTCACTCTGACCATTACGGAAGAGGATGCGAGAGATTGTTACCTCGCTAAATTCGATTGGGAGTGCGCCATCAGAGTTATCGATTGTCAGTGAGACTTCAGCGCGACCAAGAGGAGCTCGTCCTGAAGTTCCGGCGAAGATGACATCTTCCATCTTTCCACCGCGCAGAGACTTTGCACCCTGCTCACCCATGACCCAGGTCAGGGCATCTACAACGTTAGATTTTCCAGAGCCGTTGGGACCGACCACGCAGGTAATGCCTGGCTCAAGACGCAAGGTCGTGGCTGAGGCAAAGGACTTAAAGCCCTTGAGGGTCATGCTCTTCAAATACACGTGGATAAACCTATCGGTTTATGCGCTCAATTTTTCGTAAGCCGAGCGAGCCGCAGCCTGTTCAGCTTCGCGCTTACTCTTTCCCTCACCGGTTGCAATCTCAACTCCCCCGACAACTGCTGTGGCGGTGAAGGATTTATCGTGGTCAGGACCACTTTCACTCACCTGATACTCGAGGGTTCCCTTTCCAAGGGATGCAACCAGCTCTTGCAGGGCGGTCTTGCCATCTAAGCCAGCGCCCTTTGCCATCGCTTCTTCGAGGGTCTTTCCAATCAACTGGCGTACAACCTCTGCCGCCTTAGCAAATCCGCAATCGAGATAGATCGCCCCGATGAGCGCTTCGAGGGCATCTCCTAAGAGTGAGTTCTTATCGCGACCATTGGTAACCTCTTCACCTTTACCAAGACGAATATATTTTCCGAGGTTGAGTGTGCGCGCAATATCTGCAAGTGCTCGCATATTGACGATGCCCGAGCGAAGTGGAGAGAGGCGACTTTCATCTAAATCTGGGTAACGACGGTAGAGCTCTTCAGTAACAATTAAACCTAATACGGAATCGCCTAAAAACTCTAAGCGCTCGTTGGTAAGAGTTGAGCCATTTTCATATGCAAATGAACGATGGGTTAAAGCTAACTCAAGGAGTTTCGGATCAACCTCAACGCCAAGAGCTTTGGTCAGTTCAGGGAACAGAACAAACCTTCGATCAGATATCTAGAACTTGGCGACGGTTATATGTGCCGCATGTTGGACATGCTGTGTGCTGCAACTTAGGCTGCTGACACTGTGGGCAGTTCGCAAGTGCTGCGGCAGTTGTCTTCCACATGCTTCGACGTGAACGTGTCTTCGAACGAGACATCTTTCGCTTTGGTACTGGCACGAGTTAACCGTCCTTCTGTTGAATAAGCTTGAGATCAATCAGGATCACAATTGTGTGAAACTACGTGGGAAAGTATCCCCTAAGAATCCGATTTCTTAAAATCCAGCCCATCTAGCCCCGCCCAGCGAGCATCAATGACCTCGTGAGCGTGGTCATCAGGCAGGCTGGCCCACTTCTGGCCACAGTCAGGGCAGAGGCCAAGGCACTCTGGGTCACAGAGCGGGTTCACGGGAAGGTCGAGAACGATTGCATCTCGGATGGGTGGCTCAAGGTCCATCATCACACCATCGAGATAGAGAAGATCATCTTCTTCCAGATCATCTTCAACGGGGGCTGCCTTTTTCTGGTGGCCCTTCTTCTTTGATCCATCATCTTCATAGAGATAGAGCTCTTGAATAGTGCGATCAATCTCCAGTTCAACAGGATCCAGGCATCGGATGCATTCGCCAGTTGCTACGGCGTAAATCTCTGCGCTGAGCAGAATTCCTTCCGTCACTGCCTCCAGGCGAGCATCTACTTCGATGATATCGCCAACCTGTACGCCAATAAGTGGCACGCCTACAGCTTCGGGTGCGATTAAATCGAGTTGATACTCCTTCATCTCACCGGCGCGACGAGGCAGCTCGTGTGTATTGAGATGGTAGATATGTGCAGGCTTTACCACGATGACAAACGCTTACTTATCTTCAGATAGTTGAGAGAGAACATCCTTATCGCCTGCACCCTCAAGGCGCTCGCGACCACGAGCAACAGCTTCCATTGTCTTATTCAAGATAACTTCAAGAGTTGCAAGGCGTCCATCTATATAACTTTCAACCTCTGCGCGCTCTTCTTCTGCAAGTGCGCGGGCATCATCGAGAATGCGCTGGGCTTCATCACGTGCTGCCTGGACAATTGCAGTCTGTTCGACCATGCGAGCAACATCTTCACGGGCAGTTGCAATCATATGCTCTGCGCTCGTGCGTGCTTCTTCGATGATGAGATCGCGTGAAGAGATGACCTCGATAGCTTGATCTAAATCTGTTGGAAGAGCAACGCGCGCACCGTCAAGAATTTCTAGGATCTCACCTCGGTGAACAACACAAGAGGCAGAAAGTGGAACACCACGTGCTTCTTCGATGAGGGTAATGGCTGCATTGAGTTTTTCAATTGAATCCATGTTACTTACCACCTTCTGCTACGCGAGTCTTAAGAGCCTCGTTGACGATCTTTGGAACCATTGAGGAGACATCTCCTCCGTAATGTGCAAGTTCTTTTACAAGCGATGACGAAAGAAACGAGTGGGCCGGAGCTGTCGCCATAAACATGGTCTCAACTCCTGATGCCTGAAGGTTTACCTGTGCCATCTGTAATTCGTAATCGAAGTCGGTAACAGCACGCAGGCCTTTAACAATGCTCTGGATCTGGTTGCTCTTACAGTAATCAACAAGTAACCCTGACCATGAATCAACACGGATATTAGGAAGATGGGCGGTGGTCTTGGTGATCATCTCCATGCGCTCTTCAACTGTGAACATGCTCGATTTGGTGCGGTTAACCAAGACTGCGATCACTACTTCATCAAATTGGGCGCTAGCGCGCTCGATAATGTCGAGGTGTCCCAAGGTCACAGGATCGAAGGATCCTGGGCAGACGGCGCGCTTCATATGGCAAACGCTAGCAAGAAGATCAGCCGAGATCCATTTCAAGCGTAGGAACGCCAAAGAAAATCGTTGCTTGACCGTAATTCTTATCGCGTAGATGCTCAAGTCCAAAAGGCCAGCTGATCTCACGCACTCTGCTATTTCGCTCTATTGCGATGAGGCCATCGGGATGAATGAACTTTCCATCAACGATTGCAATCAGATTCTCAATGATTTCGATATCTGAAAATTCATAAGGTGGATCGATATAGATGAAGTGATATTGCAACGGTGCTGGGCCTTCAAGGAAGCGATCGACTGCCATAGAGTAAAGGTGAAAATTTCCTGGAAATTGTGAGCTCTTAATGCCTTCGTAATTTGAGAGAATTGCTTGCGCGGCCTTATCGTTGCTTTCAACGCAGTGAACTGTGGAACTTCCACGTGAGAGCGCTTCAAGACCGATTGCACCTGTGCCGGAATAGAGATCGAGAACGTTCAATCCATCGAATTCGCCAAACTCGGAAGCAAGAGAAGAAAAAAGCGCTTCACGTGCGCGATCTGATGTAGGGCGGGTCGACTCAGCAACGGCAGAGATATTTCTCCCTTTTGCTAAGCCTGCAATGATTCTCATCAACCTAACCCTTATCTATAAATTCTGAAGCTGTATCGGCCTCCACTTTAGCGAACTCTCGGGCCAACTGCTGATACGTAGTCAGAGTCGAATCTATCGACAAAAGCTCTTCGGCATCAGCGCGAGCTGTAAGAATCAAATCTTCATCACGTAATACACGGAGCAGACGCAAGTGGGAACGAGAACCAGATTGCGCCGCTCCCAAAACATCGCCTTCGCGCCGTTGTTCAAGATCGATTCGCGAAAGTTCAAATCCATCAGTACTTCCAGCTACAGCTTCTAAACGGATACGTGCCGGCGTCTCTGCAATTGCTGTTGTGATGAGAAGACAGAGTCCAGGAGAAGTTCCTCGACCCACGCGGCCACGTAACTGGTGCAGCTGCGATACGCCAAAACGATCGGCATCCATGATCACCATCACCGTCGCATTAGGAACGTCTACACCGACTTCAATTACCGTTGTCGAGACCAGAACATCGATTTCGTGTGCAGCAAATGCGCTCATCGTTGCATCTTTAAGTTCACCCGATAGGCGACCGTGAAGAGGAGCAACACGTACCCCCTTAAGTGGACCGGTTGCCAGGGTTGGTGCTAACTCTTCAACGCTGGCAAGTTCGAGAGGAGATGTGCCCATAAGAAAGTCGATATCGGCATCTTCACTCACATCGGCGCTGATTCGAGATGCAACAACGTAAGCCTGATGCCCTTGTGAAACTTCTTCGCAAATTCGCTCCCACGCACGCTCTAAGTAAGCGGGCTTCTCCAAAGTATTAACGACATGGGTTGTTATCGGAGCACGTCCCAATGGAAGCTCCCGCAGAGTTGAAACTTCTAGGTCACCAAAGACAGTCATCGCAACCGTTCGCGGAATAGGCGTTGCTGTCATGACAAGAAGATGTGGTGGGATCTTCGCTTTACCCTTAAGGGCATCTCGCTGCTCAACGCCAAAGCGATGTTGTTCATCGACAACGATTAATCCAAGGTCATTGAATTCAACGGAGGCGCTTAACAGCGCATGTGTTCCGATGACAATGCCTGCTTCGCCACTTGCAGCAAGTGCTAGCGCATCTTTGCGCTCGGCAGCGCTCTGTGATCCAGTAAGCAAGGTCACGCGAGTAGAAAATTCTGGCGCTCCGATCATTCCGCCAAGAGCCAATGAGCCCATGAGTTTTTCAATGGTGCGCAGATGTTGTGCGGCCAATACTTCAGTTGGAGCAAGGAGGGCTGCCTGTCCCCCGCTATCAACAACTGCGAGCATCGCTCTTAACGCAATGACAGTCTTTCCTGAACCAACTTCACCTTGCAATAAGCGATGCATCGGATGTGGTTGGGCTAAATCTTTCTCGATTTCTGTAGCAACTGCGTGCTGTCCTGCAGTAAGTTGGAAAGGAAGCCCCTGGTCAAAGGCTGTGAGTATTCCGCCTTCACGACGAGGTCGAGCTATAGCATCGAGGGATTTCATCTTCTCTTTGCGGCTCACTAGTAAAAGCTGCAGAATGAAGGCTTCATCAAAGGTAAGTCTTTCGCGTGATTTCTCCGCGCTCTCTAAATCTGCCGGTTGGTGAATCTGCACCAACGCTTGTTGCAGTGATGGGTATCCATGTTTATCGAGGATAAATTGTGGGATGGGATCTTCGATCTCATCTAAAGCTCCGATACATAATTCGATGCATTGGGCGATCTTCCACGATGGTAATTTTCCTGAGGCTGGATACATCGGCAGATACTTCCCAGCAAACCCCTCGACTGCAGCATCAACATCATTGCCATCTGCAATCATTTCGTAATCTGGATGGGCCAACTGGCGCTTACCGTTAAATACTCCGACCTTGCCAGCAAAGAGACCCTGTCTTCCGACCTTAAGTTCCTTCTCGCGCCATGCTTGATTAAAGAATGTCAGCGATAGCTTTGACGTTCCATCGGTAACAACAACCTCGAGCATATTTCCCTTGCGTGCGGCAAAGCGGCGAGTGGATGCGCTAAAAACTTCGGCAAGGATCGTGACTTCATCGCCCTCAGACAAGGCGGCAATATCACTGAGTTCTCCTCGTACCAAGTAACGTCTTGGATAGTGATGGAGTAGATCGCCAACAGTTTTATATCCAAAAGTTGCATCGAGAGCTTTTGCGGTGCGATCACCCAGGACTGTTGAGAGTTTTGAGTCAAGGGTCGCCACCCCGTCATTCTCTCGTGAGAGTTACCTTCTGCGCGACATTCAGCCATCCAGAATGGGTGATTACGATCAGGATTCGATCGCGACATGCGTTGAGAATGGATTTCTCGATTCGTAAGGCCAACTCTGCATCCAGGTGCTCGGTTGGTTCATCAAGAATAATGATTGGGGCAGAAGATAAGAGCGCGCGGGCTACAGCCAACCTCTTGGCTTCTCCGCCTGAAAGCGGCCGACTCATTCCTCCGATCATCTCATCGAGAGATATCCCTTGAAGTCCAACTAGGGTCAAGACATCTTTTAACTCTTCATCCGGTGCATCGCTCTTGGCTATCTTAAGATTTTCGCGTAACGTGGTTGCAAAGATGTGGCTCTGTTGGAGAGCTCCTGTGAGTAGTTCAGGAAGATTTGAAATATCTCTTATTTCAACTCCATTTATGCGGCAGGAGCCTCTGTACTCCAATAAACCCGAGATTCCCATTGCCAGAGTCGATTTTCCGCTTCCACTCTTTCCTGCAATCACGACGCTTTGGCCAGATGACAATGTCATTGAAAGTGGAGCTGCGAGAGGAACTCCCCAATCCACCTGCATCTGATCAAGCTCGAGGGTGAGGACTTGAGTGTCGACCGCAACGCTAGGAATAATGAGGGCTTTGGGTTTTGAGATTTGCGAATCGATATTTTCTTGAGCCACTATCAATTTTCCGGCGCTGTAGAGATTGGGGTACCACGCGGTGATCGCTTCAAATATCACAAGTGGAAGAAAAGCGACCATCGTTATTTGTACCGCTGGAAGAAGGTCTTTGCCGGTTAATTGATAGGTGAGAGCCATCATGCCAACAGTTGCGGCTCCGAAAATTGAGATAGTCAAAATTTGAGCGAAAAAGACATTTCGAAAAAGTAGTGTTTCAGTCTTTCGTAGTAGCTCCTCGGTTTTAGCTGTCTCTTCTTTTCGCGCAGAGTGAAAGCCGTACATCATCGCCTCTACGACTCCCACCGTTGATGCAGAGATATTGGACGAATAGTAATTTTCAAATCCCTCGATAGAAGCGCTCTTAGATTTACAGAATGCGCTGATAACTTGTGGGATCACAAATAAGAGAAAAATGCTTGATGGAGTTGTAATCCAAAGAGTCTCCGGCTGAATCAGCGCCCCGAGACCAACTCCAGCTCCTACTGAAATCATGGCTGAGACGCCTGGCAGCACAACTCGCAGTTGATACTCCTGGCCGCGTTCAACATCGTCGACGAGTGCCTTTACAAATGTTCCAGAGTTAATTTCACGTGAGGCCGCTATCCCTCTTTTGTCCAGGGCGGCAAAGAGATTTACTCGAAGTGATGTTAAGCGTGAAAAGACAGCACTATGACTAAGAATTCTCTCGAGATAGCGTGCAATTGATCTAAAAATCGCAAAGAATCGAACGAGAACAACTGCTACTCCAAGTGTCATGATTGGAGGATGTGTCGATGCCATTGTGATGAGCCAGCCACTTGATAAAGTCAGACCGAAACCACCGATGAACGCTGCTGATCCAAAAAAAACAGCGAGAAACATTGGGAGAGATTTCTTACGCATCCGCCGCACCTACAACCTGTCTAACAAATACTCTCTGGTCCTGCGCGGTCAGAAGCGAGAGGTCGTGAGTAATGACAATAACTATCTGCCCGTTGGATGCGCTTTCGCGAAGACGCTGCATCACGATCTCTGCACTCTGGTCATCACAATCTGCGGTGGGTTCATCAACAATGAGTACTCGGGGGTTTTTAATCAAGGCGCGAGCGAGTGCAATCTTGCGTAACTGACCGCCAGAGACCTGATCTGACTTCTCACCAAAACCACCAACGTGGGTCCCTAATCCGTCGGTGAGATTCTCGACAGCCAAGCCGCAAGAACTCAGTATGTTGAAAATGTCGGCATCGCTTAGATGTTCATCGCATGCCAGGAATTGCTCACGAATACTTCCAGGTGCAAATTGTGGACTCTGCGAGACCCAGCCGACATGGTTCAGCCACGGAATCTGATCACCTGGTTCGAGAATGTGCTGCTCTACTTTTCCCTCTACCAGAATTGGGAGATCAAATCTCTGAGCTAGGAGTGACTGTGCAAATGTTGTCTTTCCACTTCCAGAGATGCCCTGGATGAAAATTATTTCGCCAGATTGGACTCGACCTGCATCAACCTCTGCCCAGATATCTGGAGAAATCTTTATCACTGATTGACCCCACTTGATACTTTGAACATCAGTAAACGACCTCTGCGACACTTCTGGTTTCTTAGGTATTGAGGAAGTAATTCGAGCAATTTCGTTCAAGGCATCTTTACCATCTGTCGATGCGTGGAAAAGCGCTGCTGCATTTCTCAGCGGAAAATAAACCTCTGGTGCGAGGAGAAGTACCGTAAGAGCGGATAAGAATGAAATTCCAGAATCAACCAGACGTACACCAACTGTTACCGCAATTAGCGCTACGGAAATTGTGGCAGCAAGTTCGAGTGCAAAGGAAGAAAGGAAGGAGATACGTAGCACTTTCATCGTCTCAGAGGTGTATCGATCCCCCATCTCTCTGATTCGCTCATGTTGAGATCGTGTCCGTCCGAAGAGTCGCAAGGTCACAAATCCCCGTAAAGAATCTTCGAAGTAACCAGACAGTGTTCCTAGAGTCTGCCACTTAGCTGCAACGGCATCCGATGTGTACTTACCGATCAGAGCTCCAAAGAGTGGGATGAGTGGAATTGTTGCCAGTGCAATGTAAGCAGATAGGTGATCAAAGAACCAGATCGCAATAATGATGACAAATGGTGTTGCCGAGGCTGAGATTACTTGCGGAATAAATCGACCGTAGTAGATATCGAGAGCGTTTAGCGCTTTGATCAATGTCTGCGAAAGAGCTCCCGGTGACATACTGGGTATCTCCTCGATACGAGAAGTAAGTGAAAATCTGACCTCACGTTTGATAAGAACTGCTTGTCGACTGCACCAGAATTCAAAGGTAGAGGTAAAGAGCGTGCGAACAATCCACACGCCTGCCAACAGGAGAATCTTTTTTGCCACTCCTGACTGTGATTGAACTAGGCCCACAACTATGCTGGCAATAAGTAGAGCCTGTGCAATCACCAGCACTATTGAGAGTACGGCCCCAAGAATCGAGGCAAAGAAAAGTCTACGACTACTGCCCTGAGAGAGCAGTAGTCGCAGATCAGTAGATTTCATTGATGCAATGTATGGCTTGCTGTATCCAAAACTCCACGTTCAGGATGAGCAATCTGTGATGCACTGACTCGCTTACGGAATACCCAGTAAGTCCAGCCCTGATAAATCAGAACCAATGGAGTCATAATCACTGCCACAACTGTCATCACCTTGAGGGTGTATGGAGTACTTGAAGCATTATTGATAGTGAGATCAAATACTGAACCAAGCGAGCTTGGCATGACCCGTGGGTAGAGTGCAACGAACAACGTTGAAACGAATGCGAGAATAGCGCCGGCTGAGAAGATGAATGCCCAACCTTCACGACCTTTTAGGGTCATCAGCAAGCCCGCAACCCAAGCAAGTGCAACCACAAGTGAAAGGGCTAGGACGATACTATCGATTGCGGAGAGCATCAGGTTTGTCCAGAGCAAGAAGCTCACAGCTGCAACGGCTGCAACTAGACCGGTTTTCAGCGCAATGTTTCTAGCTCGTACACGAATCTCACCGGCTGTTTTGAGAGATAGGAAGATGGCACCGTGAGTAATGAAAACACTCGAGGTAACTAATCCGCCAAGGAGTGCATATGGGTTAAGTAAGTTAAAGAAACCACCAACATACTCAATATACCCCTCTGCAGATTTCTCCAATGGAACTCCGCGAACGATATTTGCAAAGGCGACTCCCCAAAGAAGAGCAGGGATAAAGCTTGAGATCACAATAGCTACATCCCATCGCTGTCTCCATTGTGCATTTCCATACTTACTTCGATACTCAAAGGCAACACCTCGAACTATGAGTGCGACTAAAATTAAAAATAGTGGGAGATAGAACCCACTAAAGAGTGTTGCGTACCATTCAGGAAAAGCTGCAAATGTTGCTCCACCTGCGACTAATAACCAAACCTCGTTTCCATCCCAGACTGGACCAAGAGTTGTAAGTACAGCTCTGCGATCGGCTTCATTCTTTGAAACAAAGGGAAGAAGTATTCCAACACCAAAGTCGAAACCTTCCAGGATGAAATAGCCGATCCAAAGGACGGCAATGAGGAGGAACCACGTAGTTTCTAGAGACATTTTCAATTACCTCCTAATAAGCCATAACAAGTGGTTTGGAATCAGATCCGCCTAACTTTGGATCCTCGAAATCGGATTCAGGCATAGGTCCATTTGATATCGTCTTGAGAATTAGTTTTAGCTCAATCACTGCTAAGAAACCATATAGAAGTGTAAATACGATCATCGAAAATAGAACTGATCCGGCGGAGACGACAGCGCTGAGGCCATCTTCTGTCTTGAACAAACCAAAGACCGCCCAGGGTTGTCGGGCTGTTTCAGTAAATATCCAACCGAATGAATTAGCCAGAAGTGGCAGGAACGGAAGGGAGATCATTGCAGGCACAAACCATCTCCCTCGTGGAAGCCCACCTTTTCGCATCTGCCATAGGACTAGCGCAGCAAAGAGGAAGGCAATTGCACCGAATCCGATCATAAGACGAAAACCCCAGTAAGCCATTGGGATGTTTGGTGTGTAATCTCCTGGCCCGAACATTTCTTCATACTCCTTCTGAAGATTATTGATTCCCTTTACAGTCCCATCGACATCTCCTGTGGCCATAAATGAAAGGACCGAAGGAACATCGATCTGAAAAACAGGTCGCGAGCCATCTAGTGTTCCAATGGTCAATAATGAAAGCGGTGCGTTGGAAGTTGTCTCATATAGAGCTTCCGCAGCAGCCATTTTCATTGGTTGCTGTTCAGTCATGATTTTCGCTATGTAATCTCCAGTTGCGGCAATTACAAGAAAGCTCAAAATCATCGTAATTGCACCAAGCTTTAGTGTAGGTCTAGCCATTTCAACATCAATCTTTTTGTAGATCAGCCAGGCGGACACTCCAGCGATAACTGCAGCACCAGTAAAAATTGCGGAAGGGATTGTGTGTACAAATGCAGCAACTGCAGTTTTCTGAGTAAGAACTTCAACGAAGTCAGTGAGCTCTGCTCGACCCTTTTCAGGATTGATTCTGTAGCCGACTGGATGCTGCATCCACGCGTTGGCGGCGAGAATGAAATAGGCGGAAAAGAGTGTTCCGAGTGCAGCCAGCCAAATTGACGCAAGATGGATCTTCTTCGGAAGTCTATCCCACCCAAAGATCCAAAGCCCAAGAAATGTGCTTTCAAGGAAGAATGCCAACATTCCTTCAATCGCTAATGGAGCACCAAAAATATCTCCGACAAATCGGCTATATGAAGACCAGTTCATTCCAAATTGAAATTCCTGAACTATTCCTGTTACGACACCGATCGCAAAATTGATCAGAAAGATTTTTCCGAAAAACTTGGTCGCTCTTAAGTATTTGATTTTGTTTGTTCTAAACCAAGCGGTTTGCAAACCTGCAACAAGAAAGACCATGCCAATTGTTATTGGAACAAACAGGAAGTGATATACAGTAGTGATGGCAAATTGCCATCTGGCCAGATCAAGAGCTTGCATTTCGCGTCACTCTCCGTTTCTGAGTTGCTCTACCAACTCACTGCCTATTTTCCGCGCAGTAAATTTCAAGAAAAGTGAAAATGGCACTTAAACGATGTGGGCCGCCTCACCTCGATTTTTTACGCGTAAAATCGTGAGTGCCAACCCTCATTCCTGCTCGTGGTCTGGCGATTGGCCGAGTTAC
>JACCED011245666.1_pt1 | contig 21807 bp, 20 predicted proteins | sample 7455021 | NCBI WGS metagenome assembly JACCED01 (sample SAMN15323456, study PRJNA562643) | freshwater metagenome | isolation source: river surface water | place: USA:Blue River Watershed | collected 2017-08-19
AAGGACTCGCCCTTTGAGGTTTATTCTTGGTAAATGAAGAAGCTCTGAATGTTCGATACTCATAAAAATACGATTACACAATAATTAATGACATCTAGTATAACCGAGTATACGCAAAAAGGTTACTCTACACCGTATACGTTTTTAAGCTTATCAATCGGAAACCGCTCACTGACGAAAAATGAATACAGGTGAGTACAGGGGCAGTAATGCATTTCAGTTTCATTCCAGCCAGACACAAGCATTCGATCACTCGAAAGAAGGAACTGGAGATACGGCTCAGCTTCAGTGGGTGGATGAAAAATACCAACAGATCCACCAAGTGTCCCGTCTGCCACATGCTGTCCAAAATAAACAGCACGATCACCAATCATAATCTCACCACTATTTTTCCATCCATATTTCTCAGCAACACGCATTGGGTCAACATAGTGTTGTGAGGTTGTTGATGTCAACTCAAGCAAAAGTCCGCACACATCATAACCGAGTTTATTCATAGGAACACTTTCAACCGTTTTAACATATTCAACAGTCTCTATGTCTGCATACCCCATTTCAACTTTCTAGTGCATCAATCACTGTATGTACCACAACTCATAAAAATACGATTACACAATAATTAATGATATGTAGTATAACCCAAATACAAAGAAAGATTACCTAACATTACTAAAACTATATATTAAAATTTTCTCTGTACTAAACACCAAACTAAGATCAAGTTTCATAATCTCATCTTCCCACTCTGGGTCGTTCTCCTTATCCCATATAATATGCGTAACATTTGCATTATTAATTAAGTCAGTAAAATTCATAGTTTTGTTTTTTTCCCAATGCGACAAAACTGATTGTGTATCTGGGTAACGTTCAGCGTATTTTATTTCAAGACCTAATAATTTACGTAATTGGTTTTGTTGTTGCGTATGGCCATAATTATTCAAATACCAAGTACCAAAGATAGCCCTCTCATCTTTTAATACATCTTCATGAGTAACTTCATCTTCAAAATACTTACTGACCACATACCGTGTTTCAACCTCTTCGTTAGTCATAAAATGTAGATTTGCTTCACGCGCATAGTATACATTTGCTGAAGTATAAGCAGGGATAATGGCACTTAATTCTTGATGTGCAAAATAAGTATGCGCGCGATGATCAGTTTGATTTTGTATCCACCTAATAACTTCTCCATATTGTTGAAGATGAATTTCATCATCATCAATTGAAATATGCGTATTCCAAAATATATATCCACTATACAGAGCCACACTCACCATACACCCCGCAACAAAAAACTTAACTAGCTTGAAATATTTATATTTTTTACACACCTCATGCAATACATAAAAAATACATAACGTGGCAGATATTACCCCCATCACTCGGTAATGACTTGAGAATTCAAGATTCATTCCCGTAATCACATGATGATTCATTACCACCGGCGAAGACAAGACAAAAGCCAACAATGAAGTACTAATTGGTGATATAGAGATAAGCTTGAAAAAATATCCGCAACACAACAAAATGAGCGCAACTAAATTTAAGAAAACAACAAGAATCCCTGAGGGGAAATGTGTTTCAAGCATACCGAGCCTTTGCACTGTGTCGGAATAACTTCCAAGTGCATGACTAGAGAATATCTGAACTAAGTATGGTACCCCGATAAATAAGCCTGCAACAAAAATAATACCTACACGTTTACATAATGGAATATTTTTTCTAACTAAAAAAGCGAAGCCTACAATACATAAAAAAACTACTGCATGTGTCCAATAATACGTATACGCGTGAAATAAGGCTCCAAAGCTTAAGCTCGCCAACACAAGCCAACGAGTACGTTGATCTTGAATTAGGCTAAAAAATGAACCTAAAAAAACTAAAAATGGAATTATCGTCAACTGTGGACTAATTGGTCTACTAAAATACGATAAAAATGCAACACTGCTTATACTAAGAGCAAAAATATTGGCAACCCCTCTGTCTCTAAGTAAGAGAAACCCTATCCAATATAAAATAAGAAATATTATTACCGGAAATACAAAATCCATAATAATAAATAGTTGCGGTGGTGAAACTTCCAAAAAAATACCTATTTTTGCAGCAACAACATCAGGCAACCAGAATTGTAGAGGTTGCCCCTCCTTTCCTTCTGATAAATATGGCTGTGCTATGGTTGGATAACCATCATAAACTTCTTGTACACGGGTTAAATAATAATGTTCATCATCATTATTTGTAGGATATATGCCATTCCACAGAGAATCAGCATTATATATTGCAAACATTTGAGGTGCTGCTGTTATAGCACCCATACAAAAAGCGAGAACCAGCGCTATATAATTTTTTTTAATTAAAATTAACATGTTTTTTACGTGCAAGTATAAACACATTATCGCGTAAATTAATTGGAACAGCGATTGAACGGAGTAACTTTGTGCTACTCAATTTCATGAAAAACTTCCAAATACCCAAACCTTGCCAAACAGCGAGAGTTTTAAATATATACGGAAGTGAGAATTTTTTTCCTTGCTTTCGTATCTCAATTATTTCAAAACCACCTTCCCCTAAAAGTGAAATGATGCTTTTACTTGAAAAATAATGTAAATGCTCTGGAGGCACAATGAGATTCCATTTCGGCCCCCAAATTCGTGCCCATAGGCTAGACCGATCGATGGTATTAATCGCTAAAATTCCGTCATCCGACAACATACCACTTACATTTCTAATAAGAACTCTAGGGTCAGGAACATGCTCAAGCACATCCCAGAGAGTAACTACTGACATGTATTTGGGATATGTATTCTCTGCGATGTCCATATCCTTGCTCATACTATGCCCGCGTCTGACACATTCCCTATATCCAAACTCAGATATTTCATTACCGAATGTTTCCCAACCCATTCCTTTGGCAATATCTAAAAAATACCCTGTTGCAGAACCTACATCAAAAATAGCTTTTTTACTTATAAGTTTTTCTAACTTACTGAGATACGATACAAATATATCTCGCATTGGCTCTTTGTCTTTGTCATACTCAGCATACCCAAAACCATCACCACCATTTGAAAAATAATTTTCAGAATAGACTTTTGAGAGTGCCTCTGGACTTGGTACCGGATACACAAAGGCGTGTTCACATACAGGGCATGCATACAAATCATAGCCATCTTTGTTTATGTAAAACTGTGCAGCACTTTTACAGACATAACAAATCTGAGTTTGTTTCATAAAATTACAATACCAGAAAAAATAAAATTTGTCTTAGCTATTTAAACCCAAAAAATACCTAAATCGCTTAAAAAAAAGTCGGATCGGTGTCACCGCACCCTCTCGAACAATATGTTTGGATATTTTTGATTCACCCTCCTTTCTGTTTCTGAAAAAAATTGGTACCTCAACACACTTTGCGTTTGCATAATAAAATGCGTAAAATTTAAACTCGATTTGATATGCATAACCAGAAGCAGACAGCCTTTCAAACTGCATTCTGGATATAATATTCGTTTTAAATCCAACGTAACCAGCGGTCAGATCTCTAACTGGTACACCTGCAAGAAAATTTGCATAAAAATTTCCATACTTACTTAACATAAACCTCCAAGGCTCCCAATTTTCAACCCCACCACCACGTATATACCGTGAACCAACCACGAGATCGTTTACCTCAAGTTTTTGTAGTATCTCACGAAGATGCAATGCATCGTGTGAACCATCAGCGTCCATTGTAACGATAGTGTCAAAATTATATTCAGAACACACTTTTGTAATTGCTGTTTTATACGCAACACCCAAGCCCTCTTTTTTTACCCTCTTTAAAAGCATCAATCTTGGAAAGACCAACATCATTTCCTCAACCACTGACGCGGTGCCATCTGGTGAGTTGTCGTCAATCACCATAATACTGACTTCAGGAGCATTTTTAAAAACATCCATTACTGCAGTGCGAATATTTTCTCGTTCATTGTATGTAGGAATTAGTATAAGAGTATTCATAAATCATCTTTTAAATGTGACGAATGTATTAACAAAGAAACTAGCACCTGAGACAATACATATCGTGGCTAATTGAGCCCAAATGTACCAAATATTTAACACAGATACGAAAAGAGCCATAAAAAATACATTGCCAAATAATGCACAAACCGAAACCGTGGAATATATACCAAACTGACGAACTGAACCCTTTAAATCATAGTCTTTAAAGGTCCAGTATTTATGAAGCAGAAAAACTACTATGAGCGCAGTCAAAAAACCAACAATCACCCCCTCCATATACCACCTTCCAAGCACATCAACAAAAAGATAGTCGACTGCAAGTTGTATTAATCCACCTAAACCACCCGAAACAATATACCGCATTACAAATGTAATTTTTTGGATAGCAATACGGCTAAAAAACATATGGAAACTATACCATAGTGCAGTATTTTTGCCGATTATTACCTACTAATACTAAACTAAGCCTTAGTCTATTATTAGTGCTCGTAGTGCGCTCTGAACATCCGTGCTCCACACCTCACTTATATATGTATGCTCTACAAAGCGAATAAGATTCTCAATGAGGGTTTCTGTAACCGCAACATGGTCTTTCTGTGATTGTGCAAAGATTACCTTAAAAGCCTGAACAAACTTCTTTTGCTCAGCCATAGGAATCATTTGCAAAATATCATTAAGATACAATGGTAGAGCTTCTGTGTTTGGATTGGTCTGCACTGTATAGTTATCTACCTTACCTACATATGTTTCATCAACTTTTGTATCACCATGTATTCCACCCTCCCCATCAGAAATATTTGATGTAAGTGAATACTCACCTTCTCCCGTCCCTGTAACGGTAAGTGTAAAGTATTCCCCTTCAGGCTCTACAAGCATAAGTTGCTTTGCGTAATGTGGATTTGATGATGGATTTTCTTGATCTATAATCGCATACTCAGGATCATAGAAACCATTTTTAATTTCTTGCAGATACGCTCCAGTACTCGCATCATACCCAAGGCGATTCCCTCTTTCATCTTCAATAAGTAACTGCGCTGGTGAATTAAGTGATATTTCAATTATTTCTTGCACAGGCTGCGGAGTTTCTTGATATTCAAAAAGTGCAGCTTTTCTAATCTCATTATTATAGTCTCGTATCGTCGGAGATCCGTTTTTATCATCGTCAGTTGTTTTTGTATTAAACCAGAATGGATCTTTTATTTGATATCCCACATCTAACGCACTCTCGAGCACGAACCAATGATATGGGTACTGACTAAATGCAAGTGCAGGACCAGTATTTTTAACAAATTGACGCACTTGGTACATATCTGCAGTTGATGCATTTTCTATACGAAAGTGTGTCAAATACTTTTCATCCTCCTTTTTCCCAAGATATGCAAGACCCCTTACCCATGAAACATTTCCCACAGCATCATATCCTTTCTTTACACTTGTGAGCCAACTATTAATATTGAGTGGATTCACATCACTTCCATCTACCCCCTCCGTAACACCATAGTGTCTCCCTAACATCACCAAAGAAGTAATCGCGCATCCGCATTGTCGAATAGTAAGACCACAATCATTAATTCTGTTCGCCCTACCTTCAGCGTACACAGACTCAGACCATGTGCTTGTTTCAGCTACTGATGGGTATGATGATACCTTTTGTGTATATAGAGGAACACCCTCCTCCAAATCGATTTTAATAATCTCAAGGTCAATATGGGCAATTATTGCGTCAATAGTATTTGTGAGATTTTGATAGGTAAGATTTGAAATAGCACCCTTTTTAAAATCTGATTCGATCTTCTTCTTTAAAACCTCGAGCTGATTTTTATAGGCGACTAAATTTTCCTTTTCATACAAATCCCCATGATCTATATGTGCTCGATAACTTTTTTCAATCGGCTTTGAAAGACCACTCACATATATACCAGCCTTAAGTGAAGCAATAAGTTCTTCCGTGGTTGGAACATCAATAACGGTTACCTTCACTATCATTTCACTACTCATTGACAACTCACCATCATCAGTTGCGGTAAACCGAATATCGTATACACCAGACTGACGCTGTGTAGGAGTCCAGAAAAATTCTCCTGTCTCTGCATTAAATGAAGCACCCTCCGGTAGATTCACAGCACTTAGCTCTACACTATCATTCTCTGGATCAGAAGCCGAAATGTTGAATGTAAGTTCGGACTTTTCAGCAACACTCTTTTCATCAACTTGTTGGAAAGTTGGTGGGGTATTCAATGGCTCAGAGCCTCCTATGTGAATAATATCAATACGCCCCACATCTAGAACAGCTACGTACAGTAAATTATTATTAATATCTAAATACACATCACTCGCCCGCAGACCAGCAAGCTGAATAACTTCTTCAGTTTCTAATGTATCCTTATCAAGAATATAAACTTTTCCATTACTGTCACTAGTAACAAAGAGGTTATCCTCTGACAGAAGCAGATGTGCAACCCGACCAGAAATAGGAATACTTTTCTCTATAACAGAATTAGAGCTTAAATTAATTTTACTGACGGTATTGTCACCATAATTCCTACCCCAGCCAGTGTACCCATCACTACTTATTTGCATGAGTGCAGATCCTTGTACATACCCAGATATAGAACGATTTTTTAAATTAAGAATAGTTGTATATATATTTAATGGGTTACTATTATTAACAACACTTTGCAAATATCCAATCTCACCATCAGGACTTATAACTACACCATCTTGTGAATTATTTGTAGAAATCTTATTTAAAACAGTATATGTTTTTAAATCGATAACACTCATCATGATAGGAGCGGTAACTCGTGCTGTAGTCACATATAAGCGCGATCCATCCTTATTTAAATCCATGCGATTCAAATAACCTATTCCAGCATTGATGCTTTTAATAATCTGATCAGACTCTGTTGATATTACTTGTATATATCCAGAAAGTCTCTCAGCAACATACACTTCTGTACCATCCGGTGACAACTCAACCCAATGGGGGCTACTATTTCTTGCAAGAAAAATGGTCTTAATTACGTCACCTGTATCTATGTCAATAACTGAGATTTTATCTTCACTTGGGTGAGCGACATATATTTTTCTTTCATCTAATGACACTGTGAACTCAGCAATACTTGCCGATAATGAAATAGAACCAATCACCTCACTTGCACTTGCATTTACACCTAAAACTGAAAAAAGAAAAAAACTTACTACAAATACTAACTTTAATGTATTTTTGAGCATATAGTTACTTATTAAAACAAAAATTAGACAGTCAATAATAATTGAATTTTAACATTGAATTAATTCAAAAATACAATTATGCACAATCTCAGAAATTTAAATGTCCCTATTTTAAAAAAAATTAAAATAAATTGGCATGACTTACGGTATATTTCGATAGCTTACACAACTCGCAATCTAAATACTTTAGATAAAATTTCAATACACTTCATGACTTCTGTGCTATAAATAAGTATTCAATTTATTTACCGACAAAATTAAATTTCCTCATTGTTCAAATTCATGATTGAAAGTATTAAAAACATCTATCAGAAACGAAAATCTTCAATTCATGGTATCTCATATCTATATTTTTCAAATACAGTGATGGGTCTATCAGGTTTTTTAATTGTCATTATTTTAGCAAACGTGCTAGATCAAAATGAATACGGAAATTATAAATATGTATTTTCACTAGTTGGAATTTTAGGTGCACTAGCACTTACAAATGGTTTTAGAAATATTGCCATCCAATCAGCCGCAATGGGATATGACGGTATTCTTAGATACTTGTTTAAAGCAAATATAGTATTGAGTCTACCTATGCTTTTAGGAGGAGTACTTATTGCTACATACTACCTAATAAAAGGTAATGAATTTTTAGGGTACTCAGTCATTATTGCAACTATCTGTGCCACACTTGCAAACAACGGTGTAATTCTATACGGATATTTAAATGGAAGAAAATTATATCGAAAAATATTTTGGCTTCAGGCAATTCAGAGTTTTATTACCATCTCTGCAATATATATCACAACACATATTACTGGAAGCTTACTACCTATACTTATCGTGTCCGCAATGGTACCAGCTTCAGCGCTTTCCATTTTTATATTTCTAATTCAGAAAAGTGAAGTTCGAAATAATACACTTAATGAAAAATTAATTACATATGGTAAGCAGTTGAATTTTTTGGGTGTGATCACAACCATTATGATGCATGTTGATAGTATTTTAATTTTTAAAATAATTGGCTCTCAAGGTTTAGCTCTATACGCAATTGCAACTCCTTTTGTTGACAGAATAATTGGCTTCCTTAAAGCAACTTATTATTTTGCACTACCTCGTTTTACAGAAATGGGAACAGAAAAAGCTTATAGTAAACTTTTTACAAGGAGTTTAGTTGCGGCAGGCGTTGGTTTTGTCCTATATATAATTTACTACATAAGTGCGCCAGTAATATTTCAACTTTTTTTTCCGAGTTACATTCAATCAATTGAATTATCAAGATTGTTTGCTATAAACATACCAATTATTGCATTCTCTATATTACCAGAAGCATTCCTTGACTCAATTATCGAAATAAGAAACAAATACATTATTAAAGGTGTTGTCACAATCACTCGCATAACATCGCTCCTTATACTCATTACTCCATTTGGAATTATTGGGGTTATTTGGTCAGAAATACTAGCACGAATAATTGGAATTTTAGTTACCATAATTCTTATAGTATTACACACAAATAAACCCAAAACGTAGTTTAGGTTTATTTACAATAGTCTATATTATCAATTTAAACTCTACGAAGCTTTTCTCGTATAGGAATCTCTTCATCAAGCACTCTTTTTACACCATCACCAAATGCAGACTCAATCGCGCGTATCCCCTCAACTAATTCCCTGAGCTCGTTTGGTTCTATACTCGCTTTCTGATCAGAACCATACATATTCCTATCTAGCGTAATATGTCGTTCAAGTACATGCGCTCCAAGTGTTGTTGCCGCAGCAGAAATAGCGAGACCTGATTCGTGTCCACTATAACCAATTGGAACAGTTGGGTATAAACTACGCATCAGAGGGAGCACTCTTAGGTTAATATTTTTACTTTCTGCAGGATACGTAGAGACCGTATGGAGTAAAACAAGATTATCGAGTCCGAATACTTTAACAGCAGCATCAACTTCCTGTAGCGTACTCATTCCAGTCGAGAGAATCATTGGCTTTTGAGTCTCCTTCACCTTACGAAGTAACTCATGGTCAGTGAGAGACGCGGAAGCGATTTTATAAGCAGGAACACCAAGCTCTTCCAAGAAATCAACACTTTTAAGATCCCACGGTGAAGCAAAGAAGTGAATTTTTTTATCGTCTGCGTAACTTTTTAATTCTTTATATTCTTGAAAAGTAAATTCAAGTGCATATTTAAGATCACCATTTGTACTATTTTTATAATTCGATTTCTCAAGTCTTTCAACAGCATCAGCAGAAAGCACACCGCGCTTAACTGCATTTCGTAAGACAAACTCATCTACAACTCGGTCTTTTGCTAACTCAGCTTTAGTATATACATCTTCCACAGTTCGCTTTTGAAATTTAACTGCTTGACACCCAGCATCGACGGACACATCAATTAACTTCTTAGCGATATCAATATCACCGTTATGATTAATTCCAATTTCAGCAATAATATAAGTAGGAAACTCTCTACCGATTGGAATTGAATCTATGTACACTGTTTTTGTATTTTGTACAGGACCCTGTATATGACGTATGAGCTTCTTTGCAATTTTTTTAATACTCATGATGGGTCTATTGTAAATTAAATCTAGATTAAAACAAGGAAATTTAATACTTACATTACCTGTAACTAAAAATTATAGAATGTAGTTACACACGATATAATAGAAGAAAAATATTATATCTGTTATTATAACTCACTATATTAAATTCCATAGCATATATGAATGAAATTTCTTGTATTATTATTGTTGGTAAGCCTGGGGCAGGTAAAAGTAGCATCGGAAATGAACTTGCTAAACTTCTTGGTAGTCACTATATGTCTTTGGGTACATTTATGCGAGAAACTTTAGGTATACCAGACCCTCATGTCGGGATTGATAAAAATATGGTATACGACAAATTGCATACTCATTTTACAGAAACCAAAGTTACTGGATCAATTATTATCGATTGCCATCCCTATCCTGAAAAAGACTTTGTTGCACTTGAGTCTTTTATATTACGCCCATCTCTTAATCTAGAAGCAGTAATCCATGTTGACGCACATGACCATATTGCATTAGAACGTCTTGCGCGTCGCCCGCGGCCTGGACAATCCTATGAAGATAGACTTAAATATTACAACGACAACTCGCATTATATTGCAAAGCTCATGAATCACCCGCATGCAATTCGTATAGAAAATAACGTAGATTTTGAAGACCCTAGCACACTTAAAGATATCGCGAGAGATATTTTAAACCGACTTAATCAAAAAAATTAAAACTAATTACCCTAAACTATTTCATCTAGAGATGTTAGATTAACATCTTCTGACTTAAATATATCAATAAACGGGTACGACTGGTGGTAAAGACTATTAGAATCTTTGAGTGATTTCAAACCTTGAAGATCAAAAAAATCAATTGCGAGACACTCCTCTGTTGGTTCAAAAATTGTATGCGCAAGATTAATTTTATATGCAAGCACAACAGAATAATACCAGTCCATATTACGACAACCTTCAAACCGATGTGTCCACACATAGACTGGTTGTTTCGAAATGGCAGTCACATCAAGATTGAGTTCTTCTTTAATTTCACGAATTAAACCCTCCCGCGGATCTTCACCATGATCGAGTCCTCCACCTGGAAGTTCCCAAGCATTACCTAAATGCGGAGCTTCTTTTGTCATAAGCACCTTACCATCCCGAAGATAAAGTGCTTTTACTACCAATCTATGGAAACACGCTGGAAAATCTTTTGATTCAGTTATATGCATAAATAAAATTTTATCATGAATTCACTTTAAATTAAAATCCTCAAAATTCTAAATACTGAAAGAAGAATAATCTATACAGGCCAACCAAAAATAATCCCTACTGAAGTGGTAGTGTTGTCGGATCAATATTTCGAATTTCGAGAATATAATTTACCACATCTCGAATTGCACCCTCTCCACCATTACGTATCGCAACAAAATGGCATCTGTCTTTAACAATTTGCTCAGCCTGTGCTGGAGCGACTGCAAAACCTGTAGTCTGCAACATAGCCAAATCAACAAGATCATCACCCATTGCGCCACACTCCTGATTTGATACACCAATCTCAGCAAGCCACGCTTCAAGAGATTCCTTTTTCATGCTACTACTTTGAGTATCGTATAAACGAACATGTTCCCATCCATTTGGGTTACTATCAGTTTTTGAGGAAGGTAGCACATTCCATTTTTCAATTAATGATTTGATTGGTTTTGCCATATCTCCTTTTGCACGTGTAATAAAAACAACACGTACCCCAATCGCTCTCAGTAGAGATATACCTTGTCCATCATACAGACTCCTTCGTCTTGCGAACACATCATCAGAGAACCACCAATTTTCATTTGGAAACAAAACACCATCCACATCAAACGCAAAAGCTTTAAGATTTTTCACTACATCTATGTCCACATTTTTCATAACTATATATTTTTTAACTTCTGTTTCATAAGCTCGCTCGCAATAAGAAGATCGAGCTCAGAGTCAATCTGAAGAGCATCCTCTTCTGAAACCTCCACCCCGCCAATACGTGCATTGTTACCACCATATCGATTCTTAGTTTCCTTGAATAGTTTAGTGTCTACTATATAACAAGCACCTGCTCCACAGAATGGATACTCGAGCGCGAGATCCTGCCGGCGCGGCCGGTTCATAACGGGATACTCTGAAACAAACATATCATCATCCGTCTTCTTCCATCGAAACGCATAGTGAGACTTATAATAAGTTCCGCACGAATCAAAACGATCAGGATTTTGTACCAACTTTTCTGCAACTTGTTTTACTACATCACCAGTAAGGAACGGCGACGTGCACTGGATTAAAGATACATAATCAGGCACGTACCCCTCTTTCTCGACAACTTCGAGCGCATGGAGCATAACTGGCTCCGTAAGTGATTCATCAGTAGCAAGTTCTGCTGGTCGGTCAATAACTTCAACACCAAAGTTTCTTACAATCTCAGCAATCTCTACATCATCGGTCGAGACAACCAATCTATGAAAAACCCCTGAATCTTGTGCTGCCTTAATTGTCCAGTAGATAAGCGGCTTCCCTGCTAAGTCACGGATGTTCTTACGCCTAACCCCTTTACTACTACCACGAGCTGGTATAACACAGAATATTGAAGGTTTGTTCATTATTCTGAGTATATCAGAACCTTAAACAGCTGCATACTATGGAAATACTAACTGAACAATTCGATCAACAGACTTTCCATCAAGACCAAAACAGTGATGTTTTACAAACTCAGATCGTTTTTCCGAATCTTTCTTTGGGTTCTGAAGATACATATTAATCAAATCCTTCATTTCCTCTGGACTTCCTGCTTTTGGACTAAGTCCATCTTTCAGAAGTACCTGCAACCACTCATTTCCCTGCTCAGAGAGAACACTTTCGGTAATAGGAACATCCTTTTCCCAACCGTCAAAAGATACGGTCACAACGGGTTTATCAAAAATTGCCGCATCAATGATGAGTGAAGACACTGAATTAAGTATTACATCACTATGATATAACGTATCAATTAAATGATGTACTTCATCAAATCCCATTTCAGACTCCTTTGCACGAGAGTTTTCAAAGCTTGACGTTGGATCATCAATAACAAAGTTGCTTGGTGCCGTAAATTTTGACAAGTCTGCTTTATTCATTGGGTGCAGCCTCACAATGAACTGTAAATCTTCTGGAAGCAACCCTGATTCCTGTTGTCTTTTTAAAATCTCACAGATTTGCCAATCGGTAGAACAAAATCTTTTTCCTGCAGGTGAAAAAAGTATAATTCTTCTGTTTGGATCAAGTCCCATGCGTGTGCAAAAATCATGCCGACTTGACTGTTTATACTTACGATAATATTCAAACTGCGGAATACCAACGACGGCAAAATTATCTAAATCATGAAGCATCTTACCTTCCCTAAGCATATCTTCATTCTGAACAACTACTTTATCGGGTTTTATTTGAAGATACTCTTTAGTTGTAAAATTATCCCATGAGCGAATCATGCCAATGAGAAGATTTTTATACCTTCGCGCATTCTTCATAAGCAATATGTCATAGGGAGAAAATGGGTCGGTAGTAATTACGATGTCCGGTTTATACAAATTAAAGTATTCATCAAAAACACTGACCTTACTCAAACGAAGCACCGCATACCTAAAAAACATCCGAGCAAATTTACTATATCCAAAAAACTTCATTAGAAATACGGAACAATAATACTTCACATGCTTACCAGTCTGACTTCGGTACAGTCTCTGATGCAAGCGTTTTGTATTAGTATCCAAAAAAAGTTCTGCAAATCGACTCAAGAAACGCTCGCGTCTTGAATCAACAATATCTCGTAATTCAACCCCAATAACTAAAACATTATCTTTTTCATATTTGCTTTTTAGATAGGCTTCCTTATGCTTTAAAACAAAAACGATTACCTTTTCAGCTTTTTGAGAAAGTTTATCTAACACTCCTGTGTCAAAAATATTTCTTGAGACAAAAGGGTGAAAATTACTCAAAAATAAAACAGTTTTTTTTTGCATTTTATTTATTTTTTCAGAACAAAACCATTGAATACTCTTGGCGAGGATGAAAGAAGTTTTCGGAACTCTTCTAGGCTACACTCTTTAACATATCCATCACGCTTTCCTTCGATACCTATTTTTTTATTTAGATATCGAATAACCGCATTGAGCTCCGACTTAGGATTAACGGTGACAATTACATTTGTATATCCAGCATCTTTAAATAGAGTATAAATGCGATCTTTTTGAACATCATTCAAAAACATTGGGTGAAACTCAATAAGAAGAGTTGTTCCTGACTTGAGACACTCTTTCATTCCTTCCAGTATTGATGTCTCAAAACCTTCCACATCCATTCGAACAAGATTAGGCATGCGTCCAATGTACTTTTTTGCATACTCATCAACTGTCTCCATCGGGACTTCTTGTGTCTCAATCACCGACTTATCATCACCTGGAAGCTGTGTGAGCGAGGAAAGGTTTTTCTTCTCACGCACGTATATATTTACAAAGCCTTTTTCTGCACCCATCGCCATTTGTGATGTAGTCACATTTTTCATCCTATTTAGAGCGACATTCTTATTGAGAAGCTCAAAGTTAGATCGCACCGGCTCTACAGCAAAAACTTTTCCAGATTTTCCAACCAATTTTGACTCCAAGAGAGCGTAATATCCAATATTACCACCGACATCAAGCGCTACATCGCCCTCCTTGAGAAAGTCTGAGGTAAGCAAATAATCAACAGTGAGTCCTTCTCGCTTTCCATGTAATACTAATTCTTTACACAAACCATCATCGTTTCTTAAGTCAAGATACATCAACACTCCATTTATTGGCAAAATAACATAACCAAAAACAGACTTTTTATAAAAATAGTATGGATATCGAAAATTATTAGGAATAACACGAACCAGTCCTCTCAAAAACGAATTTATGAATCCGTACTTTTGTATTGATTTTATAATTTTTAACAATGTCATAAGTTATTTTTGCACCACTTCAATAATACTTATAATAATATCCTTCACGTCTTGTTTTTTCAGTCTTGTGTATAAAGGCAATGTAATAGTACCCAACCCAATTCGCTCTGCTTCTGGATACATTCCCTTCTTATAGCCGAGTGTTTTTACATAATACGGTTCCAAATGTACTGGATTATAATGAATATCGGCAGGAATCCCCATGTCACGCAGTCGCTTTCTTATTGCATCTCGCTTTTTAGGTGCAACAATAATTGTAAACATATGATAGGCATGTTTTGAATTTGGAACTTCTTTAATGAGTTGTATACCTTCTACTCCAGAGAGCCCCTCTACATATGTCTTGTATATATTCTGACGTTTCTTCCATTCTTTTTCGATACGATTCAACTGACCGAGAAGCATCGCTCCCTGCATATTGGTCATGCTGTACTTATACCCCAATCGGGTCATGTGACGGATATTACCAGTGCGGTCTGAACCAGAATCACTAAAAAGACGCACCTCATTGGCAATTTTTGCGGTACGTACACCAACAGCACCACCCTCTCCAGCAGTAATATTTTTTGCTGCATGAAAGCTGAAACAGCTTGCAAACGAAAGTTCACCCGGGCGCACACCGTCACGAGAAGACTCAAGTGCATGAGGAGCATCTTCAATCACCTTAAGCTTATGTTTTTTTGCAATTTTTGCAATTGCTTTCATATTAGCCATTTGTCCATATAAATGCACTGGAATGATTGCCTTTGTTCGCTTTGTAATAGCCCTCTCAACCGCTTCAACTGAAATTAATCCTGTTTCAGATTCCACATCTACAAAAACTGGTTTCGCTCCAACATATAAGATCACATTGCTTGTTGCCCAAAACGTAAGAGGTGTAGTAATAACCTCATCACCACTTCCTATTCCCGCAGCGAGAAGCGCTGTATGAAGTGCCGCTGTTCCGCTACTGTTTGCGATAATGAACGGCAGTCCAAGGTACTCTGCAAGTTTTTTCTCAAAAGTCTTAAGTTCAGGCCCTGTTGCAAGCCAACCCGATCTTAAGACCGTATCAACAGCTTTTCTATCTTCTGGCGTAATATTTGGATTTAAAAACGGAAGCTTCATACTATTTATATTTTTTGAATGTTAACATCTTGTACTTCGATTTTGTATAACCACAATACCTCAAAAAAGTATCCGCCCATTTTGTGACAAAATACACAATGAAGGATGGACCAAAGTGATGAAATAAAAAACTATCTATAAAATTTACATGGTAGACTTTTTCGCAAACAAATCCACTACTTTGAAAAAGAATCTTTATTTCCTCTGCAGACATGACGCGTTTATAAGATAACTTCTTCTGAAAATCTGGTATTGAATCAGGCATGTATTCTAACAAAATAACCCGAGCATTACTTGGCATTGATTGGATATATGAAAAAAAAGCATCACGCGCTTCATTCGAAAAATGAACAAAAACTGTTGTTGTAAGAACAAGGTCAGCTTCTTTTATTTTTTGAGAAATTTTTTCATCTGGTACTGATCCTTCATGGAACGTTATATTTGAAACATGTCCAAAACGTCTACGTGCAATTTCAATATTAAAAGGAAAATCAAACCCATGAATATGAGCACCCGTACGCTGAGCAATTGTTGTAGTGTATTCTCCTATTCCACAACCAACATCTACAATTTCTTCAACCCCAGAAAGATTGATCGAATTAAGTGCAGACATACGCATTTCAAACGCATATTTATCCTGCCACTTATTATGATAATGGCAGGGATTATCTCCCTTCAAAGTTTGGTCTTCCCAATATTTTTTAACTCCTTCTGAATCCAACATACATTTCAATGTGAGGCTACTATATCATCATATGCTCTAAGATAAAAAGATGCAGTATGGTCCCATGTATGTTTCTTTGCTTCACGTCGGGCATTAACTGACATTTCCGACCTTAGTGTCGGGTTTTTTAAAATGTTCCGAATTGCATCCGCCAACTCTTGATAGCCTCTCTGAGGTACAAGGAAGCCATTATATCCATTTTTAATAACATACTCAGAACCAAATCCATAGGTACTGATAACAGGTGCTCCGAAAGTGTGTGCTTCATAAAAAACAGCAGGAAAACCTTCTCTTGAACCATCAACGGTTTGAGCTGCAAGTACAAATACCTCGCATGTCGCATAAAGTTCTTTAAGGGCCTCGTCAGAAATTCTACCCATAAGCTCAACTCTATCTTCTAACCCATGTTCAGCTATTACCTTCCTCAACCCTTGCACATACTGACTTTCTTGGAACGACCCTCCGATCTTATAGACAAGGTCTGGAAATTCATCCCTCAAAAGATTCAGTGCTTTCACAGTGATAATCTGTCCTTTGCGAGGCTTAATTGCTCCAACAGTAAATATGAAAGACCTCCCTTTCTTTTTGTATTTTTTATCTTCGACATATTTCTCTGGATCTACACCGAAAGGAATGAACTTCCATTTGCCCTCTAGCGGTATCACTTTTTCGATAAGCTCTATGTTCTGATGTGACCCTGTCGCAACAAGAGCAGCGCTGTTATACATAAATCTCATCAATGTACGCTTTATTCGATTGCGTAAACTTTTGCCTAATGGGGGTATTGCGTACGTCGCCGCAATAGTAATCACAAGAGGCTTTCGAAGAAGTCGCGCCGCAAGCGCTGCTCCAGGAGCATATGGTTCAACAAAAACATGAATGATATCGCATTTTCTCAAATACCACAGAGTCAACACAAATGTCTGTATCTGATTAATGAATGAGTATGAAATATAGTCAGAGGACAGTACTGGGTGAATCGGGTAACTCACTAGATCATTCTTTTCTCCACGTGCAGTAAGTGCAACTACATTATGTTCCTTTGCAACAGACCCAATAATTCCTTTGGAGAGAGCGTCCCATCCCCCATGATAGGAAATCGATGAGGTTACACACCCGATAGTTAGCTTCTTCCTACATTCTTTCATAGCAGGTACATGATAGCACACTATTTAATAGAAAATTATTTGAAATAACTATTACTTAACTGTTACACATACAATCAGTAATTGTTTTAGTAAAAACCTCATTCAGTCTTTTGACTGAATGAGGTTTTTACTATTTTCATTACTTATTTTTAGTATACCACTTGTATGTCAACTCAAGACCTTCATCAAATCCAACCTTTGGTTCCCAACCAATATGTTCTTTAATTTTTGAAATATCAGCGGCTCGACGTTTTACGCTTCCTTCTGGAGCATTTTGAACATCAAGTTTCTCAGGTCTCCATCCGGCAATTTCAAACAATTTTTCAGCGAGCGTTTGCATTGAAACTTCGTCTGTGTATGGTCGACCAATATGATATATCTCTCCATCTGTCTTTAAGGACTCCATTACCATTTGCATTGCTTCTACAGCATCTTCCATAAAGCAAAATGTTCTAGTATTGTCTGCGCCATATATTGGAAAAGGATCAACCCGCTTCTCAATTCGATCTATAAACTCAGGAATCACATGATCAAAGCCTGTACGCGGACCGTAAAAATTGTGCGGTAATACAATAGTAGCCCGAAGATTATGCTCCTTTGCAAAGTGTATATAAAACAACTCTCCGATTAACTTCGTCGCCGCGTACGTCCAACGTGGATTATGTGGATCGCTAATCACACGAGGAATATCTTCTGGAGTCGGTATAGGAAGTTGACCAAATGATTCAAGGGCGCCAGCATACGCTTCGTTTGAAGATGTATATAGAATCTTTGCATCAGGATTCATGTCTCTCATCCATTCTAGAGAATAAAGAATAGTTGTGACTCCAATGCGAAGCACTTCACCAGGCACCTTATAAAAAAGCTTGGTACCATTCACACCAGCAAGTTGGTAAATATGTGTGTAACCACCGCCCAACAAAAGCCATCCTTCCTTTGTCGTAAGATCAGCTTCAATAAGAGTTACATTTGGAAGGTCGAGCACTTTCTGCAAGTCATCATCCAACTTACCTCTCCAAAAATTATCGGCTATTACAACCTGCTTACCCTGATTCGCAAGTCTTCGTACCAAATATACACCAACTGACCCCGCACCACCTGTTACAAGTACTTTTTTCATACCAGACATCTCAATATCATTCCTTAACTTTTAATACGAGCCAGATGTTCTTAATATCCTCCACTTGATGATCTGCAACAGTAAATCCTGTCTTTTCGGCGATCGAAATTGCTTGCTGTGGGGTAAAATTAACTCCATGTGACCACTCCCATTTTTTTACTCCACGCCCTCCGCGCAATTGAATCTTTACGACGCCACTCTTTTTCAATAATCTACGGAATGATTTGAAATACCTCTCAATGTCAGCATATGTAGGCACATGCTGTAACGTTTGATATGAAAATATGATATCAAACACCTCATCTTCATACGGAAGCGAAATACCATCAAACGAATTGAATGTAACATTTTTCAAAGAAGACAATCTTTGACTTGCACTTTCTATCATAGTGTCGGAAATATCGATTCCGTGAACAAACTTCGCATCTTTGGCGAAATACTGGGTTAAGCGCCCACTACCACACCCAAAATCAAGCACCACAGTGTCTGGATTTTGCTTGAGTAAACGTTCAAGAATTCCATCTCTAGAAACATATCGTTCATAGTCACTCGCTCCTGTTTGATTTAATTCATTATCAGTAACAAGCTCTCCACTTTTTGTACGTGGATTGCTGAAATACAAAGCATTTTGACGCGCTTTCTTTTCCCAAATACGTTTTGTATCTTTAACAGAACGGCTCGGTATGAAACTTGATATTCCATCCATAATACCCCTCATACTCTTTCTTATCACTTTTACCAGAGCAAGATTATTTACCGTCTTCCATATGTGCTCAAAGACACCCTTCACTCTCACATCATAGTCCCAAAACGAAAATACCTTAGGCAGAGTCTGGTGCATATTCTGTAACATCTTATGATGTTCATTAGAGGTATATGCTCCGATGAGAAGATCCATATTCTTCCCTTCCTTTAAGTGTGCACCGATATAAGCTCGCGTATCCTTTGGTAGACAGTGCCCATCAAACCCTTGTCCGTACCGCAGATACGATTTTCTCTCAAGAACAAAATCAAGAATTCGTTCTATTTTTTTAACATCATCTTGAGTACGAGGTGTTGCAATACTGTCTCCCATCTCGTTTACAAATGCAATTCTAATAGTATTCCAAATATTTGAGAGATATTTTATGTAAGAAGCTTCTTCTGGAGTACCCTTAAAGACCTTATATGATCTTCTCTCCCACTCCTTCATAAAAGATGGTAGCTCTAATGCTGTATCGTATCCTACAACAAAATAATATGGATCTATACACTCTTCTACAGCATTTTTTTCATGAAGAAATTCAGGAACGTACACGTCAAAATAAAGTTCACAAAGTTTTTGTGGCAAGACGGTAGACCGTAAAATAACTGAGCCTTTCTTATCTCTAAGCATGTCAGTTGCACCCTTTATTAAAGAAATATCCTGTTCTCTTTCTTCAGAGACACGATCTCCCACACAAACAATAAACCAAGTATTGGGACCATCAACCGAATCAAGAGTCTTTGCGCGTTTAATATTTGCATAGAGATCTTCACTATCAATTCGATAGTGAAATTTTACTTCTTCAGAAACATCAAAAAACCAGACTGGGTAACCTATTTTTGAAAGCGCTATTGCGTTTGCTTGCCCAACCCATCCAAATCCAACTACAACTATCTTTTCTTTTTTATCCATGCTTACAATATTAACGCAATACTACCATACCACAATGAAACTGGCATAATTATAATTTATAATGTGTCTAAAATTCGTAGAGCACGGGGCTTCCATGCATATTCCCGCACACGCAAGAGTGCTTGTTCTTGCTTCTCACTATCATTCTGTATGAGTGTATCAGTAATACCCTTTATGAGACTCTCAACACTATCAGGTTTCACTAATGTTATCATGGATTCATTTGCAATGTATCGAATGGATAAGAGATCACTTGCCACCACCTTCTTCTTACTTGCCATATATGCAAAAAGTTTCGTTGGTGACATATAATTTCGATAATGCTCAGTATTTGGATAATTCATAACTAAAATATCCGCCATGTGTACATACAAAGCAAAATCCTTCTGTATAAGTGGTAGGAGTGTGTACTTATCATCAGCAATACCATTTTTCTGACATACCATTTTTACAACTTCCATCTCAGTATCTTCTAGCCCCACAATGAGTAAGTACAAATGTTGGTATTTTTGAGACACAAGAGCAAAGGCCTCTATAAGCTCATCCACACCCTTCCCTTCACCCATTGTTGTGTACTTTCCTGTGTACCCAATGACCTTCTTATCAAGTGGCACACCATAGCGCACTCGCACATCTTCAACAGACGGAAGATTTTGAAACTGTTCAATATTTACACCACTTGGCTCAACAAGAATTCTCTTATCTTTTCGAAATTCTGCATAATAATTTTGAAGACCTTTTGAAATACACACCAACAATTGTACACGACGAGCAACACACCTCACCACCCACCCCTTTTGCATTTGATGTGCCTCCCAAATAATTTTCTTTTGTCGTAATAAAAGTGTGGGCAAAAAAAGCATCCATGGATCACGTGCATACACTATGTCTATAGACTTGGTATTTTTAAGAATATAGAAGAAACTTGAGACCATCTGCGATAGACGTGCGATATAAAAACCCAATACGTCCAAGGACTGATGAAAGTCAAATGAGGACATTGTCTGTATCGCAAAGATTTTCTCTATTCCATAAAAAACAAAAGGGTCTTCAGTAATATGGTTTGAACGGTATGGGCGAAGCAACACTACATCATTACCTATTTTTGCAAATGCCTCACACTGTCGCATTATTGCGAGTCCAGAAGCTTTTTCATTTGGAATCCTAACGCTCGCAATATAGCAAATATTCATACTCTATAAACCACGATTTTCACCATATACACCCTTCACCAAGTCCTGACTTTTTCCTGTTTGTGCAAGTAATTCAAGATTTTTTCGTTCCATTGCTTTTAAGAAATCAATT
>JACCED012384896.1_pt1 | contig 21796 bp, 23 predicted proteins | sample 7455021 | NCBI WGS metagenome assembly JACCED01 (sample SAMN15323456, study PRJNA562643) | freshwater metagenome | isolation source: river surface water | place: USA:Blue River Watershed | collected 2017-08-19
ATATTTTATTTTTATTGGTGAACTAGGAGCATCTGATGGTTCTGAAGGAATGTACAAATATTTACTTGGACCAGAATCCAAATGGAAATTAGAGTTACGAGTTATGTTATATAAAACAACTGATATAGCAGGTGGTAGCTGTGAAAAAGAATTATTTATATTTTGTAAGCGGGTGTTAAATTAATTGGAAACTTTATTTAAATTGCATGTAAAGGGTCATTTTATATCTTAAAGTGTATGAGCTGTTTAAATCTCTCTCTGTTGGAATGGCATATGCACTCTGATGAAAAAACACACGAGATAATTTATTTTGTACAGATATATAAATATCCATTAAAATAATATTTAATAATTAGAAAAGCAGTAAAAATTAATGATATGATTGATAAAAAAATAAAAAACAAAAGGCCGGATCAAAACATTTAAATCAAATTACATCAACAGATAAAATTTATTTACTTATTCCTCAAATTACTTCCAATTAATTTAATTATAACTCAAGTTAATAATTAATATAATTTTTCATTTAATAAAAAAAATTATAGCAGGAATAAGAATTAATAATTCTTACCCTCGCATACAATTTTTATTCTTCGCTGATTCCATTGGGTTTACTAGAAGCTGGTGCACCAGAGTTACCAAGAGCAAAACTTTGAATTTGTCGTGAACGTACTGGTTCTCCTTGCATATATCGATTACCTTGAAAACTATTAGTTTCAGTATCCGGACCAACAAAACGTTTTTTTTCTAAAAAACTAAAAAAGTCACCTGGTTTGCAACAGGCACATGCCCCATATGTTCCATAAGTAGACACATGAGCTGGTTGGGTTTTAGAAATTGTATCTAGTTGCGGTTTTAAACTAGATGGTAAACAGTATTGAGAAGTATCAGATAGTTCAGTTTCTGTTGAATTAGATTTTGTATTGGCATTAATAGTATCAGTAGTTTTATCCATTATAAATTAATTGAAATTGGTTCTTTAAATAAATTTAACAATTTTTTTACTTTTTTATTAACTGGTACTAGTGGTTTCCACATTTTCCCCAGCACAATTTAAATACATTTGAGGAATTTGATTTATTTTTGTTAAGCATTTAGGGCATTTGCCGTTTTTTGTTGAATCCTCTATCCAAACTTTATAAAAATCAACTGAAAACTTACCTGAACAATGGACACAACAATAATAATATTCATTAGGTTCAAATGGTGCCAATAAAACTTCACAAATATCATCTTGTTCCACTGGTTTTTTAATTGCTTGAGCTTTTTCAAATGATTCAACTATTTTACCAATCATATCTTTGTACAAACTGACAAAACGAATTACTTCTTGCTGAGTATTTGCGGCCATAATTGTTGGGGGAATGTGAACCGGTGGTAATTGAGGTGGTAATTGATGTTCAAGTATTTCGACAGGGTTTTGTTCAGGTTGGGGCTCTTGCTCTTCTGGTTGGGCTTGTTCTGGCTCAGGCTCTGGTTCTGGATGTGCTTCTTGGTGTGCATTTATATAAGCTTCATAACTAATATCATATTCGCCATAGTTTAAAGTTAAATCCATTGCCCAATGTTCCGGTATAACTGGATTGGTTTCAGTCCATTGAGTTAACTGGTTATAAAATTCTTCCTGAATTAATCTATTTGGGTCTTGAACTAATTGTTCCCAACGTATTTTTTTTGACAAATGTTTAGCTTTTTTTAACTGGTATTCATAAGATTTGTAATTTATATTGGAATGGGGATTACCATTAGTATTATAATAACCTAAACAATCATAAAAAATATAACATATTTGAATTTGTGTTTCTCCGTTTGGATTATTAAAAATAATTTTATCATTTGATTTAAATTCGTATAAACCTTGTGGTTGAGGACTGTTATTGCAAAATCCAATGTATTCTTGCGCTTGGTCTAACATAAATATTTTCCATTTGGATGAATCAAATGGCATATCTGGATTGGATTCAGCAGTTACAAATTGTATTGAAAGGTTTGGATTAGGTTCTTGATTTGCTAATTGTGTTTCTGTCCCATCGGATAACCTTATTATGGGGTTTGTTATGTCAGTTGGGGATTTTATTACAATAGAAATAAGAGGACAATTAATAAAATCAATACTTAATTGATTTTCACCTGATGAAATACCAATGGTTTTATCAATTTGTCTTTTAACTAAATATTCATGAGGTTGGGATAAAGTTCTTTGCTTTTCTATGTCACCTCCCAAAAAATATTTTATAGTTAATTTAATTGGCTTAACTATTGAGTTTGTGTTTTTTTCCAAATGTAAAAGTAAAAAATGCTTTCCTTTTGCTAATAGCAAATTATTAAATGCTACATCATCAAGTGGTAATCGGGTATATTGGCTTGAATTAGCATTACGCGTTGAGTCGAATAAATTAAAATACTCAATAGTGTCTATGTATGTCGAAGATACTAACTTAACATTTGGTATAGCAAAAATTTGCTCCGTTGTTTGATATTTTTCTTCAGAATAATCTTCTTCATTAGTGTATGGAATTAAAAAAAAGCTTACTTTGTTAACTATTGGTTTAGGTGTAACTGGAAATACATCATTTGATATCCATAACTTGGATATAATATAAAAATCTGTGTTATTAATTTGTCCATTTTTAAAAACAAATACATTTGATTCTGGTTTTATTGTATGGGTTTCTCTAAAAGATTGAATCGGTGTCGATCTTCTAAAAGTTTTTTTAAAAAAAGTAATCTGCGGATCATTATAAATTAAGTCTGATAGCATAAACTAATTAGTCTAAGTGATAAATCTTTAAATAAAATTATCCAACAGACTTAAACAATAAAATAAATTGAAAAAAATAACAATTATTTATAATGAGATTTTTCTAATGAGACAATTTAATTTGGTGTATGAGGGAAAGTACAAGTTTGTTGTAAAAGCTAATGGAATTGAAATGGCCAGCATTAAGTATATGGTAAAGTACACTAGAAACCTGATAAAATCATACTAACATGCCCATAAATAACTTAAAAATAAATATTTAACTTAAATCATCAGCAGGATCATACTTAATTTCTTTTTTCGTTATTTTAATTATTTCATTTAAATTAGTTAAAATTCCTGTATCAGTGTGTCGGAAAGGTCCCAGGTTTTGTTTTTGATTAATTTTGTCTTGAATTACTGATAGATATTTTTCTTCAAAATGCCCATTAACAAATGAATTATTTTCATAGATAACAACCGGTTTTCTTGGAGTCAAACATAATTTTTTTACATTTGCAGACAACATTTGATATTCTTCTGAATGATAATAGTGATCTTTTTCATCATCATCACTATCATATAGTCCGCAATCTAACTCCGGATAATATCCACGGGCTACTGGTAATTTACAATAGGCAATTCCACCGGTATGAACAATTTCTAGATAAATTTGAATATAAAAATCACAACCCATTATTATAATAAAATTATATAATATTTTTTTAAACTAAAACCCCAACTCATTAAGATAATTTAAAAATCCATTTAACATCCGATATAATTGAATCTAGTTTATTGGAATAAGGATAATCCCGGTATATTAAATAAAGACTTCGAAACAGCATTGAGCAATAATTTCGAATTGCTTGGGTAAAATTACTGTTCATTTTTTGCATGTTAGAAAAAAATTGATTTAATAATTATTTGACCCATTAGAAAACTAAACTAATGGCACATTTAATTAGAAATTTTATGGAAAATAATAGTAGGCGTATTTTTATTGGATTGGTTGGTGGAGCTGTTGGGATGGGTTTTTGTTATGACACAATTCCAGCAAATCACATCGGCTACTCAAACTTATTTGGTGACGTTGGAAATGTCCAACTTAAACCTGGATTCCACTTTAAAAATCCTTTAGTTGACTTTGTTAAAGTCCCATTGTTAACTTCGAATTTATCAGTTGACATAGATATTGCAACCAAAGAAGGATTAAACTTATCAGTTCAAACAAATGTTATTTACAAGGTTGATGAAAATAAATCCCGAGACATTTATCTCAAATACAGATCCAACTATGAAAATATATTTATTAAACCAATTATTGAGTCCGCGTTAAGAAATACCATTTCATCATATGAAGCCAAAGACTTGTATAATGAAAAAACCCGTAGTGAAATTAAAACAAAGATGGATAGCGAAATTGCTACTTCACTACAACCAAATGGTTTTATCATTGAAGAGGTACTAATTAATAAAATAAAATTACCTCATCAATTACAAATGTCTATTGAAAATAAATTAAAATCAGAACAAGAAAATGAACAAATGAATTTTATCATTGATCGAGAGAAAAAACAATTGGTCTTTAACATTGAAAGGGAAAAAATGGAAGCAGAAAGAAAAACAATTGAAGCTAATGGTATCAAATCATTCCAAGACATTGTTAGTAGAGGTATCAGTGATCAGTTAATCATGTGGAAAGCAATTGAAGCAACTGAAAAGTTGGCTAAATCCCCCAATGCTAAGATAGTTATCATTGGTAACAAAGATTCTGGTGGACTTCCAATTATTTTTCCCACTGATAAATAAAACTTAGAATTACTTTACAAAAAATCTTAGTAATTTTGAATTAATTATTATTGATAACTGGATAATTATCAATAAACCATTTTCTTAACTTGTCTTTAGTAACTGTTTTATTAGTTATTAGAAAATCTAAACTCTCATAAATTTTCTTTAGTTCTTTCTTAGTTCCAAATTTTGGATCCAATTCACTAAATTTAATACCAAATACTTTGCCCATTTGCACATCCATAAATTCAATAGACTTTTTCCATCTGACATTTTCTTTATAATTGGGGTTGGTTGAATCGAAAAACCAAGTATATGAATAGTCAGACAAATCTTCTAATTCGCTCTGATTTTTTCGATTAAGCTGGGCTATTAACTCTAGTTTTTCCCATTCACTCACAGTAAATATAGACATATCAATAAATTCATCAGTTGTAAGAATCACATAGCAAAACTCATCATCCGGTTCAGTAAATTTAACTACTTCTGGTTCAGTAAACATAGTAATTAAACGGGATTCAATTTAATTATTAATGTATGCGAATTTCAATTTTATAAATTAATCACAAACCGTACCGACATATTCTAATGCCTTAATCATTTGTTCAGTTTTGTAAATATATTTAGACTTGGCAATAGCATGGGCAATTTTTTTATTGGCAAATATCCCATCAATAAAAATATTATGCCAATATGCGAGTTCATTAAAATCTTTTTTATGAAAAAATCCATTTGATATAACTTGGGCTAGTATTTTAGTATTAGACTTGACTTGTTCATATGTAAATTTAATTATCTGTAAATCATCAGACCAAAATTCATAAAATATTTCTGAAAATATTATTTGATCAGGTTGCGGTTCTGCTTTATCATGTACAATATAAAAATCTGCTGGGGTACACATTGACCAATAACATACCTCGTCCCTACAATAATTATTTAAATCAATCTTTTTACTTTAGATTATAATTTGCGATCATATAAATTGTTTAATATATATAGCTGATTTGCTTAATATAAAGAAAAAATTATTAGTGAATAATTGGTTATGATGATAATATTAGCATAATGGTAATAACGAACTATATGTTTCCGGTACAGTTGAAATCACAAACTGAGCGACTTGAATTAATTCATCACGAGTGCTAATTTGATTGGACTCGACTGGTAAATTTAATTTGCCAATATACTTATTTGTCACAAGCATTTGAGCATAATCTTTGGCGAGTTGGGTTAATACATTATCATTGGCACATTTTTTTATTTGAGCAAAATAACTGGAAATCATGTCATATTTGTAATCAGATATTGTGCTAATTGGCTTGTTTTCCTTATACAATTCCACAACAAGTCGGGACATAAACTCTGCTTCCAAAATAATATCTAATTGTGTCCAACTAACTTTGAAATCCTCAATATCAATATCCGGCTGGTATTGTGCTATCATGTCCAAACAAATATCATCATAATAATAATCCTCATAACACCAATGATTATAGTCAGTACAAAACACATCTAATAAAACTTCTTTGGTGAATTTGTATTTACTTAAATACCATTCAGGTCGATAATGGCCGGATTTGTGTGGGATATTGTCAAACTGTTCAATTGAACTAATTACCGGTTGGGTTATTTTAACTTGATCCATTAATAATTACATTAATTTAAAGTTCTAATATTTACCAAATCAATTTTTCTGCATATGCTTCAATAATTTTTTCATGGGTTGCATTTGGAGCTATTGCACGTTCTTCATAATAATTAGGCATTTTGTTATATGAATAAATTTTAGATAAAAAAATAAAAACATTGAATTTCTTGTTAATTATAGTTTCAAGTTTTATATATACATCCAATGGAAAACAAAGTGTGTGTGGGGTGTTTGGAACTAATTAATAATACTGATAATTTTTTCAATGGAAACTATTATCATAAGGAGTGTTTTGACAAACTCAATAAATTAACATATTCAACAGAACCAACTGGTGAGGTGAAACAAAATTTCAAATCAAACCAATTTGATAATGATAACAAATCAAATGAGCAATTGGAATTAGAACTTGAAAAACCACAACCAATATACAATTATAAACATAATGCTCTTATAGCTGATATTAAAAAACAAATAGCAGAAATTGTAAGTTCTGAAGACCCGAGTAGTCAAAATGAATATCTTGATTTTTTAACAGAAAAACTTAAAAAACTTCAAGCTAATTTGACAAAACCTGGTAAAACAGTTTTTGTTGTTGAGCCAATTAAACAAAACCAACCAATAATAGATTTTGGTTTCATGGGTAAAAAAACTCTTGTGATTAGTAAAAACGGAGATTTAGTATGGTTGAATTGTGATACTAATGGAAATATTAGCCCAATAAAATATCCAGAATACTCTCATGCAGATTACTAAATGTAGATTTAAAGATTTGGTTTTATTATTATATAATTATGATTAAATTTGCCGATTATTTTAATTTTGCCGATATTAAGAGCTACGATGAAATTGGTATGGGTTTAGCATCCGGGCATAATTTTTTAGCAACCAATCCAGTGAACTTAGCAAATAAAAGCTCAGGTCCAATAGAAAGAGCAGGGGATTTATTTTATGGAATTATAAATAACGAACCATATCCAATTACTGTGAAAATTTACTTGAATGAACGTATTTTAGAAACTTTGAAAATTCCCAGTGGACAAACTGGTTACTTGTCCCATCCATTGATTATGATTAAATTATATCGGACAAACAAGCTTACTTATCAAATTACTAGTTTGTCCACTGAACCAGATAAAACAAACGAATTAAATTCTGGTTACCGGTTAGGCAAGTGGATTGGCCAATGGTTTAGTTCACCAGTCCAGCCCAACTACACAAATCCTAATGTGGAATTTATTTATGGATACTTAACAGAACAAATTAGAAAAGACATAATGAGCAAAAAATTATATTGTTTAAATAATGTTGATGCTTGGAACCAAATAAGTTTGTATGGGCATACTGGTCATATTGAATCTTGGTTATATACAATTTGTTACATGTACCCGGAACAAGTAAACCGGGATTTTTGCGAAAAATATTTAGCCGTGCAATTTAAAAACGAAGAAGTAATTCCTCAATTTATTAATTTAAATCCCGATTGGGTTGGATTTTTATAAAAACCTTTTTATCAACTATCCAAGTAAAAAAATTTGATGATTTGTTTACTTGAATATTACAATATAATTTTCCAATGGAAGGAGCAAAAATACATGTGTGTGTTTGTATGGGGTGTTTGGAACCGATTGATGGTGGAAATATTGTTGAACCAAAACCTGGTTGTTATTATCATTTGCAATGTGTAAAACCAGAAAAAAAACCATATTGGGATTATATTTGCAATCGTGACAAGTTACAAGTCTATATTAAACCAGAACCAAATGTTGATTCAGATATTTTTAAAACGGTCGAAGAGCGGTTTGGTCCTGCAAATTTTAAAGCGCATCCACTTAATATTAAAGTAAAACCCAGCTCACACAAAATACTACAAATTCGAGTTCAAAATAAAGACTGCTTAATAACTAATTTGAAATTACGAGTTGCCAACCCATCCAATTTAAAATTATCTGAACTAGTTGAAGGAATTGAAACTCAAGCAGGTGGAATGCCAACTCAACAAATTATTGGAGACATTGAAGCTCATTTTGCGGTTTTATCAAATTTTCTCGACTGTGCTGTTACCTATGAACCCGGATACATTAATATTAAATTTGGATTGTATCACAATAAAATCCTGTATCATTTAGAGTACAACCAGGAGTTTGCAATTAACTTGAAACTTGTACAACCATTGGAATTTTATAATGGTTTTGATTGGGAAGTTTTTGCGGATATTTACACCTATGAATATGATCAAGTTAATCAAATTAATATGGATGTTGAATATGAAGAGGATAATGATCCAAATATTTCCCGATATAAATTCTTAAATCCACAGTTATTTACATTACCTGTGGTATCCAATACAATCAATGCGAATCATCAAATTGATTGTTTGTATTTGACTGGGTTGGCTGGGTCAGTGGACTTGATTAATCGGGTTAGATTGGAAGTAGATGGAATTCAAGTATTGGATATTACACCTAGCCAATTAATTCAAGCCAATAAAGCCAATGGTATTGATTATCCTGGAATTTTAATTGTGTTTAATCCTAATGTATTAACATCAATTGATAACTTAATTAATATTTCCTATGTGAAGAAATTTAATATTTACATTGACTGGACTGATCCAAAAATCAAATCCGACGGTATCATAGCAAATGTCCTGGCTACTAATATTTTCCATATTAGAAAATCCACGTTTTCTGAATCGGTTTATATGCCCGAATTTCCACAATTTGATAAACCATTGGATTTATTTTTCTAACATAATAAACATACCACCAAATTGTTTTGTTTTAGAGTTTGATTTTTTAACTTTTAATGTCATGTTATTACATGTGTTAATTAGTTCTTTTAAAATATTTTCGTCAATTTGATAAAATTCTTTTCTCTTTCTGTATTGAGTTGATTTTAAAACTGCTTTTAAACAACTTTCAACCTCGTCAATATTTTTTGTTTCATATACAAATACAATTTCCATATCATCAGGGTGAGAACTATCATGAACTGCTTTTCTTTCTTTAAATTTTTTTGTTTTACCAATTCTATAAATTCCATCAATGTCTTTATTTGATTTAAGTATATAAATAACTCCACCTTTTTTATCAAGTTTTGGTTTTTGATTATTATTTAACAATTGCATTTGTTTATTTAATGCTTCAATAATATGGTTTTTATATTTATCAATATGTTTTTCTAATTCTATAAAATAGGTTCTAACTTCTTCTGCTTTTTTTGTTTTTGAACTCATTGTTAAACGTTTAAAACAATCTGGTGTTAATAAGACAATTTCACTTGGACGTCCTCCTGTTGTTTCACCTTTTTTTGTTTTATAGTCAACATTTTTTGAGTAAGTATTTTTTAATGTATCTTTCAAGTGCCCCTTTGTTGATTTAAGCCATTTGGCAACAGTTTCAAGGTTAATAACAAAATCATTTTCAGTTGTGTTTCTGTCATAAAGAGAAAAAAAATCATCAATAAATTGGTTGTTAATTACAGAATATTTTTTAAGATAATCTTGTAAACTTATCATATAGAATAGCCGAGAAAACTTTTTACGGTTTGGCGTAAAAAGTATTTTCTTAAATATGTTTTAAAATATGTAATAATTTGTATATTTCCTATGTGGGGAAATTTAATATTTACCTTGACTGGACTGATCCAAGAATCAAATCCGATGGTATCATAGCAAATATCTTAGCCACTAATATTTACCATATTAGAAAATCCACGTTTTCTGAATCGGTTTATATGCCTGAATTTCCACTTTTTAAATAATAAACTTATTTTTTAATTAAAAAAAATTGATTCGGAAAATATCTTATTGGTAATTATTAGTATATTTTAATGTATACAAATAAGAAAGTTTGTGTGGGGTGTTTGGAACTAATTGAGTCGGATAAGTTAGTTTCAATGGAAAAATCAATTTTTTGGCATGCATCATGTTTGGACAGTTTTCAGCGAACACCAAAAGCCCCTCAAAAGTACCTCCAAATGCAACCTGATCAATGGTATTCATGGGACCCAAATGATTCATCAGCCCCATCTTACCCAGTTAATATTTCTGATATTGTTTCCAATGTAAAATCCAATACTAATTCCAAAGACAATTATCTAGGAAAATATTATTTTTATGACGAATTAAAAGCAATTATAGAAAAAGAATTTTTATTTGAAACGACCCAAATTTTACAAGAGGAAACTTTACAAGAAAAAGATAAAGCTTGGGAAGAGGTTTTCAAACAATTAGAAGAAACAGATGAGAAACAACTTGGTGAAGAATCCTGGGAAAATATGAAAAAGTACCAAGAAAAAAAACCTGTTGAACTTAAAAATGATATTGAAGCCCTTGAAGAATTTTCAAAGCTTCAAAAAGAATTGGCAGAACCTGAAATGGTGCCTAAAAAAAAGAAGCTAAAAAAAAATCTTAGCTTTTTTAAAGCCTGAATTTCTACTTTTCAAATAAAATTGATTTTATTATATTTATATAAATTAAAAACTAATACGCTAATGGATACAAATAAAATAGTGTGTGGGATGTTTGGAACCAATAGAACCAGATAATTTAGTTTCTATGGAAAAATCTATGTACTGGCATAAATCTTGCCTGACAAAAACAAAATCCAATGAAAAATCCATTCCAATCAAACTTGGTCAATGGTATGGGCGGGAACCAAATTCCAAGTTTCTTAGCCCAGCTTATACGTTTGAAAAATTAAACGAAATCATGAAAAAAGAAACTCACGAGGTAAACAATTTATCACAGGCTGACAAAATCTGGGCAGAATCGGCTGATGACCCAGAAAAATTATGGTAAACCTAATGCGATAATAAATTTTTTTATACTGATAGCATTTAAAGATATAAATTTATAAATTAACAATATGAATGAAACACAATTAGAAAAATTTAAATCTGATGGTTACATTGTTATTGAAAATATTTTAAGTCCAGAACAAATTGCACAGGCAAGAACAGAATTACATTATTCTCTACTTGCACACAATATTGACCATGATAAAATAATTAATTTTATTGAGCCGGCACCAAATGAAACACGAATTAAATCTCATATTGCTAATATTTTTTACGCCAAATTTAAAATGGATTTACATGTGAATAAAAATATGTATAATATTTGGAAGTCAGCAATGAGTACAATTGATGAATTTCCTTTGGGTCCATCAAATGATATTTTGCCTTATATAGATCGTGTATGTTGGCGATTACCTGATATTATTAAAGCAGAAGGTGGGTTAGGTTTACACATTGATAGAAGACCTGGGCTTGATGCATTTACTAACATTAAAAAATACAGACCGATTCAAGGTTTTATATCATTAACTGACCACTATGGAAACAATTCAGGAGGGTTAAGATTAGTTAAAGGGTTTCATAAGCAATTTAATGAATATTTTAGTAAAGACACAAATAAAAACGACTGGGGAACATCTGGTGATTTTTATCGCATGCATTCTAAATCATATATACAATTGCAAAATAAATTAGTTACACCAGATGTACCTGCCGGCTCGTTAGTTTTATGGGATAATCGATTACCTCACGCTACATGTGATAATTTAAGTGGAGCCGATACAAGAGAAGTAATTTATTTATCTTGGATTCCAAATGTTCCATTAAACATTGCCTATGTTAAAGCTCAAGCAGAAAACTTTAAAAAAAATATCCAACCTCCATCTTATTTAAAAAATCCTTTATTACAAACTGATAGAAATTACGACCCAGCTTGTGAGTTAACTGATTTTCAAAGGTCTGTTTTATTAATTTAAAAAAAATTGTTTAAAGATTCAATTAAACAATAATATTAATATTATAATGTTAACAGAACCATTTGCTAATATAAAAGGCTGTTTATATTTATTAATTTCACAAGCAGTTGTGTCCGAGCATGTTGGAAAAATTTCCCCACAATGGATAGAAAATCAAATCCAGCGAGACGGACAAAATTATCATATTACTATAACAAGGCCGCACGAAACAAAATTAATTGGTCAAAACTTGTTAGGTCCTATTCAACCAGAAAATGATTCTTGGTATCCGGTTGGAGTCAAAATATTACCCCATGTGGCATTTATAGTTGTACATTATCCAGCTGGCGATAAGTTTAGAAAAGCCCATGGGTTAGAACCATATAATTTTCACATTAGCTTAGGGTGGGCTGACACAGACGACCATACAATTGATAAATCGATTGGGTGTTTAGAACCAAACCAAATTGTTAATTGGGAGTTTTATAAAAATCGTACTTTGTACTTGAAGCAATTAGCTTGGGTAGAAAAACTTTATCAGTTTAACCCATCTGATCCAGAAATAATTGCTGAATTAATTGACCTTGTGTGTAAAAAACAACAATGGGACCGAGCTTATGGGTTAGCATTAGATTTAATAAAATTAAACCCTAACAAAGGCGCATATTGTTTACTTAAATTGTGTGGGGTTATTCCTAATTCAAAAGAAACTGTTGAATTAGTTGGTAAAGAACTTGATGGAAAACCCGTTAACCCAGAATATGAGGAACCAATTTTATCAAATCTTAACAAGTTAAATTCAAATGAGAAAATTCATTGGGTTAATGTGGAAAATAAATATGTTAAATTAGCCAAGCCAAGAAATTTTACTCAAGTGTACCCAGGTGTTTATGCCAGTGCAGTTATTAAGGCACATCATTTGGATTGGCTTCGATTAAATCAAATTGCCAGTATTTGCAATTTAACAGAATCTAAAGAAATGGTACCCGATACTGAATTGGTTGAATGGGCCAAAACAAATTATATTAACTGGCCTATTCAAGATAGATCTATTTGTTCAATTGAGTCAATGGATTTGTTGGTAGACCGGTTAGCTAAATTGCACGTGGAAGACAAACACTTTATTGTTCACTGTATGGGAGGTAAAGGAAGAACTAATATGGTTGTAGCTTGTTTTGCTATTAGGGAATTAAGTATGGAATTGAACAAAGTTATTGAACACTTAGAAGCTACTAGAGAAGTAATTTTTTCAAAAGAACAAATTGGTTTTATGCGGGAATACCAAGCAAAATATTCCAACCAAACGGGAAAATCAAGTAAAAAATTTATCAAATTCAATGGAAAAAAATGCCCTAAATTAATGATTTTAGTTGGTTTACCGGGAGCTGGTAAATCTACTTTTTCAACCCACATGGAAACCCACGTAGGAGATGTTATTCGAGTAAGTCAAGATGACATGGGAAAAAAAGCTTGTGAGAATTTAATGAGTGCAAATGCTCAGTCTGATACCTTAGTAATTGTTGACAGATGCAACGGGAAAAAATCAGACCGTAAAGATTTTCAAGGATGGTTAAAACAAGGCCAACGTTCATGGGCTTTAGTTTTTGAAACCGAAAAAGACGAGTGTGTATATCGAGCGCAACATAGACCAGAGCACCCAACTCTTAGGGCATCAGGTGCAGAAAAAATTATCGGGGATTTAGCAAATAGTTTTGAACCGGTTGGTTTGAACGAAGGGTTTGAAGAAATTATCCATATTAAATCACCAGATGATTTGAACTATATTCTTGGGCTTTGGCAAATTCCACCAATCGAAATAACCCAAGAATTTTCAATGGACTTGGTTAAATTTCCAAGAACCAGACACTTGGCTAATTTAGGTGGAGCTAGTAGAGAAGATTTGCTTTTACCTGCGTGTGAAGCCGAATCCTATTTAAATCGAGAAATTTTCATTGAAGAAAAAATAGATGGGGCTAATATGGGTATTTCAATTGAGCCTGAAACATGGAAAGTTTTATTTCAAAATAGGTCCCATTATGTTACTTCCAACTATGCTAGCCAATTTAAAAAGTTAGACTTATGGAGAGATTTACATCAGGCAGAATTATATGAGATTTTAGAACCGGGTAGACATATTTTGTTTGGTGAATGGGTATTTGCCAAACATTCCATCCATTATTCAAATTTACCAGGGTATTTTGTGGCCTTTGACTTGTATGATAAATTAACAGGGAAATTTGCCGGAAGGAAAAACTTGGAAACTCTGTTAGCCAAAACCACTATTCCTCAAATCCGATTAATTGGGTCCGGTAAATATCCCAGTATTGCCAGTATTTGCAAACTGGTAAATTCTCAATCAGGATATTATTCCGGACCAGTAGAAGGGGTATATGTGAGAATATGTGATGATTCCCATACTATAGCCCGTGCAAAAATTGTTCGGGATGATTTTATTTGTGGGGATACCCATTGGAGTAAATCCCAATGTGTTGAAAATCAGTTAAATCACAAAGGATAAAAAAGTCTTTAATTGTTTAGATTGGGGATTATTTAATATTTATCCATAGTTTGACATTAGAGAGATTTTCTTTAGCAAAAAATTCTTCTAAGTCAGCTTTCTTATATTTTTGTGAAAAATGAGTTAAAATCCAGTTGACATGGGGGTTGGCAATAATTACCTGTTTTAAATTATCCCAGTGCATGTGGGTTTTTTCAGTAGCATGAGACAAATCATCTGGGCTAACAAAAGTACATTCAACCATTACATTAGACCAAGTTAAGATATCAGGGTTATCAATAAAAACCTGATGTGTAGTATCACCTAAAAAACAAAATTCTTTGGCTTTTATTTCTTGGGTAATTTCTATTTGCTTTGCTTTTAATTCTTTTATTTCGTTGGACTTGAGACCGGCATATTCTGGTTTTAATTTGTTTTTACTCAAGCTAACTCCATAACCAACGCAAGGTACTGAATGGGTACATGCAAAAACTTGAACTGTGTGTTTGGTTTTTCCGATGGACAATTCAAATTGATCCCCCGGCTCAACCCCTATAATTTCAAATCCTTCTGGTTCCATTTGGTCATTGGAATCTGATAGCTGAAACATTGTTCTAATATAATTACGAATTAATTGGACAATTTGTTTTGGACAGTACACATTAACTGGAGTATAAGTATTGTCAGGATTTCTTTTAATTATCAAGTGAAAAGGTAGGTTAGCAATGTGATCACCGTGTCCATGAGTAATTAAAATGGTCTTTGGAGAAAATGGTGCTGAAATACCAGCGTCCAACATTAAATCCGGTTGAACAAAAAAATTAGTTCTCAGCCCTGCAACTGAATACCCTGAAAGGATTTTATTGGCAGTATTGGGCATGGTGTAGGGATCTATTTCAGTCCATGTTTTCCACAATTCTATATATGATGACATTAAAATGGACATTTTAAACTATTTATAACCAGTTAAATAATCAATTTTTCGAATACAATCTGTAAGGCTGTTAGCAAACCCTATAAAGGGTTTAATAAAAAAATTGACAAAATTATATTAAATATATTCAACAAATTATGTTTAATGAATTGGATTAAACAAATTACAACTTCAACACAATTAACAAACTTGGTTGAAAAACTCGGTAAGTTAGATTCAAATGCACTAAGTCAAGTTTCACAATTGGTTGATAGACTTGACCTTGTACAAGAAAAAACCAAATTTGGCAAAACTTCCTGGTATAATTTTAGATATGGATATAATTGGGAATCCCAATGGAAACCACAATTAGCCGAACAAGTTACCCAATATAAAACCCACTGTGAAAATACTATGGATCAACCTGAATATGATCTGGTTTATCGTTCCAGATATTCACCCAATGTTAGTTGGCAGTCATCTGGATTCATTAAAATATTTTCCGGTTCTACTCAATCAATTATACCTAGTGATTTTATCATGTTTAATAAAAACTTTCAACTTGACTTTTTAGATGTTGACCGCCTATTACCCTATTGTAAATTTAAATCTACAGAAGGCAATTACGAACAAACTCAATTAGATAGTTGGATTTACAAGTCAGTTGGACTTTATCACGAGGGTTCTGGACAATCTAACAAACATATTACCTGGTCAATGGATAATTATAATAAATTACCATTATTAAAAACAGAAGAAGAAAAACGTCTTGCTGTTCGTGCTATGTTACAAATTATGAACGAATGCGAAGAAAGCCAAATTAACTTGTATAACTATCATGTGATTGGTGAATGGTATCATTTTAATGACGCAAAATTAAATTCATATAATGGAAATTCTTTTGGTTTTGTCAACTTGTCAAGTCAGCCTGACCTTGCATCTCAATCAGTTAATCAAACTGAATCAGCCGATTCAAATGAATTATTTAAGACAATCCCAATTAATAAATTAATGGCACCAGATACAATACTAAATATTTTATATTCTCATGCAAAATCAGGTTCACAAGACAAATGGGTTTGGTTTGGTAGTACTGATAAACCAATTAATTTGTCCGTAAAGTCAGGTGATTATATCGGGAATGTAAATAATGTCATTATTAACACAACTATTTCTGATGATTCAATTGATTTGAGAGCTTATGGTAAAGCAAACGGGTTTGACCGAGCTGAAATGGTTAGAAATCAAATTTTACATGAAACCAAACACAAAGTTAATTGTGAACAATTTACCAAATCTGATGGAACCCCAATAACTCCTGCAGAATTGATTGTTGCAATCTATAATAATTCTAACAAATACAACATGGGATGGCTTGACCAAACTCAACGAACTTTAACTGTGTCTGATGCTGAAAAACTTTTAGCTAAATCTAAACATATTGACTACTTGGATGGTAAGGCATTTAAAATGGGTTTTAAGTCTTGGCCAATTGTTGACATTAGACAATTTGCTGACAGAAACGGACCCGAACATTTAACCAAATGTGTTAAAGCCTATACTAATCAATTGGTGTAATCGAGTTATTCGGGTTATTATTTTATTAAAAAAAGAGTTTTTGTTTTATAAATCAATTTCTATAGGTTCATCAACTACTTTAGTTTTTTTACCTCTGGGTTTTTTAACTGACTTGGTTGGGATTTTTTTACTTTTATCATCTGGTTTGTCTTGAGACAATTCTTTAAAATTAGCTTTAATCCATTCGGGTGTGTCTGCAACCAATTCATCATAATTAATACCAAGAATTTCCATTGCTTCTTGTGCATTAGGGGTTGGTCCAAACCCATTGGCAATAAACACGTGAGAAAATTTTTCAAATGTTTTCTTTAACATATAAACATTTGATGTTGCTGCATAACGATGATTAATAGTTAATTTCTTATTAATTTCAGCTTTAATTATTGTATTATCAGTAAAATCCCATGGGTTAGTTTTACACCAGGAAGATTTTAGTAGTAAGTACAAGTTGGAAAGTTTACTATATTCAAAATCAGCATGGTATCGTTCCCAATACCTGTGATAAGTATATTTGCAAAATGAGCGCACATATGGACCCAAATCAACCGGTAATTTTAATTGGGACCATTGGGATTGCATTTTTGCCATATCATCAAAATACTCGCATTCGATAAAATGTTGTACAAACATATAAGCATCAAATTGATTGCCAATTGGGTCTTTTATATACTGGGCAATTATTACTTGTATCACTTTAAACATTTCTTTTCTATCATACAAGGTGAATGCATATGTTAAAATATCGGTTGGTTTACCGTATTCTAATAATTTAATTCCTGAACCATATGTTTCAAACAAATAGCTAAGAAAATTCATATTGGATTTGGATACCGACAATTTTGCAAACCACGATAAGTATTCTGGAGTAAGGTGGTTCATTACTTTAGCAAAAGTATTGGAGGCCATTGGGGATTTTGCACATATTTGCTCACGTAAAATTTCAAGCAAGTAATCATGAGTAAACTCGGTATAAGCACAAATCTGACTGTGAATTTCCGGAAATTTTTCTAGAGTGGTCAAGTTTTCTGGAGTAAATGTGGCCTTTGCTTGAATCAATTGTCTTAAGTAATACCCATTAGCAAAATTTGGTGCTCGGGTGTACATTTGAATTGCTGCATCGGTTCCAATAATGTATGCATATCTTTCAGGTGTCATGGCTAGTTGTAGTTCTTCTTCATCATCTGAATTATCAAAATCCTGGTCTGAATCATCTGATTCTACTTGTACTCTTGGTACTTTTGGAGCTAGATTTGCTAGATTTGGATTAATTTGAACTTGGTCCTGTTGGGCTGGTTCATTATTGGGAACTTGAACAACAGACCCGGGATTAACATAATCTTCATCAATATCATATCGACTATCATCCCAATAATCAAATTTGTATTCGGGTTTTTCTGAAATTACTTTAAAATTAGGATGAGAAATAATCAAGTCAAAACATTCTTTGCTTTTGCTTTGAATTGCCGTATTTAAAAGTCCTCCGTGCTTTCTAGTTATGTATCCATTAATATTCGCCTCAGGTTGGGCTGCTATAAATTGTTCCAATTGTTCATAATCATTATTAGCTATTAATAATCCTAATTTGGTTTCAATTTGAAATTTGGTGAGTTTTACCATTGGGTTCATAATATTTAGCATGTATAAACAAATTAAATCAATTTTTTTAATTAAATTAACATGGATTTAGTTTGGTCATATATTACCAACTGTAAACAAGTTGCTGGTGCAAATCTTAACCAAATTGGAACAAATCCTCCATATAGACCTGCAAATCCATTTGTTTTAATTATTCCACTGACACATTTATAAACTGTTTCTGATTTTGTTCCAACTTGACTCATCAATTTAGTTCGAATCATATCAAATGGTGTTACTGTGCATGCCATTACAAACCCTGCAACAAATGAACTAGCAAATTGAATTGCCAATTCAGATTTAACAAACCCGGTTTGACCAATGAGATTTTTAATTTGGTCATAACAGGACATTTTGGTTCCATTTAACACACATGCTCTCATTAAATTGGCTTGTAAGCCTTTATACAAGTTGCCTTCCGAGTAAACTTGTTTGGCAATTTGGGTAAATCGGACAGGTTCAGCACTACTCATTGACTGAATTTTCATAACATCAAATGGATTACCAACAACTGAACCAATCAGCCCAGACAAGGAACCTGCAAAAAACTTTAAAAGAAAGTTTGATTCTGGTTTTATTGCAAATAAATTTTTAACTGGTTCGTATAACCCGATTCTTAAAGTTGTATAGGTTGATTCTCTAAACATGGCTGGTACAATACCTCGGTAGAAACTACTAACACCGCCCAACTGATATATTGATTTTGCAAGCGAAATAGCTGATAGGTTTTTATTCCCATTTATTTGAATTTTTGTTTTATACAAATCAATTGGATGTGTTACCCATACACTTGTAACCGCACCTACACCAGCTGACACCACATTTACTGACAAATTATTCATTGGGAAATGATTTTTGATAAGGATTAATGGTTATCCAAATCAATTTTTCTAGACTGGTTATAATTTCTTATAGAAATTATAATTTCAGTCTGCAGATGATGTTTTTTAAAACATCAGCGCGAGGCAAAACTTTGCCCGACATGGTGCGTCTTTAGCTTTGCTAAAGCCACAGCTTTGCGTTTTTACTAAAAAACCGAGCTAGACTGGTTATAATTTCTTATAGAAATTATAATTTCAGTCTGCAGATGATGTTTAAAAAAAAATGAAATTCCCGTTAATTAAAATCTATAATTACAATACATTTAATGAATTTTACAAATTTATTAAGTATATCAAAATATCTAAACACTAAAGTTCGCGAACAAATTGGTTTTTTTTCTCGAGGAAAATATTCTATTAGTTGGCTTAATGAAACAAACCCAAATTCTAAAAACTTAAGAATCAATTTAATTGAACCTGGATTATTTGGCACGTGTTTTTTTGCTAAAACTAGACCAATTGGGGGAATTAACTTAAATATTGATAAACCTAATAAAATAGTTGATATACCTTGGTGGTTTGTTAATGATATTAATTTTGTTCAAATGGTTGGAAGTGAAGTTTACGGTCCTGTTCTTAAAAACGCAGAAGCAGAAGAACTTAAAACAATATTGTTTAATTATGCAAACACAGTTGGAAAAGAAGCTAATTGTACCATGCTTAAAAGAGATATTCACAATAACATGAAAGAATATAATTCTACAATAAAAAATTTTGGTTTTAAAATAACTGGAGAAAAAGCTTTGGATAATACTCATTGGTTAGTTACTACAAAGCCAATTGATTGTTAAAAAGTTGTATTTGAATAAATTTTCACATTAACTAAATTAAATTAATGTATTAACTTGAGTATAATCAATATAAAAAAATTGACTTTATTATAATTTAATTAGTTTAGTTTAAATATTCCAATGTGCTCCTGTAATGATTTAATGGTAAACATACGTATGGAAAATATTGCTTCCCGTGTATTTGACAAACAAATGGATAACTACAAAAAAGATATTTATTCTACTCTTAAATATTACATTAAATATGACCCAGAATTAACCACGTTTAGAAATATGTCTGTTGACTATTACAACAAAATGCTCGATGAGAAAACTAAAGTACATGTTTTAAAAGCTGGTACACAAATAAATAAATTAATTGATGCTAAACTTTATGAAATCGAAAAAACACCCCCTGCTGACATTATTATAGCATCTACACTCAAACAAGTTGAACCTTCAATTAACACCAACAAAACTCTAGCTACTGTGGGAATAACTCTCGGGCTTTGCAATTTGGTCGGGTTAGTTTACTTGTTCAAGCGGTAGGAGACAAAAGTTTTTAATTTATAAACAATATGTGTAATTTGATAATTATATTAATAATATTTTGTAAACTATATTTGTTTTAGATATAATATTTTGTAAACTATATTTGTTTTAGATATAATATTTTGTAAACTATATTTGTTTTAGATATAATATTTTGTAAACATTTTTTAGTTGTCGGTTTATAAAAATATTATACTAAAAATCACCGGTTGAGATTGAAGTTTAATAAAGCTAAAAAAATTAAAAAAAATTCGCGTCTATTTTAAAGGTTACAGTAATCCTTTTTTTTAAATCATAACAACAAACTATTATTTTAAACCAAATATTTAATAAGTAAGTATGATAATAATATATTATTATTAAATAATAATATATTAATTATATGTATTATACATCTATATAATTTACTACAAATATCGTAAAATATATGGATTACCAAGAAATTTTCAAGTAACCTTAAGATTACTTTAAACTTCAATTTCTTTTTCCTTAAATAAATGTGACTTACTTTTAATTTCAAATAGTAATTTTTCACAATCTTTTATTAACTTTTTTCTAGTATCTGAAATTTCATCGTCAGAATCATCATCTGACCATTCATTTAAATCATACTTAATTTTATTTTCGTTCGATGTAAACTCTGCATTTTCCCATGTTTTCTTAACCATGTCTTTATAATGATAAGCTTCTTCATTTATACCCAAGTGAAGTTTTTTAATCATTCTTTTTGATACTGGTATTTCTTTAATTCTTTGAATTGTTTCTATAATTTCAGGTTTTGTTGTTTTTATTGTGTTAACATTTGTAACAACACCATAATATACCCTATCAAAAACATCTTTTTTATTTACAACTTTTATTCTTCTTGTTTCTGGATCAACAATATTTGCATATGTATCATTTTTTCCGGTAACACAAAAATTTTGGTATTCTGGCAAATCGGGATTAAAATGTTTTTTCTTTACAATTTCAATTATAGAATTTAGTCCATGTTTTTCTACAATTGTTTTTAAATTATCTTGAGAAATA
>JACCED010748913.1_pt1 | contig 21786 bp, 19 predicted proteins | sample 7455021 | NCBI WGS metagenome assembly JACCED01 (sample SAMN15323456, study PRJNA562643) | freshwater metagenome | isolation source: river surface water | place: USA:Blue River Watershed | collected 2017-08-19
CCGACCTGAAAAAACTTGCCATGCTGGCCGTGCCTTTGGGCATCAAGGTGGCCTACGAAGCCTTGTCCTGGGGACGCACGGTCAACGAGTTCACGACCAGCTGGGATGTGGTGTGCCGCGCCGATTGCCCCAATCTGGGCATTGGCATCGACTCTTTCCATATCTTTGCGGCCAAGACATCGCTCGACGCCATTGAAGAGCTCGACCCGTCCAAAATCTTTCTGGTGCAACTGTCGGACTTCATGTGGCAGGAAACGCCCACCTTTGAAGAGCGCATGACCACGGCCCGCACTTTCCGTGTTTTCCCTGGCGAGGGTGTGCACAGCGAGCAGTTGGCCGATCTGGTGCTGCGTCTGGACCGCATTGGGTACCGGGGCGATTACAGCTTCGAGGTCTTCAACGACGACTACCAACAGCTGCCGCTGGAGACCGTGGCCGAGCGTGCCCGCAAAAGCGCCACTTGGCTGCACCAGGACGTGCTGCACAAATCGGCGCCGCTGCCCGAGTGGACGCGCCAGCGGGCCTGAGCTGATCGCCGCGCCCATGCGAGCTGGGGGTTACCCCTTGTGGCTTCAAGCCGCGCTTGGCGTGAGCTTGCAGTTTTTTGTAGGAGCTTGCCTGCAAGCGATCTCCTGCAAACCACTGTCATGTCCGAGTGTCCGGAACAGTTTTTTTGCTGAATTTCAACCCCTGTTTTTTCAAAGATCAGCCTGTCGGGGCTGGTTTTTGATGGGGTTGTTGCACTTGTTGGTGCTGCGCTGTGCCTGCTCTTTGTGCAAAACCTGACACGCACGCAGGCATTGACCCTGGCCGATGCGGACAGTGCTGGTTGAACTGATTGAAGTCTTGGTTTAAGTGGTCTGCCTCTACCTCCTGATCCAGTAGCCGCGCATCAAGCCTGCCAAGGCTTGCACTGGCGTGACTTCCTTGATCGGCATTTGCCGGATGTCGCTTGGCCTGAGCCCTGCAAAGTGTTCTGCTGGTGTGAGCCCGTGCAGGTTTTGGTGAGGCCTGACGTGGTTGTAGAAAACCCTGAATTCATCGAATGCAGCTTGCAGCGCCCCACCACTTGGGATGACGAGTTGCCTGAGCAGCGGCTTGAGCGTGCCAAGCAAGCGCTCGATCCTGCCGTTTTGCCAAGGGGCGTGTTTCTGGGTGGTTTGGTGCTGAATGCCCGCGAGTTTGAGAAAGGTGTTGAACAGCCCACTGTTCAAAACCGCTTCGTTGTCGGTGCGCAGTTTGCGGGGCTTGCCGTGCTGGGCAATGGCCAGGCACAAATGGCCCAACATGCTCCAGCTGCACCGCCGGGTGAGTACTTGCAAGCGCAGAGCCACGCGTGATCCGTGGTCGATGATGCCAATGGCCGCATGGGTCGTTTTGTGGTGGTCTGTGAAGAACGTCATGTCCATGGCCCATGTGTCGTTGACCTGAACAGTGCGGGGTTTTGCTGAACGGATCTGGCGCCGCAGATCGGCGATCTCTTGCTGGTGGCTGGCAATCAGATCGGCCACAAAGGTTTTGCCCACGCTGACGCCGGGATGCAAGCGGTTGAAGGTGTGGGCCACAGCGCGGCAACCGGCGCGGGGCATGTGGGCTTTGAGGCGCAAGACTTCAAGGCGCAGCCAGTTGGGTTTGCGGCGGGCCCGGACGTGTGCGTGCAAATTTGCCTGAGCACAGGCTTTGGGGCGGCATGTGAAGGCTGAGTTTGAGCAGGGGGAGCAAGGCGAAACACGCGTTCGAAGCTAAGCCATATTTGCTATATCAGGTTCAAAATGGTGATGAATATCAAGGCAAAATATGCAAATTATTAGACTTAAATAATTGCATTTTGTCGCTAGACCATTTCATGACCCGCCACCGCCGCACCATCGCCCAAGCGGTCCTGTCGGTCTATGTCCTGAATCCCTTGGTGGTCACAGCACAAGCCATCATCCATGCAGGGGAGGGCAAGCTCTACAACAGCGGCAGCGTCATCCTGACGGGCACCGCGCAAGGCGATGTGGACAACCTCTCCTCGGGGCAAGTGGCCCGCACCGGCTCTCCCAACCAAGGCGACTTGGCAGGCAGCTACAAGCTCAGCGCCCCCGTGTTCGACTTGGGCAAAGACACCGTGGTGGTGGGGCAAGAGCTGCTGGGCTACAACGACGTGCAAAACCGGGCCTTCTTCCAGTCGGCAGGCCTGACAGGGCACCTGCGCAACATCGCCAGCGACGTGGTGGGCGGTGTCAGCACCTACGAGCCCATCAGCGTGGTGCAAGGCAGCACATGGCTGGTGTCCTACAAACAAACCGCACTGGCGCCCAACCAAGACCCGGCCACGTTTGACCCCAACGCGGTCTTGACCACCACCGTTGTTGTGGCCCCAACAGCCAACCCCACCCCCAGCAGCGGCACCGCAGAAAGCCTGGCCCGCCTGTACCTGCCCAAGCCTGCCAGCATCACCCTGGTGGGCCCCAAGCCCGGCACCATCGTGGGGCAAACGGTGAGCATCAGCGGGGGCGACCTGGTGCTGGACAACAGCAGCCAGGCGGGCACCAACACCGCAGGCAGCGCGGCCGTCAACCCGGGGGCCGCGCAAACGGTGGACCCCGCAGCCAGCACCACGGTGCAAGTCACAGCACAAAACACCGCCTTGCAAGCCGTGCAAGGCATGCAACCCGTGGTGAGCACGCCGGGGCACGGCGCCTGGGTAGGGCCTGTGAGCTTTGCGGTGCCAGGGGCGGCACCCCTGACGTCAGAACATTTGTCGGCCCGATAGCGTAAAAATACCTAGGGCATAGGCTTTGGGGTGAATGCTGACGATGGCGCTGTCCAAGCAGTGGTTTTACCGGCGTGTGTCCCCATCACCGTGATTCTGTGAAAATCGTGCCCATGAACAAGCTGAACCTGCAAGCCATCATGATCGACCTGGACGGTACCCTGGTCGACACGATTGGCGACTTTGAAGTGGCCCTGAACCGGGCCTTGGCCGATGTGGATGTGGCCCCGGCCAGCCGCGCCTTGATCGAGCGATCCATTGGCAAAGGCTCCGAGCACCTGATCCGCACCGTGCTGGCGCACCAGCTGGCGCAGTCCGGCGCGTCCGATGCCGCGCACGATGCGGCCGCGTTGGCCACGCCGGTCTGGCAGCGCTACGAGCACCATTACCTGGCCATCAACGGCGCGTATTCAGCGCTGTTTCCGGGCGTGTTGCAAGGGCTGGACCAGCTCAAGGCCTTGGGCCTGCCCCTGGCCTGTCTGACCAACAAGCCCCTGTCCTTCACGCAACCCCTGCTGGCCGCCAAAGGGCTGGCAGCTTACTTTGCGCATGTGTTTGGCGGCGACAGCTTCGAGCGCAAAAAGCCCGATCCTTTGCCGCTGATCAAGACCTGCGAGGCCCTGCAATCAGCACCGGCCCACACCCTGATGGTGGGCGACTCCAGCAACGACGCGCAAGCGGCCGATGCGGCGGGCTGCCCTGTGGTGTTGATGACCTATGGCTACAACCACGGCGAGCCGATCCGCAACACGCCGGCACGGGCCTGGCTGGATTCCTTGGCGCATTTGCCGGATCTGCTGACAGCTTGACGGGGCAGAGATAGGGTTTTTCACCCGCCCGCCGTTTTGATGAACTGCCGGGACAGGGTCACCGCCACCGGCCCCAGCAGCACGGTCAGCAAAGACGGGAACACGCAGAAGATGAGCGGGATCAGCAGCTTCACCGGCAGTTTGGCGGCCGCCTCTTCGGCACGCAAACGGCGTTGGGTGCGCAAGGCGTCGGAATGCACCTGCAGCGATTCGGACACGCTGGTGCCAAAGCGGTCGGCCTGGATCAGCATGGATACCAGGGCGTCGATGTCCTTGAGGCCGATGCGCACCGACAGGTTGCGCAGGGCCTCGGCCCGCGATGAGCCGGCCCGCAAGGCCATGCCCGTCAGTGCCAATTCATCTGACAATTCGGGCCAGGCTTGGCGAATTTCGCGTCCCACGCGTTCAATGGCGGCATCCAGTCCTAAGCCGGCCTGCACGCACACGCGCAGCAAATCCAGCGCATCGGGGAAGGCGTGCAGCAAGGCCAGTTGCCGCCTTTTGACGCGCAGGTTCAAAACCCAATCGGGCCAGTAATAGCCGACGGTTGCGCCCACCAGCACAGGCAAAAAGCGCTGAATGCCTTGGGGGTGCCAGTGGCTCATTTCCACCAGACCCCAGGCCACAAAGGGCAGGGACAAGGTCAACAGTGTTTTGCTGGTGAAGTAAATCTGCAGTGCCACGGACGAGCGCCATCCCGCGTGCAGAAATCGCACGCGCAGTGCCGAAGGGGTTTCGCCATCACCACCGGACATGGCTGCGGTCCAGGGGCTGAACCAAAGCAGTGTGGCCACCAGCTTGGTCTTCAGGCTTTGCCAGGCCTGTCCCGATGGCTGGTCGGCAGACGCGGACAGTCGCGACAGGCGTTCCTTGCCGGCATCGGGCAGCCACCGGCTCAGCAGGGCATAACTGAGGGTGACAACCAGGGCGAAGATGAGTGCTGCAAAAACAAGGGACGAGGGTGTCATGGTGTTGGCGTCGTCAAAGTGGTTGGGGGTGGGGGATTTTCAAACGCGGATCTGGATCAGCTTCCACATCCACAGCATGCCCAGGCCCATCAAGAACAAGGAAAAATAAACCAGCTGAAGCCCCATCGGATCGGTCCACAATTTGGAGACGAAGGCGGGGTTGAGCAGGCTCATGATGGCGGCCAGTGCAAAGGGCAAGACCGAAAGCACCAGCGCCGAGATGCGTCCTTCGGCTGACAGCACCCGCACCACACCGGCAATTTTTTGGCGCTCGCGGATCAGGTTGGCGGTGTTTTTCAGGATGTCGGCCAAGTTGCCACCGGTCTCGCTTTGAATCACAACGGCCACCACAAAATAACGCACGTCCTCGCTGACCACCCGTGTGGACAAGGCCTGCAGCGCCTGGGCGGTGCCCACACCAAAATTGATCTCTTCGAACACGGTGCGCAGCTCCAGCGACAGGGGGGGCGGGCTGTCTTTGGCCGCCAACTGCAAGGCACTGGTGAACGCATGGCCGGCCTGCATGGAGCGGGCAATCAAGTCCAGGGCATCGGGCAAGGCCAAACCGATGAGGACCATGCGCTGGCTGCGGCGGTGTTGCAGCCAGGCGGCCAGCACCAGGCAAGACAGCAGGGCCAAGGCGCCTGTCAGCGCGGCGGGCCAGCCCAGGCTGCTGCCTAAAGTCACCATCAGCAGCACCAGGCCCAAACCCATCCCCAAGGTCTGGGCCACGCTCAGGGCCAAACCGGTTTGCAGTAAAAAACGGTCCAGCGCCGCAGTGCCCGGGGTTTTGCGCAAGCCTGTATCCAGTCCGGGGACGGTGCTCAGCAGGCGTGTGGACCGCAGCTGCAAGCGGGGTTCGTCTGCGGCCGTGGGCACCGCCGTTTTCAGGCGCTTGCGCAAGGCCTGCTGTCTGGGGTCGAAGTACTGCCGCCAGACGCCATGCAAACCCCACACCAGCAAACCCAGGCTCACGGTGACCAGGCCCAGAAAGGTCCAATAACGCAAGTCCATGCTTCAACTCCAGCGGTGGGTGGGTTCAAACAAATCGTCGCTCAGCACGATGCCCCGTGTACTCAGGCGTTGCGCAAATTTGGGCCGGATGCCGGTGGCCACAAAGCGGCCCTGCACCGCGCCGTCGGCGGCCAGTCCTGTTTGGTCAAATTTGAAAATTTCCTGCATGCTGATCACGTCGCCCTCCAGCCCCGTGATCTCCTGCAGGCTGGTGACTTTGCGCTGGCCGTCGGACAAGCGCGAGACCTGAATCACCACGGACAAGGCCGCGCTGATTTGCTGGCGGATCGAGCGTGACTCGGCTTTCAGCCCCGCCATGCCCAGCATGTGCTCCAGCCGTGTCAGCGCATCGCGGGCCGAGTTGGCGTGGATGGTGGTCATCGAACCATCGTGTCCTGTGTTCATGGCCTGCAGCATGTCCAGCACTTCGGCACCGCGCACTTCACCCATGATGATGCGGTCGGGCCGCATGCGCAGGCTGTTGCGCAGCAAGTCACGCTGCGAGATTTCGCCCTTGCCCTCGATGTTGGGTGGGCGCGATTCCATGCGCACCACATGCGGCTGCTGCAGCTGCAATTCGGCGGCGTCTTCGATGGTGATGATGCGTTCGTCGGCAGGGATGCTGGACGACATCACGTTCAGCAGCGTGGTCTTGCCGCTGCCTGTGCCGCCGGACACCAGCAGGTTCACGCGGGCCTTGACCAGGCCTTGAATCAGCTCGGCCATGCCGGCCGTCAGGGCGCCAAAGCCAATCAGGTCCTGCACGGTGAAGGGCACCACCGCAAAGCGCCGGATCGACAGCAAAGGGCCGTCAATCGACAAGGGCGGAATGACGGCGTTGACCCGCGAGCCATCGGGCAGACGGGCATCAACCATGGGGCTCATTTCGTCCACACGGCGCCCGATGCGCGAGACGATGCGGTCAATCACCCGCAGCAGGTGCGCTTCGTTGTCGAACTGGACATCGGTGGCTTCGATCTTGCCGCGCCGCTCGGCAAAGACCTGAAACGGACCGTTGACCAGAATGTCCGACACCGAGGGGTCGGACAGCAAAGGCTCGATGGGGCCCAGCCCCAGCATTTCGTCCTGGATGGCCTGGATGATCAGCCGCCGCTCGGTTTCGTTCAGGGCCAGATTCTGTGTCGCGATCAGGTTTTCAGTCAGCGCCTTCAGTTCGGACCGCAAGCGCTCGGGGGCCATGCTCTCCATGCGCTGCCAGTCCATCAAGGCCAGAATTTCCTGGTGAATCCGGGTTTTGATGTCATCCAGGCGCATGCTCGCAGCGCGTGCCGCATGGGGCGGGGTGAACTGGCCGTTGAGCAAGACGGCCGTGGGGGCCGATTTTTCAAATTGGGATCGCAAATTCAGATTCACAAGTCACTCCTGTTCGGGGCCGATGCTGTGCTGGGACGCTGGCGGTCGGGGTGCTTCATGCCGCTTTGCCCATCCAGCGCTGGACCCAACTGCGGCTTTTCTGGGGCTGCATGTTCAGCAGGTCACTGGTCGCCTCGCGCAGCGCATGGATGACGGCGTTGTGGTCATGGATCAAGGACAAGGGCTGTCCGGTGTGCAGCGCTTCGCCCACCCACTGGGCGTTGTGGGGGATGGTCTTGCTGACTTTCAGGCCCACGGTTTTTTCCAGCTCGCCGAGGCTGACCCAGCCATCGGGTGCATGGCGGTTGACCAGCAGGCGCAACTTGTTGTCGCTGTAGCCCAATGAACGCATCATGCCGATCAGCCGCTGGGCATCGCGCACATCCGGCGTGTTGTTTTGCATCACCACATAAACCACATCGGCCATGTCCAGCACCTTGAGTGACAAGGCGTTCAAACCGCGCGGCAGATCAACCACCACATGGTCGTTCAGGCTGCGCACCAGGCTCAGGACTTTGTCAATGTCCTGCGCGCTGATGGCCACCGCGCTTTCCAGGTCGTTGGGGGCCGCCAGCAGGTTCAGCCGGGGGGTGACGGCATGCAGGCAGCTGGTCAGCAGCTGGGCATCGAGCCGGTCGATCTGCCGGGTCAAATCGCTCAGTGTGTTGATGTTGGTGCCGCTGCTCAGGTAAAACGAGGCGTCACCGCATTGCAGGTCCAGATCCACAAACGCGCAGGCACGGTCATGCTCGGTGGCGATGATGTGGGCCATGTTGGTGGCCACAAAGCTGGTGCCGTTGCCCCCTTTGCAGCCCATGAAGGCCACCAGACGGCCCACCCTGGAAGGGCTGGTGGAGGCCTGCAAGGCGGGCGCACTGTCGGCCCAGCGGCGCAAGCTGAGCGCCAGCTCTTGCGGGTTGGGTGGCAGTGGCAAGACTTCGCGCACGCCCGCACGCATGGCCCGCACGAACAAGCCTTTGCTGCTGTCTTCGCTGAACAGCAAGACATTGAGCTGGGGCCGGTTGCGCAGCCAGTTTTCCAGTGTGGTCAAGTCGTCGGGGGTCTGGTCTTCGGGGCTGTCCAGCAGCAAGGTGCCGCTGTCGATGGGCCCCAGCAAGGGCCACAAGGCTTGTCCGGGTTGGCGCAAAACAGCGGTGAGCAAAGGCAGTTGGCAGCTCAGAACCTGGCTGCGCAGCGTGTTCATCAGCGTTTCGCTGGAGGCGATCACAGAGGTGGACATGGGCCGTGGCCTTTCAACGGGTGCGTGTGGCGCCCACGCCGATGTTGAACACCGGTGTGGGTGAGGGCGGGGTTTGAAAGCTTTCCTGATAACGCTCAATCGCCGATTGGGCCGACACGCCGTCGGTGCTGACACTGGGGTGGTGGCGTTCGTGCATGGCGGGGGCCATGGGCATGGGGGCCGGCATCATGTCTTTCATCTTGTCGTGCATGCCGCCGGGCTGGTGGTGTGGTGCGTGCATGGCGCAGCCTGCACCCTGCCCAGCGTGCGCACAGCCCTGGGGCTGGGGCTTGTGGGTTTGCTGCATTTGGGCTTGCCTGACGGCCATGCCAAAGTGCCGGTCCACTTGCGTAGGGGCCGTGTCGCAGGCGCTCACCATCAGGCACAGCAGACCGAGACACAGGCCCTTCAAGGCGTGAATGGGTTGGGGGTTCATGGGGTTCTCCTCGCTCAATGGGTGGGGCTGGCCGATTCATGGGGGGTGGATGGCGGCACGGGGGCGCGTTCAGCAGCAGGCACAGCAGGCCGACCTGTGGGGGCGGGCACTGTGTCCGGGTCGGTCCTGGGGGCGCTGCCTTCGAGCTGACCGTTCAGGAAAAATTCGGTCCGTGTGGGCTGGATGTAGCTGTCGGTGGGCAAGGCGTAGCCGGACGGCAACACTTTGGCCAGGCGTGGCGTCACCACAAACAACAATTCCGATTTGTCCGTCTGAAAGGCCGTGCTGCGAAACAGGGCGCCCAGCACCGGCAATTCGCCCAGCAGCGGGAAGGCCTTGATGGTTTCGGTCACATTGCTTTTGACCAGGCCGCCGATGGCAAAGCTTTCACCATCGCGCAGCTGCACCGTGGTGGATGCACGCCGCGTGGTGATCGAGGGCAGCAGGCTGCTTTGCCCGCCCAGACCTTTGACGGTGGTGCCCAGTTGCGAGAGTTCGGAGACTTCGGGCGTCACGCGCAAATTGATCAAGCCGTCTTCCAGCACCGTGGGCAAAAAGCGCAGACCCACGCCGAATTCCTTTTCTTCCAGCGTGATGGAGGTGCCGCCTGAGGTGTTGGTCTGTGGCACCGGGATGAAAATTTTCCCGCCGGCCAAAAACGAGCCCTCTTGCCCACTGACGGCTGTGATGGTCGGCTCGGCCAGCACCTTGACCAGGCCCTTTTTCATCTCTGCCGTCAGCGTGATGGTGCTCAGCCCGTTGGCCCGGGCGGCCGTCACAGCGGTCGATCCGGCGCTGAGCAATTGCGAAAGCAAGTTGACCGAGGTGTTGCCGATGGTGCGCGTGAGGTTCATGTCCACACCCAATTCGTCGAGCAAGGTTTTGGAGACTTCGGCCACCTTGACCTCCAGCATGACCTGTTGCGTGCCGTGCACGCGCAGCATGTTGATGACTTTTTTGTCGCCATTGAAAGCCTGGCTGATCGCCATCAGGCGCTGGACTTTCATGCCGTCGCTGACGCGCCCGCTGAGCACCACGCTGTCGGCCACGGTGTCGACACGAAGGTTCTCGGCGCTGGGCACGTATTCACGCAACTTGGCATGCAGCGCGTCGGTGTCGGTGCCCACGGTGATGTCGCGCAAGGTGGTGCTGCCTTGTGCCGTCCAGATCAGCAAGTTGGTGTGGCCGGTTTTTTTGCCCAGCAGGTAAATTTCGCGCGGGTTGATCAGCACCACATCGGCCACGTCCGGGTTACCCACCGACAGGCGTGCGGCACTCTCGGACAACTGCAGCAGCATGGACTTGCCTGCCGTCAAGCGCAGGGACGGGGCGATTTTGACCGGGCCTTGGGTCTGGATGTCGGGCTGGCTCGATGATTTGGCGCTCGCCTTGGGGGCGGCCTTGGCCACGGGTGTTGAACTGCTTGTGGCGATGGGTGTCGGGGAAGATGCGGGTGTGGCCGACCAAGTGCTTGGGGACATCAGCGCAAGGGCCGCAATGGCCATGGTCACGGCAGCGGATTTTGGGACGGTCAATGCGGGGCCTGGGTGGTGAGGGGGGGCGTAGGAAACGGTCTGGGTGAATGGCATGAGGCTCTCTTTTGAAGTGGCAAATGGACAAACGCACGGGATGCAGCGCAGCTGCGTTTTTTTATTCCTGCGACAGGGACATGCCCCGGATGACTTCGAGTTTGGCGGGCTGTTCCGATGTGCTGGCAGGGGCGCTCATCGGTGCTGGCGCAACCGAGGGCTGCTTGCGGGCAACGGGTTTGGCGTAAGCCGCATGCAGGGCTGAGGCATGGGGTTCGGGGCCGACGGCTTTTTTCAGCAGGTCCAGTTTGCGGGCACCTTCGGTGACCACGGTGGTCTGGTCGCTTTGGCTGCGCAACACCAGCGACAAAGTGCCCACACTGCGGGCCAGGTCGATCTGCTCTGCCTGCTGGGGTGTGACCTGCAAGGTCACGGCGTTCACCACGCGTGGCTTGTTTTCGTTGCTCGACACGTCTTGGGCCACGGCCAGCACCTGGATGCGCTCGATCACGATTTTCGAGATGGCCTGGTTCTGGTGGTCGGGGGTATTGACCATCACATCGACATAGTTGCCAGGCAGGGCAAAACCGGCCACCCCCACGATCTCGTTGACTTTGACGGTCACCGCGCGTTGGCCCTCGCTCAGCGCGGATGACAAGCCGCCTTTGTCGCCCGCCGGCGCCAGTTTGCTCTGCAGCAAAGGTTCACCACGCAAGACCGGCATGCGGATCACGCGGTCCATGGCTTGGTCCAATTGGGTCAGCGGATCCTGGATGGATGCGGCTTTGGGCCACGCCATGGTCTCCAGCATCTCGGGCAGCAAGCGGGTGCCCATTTGCAAATCGCGTTTGGCCACCACCACCTGCACCGTGGCAGCAGCGCCTTGTTCCTTGATCCAACTGGCGGCATAAGCGGCGGCGGTCAGCCCCAGCGCGAGGGCGATGAACAGCACACCCAAGGGACGAATGTTTCTCATGGATTTATTCCTTGCAAAATCATCAAATTCATCTGGTCGTCCATGTGTTGAAGACATGGACGCCGGTGCCCAGACCGATGGCCACGGCATAGGGCATGCGTGCACGGCCAGTTGGAAGGGTGTTCACGGAGGTCGGCTTGCCGTGTTGAAGGTTCAACCAGACTTGCATGGCACCGGTTTTGAGGTTGTTCAAAACAGCGCCCAGTTGCACGCTGAACAGGGCCCAGACCAGCGACAACACGCCACCGCTCAGCAAGATCAGCAGGTTGACCCACAACATGTCGGGGTATCCCATGAACAAGCCTGTGGCACCGGCCAGCTTGACATCGCCAGCGCCCACCACACGCAACAGGTACAGAACCCAAAATCCGAAGAAGCCCACCATGCCCCCTGCCATCGCCGACCCAAGGCCGATGCCGTTGGGCGACAGTGACAGCCCCAAGGCGGTCAAACTGCCCCACAGCACCAAGGTGTTGGGAATCCGGCGCAGTGCAGTGTCTTGCCACATGGCTACCAACAACATGGCTGCCAATGCAGCCAGGTGTGTCCAGTCAAAAAGGCTATGGGGCATGGCGGGCTTCAATCTCTTACGAGCTTGGACGCTTTATGGCGCGACCAGTTTGGTGGAGATGTCGGTGAACAAGTCGTCCAAAGCCCCGCCCAAAGCGGTGGCGCCGCCAATGATGGCCAGCGCGATCAGCGAGGCCAGCAAGCCGTACTCGATGGCGGTGGCGCCATGCTCATCGGCCCAAAATGCCTGAAATGATTTCGAAAATTTGTTCATGATGTCAAAACTCCTGAGTTGAAAAGTGAGGGTGACTTCAAGCCTTTGAACGCTCTGTATTCGCGCAAGCAGGTGCTTGAATTCAGATTTCCAATGGCTTTGCATCGGCTGTGTTTTCACAAGACCGAAAGTCCACTTTAGGAAAAACGCCTGGCCTTGACAGTGAGCCACTGCACACAAGAGCGCCTGGTGGTTCGCGGCTGATTTCTGGTGTCGCAGCACACAGATCAAGCGGCAGTCCCTGCTTAAGGTTCGTGGTTTGCAACGCGGGTTGCATCCACCATTTCAGGAGATTGCCAATGGGTTGTTCATCCGTTCTGAAAAGATACCGGACCATGCGCAGGCTTGGCCGCCGCGCTGTTGGGCTCAAACAGCGTTCGGCACAAAAAGGCGCCGCCGTGGTCGAGTTCGCGCTCATCTTGCCGCTGCTCTTGCTGTTGCTGATTGGCACCATCGATATGAGTCTGGCTTTGTATGACAAGTCGGTCATCACCAATGCCAGCCGGGAAGGGGCCAGAGCGGGCATCGTGGCACGTAACCCCAAGCTCAGCGATGCCGATATTCGCCAAGTGGTCTTGGGCTACACCAATGGGGCGCTGATCCATTTCGGTGCCAGCAAACCGCCGCCTGTGGTGAATGTGGTGCAAAGCACCGTGGGCACCGACCCCCAAACCCTGGGTGTGACGGTGAGCTACACCTTTCAGGGTATTGGGCTGGGGAGTTTGTTCAGTTCTTTGGGGCAGCCTTGGGTGTTGACGTCGAGCACCGTGATGGTTCATGAATGAAGGACACGCCATGAAAAAGAAATTGACAAAGAAAGCATCTGGACAAAAAGGTGTTGTCACCTTGCTGGTGGCTTTGACACTGCCCGTGCTGGTGGGTGTGGCCGCATTCGCGGTGGACCTGGCCTACTTGCATGTGGTGCGCAATGAATTGCAAAACGATGCCGATGCGGCCGCACTGGCTGGCGCGAAAGCGCTTTACCAAAACACCGGGTCTGGCCTGGATTGGGATGGTGCCGCACTGCGAGCCCAAGATGCCATTATTCTGAACAGAGCCGATGGACAGCCCTTGTCCCAGGGTCTGGTTCAAACCGGTTACTGGGACATGAGTCAGGCTGTTTCGGGCTTGCAACTTTTGCCCGCGTTGCCTTCGGCCAACGATGCGCCGGCGGTACAAGTGAACGTTGCCAGAAGCGATGGCCAGAACCAGGGACCTGTGCGGACGTTTCTGGCGGGCATCTGGGGTGTGGTGGCCAAACCCGTCAGTGCGACGGCGGTGGCCGGTGTGACCAGTCCGGGCAGTGTCAACCCGGGTGGTTTGTTTCCGTTTGCCATGTCCGAGTGCATGTACCAGAAATACTGGAACTCAAACGCTCAGCCCGCAGGTCCGCGCATCGACCCCCTGACCGGCAAGGTTCATGTGTTCAAAGTGGGATCGCTGTACCAGTACGACAGTTGCAATTCGGGGGAGTGGTCCACGCTGGATTTCAAGGCTTCCGGTGCCAATACGATCGATGGGATGATCAAAACGGGCAACCCGGTCACGCTGTCGGTGGGCGATGACATCTGGGTGCAGTCCGGTGTCAAAAACAGCCTGTTTCAGGATGTCCAAAAATGCAGTGCCGCCGGGGACAAGTCCTGCGAATATGTGCTGATGCCGGTGCTCAGCCAGGTGCTGAGCGGCAACTTCGCCACCATCCGTGGATTTGCCTGCCTGCACATTCTGCGGGCCGTTGGCGGCAGCCAGAAGTACATAGAAATTGAAATGAGCACCCAATGCAAATCGCCTCTTTCGGGCGGTGTGGGGCCGAATTACGGGGCGGTGTCACCACCGAGCTTGTTCCGCTGATTTGTCGTTGCGGCACCATCCTCGATGGTGTGGTGCGACACAGACGGCCCTGCGCGGATCTCTGACCATGGCGTTTGCTTGCCTTCCATTTCCCTTCACACTGAAAGAGAGTCATTGATGAGTCATGAGTTTGTTTTGAAAAACGGGTTTCGCATGCGTCAGGTCTTCACCGCATGGTCTGCGGCGGCCTTGTTGGTGGCTTGTGGCGGGGAGGGGGATGGCAGCATCTCGGCCAACAACGGATCTCAGGTCCTTCTCAAGGCCGGAGAATCTGCGCTCGTGGCGGGCACACTGGAGAGTGTCAAATACCGCTTGACTTCCATGTCGTGGTCCGTTGCGCCCTTGGCGGCAAGCAACCCCGTGCTGTCCTTGTCCAACCAGAATTGCGCTGTGGCCGAAAAAAGTGACATGTTGACGCCAACTCCGGGCACCAGCACGTCACCGGCTGGCTCTGGCGGCAGCACTTGGCGGTGCAATCTGGTGGTTTCGACCAAAGCCAAACTGATCACCACGGATGCCCATTACGAGCTGGTGCTTTCAGGTGTCAACGAAGCAGGGCAGCAAGTCAGTTACAAACGGGCTTTGCGTGTACAGCCTAATCCAAACATCAACAGCCTTGGCGTGACGTATTTGAATGGCATGTCGATTCAACCTTTGGCGAGTGTGTGCAAGCCCGGCGCATCTTTCTCATTGCAGGCGCAAGGCATTGACACCAGCAATCCTGTTTTCAACTACCGCTGGCGTGTGGTTCAGGGGCCTGATGTGGTGCTTGTTGGGGCCGATCAACCGACGGTGGGATTGATCTTGCCTTTGGTGAGTGCGTCAACGCTCATGGTGTTCCAGCTTGAGGCCAGCACATCGGCCATCGCACCTGAAAATCCGGAGATGTACATGGCACAGGCTGTGGTTCACGTGGATCCGAACTCTCCGTACCCGTTGTGCGGTTCTTACCCATGATTTGTATTGCTTGTCGGCATGCGCCTGCTTGTCATGGTTTTACAACAACTTGTCCGCCATGATTTTTGCAGCAGCTTGCCTGCAAGCGATGGTCTGCACAGACCACGAGCCATTCCAATCGCCAGCAGGCTGGCGCCTACAAAGCCCGGCATGGCCAGTGGGCTGGCGCCTACAAAGCCCGTCATGGCCAGCAGGCTGATTCACAAAGGGGTAACCTGTCTTGCGGTTTTGTGGGAGCTTGCCTGCAAGCGATGGTCTGCACAGACCACGAGCCATTCCAATCGCCAGCAGGCTGGCTCCTACAAAGCCCGTGATGGCCAGTGGGCTGGCTCCCACAAAGCCCGGCATCGTCAGCTGGCTGGCTCCCACTGGGTGGGGGCGTTGTTCATCGGCCGTGCAGTTGGTGAGACACGCCGCCTTCGTGCGGGTAAATGTCCAGCACCTTGCCCGCGCGCAAAGCTGTCGAGCTGGTCGTGCCCGGTGGCAGCGCGGATTTGTCGCTGCTCCACCCCGCATGCCCGGGACCTGTGCCCCAGTGCAGCGGTACGCCGCGTTGCACCGCGAACAAGCGTTCGGGTTGATCGTGAAACATCACCCCCAATGCAACAGGCCCTGACAGCAGGCCCAGTGCGCGGTGCAGGGTTTGGACTGGGTGGCCCTGGTGGATGGCGTCGAGCAGGTGGGCGATGACTTCGGTGTCGCTTTGGCTTTTGAAGGTGTAATCCCGGTCCATCAAGGCTTCGCGCAAGGCTTGTTGGTTGTGCAGGCTGCCATGGTGCACGACGGCGACGCGCACCGCGCTGTTGAGTGTGGCTTGGGGGCCTTGGCTGACATGGGGCAGTGCTTGGGGCATGAGTCGGCTGCCCAGCGGAGCCAGTTGCCCGGAGCAGGCCAGACCGGCGCGGCCTTGCAGGCGCTGCAAGGCATCGTCGACGTCATCGGGCTGCCACTGGGAGACGCTGCATGCCCAGCGTTGACGGTGCAGGCCCAGAGGCAAGTCCGTGTTGTCCGGGCGGCCATGCACCGCCAGGCCACAGGTGTTGTGGCCTGGTTGGTCCAGTTGTTGCAAGCCTCGCACCAGGCGTGGAACGATGTTGCTGGTGGACACCAGGCCCAAGATAGCGCTCATGTTCTGGTTCCTGATGTCAGCGTTCACGCAAAGCCTGCGTCATCGACTGCAAAGGGCGCAGCAGGTACTCCAGCACGGTTTTCTGGCCGGTCTTGATCTCGACCGTGGCCGTCATGCCGGGGGTGGCGCTCATGTGCATGCCATGCCGGTCCAGCCGTTGGTCGATGATGCGCACCAGGATGCGGTAGTAACCTTCTTCCAGGTCGACCGGCGCACTGCCGGGCTTGCGGGGCTTGTTTTCATCGCGCAGGGTGTCCGGGCTGATGTGGTCCAGCACCGCATCCAGGCCACCGTATTTGTTGAAATCGTAAGCGCTCAGTTTCACAACCGCGGGCTGGTTGACTTTGAGAAAAGCCACTTCCGACGGCTTGACGTAGGCTTCCACCAGCATGTCGTCTTTCACGGGCACGATTTCCAGAATGCTCTGGCCGCTTTGAATGACCGCACCCAGCGTGGTCTGTTGCACGTTTTTCACAATGCCGTCCATGGGGGCGCGGATCACGGTTTTCTTGAACGCATCTTCGCGGGCCAGGGTGTTTTCCCGGGTTTGCGACAACTCGGATTCGACGCGGACCCATTCGTTGCTCGCATCGGTCAGGTAGCGGTTGCGCCGCTCGGCCATGTGCGACTGCATGTCGGCGTATTGGCGTTTGAGGCGCAGCAATTCGACTTCGGACATCACTCCTTGCTCCACCAAGGGGGTGGTCAGGCTGAGCTCTTTGGACAGTTGGGCCAGCGATTGCTCCATCGCGGCCATTTGTTCATCCAGGGCCCGTTTGCGTGCCTGGTAGGCCTGAATTTCGCGCCGCATGACGGCGGGTGCCTGTTGGACGTGCACCGGAAACTGCAGCCCCGTGCCGTAGGCCTCGGCCCGCAGTCTGGCGGCCTGGGCCGACAAGGCGATCCACTTTTCCCGTGCTTCGCGGAACACCGGACCAGAGCGGGCGTCATCGATGCGCAGCAAGACCTGGTCTTTGACCACGGCATCGCCTTCGCGCACCATCAGTTCGGCCAGCACGCCGGAGTCCAGGCTCTGAATGACTTGCTCGCGGCTGGAAGGGATCACCTTGCCGGTGCCCCGTGTGATTTCGTCCAGGTTGAAGGTAGCTGCCCACAGCAGCGCTGCCACCAGCACCATGCCCATGATGCGAACCAGATTTCGGCTGGTGCGGCGCTCATCGTCTTCGATGCTCAATCCGGTCGGGGTGCTCAGGTGTTTGGGGTTTTTCTTGAAGAAGGACATGGGGTGTTCCAGAATGCATCAAACAGCGGCGGAGGCCACAGGCGGGGTGAACGAAGCGGTCTGTGCAGACGCTGGCGTGCCGGTGCGCTGGGCTTTGCCTTGGCCAGTTTTGGGCGCGACACCTGCAGAGAGTTTTTGGAGCACTTCTTCGCGCGGTCCTTCCAGCAAAATATGGCCTTGGTCCAACAGCGCGATGCGCTCGACCCACACCAGCAGCTGCAGCCGGTGGGTGGACAGCACCAGGGTGCGGCCTTTGAGCCATTGACCCAGCACCTCGATCACTTTGGCTTCGGTGGTCTGGTCCATCATCGAGGTGGGCTCGTCCAGAAACACCAGGGCCGGGTCGCGCAGCATCATGCGGGCAATCGCCAGCATCTGGCGCTGCCCGCCCGACAGGCCGCCACCGGCCTCGGTCAACGGCATGTCCAGCCCGCGTGGGTGGCTGGCGACCATGGGGTACATGTCAAGTTTTTGCAGCACTTCGATGACCCGTGTGTCGCTGATCCAGCTGTCCGACAGCACCAGGTTGTCGCGCAGGCTGCCCAGAAACAGTTGGGCTTCTTGCCCCACGTAGCCCAGGCGGCTGCGCAGTTCGGCCGGCTCGATCTGCTGCAGGTCCACCCCGTCGATCGACACCCGGCCGCCCAAGGGCGTGTACAAACCGGCCAGCAAGCGCAGCAAAGTGCTTTTGCCGCTGCCAATGCGCCCCAGCAAGGCCAGGTGTTGGCCGGCGTGCAGGTTCAGGGACAACTTGCGGATGACCGGTATCTGGTGTTCTCCGGGGTAGGCAAATTCCAGCTCGTCGGCACGCAGGCCGCCGGCAATTTTTTCCGGAACCACATAGCGGCGTGTGCCATCGCGGTCGCGGGGGCGCTTCATCAGGGCGTCCAGCGTGTCCAGCGAACTGCGGGCTTGCTGGTAGCGTGCGGCCAGCGCCATCACACTGCCCAGGGGCGAGATGGCCCGTCCGGCCAGAATGACCGAGGCGATCAGGCCACCCAGGGTGAGTGTGTTGTCACCGATCAGGTACACGCCATACACCACCATGCCCACTGTCACCAGCTGCTGGATGGTGGCCGTCAGGCCCAGCATCAGGTTGGTGAGGGACCGGATTTGCTTGTACGAATCGGTGGTGGCCAGGTTGGCGTTTTCCCAGCGTCTTTGCAAATAACTTTCGGCGTTGTGGGCCTTGAGCATTTCCAGATTGAGCAGCGATTCGACCAGCACGCTTTGCTTGTCGCCGCTTTCTTTCATGTTCTCGCGCATGGCCCGCATCAGTGGGCGCTGTGCCCACAGGCCGACAATCACCAGAATCGGCACGGCGGCGGCCGGTATCCAGGCGATGGGGCCGCCGATGATGCCGATCAGCACCAGGAACATCAGGATGAAGGGCATGTCCACCACCATCACCATGGAGGCCGAGGACATGAAGTCGCGCAGCGATTCGAAGTCGCGCATGGAGCTGGCAAAGATGCCGATCGACTGCGGGCGATGCTCCAGCCGGATGGCCATGATCTCGCGCAGCAGCGTGGCGTTCAGACTCAGGTCGGCTTTGCGTCCGGCCAGATCGACCAGCCGCGCCTTGAGCCAGCGTGTGCCGAACTCCAGCAAGATGGCCACCGTGGTGCCAATCGCCAGCGTCCACAGCGAGGTGTAGGCCTGGGTGGGCACCACGCGGTCGTACACGTTCATGGCAAAAAACACGGCCGCCACCGTGAGCACATTGGCCACCACAGCCGCCATGATGGATTCGATGTAAAAGCCTTTGTAGCGCCACACCGTGTTCCAGAACCAGGCCAGCGCTTCGCCTTGGAAGGGCACCATTTGTTGGGCCGACTTTTGTGTGGCGGCTTTGACCACCAGGATTTCGCCGTAGCTCAAGCGCTGGAGTTCGTCCAGAGACATGGCGATGTCGGTCATGCCCGTCTCGGCCATCCAGACCTTGACGGTTTGCCCGGCCACCGACACCAAAACGGCGGCGCGGCCATCGACCAGGGGCACGATGACGGGCAACACGTAACTGGGCAGCTGCTTCAGGTCGGTGCGTGACCAGACCGCGATCATGCCGTGCAGCTGTGCCATGTCCGGGTAAGCATTCATCGGAATGCGGCCCTCCTCATCCACCGCAAAACCCGCACGCAGTGCGGACAGATGCACCTCGCGGTCAAGCAGTTTGGCGGTCAGGGCCAGGCAGACCAGCAAGGGGTCACGCTCGGGCGGGTTGGTGGTGTGGGGGGCGGCGTGTGGCGGGGTGTCGGTCGTCGGCTGTGGGCCGGGCTGGAGGACATCAGGGGCTGAAAAGGCAAGTTGGTCCATGGGGTCACTCTGCGGGTGAAGGGGTGGCGTGGGCCGGGTCCTGGTCCTGCACGGGGACCATGGGCATGGCAGCGGGCTGGCTTGGGGTCTGGGCCAGAAGGGGCACGGATGCGCGCCTGAGTGACGCCTGTGGTGTCGAAGCGGGCAGCACCGCGACGCTGATGCCTTGCGCGTAGGCCTGAGCCAGCTGACCCAGGCTCGCGAGGATGCGGGCTTGCGACAGCCGCGCCTCGTGCAGGGCGGTGGCTGCGTTGCTTTGGTAGGTGAACAGATCGCTCTGGATGTTCAGCAGGTCCAGCAAAGAGCGGCGTCCCACGCGGAATTGCTGCTCGTAGCCATAAGCCAGGCTGCGGGCCGTGCGGGTTTGTTCCAGCCCCATGTCGGCGCGGTTTTGGGACGACACCCAACTGGCCCAGGCCCCGGCCAGTTGCTCGTTCAGCACCAGGCGGGTCTCGATCAGGTCGGCCTCCAGAGCCTGCACATTCGCCGCGGCGGCACCCACTGCACCGCGTGTGGTGCCGCCGTCGAAGAGCGGCAGATTCAGCTGCAGTTGGGTGACGAACTGGCCTTCGGCCAAACCTGGCGTGGTGGATTTGGCATGTGTCAGGTTGACGGTGGGGGCGTTTTGGGCCTGGGCGTAGCGCACGCTGGCCAGTGCGGCTTCGCGTTGCGCCAGCAGCCGCGCGATCACCGGGTGGTTGTCGTTCAGTCGCGTTTGTGCCTGCGCCAGTGTCTCGTAGGCGATGGGCGGTGAAAAATCCAGCCCGCTGGGTTCGGGCGGCGCGGGGGCCATGAGCATGCGTGCCAGGCGTTCGGCGGCCACCCGCATGTCGGTCTCGTTGCGCAACAACACCAGCTGCGCATTGTCGTAACGCACCTGCGCCTGGTTCAGGTCGATGCGGCGCCCGGGGTCGACTTGGGTGATGGTCCGGAAATCGCGCAGGATTTTTTCGTGGGTGACCAGGTTGTCTTGCGCCAGGGCCACCATCTGCTTGTGGTGGGCCCACTGAAGATAGGCTTCGCTGGCCAGCAGCGCCACATCGTCGCGTGTGATGAACTCTTGCTTCTGACTGGCTTTGGTCAGGGCTTGGGCGCGCTCCACATCGGACTGGATGCGCCCGCCCGACCACAGGTTCAGGCTCAGCACCGGGGTCTGTGTCCACCGGTTGGGCAGGCCGTCGTTGCGGTAATCGCTGTAGGTGCCTGTCCAGGACAATTGCGGCCAATGTGCGCCTTGGGCGCGGGTGATGTCGGCCTGCGCGGCTTCGGTTTTGGCTTTGGCTGAGGCGATGCTGGGGTAGTGGGCCAGGGCCATCCAGACCGCTTCTTGCAGACTTTGTGCCGGGCACAGCATGGGCAGCATGGCGGCAGCCAGGCACCAGGTGCGTGGGGTGGAAAGACGCATAAACCTCCTGAATTTTTTCAATCAAATGACATGGCATGCATGGCCCATGACCACTTCAAGCTTGTGAAACAGCTTAAGAAAGCGGGGCGGGTCTGGGCATCCTTTGAAACCGATAGCGGCGCTACCGGCTAAGCGGTAGCCCATGAAAAACGGGTAAGCCGCAAGGCTTACCCGTTGGAGATCAGTCCCTGGTTTTTGACATCAGGGCACTGTGTGGTTCAGCGCATCACTTCAAACGCCCAGGTAGTAGGCGTTGTCGATGTCCAGCACCAAAGGCATGGCCGCCACAGACACCGCGGCATCGCCCGACTGCTGACCTTCGGCCCATGCAGCACCCGTGAAGATGAACTCTGCAGAGGCACCCACAGCCAGGCTGCCGAACGAATACGCGGTGCCCGCCGCAGCGCCGTTCAGGTCATACACGGCATCGGTCAGGGTGACATCGCCGAGTGTGATGTTGCCGGTGTTGGTCACGGTGTAGCGGAACTGCGGATCAATGCCCGAGGCCGACAACAGCAGCGGACCTGTGGGGCCGTTGGCATCGTCCCAGGTCGCGCCGTTGTCCACCGACACGTACTTGGTCAGGTCAATGATGGGCTGGTAGACCACCGTGACGCCTTCCGAGTCCGTGAATGCCGGTGTTTCGCTGGTGTCGGCGCTGGCTGTGTTGATCAGCACCCCATCGCCTCCCGCGTTGCTGTCCAGGTCGGCCTGGGTCAGCACATAGCTGGAGGTGTAGGTGACCGTCGCGCCGGGGGCCAGCGAAGCCAATGTCTCGCTCATGCCCGTCAAGTCATCGACCACCGTCAGATTGGTCAAGGTCACGCTGCCCGGGTTGTTGACCGTGAAGACATAGTTCCGCACGTCGCCCGCGGCATCGCCCAGGTCGTGGCCGTTGCCGCCGTTGATACCGACGATGCCTTTGTCAAAGTCCATGCCGATGGTGCGCAGCACCGGTACCGACTCGATGTCGCTGACCGACGTGGTTTGTGCCGAA
>JACCED010229420.1_pt1 | contig 21785 bp, 19 predicted proteins | sample 7455021 | NCBI WGS metagenome assembly JACCED01 (sample SAMN15323456, study PRJNA562643) | freshwater metagenome | isolation source: river surface water | place: USA:Blue River Watershed | collected 2017-08-19
CGGGGACGATGGCATCGCAGCCCGAAGGCAAAACGGCGCCGGTCATGATTTCGATCGCATGCTGACTGTTGGCGAGAGTGAGCGGCGGATCACCTGCCGCTTGCAAGCCTTGAATTACGAAGTCGCGCTGTCCCGCTGCGACGGCAGTGCTGTCAATCGCGATTCCGTCCATGGACACGCGATCGAACGGTGGGTGGTCTCGCTCGGCGTAGATGTTCTCGCGCAACACGGCGCCGACACATTGCACGAGCGGCAATGACTCGATCGGCAGGCAGGTGAGCTGCTGCTCGATCAGGTGTTCGGCTTGGGAAGGAGAGATCATGCCGGGAGTGTATCCCGGCACGTATCCACGGCAATCCGCCCTGCGGCGGAAACCGTTACTTCTTCGCGTTCTTTTCCTTGTAGACGCGAATCTGCGCGTTCAGGCGATCAGCCCAAGACTGGGCATCATCGACGGCAGCATTCTGCTTCTGAGCCAAAATTTTCAAGCGCTCGTTCTTCTGCTCATCCGTCAACTCGGGATTGGCAGCGACAGCAGCGTTGTGCTCCGTCTCGAGGCAGCTCTGGTAGGCCGTGATCTCGGCGTCGAACGCTTTGACGGCCTTCTGAGCGGCGAGCATATCTTCGAGCTTCGCGGCGCCACCATCAGGGATGGCAGCCGGTGCTTTCGGGTAGGTGCAAGCAGCGTAGGCGGGAGCCACCGACAAAGCGGCAGCAATGGCGAGCGAAACAATCGTCTTCATGATGTAGGACCCCTCGGCGACCCCGCGCCGGACGAGATCGATTTTAAGGACTCGGCGTCACAGGTGCTAGACTGCGCGCACGCGCCCGTAGCTCAGTTGGATAGAGCATCAGGCTTCGAACCTGAGGGTCGGGAGTTCGAATCTCTCCGGGCGCGCCATTTTTCTGCCAGGGTTGCACGCTTCGGGAGACGCATGGGACGGTTCATCCGTCGGCATTTGGCCTTGTTCTGGCTGGGGCTGGCCTCGCTGGGTCTGGCGTCGTCCCCCGTCGTCGCGACGGCGACAGAACGCATTCTGCACCGGGTAGGCACCGACGACCCCGCTACGGTCGACCCCCATAAGGTGTCCCTGCCGGGCGAGCAGTTGATCGTGCTCGACCTCTTCATGGGTTTAACGACACCCGGTATGAACGGCCGACCGATGCCGGGCAGCGCCGAGTCCTGGACCGTGAGTCCCGACGGTAAAACCTACACATTCAAGCTTCGCGCGAATACGCGCTGGTCTGACGGAAGACCGTTGACCGCGACTGACTGGGTTTGGTCTTTCCAGCGCATGCTCGATCCGAAAACGGCCTTCCCGTTGGCGTCTCGGCTGTTTCCGATCAAGCATGCGCGCGCCATTGCCACCGGTGCCATGCCGATCGAGCGATTGGCAGTGCGCGCGATCGGCGCCGATACGCTCGTGATCGAGCTCGAGAATCCGACACCGTATTTCACCGATGTCATCATGTCCTCGGCCATGCCGGCGCCACGCCACGTGATCGAGAAGCACGGTACGGCTTGGTTGCGTCCCGGAAATTTCGTCGGGAATGGCGCCTTCATATTGAAAGACTGGCGACCCAACGCGCATGTCGAATTGGTGCGTAACCCGAACTTCTGGGGCGTCTCACGAGTGCGTCTGGATGGTGTATTCCACTATCCGCTCGGTAATCCCGCCACGTTGGTGCGGCGATTCGATGCGGGCGAGCTGGATCTCATTCTCGTCGTGCCGCCGGAGCGCACCGCGGAGTTGCGTCAGCGGCATGGGGAGTCGCTGCGTTTGGGTCGCGGGATCGCCAATGAAGTGGTGGTATTCAATTTCAAGCGAGGGCCGACCGCCGATGTTCGTGTGAGACGCGCACTCGCCATGTTGATCGAGCGCGAAGTGATCGCACGCAACGTGATCGGCTTCCCGGGCGTTGAGGCTTACTCTTTCGTACCGCCGGGCGTACTCAATTACAGCGCGGCTGCCGTGCCGGATTTTGCGAAATGGCCCGAAGCGCGTCGCGTTGCCGAAGCGCGCAAGCTACTGACGGCAGCGGGCTATGGGGCAGGCAAGCCGTTGAGCCTGCGGCTCGCATTCCCAAGCACGGATCTCAATCGCAAGGTTGCAGTTGCCATCGGCGCGATGTGGTCGCGTGCTGGTGTGAAAGTGGAGTTGCAGTCCAAAGAAACCAAAGCGCTGTTCGCGGATGTCGGTGTGGGTAATTTCGATAGTACGCGCTCGGTTTGGTTGGCGGCGGCAAGCGACCCCTATGCTTATCTCGAGCGTCTTCTCTCGACGGGGTCGGCGGTCGGTGTGAATACCTCGGGTTACGCCAACCCCGCTTTCGATGCACTGCTGGCCGAGGCCGCGACCGAGGTGGATGTGGAGCGACGTGCGGCGAAGTTGCGTGAGGCGGAGGCGCTGGCACTCGCCGACATGCCCGTTGCGCCCGTGTACTATCTGGTCGGACGTCGTCTCGTCTCGAAGCGCGTGCAAGGCTTCGGTGACAATCCGCGCGGTCTTTATCCGAGCTGGTTGATGACGGTCACACCCCGCTAACGGAGTAAGCCTGACGTGAGTGCGCAAACCTTGTATACCCCGAATCGTGACGAGCTGGCGAGGCAGCAGTTCGTGCTCAGTCTCAAGTTGCTCGCCAACGGTCGGGCACAGCAGCGAGTGCGCGACTCGTATCGAGCAGATGTGTTGCCGACGATCATCTCGAGTCAGGGGGCAGAGCCGACGCACCGCCGTGAAGTTTCGACGCCTCTGTCGCAGCGCAACGAATTCAAGCTATGGGCGGTACTGACCCATCACTCGCAAACCATGATGTGGGACGCGATCGAGCGAACGGTGGCTCGGGTGTTGCCCGATGTCGAGCATCGATATGCGGCGCTGCAGTCTTCAGACACGCGAGTTGGCTCCTTGACACTCAATCCCCAGTTAGCCGTGCCGCCGCCGATCGGTAACACCGAGATTCATCGCCAGCCTGGCGGTTTCGTGGGTCGCTATGACGTGGAGGACGTCGCCCCGGGTCTGCGCTACTTCGGCGCCTCAGCGATCTACGCCGTCGGCAAGGGTCAAAAAAATGCGACCGGGGATGGGCGCGCGGCGCCCTTGCTCAATCAGTTGCAAGAACGCTTTGGTTCTTTTTCGCCGCGCCGCATCCTCGATCTCGGTTGTGGAATCGGCGTGCATTCTCAGGCGATCGCCCGCGCTTTCCCACAAGCCGAATATCACGGTGTCGATGTCGCCGCGGGTCTGCTTCGCGTTGGACACCTGATGGCCGAAGAGCGGGGCGTGCCGATCCACTTTCATCAGCAAGATGCCGCCAAGACGTCCTTCGAAGCCGGCAGTTTCGATCTCGTGCTGTCGAACATCTTGTTCCACGAAACCAATTCGGCGCGCCTGCCGCAGATTTTGCGCGAGTGTCGACGTTTACTGCGGCCCGGTGGCGTGATGCTGCACCTCGATGTGCCGACGCAGGTCAGTCGCTTGGGGTTCGATGATCAAGTCATGAACGACTGGCAAGTGCGATGGAACGGCGAGCCGTTTTGGACTGGATTCGCCGAGCGCGACATGCTCGAGGAGATCGTCGCTGCCGGTTTCGAGCGCCAGCACAGCTTCGCGACGCACGTGAGCGCGCTCGGTAGCACCGTCTACGTGTTCGGCGCGAGCGCCTAAGTCGTCACACGCGTCGTCAGCGAACTGCTACTGCGCCCGTTTCGATCAGCTCGATCAATTCACCTGCCGGTCCACGCAGTGTGCCCGCGCGTTTGCCTTGATACGCCAAGCCCTCATGGCGAGTCGGTGGTGCAATCCAGTCGACTTTCAGTGCATCGAGGTCGGCGACCGCAAAAGTCGTCGAGACAATACCCGGTGGCAATTGGCCGGGTTCGACCGGGCGTGCCCGAGTACGGCTCGAGTAGCCATCGAACTCGATCAGATTGCCGCGTTCGGCGAGGCGTGCCGTGGCGAGCGGAGTGAGTTCGCCGTCGGCCAAGGCTTGCGCACGCTTGATGACACCGACGGCGAGCATGCGCGCTGGATTACGCACGAGGTTGAACCGACTCGAATAGAAGTCGAGCAGCGCGTCGATGTTCGGGCCGCCAACGACCATGATGAAGATGCGACCCACCGGACCACCGGGAGGCGGCAGGATGGATTTGCTGCGATCGCCCGTCTCGGCGGTCAAGTACAGCACTTCGCCGCTCGGACCTACGACCTGAAATGCTTTGATGGTCGGGAATGCGCCAAGCGGTGCGGGTTCACCAATCACGCGGAAAGGCGACTCACTCAGTTGCTCGCGCAGCGCAACGGGGTCATCGATGATGATTTCGATGCCGTTCCAACCCCAGGTGGTCAGCGGCAACAAGTCCGCCGGCGCCGCCTTTCCTTCGATCACTCGCACGAACACGTCCGGTGACGGCTCAGAGCTCAATAACAGATAGCGTTTGCCGGCAGCACCGGGTGCTCCCCAAGCTTTGGCAAGCTCAGGGCTCACGACACCGCGTTCGCGCACCTGATAACCCAGCCAGCGTGCGTAGTCTCGCTCGACGCCCGCCAAGTCTGCTGAAGTGAATGTGGCCATCGTGATGCGCTGCAACGCCGGACCGTTCGCCAGCGCGGGAGTGACATCGAAACAGATCATCGCCGCCATCAAGGCGAGCGCGCTTCGAAAAATCGATCGACGGTTGTTCATATGCTCACGCGAGTTGTCCTGACGATGGCATCCTACCAACACAACGTTATGATGAGCAGCGTTTGCGGCTAACATCGGTCCTCGCGTGACTACTCCTTACCCAAACCTGTTTTCGCCGCTACGTTTGCGGCACGTGACGCTGCGTAACCGGCTGGTGCACGCGTCCATGTCTACCCGCTACGTGGCCGGCGGCAAGGTCACCGACAAGCTCGTGACCTACCACGCCAATCGTGCGCGCGGCGGAGCTTCGATGCTCATCACCGAGCCACTGAATTTATTGCCGCGTCAGCGCAACCTGCAGAAGGTGATGGTGCGCGATCCGGATAACCGCCCGGGTCTTGCCCGTTGGGCTGCGGCGGTGCGCGCGCACGACTCGCACTTGATGGCGCAGATCCAGGATCCGGGTCGCGGACGACATCAACCAGGGCGCTCTCATGATGCGATCGGTCCTTCAGCGTTACCGGATGATCTGAGCTGGACGGTGCCGCATGCGCTCGAGACGCACGAAGTCGAGGCATTGATTCAGGATTTTGCAGATTCGGCTCTGATTTTGCGTGACGCCGGTTTCTCGGGCGTCGAGATCTCCGCAGGTCACGGCCATCTGTTCCATCAATTTTTGGCGTCGCGCTCGAACATTCGTCGCGATCGATTCGGTGGAGATCTCGAGGGACGAGCGCGTCTGCTCACCGAGCTTTGTTTAGCGCTGCGCGCGCGCTGTGGTGACGAGTTTTTGATCGGCGTGAAATTGCCCGGCGAGGATGGGATGCAGGATGGCATCGACCTCGAGACGGCGGCGGCGGTCACGCGCCTGATCCACGCGACGGGTGTCGCCGACTATCTCACCTGGTGTTGGGGCGCACATTCCAACACGCTCGATTGGCATTTGCCGGATCTGCACGGACCTCGCTCGCCGTACGTCGACAAGATTGCGATGCTGGCGAAACAAGCTCCGGGTACGGCAATCGGTGCGCTCGGGCTTATCACCGATCCGAATGAAGGCGAGAGATTCATACGAGACGGCCTTGCCGATCTCGTCATGCTCGGCAGACCGCTCGTCACCGATCCGGCTTGGGGTATCAAGGCCGAGCAGGGACGTGAAGCGCAGATTCGTTACTGCGTCTCCTGCAATACGTGTTGGGGCGCGATCGTCGGCGGCAGCACGATCTCTTGCGACAACAATCCGCGCGTCGGTGCCGATGACGAGGCGGACTGGCAACCGACCCGAGCGGCCGAGTCGCGCCGTATCGTCGTGGTGGGTGCGGGTCCTGCGGGGCTCGAGGCTGCGTGGGTCGCCGCGGCGAGAGGGCATGAGGTGTCGGTGTTTGCGGCGAGTTCCGATGTCGGTGGCAAAACGCGTTTGCATTCACTGCTGCCCGGAGCCGAAAACCTCAGCAGCGTCTACGACTACCAGCGACTGCGTGCCGATGAGTTTGGTGTGAAGTTCCACTTCGATCATCGTGCGAACGCCGAAGATGTACTTGCGCTGCGGCCGGATGCCGTGATCCTCGCGTGTGGTTCAACTCCCGCCTGGCCGCACTGGTTGCCCGAAGACTATCGCGATGCGGAGTTCTTCCCCGACGTGCGTGCGGTTGCAGCCCGATTTTCGATACGTCGCTCGCGAGAAGCGGGTACGGCGGTGATCTACGATCAGGACCACACCGCGTTCACTTACGCGACGGCGCAGTTGTTAGCCCAGCGATACGATCGCGTCGTCATCGTCACGCCGCGCGAGGGGGTGGCCGCCGAGGAGCCGCTCGTGAATCGACAGGGTATCCATCGACGCTTGCCCGCGCTTGGTATCGAAGTGCAAAACTGGTGTGAGCCCGTTTTCGATGAGGGTTTGTTCGAAGGGCGCATGACTTTGCGACCGGTGAATGCCGGTCCGATGCGCTACATCGAGGGCGTTGCACTGGTGACGCACGCGACACCACGCGTGCCGAATGACGAGTTGGTCGGTCCGCTGCGAGCAGCGGGTATCGAGTTGTTGCAGGTGGGTGATTGTCACGCACCGCGTTCGTTGTTGATTGCGACAGGCGAGGGTTATCGCGCCGGCATGGGGGTTTGAAGAGCATGAGTACGGAAGCTGAAAAGCCGTGGCCGAATCGCGCCTATGCGTGGTACGTCGTCGCACTGTTGGTGATTTCTTACGCAAGCGGCGTCGTTGATCGCATCGTGATCGGCTTGCTGGTCAAGCCCATCAAAGAAGATCTGAATCTGAGTGATACCGAGATCGGCATCATTCAGGGTCTTGCCTTCGCACTTTTCTACAGCCTCTTCACGCTGCCGATCGGCTTCCTCGTCGATCGCTGGAGTCGTAAGGCGGTCGTGTGGGGCGGTTCGTTCGTTTGGTCTTGCGGCACGATCGCAGGCGGTCTCTCGAACTCGTTCTGGTCGCTGTTCGCCTCACGCGTCGTCATGGGGGCAGGTGAGGCGACGATCACGCCGGGCTCATCATCGCTGATCGCGGATTACTTTCCGCCGAAGGATCGACCACGCGCCTACGGTGTGTTCGCGATGGGCGGCTCCATCGGTATCGGTATCGCCTATTTATTGGGTGGTGTCGCGATCGGCTTTGCCGATACGGTCCGCGGTTGGATGCCATCGTTGCTCGGCGGTTTTGCCGATTGGCACATCGTCTTTTTCATTGTGGGTGTTCCGGGTCTGCTGCTCGCCATCCTGATGGCATTGACGATTCGTGAGCCCGAGCGCCGCGGCGGGTATACACCGCAGGGCACCAAGATTTCTTTGGTGCCGCTGTGGCGTGAATTGTCGACGAATCGAATTGCGCTGATGGCGGTGATGATGGGAACGATCATGAATGTCATGATCGTCAACGCTCAGTTGGCGTGGTTTCCCACCTTGTTCGTGCGTGTGCACGAGTGGGAGCCGACGCGCATCGCGATGGCGCTGGCTCTGGTGGGTGTGCCGTTCGGCATCATCAGTGCCATTACGGCGGGCTGGTCGCTCACTTGGCTTGCTAAGCGCGGTCGAACCGATGGTCCCATCCTCGTGATGATGTTGCAGTGTGCGGCTTGGGCGGTGTTCGGTACGGCCAAGTGCTTGGTGCCGACGCCGGAGTTGGCGCTGATCGGACACGTCTGCACCTCGCTGTTTGCCACTTGGGCTATCACGGCTGCCTTGACGGCACTCAACCAGGTGACGCCGAACCAACTTCGCGGTCAGGTGGTCGCGGTCTATACGCTGTTGACCGGCCTTGTCGGTATTGCTGTCGGATCGGGAGCGGTGGGTTTGCTCTCGGATTACGTCTTCAACTATCAGACCGGCATTGCGCCGGCGCTCGCGCTCGTCTGTCTGACCGGTGGCCTCGCGGGCATTGCTATGTTGGCCTACGGTCGTAACAGCTATAGGGTGGCTGTACAGAGAGCCGCGAACTGGGGCGAAGGTAACTGATCCATGCGTAACAAACCCTGCTTAACTCATGATGATGTTCGTCGCATCGCCGAGGCCGCTAGAAGTGCAGCGCTCGCCGAAAAGATCGCTATGAGTATCGCGATCGTCGACGATGGCGGGCATCTGCTGTCGTTCGAGCGTCTCGATGCGCGCGCGAGCACCATCACGGTCGCGACCGGCAAGGCGCGCACGTCGGCGCTGATGCGAGGACCGAGCGGCGCGCTCGAGAGCCGCATCGCCTCCCAGCCTGCGTTGCTCGCGCTCGATGCGATGCCTTTGCAAGGCGGCCTGCCGCTCATGGTGGACGGTGATTGTGTCGGCGCCATTGGCGTATCGGGTGGCACGGGTGAGCAAGACGAGCGGGTCGCCTCGGCCGGGTGCCGCGCTCTGTGAAGAAACTCGGCGTCCTGTGGCTGGTTGTTTTCATCAGCCTCGCAGGTTTTGGAATCACGACGATTCCTTTCCCGTTGGTCGCCGAGTCCATGGGAGCATCCGATTTTTGGAAGACGTTCGGTGGTTCAGGCGTCTTTTCTTTGTTCCAGTTGGTGGCCACACCGATCTGGGGACGATTCAGTGATGCCTACGGCCGCAAGCCGATTCTGGTCATCAGTTCTGCCGGCACGGTGTTGTCGTTTGTTTGGCTTGCTTTCGCGCCGACCTTAGAGTCGATGTTGCTGGCTCGGGCCTTCGGCGGCATCACCTCGGGTAATCTCGCTGCTGCTTTCGCCTATGCAACCGATGTCACTGATCCCAAGGATCGCGCCAAGGGTCTCGGCATTGTGGCTAGCGCCTTCGGCGTCGGTTTTGCGGTGGGTCCGCCCTTGGGTGGCGTCTTGGGATCTCTCGACGGTATTCCGAGCATGTACTGGGCGGGTCTCGCATCGGCGGGCTTATCTTTGATCGCTTTCTTCGGCACGGTTCTCCTTTTACCCGAGAGCCTGCCCGTGGAGTCACGCAAACCTTTGAAGCAGGTCGTCGTCGAGGGGAAAGCGAGTGCACCGTCGGCATCCTTATTTGACTCGTTGCGTGCCCGGCCCGTGTTGCTCGGATTGATGACGGCCTCGCTGCTTGTCGGAGTTGCAGGTGCGGCGATGCAGTCGGTGTTCCAGTTCTGGGGTCGCGACTTGTTCGACTATTCGCTGCGCGATGTCGGCTTGCACTTCGCAGCCTTCGCGCTTTTGTCGGCAGTGGGGCAGGCTGGGCTCGTTGGTCCCTTGGCGAAACGCTTCGGCGAGAAACATGTCGCAGTGGGCTCCATCATCGGCGTGACGATTGGGCTTGGTTTGTTTGCCGTTGCGCAGTCTGATGCCATGGTGTGGGTTGCGATTTCTGTTTTCGGATTGGCCAACGGTCTTTTCCTGCCGTCGATCAGTAGTCTGGTCTCGTTCGAGACCGATGCAGGTTCTCGCGGTGCGGTGATGGGCATCTTCAACGCGTCAAGCAGTGCCGGGCGGATCCTGGGGCCCGCGATCTCGGGTCCTCTGTACTTCAAACTGGGTCCGGCAGCGCCGTTCGTATTTTCCGCCGCTTCGACGGCGCTCGGCGCGCTGATGCTCAGCCGTGCTCGCGCGCGTAAATCCGACGAGGCAAACTGATCGCTCGTTGAGTGAGTCGATATGAGGTCTTGATGCAGCGGCGTCTGTTTTTATCTCGATCATTGACCGCGTCGTTGGCGTTCGCGGGCTCCGCAGCGACTTTGCCTAGTTCGCTTTGGGCTGCAGATCCGGCTGCGGGTGGTGTGCTACGCCGCTCGCGCGGTGGCACGCTCACGACACTCGATCCGCATCGTGCGCTGTCATCGGTCGATCTCGAAGTGGCAGCCGACTGTTTTACCGCCTTGACTCGAGTCGATGCCAATGGCGCGATCGTGCCGGCTTGCGCGAGTCGTTGGCAGATTTCCTCGGACGGTCGTCGCTATGAGTTTTTTCTGCGCAGCGGCTTGCGTTGGTCGGATGGGTCTGCGATCGAGGCCGTTGATGTGGTAGCGAGTGTTCGCCGGCTGCTGCAGCCTGAAACGGGCGCTCTGCTCGCGTACCGCTACGATGCGATCAAAGGTGCAGCCAACTATCGTGTTGGCAAAGCAGCCGCACAAACACTCGGTGTATCGACGCCGGCGCGTGATCGGGTAGTCATTGACCTCGAGCATCCCGAGACCGATTTGTTAAAACTCTTGGCTCTGGCGTACATCGTCCCGACTCGCCTGGTCGCTGAGCGTGGTGCCGATTGGTCCAAGCCACCTGCGATCGTGGTGAGTGGCGCTTATCGACCGGTATCTTGGGCACAAAATGGCACGCTTGTACTCGAGCGGCAGCCGCACGTGTTGAGTGTGGTGCATGGCGCTGCCGCAATTCGTCGGGTCGAATGGTTGATGGGCGTGGACGACACCACGCGATGGCGTCTGTTCAAATCGGGTGAGCTTGATCTCGCGCAGATTGGCGAGCCATCGGTCTTGGCGACGGCGCGTCGCGAGTCACCCAAGGCGTTACGCAGTACGCCTTTCTACGGTGGCGGCTGGGTGGGCCTCAATTTGCGCAAAAACTTGATACGCGATCTGAAGTTTCGACGGATGTTGGCGCTATCGGTCGATCGGCAAGTGTTGGTCGATAAGGTTCGAGTGCTCGGTGAGCGTGCAAGTGAAAGTCTCGTTCCCGAGGCCGTGCTCGATTATCCGGACCGTGCGACTCCCGCGCACGCGAGTTGGCCCATGTCGCGTCGGATGGCTGAAGCTAAAGCGCTAGCGGAATCGCTGGGCTTGTCGCGTAGTCGACCCCAGCGACTCACGGCGATTTTCTCCTCCAATAATCTGACGCAGCGCACTTTCCTCGCCCTCGATGCGATGTGGGCACCGTTTGGTGTGCGACTCGATCTGCGCGGGCTCGAGTCGCGTGCCTACAGCCTTGCACTCAATCAGGGTGATTTCGACTTGATGGACTATTCGCCGTTCTCGGCGGTACAAAGTGCCACGAGCTTCATTGGACGATTCCAGAGCGGTTCGTTTCTGAACTATTCCGGCTATTCCAGTACCGAGGTGGATCGTCTGATCGAATTGGCGGAACGGCAGCAGTTGGCGACCGAGCGTGCGCGCTACTATCGTGACGCCGAAGCACTGCTGTTGCGCGATCTGCCGGTGATCCCCCTGTATTCGGGTATCACGCATCGCTTGATTGGCGCGCGTGTGCGAGGTTGGACGGCGAGCGCGGCTTTAGCGTCGCCCTCGGCTTATTTGTCGATCGTTTCAAGTTAGGAGAAAACATGACAATACTCGACGTGTCGGCGAAAACGCTCGAAGGCGAAGAGCGTTCGCTCAAAGACTGGCAGGGTAAGGTCTTGCTGATCGTCAACGTGGCAAGTCGCTGTGGCTTTACCCCGCAGTACACGGGCCTCGAGGCGATTTATCGTCGTTATCGGGAGCGCGGCTTCGAGGTATTGGGATTTCCCTGTGACCAGTTTGGTCATCAGGAGCCGGGCGACGCTCAAGAGATTCGGCAGTTTTGCTCTACGCAGTATGACGTGAGCTTCCCGATGTTTGCCAAGATCGAGGTCAACGGCGATCACACGCACCCGCTTTATGCGCAGCTGAAGAGTGCTGCCAAGGGGCTGCTCGGATCCGAGTCGATCAAATGGAATTTCACTAAGTTCCTCGTTGATCGTGACGGACGAGTCGTCAAGCGATATGCGCCGCAAGATAAGCCGGAGAGTCTCGCAGCCGACATCGAGGCGCTGTTGTGAGCCATCACAATTTGGGTCGTGCTGCATTGGCGGCAGGATGGGTTTTGATCGCCGGCTGTTCCGTGCAGATCGATCGTCCGATCGTGCCAGCTCCGCCAGTCGCCGTCTCGACGACTATCGAAGCAAAGCCCTATGTGGGCTCGGCCTCCGGAGCATTAGTCGCCGCTGCCAACCCACTCGCTGTGGATGCGGGTATCGAGGTGCTGGCTGCGGGAGGTTCCGCTGTTGATGCGGCGATTGCGGTGCAGGCCGTGCTCGGTCTCGTCGAGCCGCAATCTTCCGGCTTGGGTGGCGGGGCCTTCCTCGTTCACTATGACGCTGCCACAGGTGATGTCGTGACCTACGACGGTCGCGAGATCGCGCCGAGTGGTGCAAGACCTGACATGTTTCTCGACGCCAATGGCCGTCCGCTCGACTACACGACGGCCATCCGCTCGGGTCGTTCAGTCGGCGTACCGGGTGCCGTCGCCATGCTCGAGATGGCGCATCGCGAACATGGGCGTCTGCCCTGGCGCCAGCCCTGGCAGCGCGCTGCCACGATTGCGAGCGAAGGTTTCGAGGTGTCGCCGCGTCTGCATCAAATTATCGGTGCGGCGCTCGAGCGAGGTCCCTTACCGTCGTCGGCGAGTCGTTATCTGACGGTCGACGGAGTCAAGCCGTTGCCGATCGGCGCGCGTCTCGTTAATCCCGCCTACGCAAAGACCGTGCGGGCCATCGCCGATGAGGGTGCCAAGACTTTCTATACCGGCGAAATCGCCAAAGAAATCGTCGCAGCCGTTGGCGAGGGTGCGATACCGGGCAGCCTCAATGCCGAAGATCTCCGCTCCTATCGCCCGAACAAGCTGGAGCCGATCTGCGGGAACTACCGGGTGTATCTCGTTTGCGGTATGCGACCGCCTTCATCGGGCGGTGTCGCGGTGTTGTCTGTGCTCGGCACGCTCGAAAATTTCGATATGGCCGCCATGGGCGTAACGACTCAAGGCTGGCATCACTTCATTGAAGCACAGCGCTTGGCCTACGCCGACCGCGACATGTACGTGGCCGATGATCGCTTCGAGGCCGTCCCGCTCGCGGGCTTAATCGACAAAGACTATTTGCGTTCGCGTGCCGCACTGATTTCTGCCGACAAAGTCATGGCGCGCGTGGAGGCGGGTGATCCGCCTGGCTCGAAGCGTCGCGGCAAGGATGCAACCGGCGCGGTGACGGGCACGAGTCACTTCGTCGTGGTGGATCGTCGCGGCAATGTTGTTTCGATGACGACGACGGTCGAGAGTTTATTTGGCTCTTTGCGTATGGCCGGTGGATTCTTTCTCAACAATCAGCTGACCGACTTCAGCTTCAAGCCGGTCGATGATCGTGGCGTACCGATTGCGAATGCGGTCGCGCCAGGCAAGAAGCCCCGATCCTCGATGACCCCAACCATCGTTTTTCGCGATGGTCAGTTTGAACTTGCCGTCGGTTCACCCGGCGGCAACAACATCATCGCCTACGTGAGCAAGAGCATCATTGCGATGCTGGATTGGAATTTATCGCCGCAAGCAGCCATCGATTTGCCCAACATGATCGCGCGGAACAATCTCGTGGTGGAGCGCGGTCGTGCCGATCCATCGTTGCTCGAGGGTCTCAGTGCATTAGGTCACGACACCAGTCGCAGTCGCGGTGGTGAAGGTTCAGGTCTGCACGCCGTGCGTCGCTTGTCCGACGGTCGGTTGGTTGGGGCGGCCGACCCGCGTCGCGAGGGTAAGGTGGGCATGATTCCGTAATCAGCGTCCAGTCATGCAGTCAACGGGGGTTCACGCATGAGTTCTGCTCTTTATCGCAAGCCTTTAGTCGGGTTGCTCGGGTTGATGGTGGGCTTCCTGACGCAGCCATTAGGACACACGGTTTACAAAGTGATGGAAGCGGTCTTCGCCGAAGGCGTTTACGTGGCAGCCGTCATTGTTGGGATCGTGGGTTTCGTGATCGTTTGGCGTGGTCTGAAGCAGGATGAGTTGAAGGCGACCTGGATGGGCATGCTGGGCGGCTGGCTGATCTGGATCGGTTGGTTCGAATACGCGTTCAAGTTTTTTTCGGTGCTTTACGCCGTACCTTCCTTCCCGGTGGAGGTCGATGGCTACGCCGCCGCGCCGCAAGCGAACGTGCTGCAGGCGACGGTCACGATCATGTTCGCGATGTTCTTGCTCTATGGCGTGTTCAATCTGCAGACCAAGTGCAACTTCATGCGTTTCTTTCATCGCAATCTGCATTTTTCGCCGGGAATGCCAACGCCCGAAAATCATCGCAGCTTCGCGCGTATCACGGCGATGGAAGTGATCTTTGTGACGTGGTTCTGTTACCAGTTCTGGCTCTACATGATCTATTTCGGCACGCGCGGCACCGGTGTTCAGATCGTCATGGCGACCTACTTGGCATGGAGTGCTTGGGCTGCCTATCTCGTCTACAAGTGCACGCAACAGGTGCGCATGGCGCCTGCGTTGCGTTACGGCGTGGGTGCGGGAATTGTGCTGTGGGGCTCAGCCGAGATGCCTGCGCACTTCGGTGCCTACCGTGAATATTGGTTGTATCCGCTCGAATACCCGATCTTCAACGCGATACTGACGGCACTCTTCATCGCGGGCATCGTCGCGATCGCGCGACGTCCGCTACCTCAGTCGACGGCGAAATCCGCCGGCGTCAACACCTGACGCCGGCGGAACAGCGATCCGAAGAAGCGGCGGGCCGCTTTGCCGCTCGTCAGCCAAGCGATACGCGCGCCGTTAGCAGGCATCCGGAGGATTTGTTCGACCAACCAGGGCGAGACGGTTTCGACGCGATCAGCCAAGATTTCATAGACTTTTCGCGTACGCTCGAACTCAATCGACCCGGCTTCGCCCATGTCGCGCTTGAGTAGGTCCGTGACGACGATGCCAGGGCTTAGGTAACAAACTTTCACCTTGCTCGATGTCAGTTCCTTGAGCAGCGCTTGGTTGAAGTAGGTCAGCGCAAACTTGCTGGCACCGTAGAGCGACATGCCCGGTCGTGACATGCCGTTCGAGCCGAAGCCCTCCATGTTGTAGATTGTGCCGCCCTCTGTCTGTAGCGACATGCCTTTCAGCGCGACTTGAGTGGCATGCAGAACGCCGGTGAGATTGGTCTGCTGCACGGCGACGATATCCCGCGAGTGAAGATCGCCGGCCCGCTGGCGCGGATGCGATACACCGGCGTTGTTGATCCAGATATCGACTTTGTCGAAGGTGTCGATACTGCGCTGCCATAGTCCCTCAATATCACCGCGACGAGCGATGTCGCAGCCCACACCGATGAGGCGACTTTCCCCGCTGGCCGATCGCTGTAGCTCGCGAGCGGCAGTTTCGGCCGCTTCTTGCGAGCGCCCTGATACGACGACATGGTGTCCGCGTTTGGCGAACTCGAGCGCCATGCCCTTGCCGATGCCACGAGTACTGCCGGTGATGACGATCACGAGAGGTTTTGTCATGCGAGACAAACTGCCTTCGCGACGGCAGGGCGCCAAGGGGCGCGCTGTTTGCGTCCAATGCGTGGTCAGCAACGGGGCGCTCCTGTACCGCGTGGCGCGCACCAGTATTCTTTGCGCATGTCTCGGGGGGCAACATGAATCCAGTCGCGATCGTGACCGGTGGTACGCAAGGGCTGGGGTATGGCTACGCACGCGAGCTTCTCAAGCGCGGCGCGCGTGTGGTGCTGACGGGCCGAACCGCCGAAGGTGTGAATGACGCCGTCCAGCGATTAACCCGTGAGATTCCCGATGCTGCAGATCGCGTGGTCGGTTGTGTATGCGAGATCGCCGATCTCGATTCGGTCCAGTCGGTGTGGGATTTTGGCGTCGCCCGCTTCGGATCCATCGACATCTGGCTAAACAATGCGGGTTTCGCCCGTACCGGTGTCGGTTTTCTCGAAACGACTGCAGCAGAGATCGAGTTGATGGTTTCTGCCAATGTCGTCGGTTCGATGAATGCGGCGCAAGTGGCCATCGCCGGTTTTCGGCGCCAAGGCTCTGTTGGCAAGTTATACCTGACGCTCGGTGGCGGTGGGGCGACAGGTCGGGTAGTGCCGGGTATGTCGGTCTATTCGACCAGTAAGCGCGCCGTCAAATATTTCGCCGACACTTTGATTAAGGAACGCAAAGAAGCTCGGGATGGCATTCTGATCGGCACCATCAGTCCTGGTGTGAATGTCACTGAAGGACTGTTACGCGAGATGCAGCGCGTGCCAGAGTCACGGCGTGCGCAAGCCATGAAGCAACTGAACCTGGTTGGCGAGCACGTCGAGACAACGACGCCGTGGATCGTCGATCGCATCCTCTGCGATACGCGTCAGGCGAATAACATCACGTGGTTGACGACCGGCCGTATGCTCGGTCGTGCTCTTTCCATGCTGTTCGGTCAGAAGCGCGATGTCATATCGCGATATGAGTCACAACGAGGTTTGACATGAGTGCTGGCGGTTTCAGTGCATGGACTGCAGGTGATGTGTTCGTCGCCGCTACCGAATTGAATAATGCAGATGACGATCACGCCGGGCGCGGCCGCCTCTTGCAGTACGATGCCGCGCTCAATCTGAAGGGCGCGCTGTATATCGAGCAGACGACGCATCTGCTCGGCGGTCTCAAGTTTGATTCCGACGGTGTTCTGTGGGCGTTCGATAGCCAAGGCTTCCGAGTACTCAATATTCATCGCGACGGTCGCGTCGTCCTACGTAGTGAGTTCGGTACGCGCGCGTATTCGCATATGCATTTTTGTCGCGATGGCTCGTTGCTGTTCGGTGAGCACGTGGTGGGCGATGCCGTGCGGCCCGAGATGCAGGCGCGAATGAAGACCCAGATTCCCTTCATGCCCGGTACGACGCGTTTGGGTGATGGACATGTTTGGCGATTCGCGCGAGATGGCAAATTGCTCGCCGAATACGCCACGGCAACGCACGGCGGCATGGGCGGGTTTCTCGGCGTGACAATGTCGTCACTGTCACCAGATGAGCGGGTGCTAGTTTACTGTTCTGAGACCGGGCCGCGTCTCATGCGCTATGACCTCGCGATGAATCGCCAGTTACCGGATTTGCAAAGTTTCGAGCCGCCGTTTCCGCCGGGCCCGCCGCCGATGTTTTTCGGCATGCAGTACGCGACGGATGGCACGCTTTATGTGCTGCGGGGCGCTGCGATCGAAGTGGTTGACGAGCAAGGTAAAACCCAGCGTTCGATTCCGTTACCCGGATTCGGCTGGGCGCTGATGGATCTGATGTCCGATGGCAAGCACTGCCTGGTGAGCAACTTCTTCACCGGCGAAGTGGCCCGCATCCACCTCGTTTCGGGTGACAAACAGGCGAGCGTGATCGCTGGCCTGCCGAAATCGGTAGCGGGTCTGGCCGAGTATCGCGGCTGACTATCTCAGCCAACTAGCGCGCCAGGGGCGCGCTATTCGTAGCGGAGTGCTTCGATCGGATCGAGGCTCGCCGCTTTCGAGGCGGGCGCGAGTCCGAATACCACACCGACCAGCGCCGAAAATCCGGCAGCTGCAAGCATGACCCACACGGGCACATGCGCCGGTGGGAAGTTGGGTATCAGCGAGGCGATGCCCATGCCAGCAAGCAAGCCCAGTACGATGCCGATCAAGCCGCCGAGCAACGAGAGCAAGGCTGCCTCCAGCAAGAACTGAATCAAGATGTCGCGACGAGTCGCACCCAAGGCCTTCAAGATGCCGATCTCGCGGGTACGTTCGGTCACTGACACCAGCATGATGTTCATGATGCCGATGCCACCGACGAGAAGCGAGATACCGACGATTCCAGCGAGCACTGCAGTAGCCGTCGCCGTGATCTGATTGAACTGCTTGATGAACGAGTCGGCCGCTTTGATCTCGAAATCGGGCTCCGCATTAGGGGCGAGCTTGCGTGACAAGCGAATGGCTCGATTGGCGCGCTCGCGCACTTGCGCGAGCTCAGCCAGATTCTCGACGGTGAATGACACTTCCATGAACGGTCGCTCGAAAGTGCCCGTCAGTGAGCGTGCGACCGAGAAGGGGATGAAGACACGGTTGTCTTGGCTGAAGCCGAAGATTTCGCCTCTCTTCTCCAAGAGGCCGACGACGCGGAACCACTCGCGTCCGATCAGTAAATATTCGCCGATCGGATTCTTGGGCATACGCAACTCGTCACGCACGTCGACCCCGATGACGACGACACGGCGACCGTTGCGATCGTCACTCGCTGTGATGTAACGCCCGATGCTTGCGTCGACGCCGAGCACGTCCTGCGATTCTTCGGTAGCACCCAGAATCTGCGGCGTCGTCGTTCTGCCACGATAGGCGGCACCGCCGAGTTGCGGCACGATGATCGGCGCAACCCGTGAGACGCCAGGCACGCGATAGCGCAGCGTTTCGACGTCATCGAAGGTGATGCGATTGATGCGGCCAGTGCGGAAGTTCTCCTGCTCGTTGATCGCATCGAGCGTGAGCGTATTACTGCCGAGGTCGGAAAACTGGTTGCTGATCGAGTCTGAAAAACCCTGCAGCACCGACACTACCGCGATGACGGCCATAGTGCCGATCAGGATGCCGAGCGTCGTGAGAAAGCTGCGCAAACGATGCGCATTCAAGCTAGCTAGGGCGGCTGAGAAAGCTTCGGCAAGCAGGTTCATGCGGCACGCGGAGGGTTAAGTGAATCTTCGACGACAAGGCCGTCACGCACGCGGATGGTGCGGCGGCAGTGGGCAGCGATGTCGGGTTCGTGGGTCACGATGACAACCGTTTGCCCTTGCGCATGCAGCGCATCGAACAGCGCCATGATCTCGAGTGACGTGCGCGAGTCGAGGTTACCGGTCGGTTCGTCGGCGAGCAGCAAGGAGGGCTCGCCGACTAGGGCTCTGGCGACCGCGACGCGTTGTCGCTGACCGCCCGATAGCTGGTTGGGGCGATGATCGAGGCGATCGCCAAGACCCACTTTCTCCAAGGCGTGAGCGGCGCGCTCGCGTCGCTCTACGGGCGGCATACGACGATAGACGAGCGGCTGCATCACGTTCTGCAGGGCCGTTTGACGCGGCAGCAAGTGGAAGCTTTGGAAAATGAAACCGATTTCGCGATTGCGCACGGTGGCGAGCTCGTCATCGCGTAGCGATGACGTGTCGCGACCATTCAGGATGTATTGCCCTTCGCTCGGCGAATCCAAGCAGCCGATGATATTCATCAGTGTCGACTTACCCGACCCTGATGGTCCGATCAGCGCGACGTATTCGTTACGTCCGATGAAAAGATCCACGCCTGCCAAGGCAAGCACGGTCTCCTCGCCGAGGACGTATTTCTTGACGATGCCACGCAGCTCGATCATTCGTCGTCGCCATCCGTGCCTTCTTCGGTGCTCGTCGGCTTGTTCTTGCGCTCGGTGACCGAATCCCCATCGCGCAGACGACGCAGTGTTTTAGCTGGACCCGTGATGACACGATCGTTGACGGCGATACCGGAGTCGATGGCCTCCCAGCGATCATCCGAAAGGCCGGTGGCGATGGCTCTCTTGCGGGCTTTGCCGCCATCGTCGACCCAAATGAATTTCTTGACGACGTTTTTCTCGGGCGTCTCGGTGACCACCGCCTCGACCGGTACCGATAGCTGTTTGCGACCATCACCCAAAAAGATGATTGCGCGCGCGCTCATGCCTGATCGCAACTGCAGCGCGCTCGGTGCCTCGATTGCCAGCGTCACTTTGTAGGAACGACCTTGACCTTCGACGGTCGGGGTAAGGGCAATACGTTCAACCTTGCCGACGAGTGCCGTATCGGGATAGGCGGCTGCGAAGACATCGGCGCGTTGTCCTAGCGTGATTTTGGCGACATCCGCTTCATCTACTTTGACTTCGGCCTGGATAGCCGACACATCGGCGATCTTCATCAGCTGCGCCCCTGCCAGCGAGGCGGTCGAGGGGATGGCGACTTCACCGGCTTTGATAGGCAACGAGACGATACGACCGCTGATCGGGGCGCGGATCTCCGTTTTGGCGCGCTGTTCGCGTGCGTCGCTGAGTACCGCGAGTGAGCGTTGGAGTGCTTCCTCTGAGCTGCGCAAGTCGGCCTCGGAGACGACAAACTGGTTGCGATCCTCATCGAGGCGATTCTGGTCGATCAGTTTGGCGGTGGCCAACTTTTGACTACGCTCATACTGCTGCTTTCGTAATGCTAAGACCGCACGCTGTCGGTCGATGTTGATGCGATTCTGGCGAACACTCGCTTCCTCACGCGCAATGATGGCGTTGTAGGTTTCCGGGTCGAGTCGCAGCAGCAGCTGGCCTTCTTGCACCGTGTCGCCTTCCTGCACGGCGATACTGCGGACTCGTGCCGTCACCTCGGCGGTGAGGTTCACTTCGACCTTGTAGGCAAGCGTACCCGAGGCCAAGATGCTCGGCTTCACTTCCTGTTCCGCAGCGACGATCACGTCAACGGGTGTGCCGGACTTTCCGGAGAAGCGTTTGACCGTCAAAGGAATCGCGATCGCAAGGGTGATGAGTCCGGCTGCCAGCCAACGTTTGTCGAGTTTCATTGATGTGTTTTCCAGAGGTTAGGCGAGCAGCGCCTTGATGATCATGAAGCCAAAGATTCCGACGCTCGGTGCCGCGGCGATGACGAGGGGCGTGGTCCAGCGTTCCGCACGTGTCCACGTCTTCCAGCCAAGTGCACCAAGCCAAACGGTCCAGAAGGCGAGGAAAGTGAAGGAGGTCGCGAAGGACTTCCAGGGGCTGTCGGCATCGAGTTGGATCACGAGCGGGTCGAGCGTCGTGATCGACAGGCTCTCAAGCGGCGTTTGCGGATCCATCCCGATCGTACCGACGATGATGAGGATCGAGTTGATCAGCGTGGGCATGGATGACCACGTGGCGAGGGCGAGACCCTGCTTGTAGCTGACGGTCAGCGCAGTCAGCTTGCCCGCGAACCAGAAGTAACCGCCATAGGCGAGCAGTATCAGTAGCAGCACGACACCGCTGCTCAGGGTTGCACTCCAAAGGATGAAACCGTTACCCGTATTTGAGTCTCGGATGGCTTTGAGTTGCGCTTCGGAAATATCGGGGTTCGATTGCAGGACGCTGCGCTCGAGAAACCAAGCGGCATCGACCGCACTGAAATAGAGGAACGTTCCGACCATACTGACGATGCACAGCAACGCCAGTGGCAGCAGCCAAGTCGGCTTTTCCTGAAGGCGCTGCAGTACTGGCGTGGGTTGCAGAAAGATGTCGATCAAGTCTTTCACAGGCCGAGGGTCCTTCAGTGTGCGACGGTCGGTTAAGGCTAGGTGTTATATTTGAATACAACACCATAACGGATGCAAGGGGTTTCGGGCTGGCCGAACTTCGTCCGCAGGTGTCAGTCTGACGAAGTATCGGAGGTACGGATCATGAAAAAGTTCCTGTTCGCCCTGTTTTCAGTGGTCACCGTTAGCGCGTGTTCGTCCGGTTTACTGAAGTCTGACGGCCCTCGTCTGGACTACAACAACTACGCGGGCGAGCCCGTGGGCGACATCGTCGTGATGCGTGGTATCGATTCTTGGACGCCGGTGTCTCGGGACCAGCTCGTCATTTGGACGGGCATCAACGAGGCGTACCTGCTGCGTGTCTGGGATACCTGCCCGGATTTGATGTTCGCCAACTCGATCCGAGTGACGCAGACCGGGTACACGATCAACAAGTTCGAGAAAGTGATCGCAGGGCGCGATAGCTGTCCCATCCTCGAGATTCGCCCCCTAGACGTGAAGCAACTGAAGGCCGATCGCAAGGCCGCCAAGGATCGCGATCAGCAGAAGCCCTGATTTGCTGATGATCGGGTGATAATGCGGGTGTGAATTCACCCGTCTTGACCGAAGTCGATTTGCAAAACGTGTTGGGCGCTGTTCGGCGTATCGCAAGAGCCGCCGGCGAGGCCATCATCGAAGTCTACCGTCGGCTCGAGCAACCCGGTGCGGTCGTCATCGATC